>Ga0099792_10000659_pt1 | contig 12639 bp, 12 predicted proteins | sample Rivendell_Oct201_8_FD_83780 | JGI IMG/M metagenome (GOLD analysis project Ga0099792, IMG submission 83780) | Vadose zone soil microbial communities from the Eel River Critical Zone Observatory, Northern California, USA -... | ecosystem: Environmental > Terrestrial > Soil > Vadose zone >...
GGCCGATTGGCCGCCGGAGGTTGGCGCAAAGTCACGATGTTCGCGGTCTACGCCCATGAAATTATGGTACTAATTTGTGGTACTGAGGCCCCGCTCTTGAACCTTGGCCCAACGGCAGATGTCGCTGGATGAAGCCCGTGAGCGCGCGCAGTGCTTGGTGGTCTGCACAAGGTCCCGCAAATTCCTTAAAACCAACCTTAAGAGGGTACTAAGAACCTGGGTAAATAATTAGCTTCTGTGACGAGATGGCTTGAATCAAGGGCTCTGGTCATACGTATTAACAACAGGTTATTTATGAAACTCTATGACGGCGGCCGGGCGCCCAATCCCCGGCGGGTGCGGGTCTATCTTGCCGAGAAGGGCGTGACGGTACCCATGGAACAGGTCGATCTCGGCGCGCTTGCGCAAAAATCGGCACAATTCACGAAGATCAACCCGATCCAGCGGGTGCCGGTGCTGGTTCTCGACGACGGGACGGTCATTGCCGAATCAATTGCGATCTGCCGCTATTTTGAAGCGCTCAACCCGGAGCCATCGCTGTTTGGGCGTGATCCATTGGAAATCGCCGCGATTGAAATGTGGAACCGGCGCCTTGAACTCAACTTCCTGTTCCCGGTAAGCCATGTTTTTCGCAACAGCCATCCCGCCATGCAGGCGAGGGAGGTGCCACAGGTCCCGGCCTGGGCCGAGGCCAACAAGCCGCGTATCGTGGACTTCCTGCATATTCTCGACGATGCCCTTAAAGGTAGGCAGTTTGTTGCTGGCGACCGTTTTTCGGTGGCGGACATTACCGGCCTCGTGACGCTCGACTTCATGAAGCTGGCTCGACTCGACGTGCCGGGCGCGTGCGCCAATGTGATGCGCTGGCACGGTGATATTTCGGCACGTCCAAGTGCGCAGGCCTAGAACGATGCGACTGATTATTGTCGGCTGTGGTGATGCCTTCGGCTCCGGCGGGCGATTCAACACCTGCTTCTGGCTCGAAACCGCGAAAACAACGCTGCTTGTTGATTGCGGCGCAACATCACCGGTTGCCTTGAAGACCCGCAACCTCGATTTCGACCGAGTCGAGGGCGTCGTCCTCTCGCATCTTCACGGCGACCATTTCGGTGGGCTGCCGTTTCTGTTGCTGGAGGCGCAACTGCTGACCCGCCGAAAGCGCCCGCTCACGATTGCGGGGCCGCCTGGAACGCGTGATCGGATCATGGCGGCATTGGAAGTCTTTTTTCCAGGCGCCACCGCCAATCAATGGCGATTTCCCCTTGAGATCGTCGAGATCGTGCCCGGAGAGCCGGCCGACATCCTGGGCCATACGGTCGAGACGACGGAAGTCGTGCATCGATCGGGCGCGCCCTCGACCGCGGTGCGTATTACCGACGGGGCGCGATCGTTCGCCTATTCGGGCGACACGGAATGGACCGACGCGCTGGTGCAGGTCGCGGCCGGCGCCGATCTTTTTGTTGTCGAGTGCTATGCCTATCAGGGACGCTTTCCGGGCCACCTGAGCTGGGAGACTATCGAGGCACGGCTGCCCCAACTTCGTGCGCGCCGAATCATGGTGACGCATATGAGTTCGTTGATGCTGGAGCACCGCCATGAGGTTGCCCGCGCCGGCCTGTTGGTCGCGCGGGATGGGGAGGTGATCGAGTTTTAACGCCTGGTGTGGATAGCTATGACGCGGCCGCCACCAGTTCCTTCACGCGAACGATGAGCGCGTCGACGGCGCCGGCGCCGAGGAAAAGTTCCCGGCCGCCGCGTTGGGGGTGAACCCCGGTTTCGTCTTCCTTCCGAACGCTGGCTTCGTCGTCGCGGGGATTGCAAAGGAGAATCTTACCGGTCTGGCCAACGAGTTGGGCTTGGATCGAATGACTTTGCGCGATCGACGATTCGTAGTTTCGTTTCGCCGCCGCAGTGGTCATGCTCGACGTCTTGGCCTTCGATGATGTGCAGCTGGCTATTGACGAGCAGGACGATGTCCAATTCCGCCATGTCCGGGCCGACGAGACCATCCGCATGGGCGTGGGCGAGGTGGAGGTTGGCGTAAAGCTGCGCGCCATCGGTTCCTTGCAGGGCGGTTGTCAATCGGTTGAATAGATAGGCCTCGAACCAGCCGCCACCCATGAAGCGCAACGCGTCTTTTTGCGTGACGTCGAGTGTGTCCCCAATGGGGCCGAGCCGGCATCCCAGAAACCCATCCATGGCTTCCAGGAGCCCCAATACTTCCTTGCGCACCACGCGTTCGACGCCTGCGGCGCTGATCGTGCCGGGATAAAAATGCCGTCCCGAACTGTCGTGGAGCGGCTCGATGATCCTGTACAACCCGCGCATGATGCTTTCCATTTGCGTCAGGTTTGACGGCGGTTTCGGCAGAATGCGATTGGCATAAGTGGCGATGCGGTCCCGGTTGGCCGCGTACATCGCTTCGGCCGCGAACCGGACGGTCGCATCCTTCTCGATGAAGCCATAGGCTGCGAGATAGTCGGCAAGCGTCAATTCGCCATGCCGTGCCAAGGGTTTTTGGCCATCTGGGCGGACGACTTGCACACCGACCGGCGTCTCCGTGACAGTGACGATCCAGAAATCGCGGTTGGCGGCGCCGATCGCGCCGCCAAGCCCCATTTCCTTGGTGCCACCCTTGACGTTGTAGATGACGGGCAACTTTTCCGCCCCGGGCCGCTCGAACACGGCCGTCATGTGGCGCAGCCACTTGGCGATATCGGTCGCGTCGCCGGGGAAAACCGAAATGCGTTTTCCCGACAGCCGCCCCTTCGACCACTGGCTGGCGTTGCGCCGCAGTCGATTGGCCGGATCGATCGCCTCCGCGATCTCGTTCGCATCCTTCGAATGGAGTGACCTGGCACCGCAGAAGATGACCAGTTCTTCGATCCGATCAATCCCGGCGTGCACCATCGGCAAGATGTTGACCAGCGAGGCGCGCGAGGCGTTGCACACATAGACAAAGCGCTCGGGCCATTGTTCCATGACGTGCTCCACCTCGGGTAGCCGTTAACACATAATACTGCCGCGGCCCAGGCGCCGCAAGCCGGCCGCCGCAACAAACGTTGTGGAGCTTGAAAGGTTTCAGGATAACGTGCAGCGTAAGATTCGCGTGAAGAACGCTCGTGCTACGCTGCGCCTGGGACACGCAATCGAATCAGTTATTTGATCGGATTGTTCGCGCCGATGCCGCTCCCGGCGCGGGCCCCTAAGGACGCTCCAGCCGTGCGATGAGGCTCGATGTGTCCCAGCGACGGCCGCCCATCTTTTGCACTTCCGCATAGAACTGGTCGACCATCGCCGTCACGGGGAGGCTTGCGCCGTTGCGCCTCGCCTCGCCCAGGCAAAGCGACATGTCCTTGCGCATCCAATCCACCGCAAAACCGAAGTCGAACTTTCCGTCATTCATGGTCTTGTAGCGGTTTTCCATCTGCCAGGACTGCGCGGCGCCCTTCGAAATGGTCGCGATCACGGCCTCGACGTCGAGGCCCGCCTTGTGGGCGAAGTGCAGGCCTTCGGCCAGGCCCTGCACGAGGCCGGCAATGCAAATCTGGTTGACCATCTTGGTGAGCTGGCCTGCGCCCGGGCTCCCGATGAGCTTGCACATCTTCGCGTAAGCGGCGATCACGGCCTCGGCGCGGGTGTAGGGGGCGGCATCGCCGCCGCACATGACCGTCAGTGCGCCATTTTCCGCGCCGGCCTGGCCGCCGGAAACCGGGGCATCGACGGCGTCAAAGCCGCGTTTCTTCGCTTCGGCGTGGAGTTCGCGGGCAATTTCAGCCGATGCCGTGGTGTGGTCTACGAATACGGCGCCGGCCGACAGGCCCGCGAATGCCCCATTGGGGCCAAGCGTGACCGCGCGCAAATCGTCGTCATTGCCGACGCAGGCCATGACGAAATCCTGGCCCGCGGCCGCCTCTTTCGGCGTCGCGGCCAGACGCCCGCCAAACTTGGAAACCCAGGATTCGGCCTTGGCGGTCGTGCGGTTGTAGACGGTGACGTCGTGGCCACCTTTGGTCTTGAGATGCCCCGCCATGGGAAAGCCCATGACACCAAGACCCAGAAACGCAACCTTTGCCATCATGTCCTCCCGGAATGCTTTGTTGCTGCTATCACGACTACCTATATGCCAAGTGAGTGCGACGGCGGAACGCTCCCGTCAACCATCTCGTGAGGGTGCAACTGCTTCGGCCGTTGACCGGTCAGTTCCTGTCCCTATGGTGGCGGCGCAATCGCAATATTTGGTGACATCGAATGGCGGCGACCAAACAACAGATTCTCGACGGTCTTGCGAAAGTGGCGAGCCCCGATGGGCTGCCGCTGACGTCCGCCGATGTGCTGTCGGATGTGGTGGTCAGCGATGGCAAAGTGTTTTTTTCGATTGCGGTCGATGCCGCAGATGTTGCTCGCTGGGAGTCGGTCCGCCAGCGTGCCGAGGACGCCGTTCGGGCTTTGCCTGGCGTGCAATCGGCCCTCGTTGCGCTCACCGCGGAACGCAAGCCAGGCTCAGCGCCTGCTCGCCCGGCACCGGCTCGCCCCGCGTCAAGCGCGGGTGCCGCCCCCCCTCATGCGCACGGCGCCCAGCCGAAGCCGACGATGGGTGTCCCCGGGGTCGAAGCGATAATTGCGGTCGCCTCCGGCAAAGGAGGCGTCGGGAAATCGACCACTGCTGTCAATCTGGCGCTCGGGTTGCGCGACCACGGCCTCAAGGTCGGAATTCTCGACGCCGACATTTATGGGCCGTCGCTGCCAAAACTTCTGGCCATCAAGGAGCGGCCGGAGACGCTTGGCGGCACGCGGCTCAAGCCGATCAGCCGCTACGGGTTGACCGTCATGTCGATCGGCTTTCTGATCGATGAGGAAACGCCCATGATCTGGCGCGGTCCGATGGTGATTTCCGCGCTCACCCAGATGCTTCGTGAAGTCGAATGGGGAACGCTTGACGTGATGGTGGTGGATATGCCGCCAGGGACCGGCGATGCGCAGCTCACCATGGCCCAGCAAGTGCCCCTCAAGGGCGCGGTGATCGTTTCGACGCCGCAGGATCTCGCGCTCGCCGATGCGCGGCGCGGCATCGCGATGTTCCGCAAAGTCAATGTGCCGGTGCTCGGCATCGTCGAGAACATGAGCTATTTTCACTGTCCGCAATGTGGCTCGCGATCCGACATATTCGGCCATGGCGGCGCACGTAACGAGGCGCAGCGCCTGGGCGTGCCGTTCCTTGGCGAAGTGCCGCTGCACATGGATATCCGTGAGCGGTCGGACTCAGGGTTGCCGGTTGTCGCGACCGTGCCCGACGGTCCGCATGCCGTGATCTATCGCGATATCGCAGCCAAGGTGCGTGACCAGCTTCGCGAAGGCACTGGTCGCGCGGCGCCGAAGATTGTGATCGAGGCTTAGCCTCAATCCTCCGCCCACATCCGCATGAGATTGGATAGCGACTTTGAAATGAGGTCGAACGCCTTCGATTTGCCGTCGCGTGCAAAGATTTCCCGCCGTGCGGTGTCCAGGTCGAAGAGCAGTTCACGCTGGGCCGGATCGCGGATGAAGCTGCGTGCCCAGCCGACCGCTGCGAGCCTTGAGCCGCGGGTGACGTCATTGACGCGGTGCAGCGCAGTCGACGGATAGGCGACCAGCGAGCCCGCGTTTAATTTTACCGCATCCTCGCCGGCCGGGCTTTCGATGACAAGTTCGCCGGCGTCGTATTCATCCGGTCCGGACAGGAAAAGCGTGAAGGAGACGTCGGCGCGCATGCCGTTCATCAATGCGTCGTCGACATGGCTGCCATAGTGCATGGCCTTGTCGTAGCGCGAGAACAGCAACGGGGAGAGCAGTTTTGGGCGCACCGCGATTTGAAACAGCTCGTTGCCAAGGATGCGTGCCGCAATGAGCTTTCGAATGGTTTCAAGCTTGCGGTCGCCGCCGGCAGCTTGCTGGTTGTTTTTCACAAGGCTCGCCGAGAACCCGGCGGTCGTGCGGCCGTCGACGAAGCGTGCCTGCTCAAGCGTGGCGCACACGGTCGCGATATCTTCAGCTGAAAGAATGTCGCTTATGACAATCTGCATGTGGCCTTGCGCCCTTGATTTGGATCAATGCAGCAAGCGGAAAAAAAGAATCTCGTTCGACAAAGTCAAGCGAGCCGGAACGCGACGCCGTTGAGCATATTAGCCAGGGGTCACGCCATTGTGTATGGGCTCGTCAATTCCAACCAGCCATGATAATGACAAGCATCAGTAACAGCTACACAATTTGGAATTATTCCAAGAAGCGAACATGAAATCAAAACGCAAGATCTGGCTTGGCGTTGGTGCCTTCGCGGTAGCGGGAACGGGCGCCATCGCGGCGGCCGCGGCCGCGGCGGGGGCAGCCGATGTTCCTGCTTTAGAAGTTCGCCAGCCGTCTGGTTTGCTGCCGGGCATGGCAGCGGAGTCGGCAACCGATACCGCCATCGCGCGCGTTTTGCCTGGAGGCTTTGTGCTGGCGCAGCACGAGGATCATGGCCAGCCGGCGAGCAAGGAACCTAGCAAGGCGCCGGCTGAAGGAGGCGAGGGGGGCGAGACGAAAGGGCTGGACGATCTGCCGCCCGATCTTGCCTTTGCGGTGCGGATGGCGCTTCTGCGTGGGCATATCATGGTTGGCGACCAACTGGTCAAGCAGGGACAGTGGAACGCCGCGCTCCCGCATTTCCTGCATCCATCCGAGGAAATATACGCCGATATCAAGGATGCGCTTGCCGGCCATAACGTCGCCCCTTTCGAGGAAGGGCTCAAGTCGCTCGTCAGTCTGGTCAAGGCGCGAAAGGCCGGGAACGACTATGCCCGCGCGCTCAAGACGATCGGTGAGGCGACGGCATCCGCCGACGCTTCCTTGCAGGCAAGCTTGGCCGATCGCTGGGCAAGCTTCGTGATGGAGGCCGCCGTTGAGGCGATCAAGACCGCGGCCGGCGAATATGAAAACGCCATCGTGGGTGGCAGGATCGCCAAGCCGGTCGAATATCAGGATGCGCGTGGCTTCATTTGGGAGGCAGAACGCATGATCGAAAGCGTCGCTGCCGGCTTGGAGAAAAAAGATGCTGCCGCGCTCAAGGAAATACGGGTGCGCCTCGCCGATCTGAAGAAAGTGTTTCCGGCAGCCGTGCCGCCCCGCATGCCGATCAAGGACCATGGAGCAATGCTTGCTCTTGTTTCTCGCATCGAGCTGGCCGCCAGCAGGCTTATGTAAGGAGCCATGGTCACGTTCCCGATAAATCGTGCACTCGTTGTTGCGTTCGCGGTCGGCGGCGTGCTCGGCTCAATATTTGGGGTAGTGGTTACGCCCAGGTCCGGCCAGGCGGCAGCCGCGGCAACAGCCCGGATCGACAGCGACCTCAATCGGCTCAAGGCAGCCTATCGGCGACCTGCGACGGTGCCATTTCCGGCTGACAATCCGTACTCGGAAAAGAAACGCGCTCTCGGCGAGGCGCTGTTTTACGACAACCGGCTCTCGATCGACATGAGCCGGTCTTGTGCGAGCTGTCACGACCGCTCCAAGGGCTTTGCCGACGGAAGAGCACAAGGCCAGGGCGTTCCGGGCCATCCCCTCAAGCGCCATACACCGACCTTGTGGAACCTGGCCTGGGCCGGCCCCGTGTTCTGGGACGGCCGCGCACGAAGCCTTGAAGAGCAGGTTGCGGGCCCGATCGAATCTCCCGATGAAATGGCGCAGCCGATGGCTTCTGTCGTGGCGCGCCTTTCCGGTGATGCGGCGATGCGCGCGGCGTTCGCCGAGGCCTTTCCGCGGGCGCCGAAAGTCGACGCCGACAATCTCGCCAAGGCGATCGCAACCTTTGAACGTACATTGAATTCACCTGACACTCGTTTTGACCGCTGGACCTCCGGTGACGAACGTGCGCTCAGCGACCGCGAGATCGCCGGGTTCCGCTTGTTCAATGGCAAAGCGGGTTGTGCCAAGTGCCACAGCGGTTTCGCCTTCACGGACTATGCCTTCCACGACATCGGTCTGCCGGGTGACGACCGTGGCCGCGGGGCCGTATTGCGGCTGCCGGCCGCGGACCATGCATTCAAAACGCCCAGTCTGCGGGAGATCACCCGCTCGGCGCCCTACATGCATGACGGTTCATTGGCGACGATTGCGGATGTCCTTCGTCACTATCGCGGCGGTATCGTCGAACGGCCGACCCTGTCCAAGGATTTGACGCGCCATCTCGAACTGTCGGATGGCGAGCGCGAGGATGTCATTGCGTTTTTGGGGACATTGACGAGCGAGCAGGACCCCGTGCCGCCGGCCAGGATCGTTGCGGGCAAACGCGGCCCGTCTGCGCCCGCAATGCGTGTGCGCACCGTGTCGCAGGACGACAAGACGTTTCATCCGGGACATGTCGGTATCAGGCGCGGCGAGCGAATGTGGGTCGTCAACAATGACACCCGCACGCACAATATCAGGATCTACGACCCGGGCTTCGATTTCGATTCGGGGGCCCAGGAACCCGGCGAGACCGTGGAGATCGCCTTTCCGAAGGCGGGGTCATTCCTCGTGTTCTGTAGTATTCATCCCAAAATGGAACTCTACGTCGACGTCCGGCGATGATACGTGGCTTTCCGCCGATTTTTACGGTAGAATTCGTCGAATTCTTTTGAGGGAACCACCATGAAACGTCGTCAGTTTCTGCGAGGCGCCGGGGTTGCCGCCGCCGCCACGGCCGTTGCCAGTCCGGCGATTGCGCAGTCCAATCCAGAACTTCGGTGGCGCCTGACGTCGAGCTATCCAAAATCTCTCGATACGCTTTACGGCGCCGCTGAAATCTTTGCGAAGGCTGTTGCAGAGGCCACCGACAACAAATTCCATATTCAGGTTTTCGCCGCCGGCGAGATCGTGCCGGCGCTGGCCGCGGCCGACGCCGTTCAGAACGGCACCGTCGAGATGTGCCACACGGCCTCCTATTACTACTTCGGCAAGGACCCTACTTTTGCCTTCGGGACCGCGGTGCCGTTCGGCCTCAATGCGCGCATGCAAAACGCCTGGATGTATCACGGCGACGGCATGAAGCTGATGAACGACTTTTACAAAAAGTTCAATTTCATCGCCTTTCCGGCCGGCAATACCGGCTGCCAGATGGGCGGATGGTATCGCAAGGAAATCAAAGCCGTCGCGGACCTCAAGGGAATGCGAATGCGAATTGGCGGATTCGCCGGCACCGTGCTGGCGAAGGTGGGGGTGGCGCCCGTTCAAATTCCGGGTGGTGAGATCTATTCGGCGCTCGAAAAAGGCACGATCGACGCGGCGGAATGGGTTGGGCCTTACGATGATGAGAAGCTGGGGTTCCAAAAAATCGCACCCTATTATTACTACCCGGGTTGGTGGGAGGGTGGGGCCATGCTGCACAATTTCATCAATCTGGCCAAATGGGATGCGTTGCCGCCAGCCTACAAGTCGATCGTCAGGAGCGCTTCCTCGGTTGCGAACGAATGGATGATGGCAAAATACGATGCCGTCAATCCGGCCGCGCTCAAAACGATGCTGCGGGAAGGCGTCGTCCAGTTCCGGCAATTCCCGCTGCCGGTCATGGACGAATGCCTCAAGGCCGCTCTCGAAGTCTATGCCGAAGTCTCTTCCACGAACGCCACCTTCAAGGAAGTCTGGGAAAATCTGCTGGCGTTCCGTAACGACGCGTACCTGTGGTGGCAGGTGGGCGAATACGCCTACGACGACTTCCTCATACGCAACCGCAGGCGCACTTGATGGTTCCTCACCGCCCGCCCGGCGCGCCGAAATCGGGCAGCGGCGGTGGCGGCAAGTCCCGCGGCAATTCGATTGTCGTTGGCGGCGGCGCAACCTTTGGGCCGCGGTCGATCCAATAGGTCACGGACTGTGGCCACAGGATGATGATCAAGACCAGGACGAGCTGCGACACCACCCAGGGGACGGCGCCCCAGTAGATGTCGCTGCTCTTGACGCTCGGTGGTGCAATTCCCCGAAGATAAAAGAGTGCAAATCCGAATGGCGGATGCATGAAGCTCGTCTGGATATTGGCGCAGATCAACACGCCGAACCAGATCAGGTCGATCCCGAGCTTGGTCGCGACCGGCGCCAGCAGCGGGATAATGATGAAAGCAATTTCGAAAAAATCGAGGAAGAATGCGATCACGAAAATGAAGGCGTTGACAAACAGGAGGAAGCCGACCTGGCCCCCCGGCAAGTTGCCGAGGAGGTCCTCGATCCAGACTTTGCCGCCGACGCCTTGGAAGACCAGGCTGAACACGCGCGCGCCGATCAGGATGAAGATCACCATGGCGGTTATGCGCATGGTGGTGCTCATGCCCTGATAGACAAGGGGCCGCGTCAACGTGCGGTTTAGCGCGGCGAGAAGGATGGCACCGACGGCGCCCATGGCGCCGGCTTCCGTCGGTGACGCGAGGCCGAGCGAAATCGTCCCCAACACCAGAAAGATCAATGCGACGGAGGGAACGATTCCGCGCAGGCATTTGGCGTAAAGCGGCCATCCGCGCAATGTCCGTGCTTCTACCGGCAGCGCCGGTACTTCCTGCGGCCGGATAAAACTCAGAATCAGCACCCAGATGCAAAACAGCGCGACCTGGATGAGGCTCGGGCCGATTGCGCCCGCATACATGTCGCCGACCGAACGCCCAAGCTGGTCCGCGAGCACGATCAGGACGAGCGAGGGCGGAATGAGCTGGGTAATCGTGCCGGACGCCGCGATGACTCCGGTCGCATGGCGGGTCGAGTAGCCGTATTTCATCATGATCGGGAGGGCGATGACGCCCATTGCAATGACAGAGGCGGCAACCGTTCCGGTGATTGCACCCAAAATGGCGCCGACGAAAATGACCGCGTAGGAGAGACCGCCGCGAATGGGTCCGAAGAGCTGGCCGATGGACTCCAGGAGGTCCTCGGCCAGGCCGCAGCGTTCCAGGATCGCGCCCATGAATGTGAAAAACGGGATCGACATAAGCAGCATGCCTTGATCGTTTGAAACGATCCCGAACAGCTGATAGGTCAGGTTGCCGAGAAAGTTCGGTTCGATGAGGCCGAGCTGAATGCCCAGAAATGCAAATGCCAAGCCGACGGCAGCAAGTGAAAATGCAGCCGGGTAGCCGATCAGCATGAAAACGATGAGCCCTGCAAACATCAGGGGCGCCATGTTTTCGCTGACGAAGTGACTCATTGCAGGGGCTTTTCGTATGCGTATTCGATACGGTAGCTCTCAGTCAGGGCGGCGATACGCTTGATGATCTCGGAGAGCCCCTGCAATGCCATCAACGCAAATCCCACCGGCAGCAGCAGCTTGACCGGCCAGCGGACAAGGCCGCCCGGATTCTGCGAGCCTTCGTTGATACGCCAGGAATCGAGAAAGAACGGCCAGGTGAAATAGATGAGGATGATGCAGATAGGCATCAAGAACAGCAAACCACCCACGATATCGATCCAGATGCGCGTGCGTTCCGATACGATCGAATAGATCAGGTCGACACGCACGTGTTCGTTGAGTTTGAGTGTCACTGGGCCGCCCAGGAAGACCATGGCGGCGAACATGTACCATTGGGCTTCGATCCAGGCGTTCGAACTGATGGAAAGCGCATAGCGGCTGATCGCAATGCCGGTGCTCACCACACAACATATCAATACGAGCCAGATCGCAACGATGCCGAAACGGTCGTTCACAGCATCGATAATCCGGCTCAATCTAAGGAGCTTGTCCACGTCTCCCCTCCCCAGGGCCGTCGAGGACCCGTGATGGCCTGCAAGGACGCTTATGGCCGAATCTGTGGCTACCGCCAAGATCGTTCGTTCAGGAAATGAAAGTCACAAACGCCGTACGTCGGTTTCAGGGCGTTCCTTCGGTGTCGTTGCCGCGGCCGGCACGGAAGGAGCGCGACATGCGCGTGACAATTTGATCGTAGGCTGTGCGCAGCCGCACCGGGTACGTAATCACAAAACCATTAACGATGCTGCGGTTGTGCGAGAGCAGGTAGCGCTCATAGAACTCCGTATCGCCCCTTGTGCCGGAGATCACGAACCAGTTGGGGCCGCGGGTCTCATAAGTAATGGTTTCACCGCTCTCGCGGTTTTCCTTGATAAACGACTCAAGGCCCGCGAGGTCGTGTTCCAGCGCATTATGGCTGCCATAAATAAGGAAGTTCGCGCCATCATTGCCGGCAAAAGAAAGTCCGCCGCCATTTTCAGGTGGCCGGCCTGGGCGAAACCGATCCGGATATTCGATCGACGTCCCAAATCGGGCGTTGCGAAAACTTTTCCACGTTTGTGCAGCCGCCGGAAGAGCCGGGATCAAGCCGGCGCCCGCGACGAATGACAGGATTTGGCGCCGCGAAAACATTTGGAATAACCGGTCCTGAAGCTAGAAAATTACCCTCCCGTGACGCTCATATGGCGCGACAGGGCAGGGCGTTGGTGACGGCGATCGATGATGAAGTCGTGCCCCTTAGGCTTACGCGAGATCGCTTCTACGATCGCGGCATCGAGGAGGGCGTTACCCTCCGAGGCGCGCAACGGGGTGCGCAGGTCGGCGGCGTCTTCCTGGCCCAGGCACATGAACAGCGTCCCGGTGCAGGTAATGCGCACGCGGTTGCACGATTCGCAGAAATTGTGGGTCAGCGGCGTGATGAA
>Ga0099792_10000664_pt1 | contig 12606 bp, 12 predicted proteins | sample Rivendell_Oct201_8_FD_83780 | JGI IMG/M metagenome (GOLD analysis project Ga0099792, IMG submission 83780) | Vadose zone soil microbial communities from the Eel River Critical Zone Observatory, Northern California, USA -... | ecosystem: Environmental > Terrestrial > Soil > Vadose zone >...
CGCACCAGCTTCGCTGGCGCCTTCTGTAGGGTGGGCAAAGGCGCCGGCACGGCTGTCCAACAAAGGAAGGCCTAGCGTGCGCCTTGCCCACCAGCGGCAATACGTCTTGCGTCGATGTTGATGGTGGGCAACGGCGCACGAGCGCTCTCCAATCATTGCTATGCAGTGGCCACGCGCCGTTGCCCACCCTACGGCCGTGGCTGCTCACTTCAGTCGCTCGATCAGCGCCATGGCGGCCGCGGGCGCGCGCACCTTGGCGCCCGAGATCATGTAGATGAACACGTCGCGCTTATTCTTGCCGCGCGGCGCGGTGGCGAGCGTTTCGACGCCGTCCGGCGTGCCACCCTTCGCGAAAGTTTCCGCGCGCTTGGCCCAGTCATCGAGCGCGGCCGGCGCGTAGCCGGTCTTCACCTTTTCCGATGTGCGCTGCAGGCGCGCGTAGACGAAATCGCTGGTGACATCCGCAATCATCGGATGCTTCTCGGAATCGACCAGCACCGGCGCGACCGCATGCTTGCGCAACAGCGCGATGAAATCCGCCGTCACGAAGCTCGCGTGCCTGACCTCGACCGCATGCCGGATCGGACGGCCGTCGAGCGTGCGTGGCAGAAGCTCCAGGAACGCCGTGAAGTCGTCGGGGTTGAACGCCTTGGTGGGCGGGAGCTGCCACAGCACCGGACCGAGCTTGCCCTTGAGCTCGAGCACGCCGCTGCCAAAGAACCGCTCGACTGACGAGCCCGCTTCCGCCAGCACCCGCCGGTGGGTGGTATAGCGCGGCCCCTTGAGCGAGAACACGAAATCGTCCGGCGTCTCTGATGCCCAGCGCCGGAAGCTTGCCGGCTTCTGCGAGGCATAGAAGGTGCTGTTGATCTCGATCGACGTCACGTTGCGGCTCGCATGCGCAAGCTCGCGCACGTGCGGCAGACCTTTGGGATAAAAGGTGCCGCGCCAGGGCTCGAAGACCCAACCACCAATACCGACGCGAATCATAGGAGGACGACTCGATTACCTGAGCAACTGAATGAACAACCGAATTACCAAAGGCGAATAGTGAATGGCGAATGGGGAAGAAAGAGGACCGCCAGCCTTATTTGCTATGCTCCCATCAAAATCATCTGCACGAATCACTTGCACGCCTGGTCGGCGCGCTCAAGCGCCTGGGCGAGCCCCTTCAGCGAAAACTGGTCGGTACTGCTGGTACCGCGCGCGGAGGTGCCTTTCACGGTCAGGTCGGAGCCCTTGCGCATGGCGTCGAGCATGCGGACCTCCTCGGTCATGTTCTTGATCCAGGCACCGTCCTTCTGGGTGTACATCGCGAACTTCGCCGTGCCGACCTCGGCCGTCGCTTCCGTGCTTTCCTTGAAAGGATAGCCGATGATGATCGACACCTCGTTGCGCACGTTCTCGGCCGGGCGGGTGGAGACGAACAGAAACGCCGGGTTGCGCGGGCGGCCGGGCGGATTAGTCGTCGACGCCTTCGGCTTCGAAAGCGCAAAACACACCTTCTTGCCCCCCGGGCTAGCCGTGTAGGCGCCCCAGTCGCCATAGGTGCCAAGCAGCGTCGGCTGATCCCCCTGCGCGCGGGCGCCGCCCTCCGGCAACGCGGCGAGAGCGAGCGCGACTATCGTCCACAGCAGTCCCTTGGCCAGCATTGGCCGCCTCCGTGGTCTTTCACTACGCCCCGCTAAGGCGCGGATTATTCAGCGAATTCGGCAATGTGAAGGCGGCCTCTTGCCACTTCGCACCTACCTCTCACGCAAAGCCGCATTGGCCTTATAGGCGAGGTCGCTAACGCGATGGAAGGGATGTGGATAACCCTGCATAGGACCCCGCATGTGACCCCGCTGTGGCTCCCGTCCGCACCATCGTGGCAACCTGCGCGATCACGCTCTCCCAGTCACCCGCCTTCGGTTGCCGGCATAGCCGCATGATCGGGTACCAGGGCGTATCGGTACGCTCGAGCATCCAGCGCCAGTCGGGCCAGAACGGCACAAGCACCCAAGTCGGGCGGCCGAGCGCGCCCGCAAGGTGCGCGACCGAGGTGTCGACCGTGATGACGAGATCGGCGAGCGTCACCACGGCGGCGGTGTCGTCGAAGTCAGCAAGCGCATCGCCGACATGGGTCAGCGCAGGATGTCGCATCAGCTCCTCGGCATCGGCGGCGCGCAAGTCGCGCTGGATGCTGACGATGCCCGCGTTGAGCGCAAAAAGCGGCGCCATCTGGCGCAGCTGCAGCGAACGATTGCGGTCGTTGACGTGATCGGCGCTACCTGCCCAGGCCACGGCGATGCGCGGCTGCGGCAGGCGCTCGATGCGCTCGCGCCACTTGGCGATGTGCGCCTCGCTCGGGTGCAGATAAGGAACGTCGGCCGGAATGCTCGACAGCTCCGTGCGCAGCGCACGCGGCAGGCTGCCGGCCGGACAATACACGTCGAAATCCGGCAGCGCATCGCCGCGCGCCACGACCGTGGCGGCGCCCGCAAGCCGTGCGAACAGACTGCAGAGTGGAGGCGGCGCCTCCAGCACCACGGTCGCTCCCGCGCGTGCCAGCAGCGGCACATAGCGCGCGAACTGGATGCAATCGCCGAGGCCCTGCTCGGCCGTAATGAGGATGCGCTTGCGCGCGAGCGGATATTCACCGAGCCAGAGCGGTTTGCCGAAGTTGCGGCGGCGCGCCGGCATGCCGCTGCGCTGCCAGCGCCATTCATATTGCTCGAAGCCGTGGCGATAGTCGCCCAGTGTGAGGCGCGCGAGTGCGGCGTTGTGGTGTGCATCCGCGTTCGACTTGTCGAGAGCGATCGCACGCTCGAAATCCTCGAGCGCCTCGCGCTGTTGATTGAGCGCCTGGCGAGCGGCGCCGCGGCCGATATGTGCCTTGACGTAATCGGGCCGCAGCGCGAGCGCGCGATCAAAGGCCGCAACCGCCTCGGCGGCACGAGAGAGCGCGTTGAGCGCGCTGCCGCGATTGAGATGAGTCTCCGCGTGCGCGGGCACGACCGCCAGCACAGCATCATACTGAGCGAGCGCCTCCTCGCAGCGCCCGAGCGCCGCGAGCGCATTGCCCCGATTGGCGAGCGCGCCGGGAAAGCCTGGCGCCAGCAACAGCGCGGCGTCAAAGGCCGCGAGCGCATCGGCGGGCCGGCCAAGCTTCATCAGCACATTGCCGCGATTGGTGATCGCCTCCACCGAGGCAGGCATGATCGCGACCGCCTTGTCGAGGATCGCCAGCGCCTCCTGATCGCGATTCAGCGCCGCAAGCGCCATGCCGAGATTCGACATCACCTGCGCCGACGCCGGATTGAGCTTGAGCGCCTGCTCCAGATGAGTGCAGGCGGCGCCGGCCTTGCCGCCTTGCAGCTTAAGGACGCCCAGGAGATGCAGCGCGTCGAACCAGTTGGGCTGCGCGCGCAGCACGCGGCTGCAGATCTTCTCTGCCTCGGCGAGCCTGCCCTGGCGATAGAGGCCAGCCGCCTCCTCGACCGCCTGCGCCAGCATCGCGGGGTTCGTCACCGCCATTTGCGGCTATTGCTCAAGACCGCCCGACAGCGCCTGCCGCGCCGCCTCGCGATGCTCAGGCCGGATGTGCGCGGCGACGAGCCGCAGCGCCGTGGCCAGCACCGCCGCGTCATCCGCATAGCCGAGAACCGGCAGGATGTCGGGAATGAGATCGATGGGCAGCACGAAATACGCCAGCGCGCCGAGCAGCGCGGCCTTCACCTGGATCGGCGTGGTGCGATCGAAGGCGCAGTAATAGGCGGAGAGAAGATCCTCGGCGAACGGCAGCCGGGCAGCAACGCGCCTTACCTTGCTCCAGAAGCCGCGCCGCACCCGCGCCTCGTCGCGGGCTGCCTGCCGCGCAGTCCGCTCGTCGAGCCCTTCCCAGGCGGCGGCGTGATCGACCGGCATGTCGCGTCTCCTGGTAACGTCAATCGGCACTCAAAATGGCCCTCGCGGCACGCAGACGCAAGGCGCCGCTCAGGCCGCGGCCAGCCGGTTCATCGCCTCGGCTAGCTTGACGTCATGCTCGGTCAGGCCGCCGGCATCATGGGTCGAGAGCGTCACCGTGACAGTCTTGTAGACATTGAACCATTCCGGATGGTGGTCGAGCTTCTCGGCGACGAGCGCCGCCCGCGTCATGAACCCGAATGCCTCGTTGAAGTCGCGAAACACAAAGGTCTTGGTGATGGCATCGCGGTCCTTGACCTCGCTCCAGCTGGCAAGCTTGGCGAGCGCCACCTTGCGGGCATCCCCGGTCAGTTTCTGGGCCATCGTTTGCACTCCAGTCTTGTTTGCACGGTCATCTTGACACGGCTCAATGTGGTGGAGCGCACTCGCAATGCCAAGGTTAAGTGACTACCTGACCTGACAATAGCCCGGCCAACCCGAGGTTTCCCATGTCCTGGTCTCTCAATATTGGCTCGATCGCAGGCACGCAGGTACGGGTACACATTACTTTCCTGCTATTCCTGGGCTGGCTCTTCGCCGCCAGCTGGGTGTCAGAGGGGTCGCAGGCGGCCTGGTCCGGCCTCATCTTCATGGTGCTCTTGTTTACCTGTGTGCTGGCGCATGAGTTCGGGCACATCTTCACGGCGCGGGCCTTCGGCGTGGCAACGCCGGACGTGACGCTGCTGCCGATTGGCGGGCTGGCTCGGCTCGAGCGCATTCCGGAAAAGCCGCAAGAGGAATTCCTGATCGCGATCGCGGGACCGCTGGTCAATGTCGCGATCGCCTTCGGCCTTGTTCTCCTCGTCGGTGCCCATCTCAACATGAGCGATCTCGCCACCGTCGAGAGCACCAAGGTCTCGCTCGTTGATCGCCTCGCGGCGGTGAATCTGTTCCTCGCGCTATTCAATATGATCCCTGCATTTCCGATGGACGGCGGGCGGGTGTTGCGGGCGCTGCTTGCCACCAGGCTCGGCTTCGTGCGCGCAACTGAAGTGGCCGCCTTCATCGGCCAGGGTCTCGCCTTCGCGCTCGGCTTTGTCGGTCTGTTCGGCAATCCGATCCTGATCTTCATCGCGATCTTCGTCTATCTCGCCGCCTCCGGCGAGGCGCACAGCGTGGCGATGCGCGCGATGTCGCAGGGCGTGCCGGTCGGCACCGCCATGATGACGAAGTTTGCAACGCTCGCGCCCGAGGCCGATGTCGAGGAGGCGGTGCAGACCTTGCTGCAAACCAGCCAGAGCGAATTTCCGGTGGTCGACGGCAACGGCGCGCCGGTCGGGCTGTTGGCACGCGGCGACATCATCCGGGCACTGAAGGAGCGTGGTCCCAACGCCAAGGTCGTGGACGCGATGACGAGCCCGGTGCCGACCATCGGGCATCGCCGCTGTCTCGACGAGGCGCTGCGCATTCTGATGGAGAAGTCGGCGCCTGCCGTCGCGGTCGTCGATCCGGCAGGGCGGCTGGTCGGGCTCGTCACATCCGAGACGCTCGGCGAGATGATGATGCTGCAGCAGGCCCTACCCAAGGGCGTGAGCTTCGGTCCATGGAGCCGGCCGGCGAGCCCGTAATGTTACTGCGTTCAGAAAGCCTTACGTGTCCCGGCCGAGCGAAGCGAGAGCCGGGACCCAGCGCAAATTTCGCGAAATTTGCGATCTGTCGCCCCTGGATCCCGGCTCTTCGCTCGCCATAGCGCGTCGAAGACGCGCGTGCACGCGCTTTAGGCTCGCTCGGCCGGGACACGCCAGAGAACATTTTTGACCCAGTACAGGTAAGCCGCGCTGTGTTCCTGTCACATTCGCTTTCGATTTCTGCGCTGAAGCGAAAAGCGTTGCCAGACAATGCACTAAGCGTTGTCGCGTGACGCCGTTGTCGCGCCCCTTCTCGTTCTCTTGGCCACGCGCCGAAAATTTGGCTATGTCACCCCGTAGCGTCGGGGACAGTCAGTCATGTCAATCAATCAAGCATTGGGCAGGCGCGTGCGACAATTTCTGATCGTAGTTGGCAGTTCGCTCGTTGGCATCATTCTCGCGTTGTGGCTCGCCATCGTCATCCTAAAGCCTGGCCCGCCGGGGCGCATCGTATTGGCCTCTGGCGGCGGCGGCGGCGCCTACCAGCAGCTCGCCGAGACCTGGAAGCGCGAGCTTGCCCGCTTCGGCGTCACGCTCGAGCTGCGGCCGAATCTCCAGGGTCTTGACGTCCTGCAGCAGCTTGCGGCCGACGACGACAGAATTGACGGCGGTATGCTGAAAGGCGGCCTCGCCGGCAGTCTGCAGGGACGCATGGCGACCGCATCCGAGCGGGACTTGCACGACAAGCAGGTTTCGAAGCTGCAATCCATAGGCCGCCTCTTCTATGAGCCGATCTGGGTCTTCTACCGCGGGCCCAATCTGGTCAGAAGCATCGGCGAGTTCAAAGGCCGGCGCATCATGGTCGGCACGCCCGAGAGCGGCACGCGCCGGATTGCCGCGATGCTGCTCAAGGCCAACGGCGTGACCGCCGAGAACTCCACATTCATCGACCAGGACTTCCCGGCCGATGCCAAGCCTTTGACCGGCGACGGCGCCGACGTCGCGTTTGTGGCGCTAGCCCCCGACTCCAAGAAGGTACAAGACCTGCTGCGCGCGCCCGACATTCTGCTGATGGATTTCTCGGCCGAGGCGGACGCCTACATCACGCGCTTTCCCTTTCTGTCGAAGCTCGTCATGTCCCGCGGCTCGGTCGAATTCGAACCCGACATCCCTTCGGCAGACATTACCCTCCTGGCCAGCGCTCCAGCCCTCGTGGTGCGCAGGGATCTTCATCCCGCGCTGGTGAGCCTGCTCACCCATGCGGCCTCGGCCAATCCGAAGCCCGGCTTCGATTCCTCCGGTGAGCCGATCCTCTTCTTTCGTCCCGGCCAGTTTCCCAATGGCAACGATCCGGAATACGAAATCGATCCGGATTCCCGCGCCTACTACAAATCCGGCGAGCTGCCTTCGATTCTGCGCGCACTCGGCCCGCTCAACGCCAGCATGGGCATTCCGTTCTGGGTGACCGCGTTTGCGTTCTCCAACACCACCAAGATCATCCTGCTTGCGATTCCGATCCTGTCGATCGCAATCCCGCTGTCGCGCTTCCTGCCGCTGCTGTACACCTGGATGATCCGCCAGCGCCTGCTGCGCTGGTACGACCGGCTCAAGGAGCTCGAGTTCACGCTCGACCATAATCCCTCGGCTGAGCAGGTCGCCGAGGTCGATGCGGGATTGAAGCGGATCGATCGTGCGGTGCAGCGCTTGAGGCTGCCGCGGCACTATTCCGACCAGCTCTACAATCTCAGGAGTCACATCGAGCTTGTGGCCCAGAGGCTCACGCCGCGGCCAGTGCCCGTTGCTGCCATAGCAACGCCGTCGGGCGGCACGGCAGACAAGGCTATGGCTGCGGCGCACTCTGCGTCCGATTGAAATGCAGCTTACGCCGACTTGCGCAGCGGCGCTTCAAGCGCGGGCACGCTCTGCTGCTGCCGCGCCGAGTAGAACGAGGCATTCTGCTCGCCGCGCAGCGCCTCGCGCGTAAACTCGATCAGGTGGTGGCCGACGAACGCCATTGCGAACGCCATATCAACCTGGCCACGCGCGAGCGCGTGGCGCGCCGCGCGCCAGAACGGCCGGCGGTAGTTCGACTTGATGCCGATATAGTAGACAATTCTGAACGCAAAGATCGCCCCGAATTTTACATTCGACCAGGTCAGCCGGCCGCGAGCGGGCGGAGTGATGCGATGGACATACGTCATCTCGACCTGATTGATGAAGCGCGCGAACAGCCGCTCCGGATCATAGGCGCGCGCGATCGCGCGCCGCCATAGGCCGATCACCTCGTCGTAGGGCCGCAGGAACCGCACATTGCTCTCGAGCGAAGGGTCGTCCGTAATTCTGTCGGCACGCGCCAGCCGCTCCCAGAGCGGCGTCTTCGGCAACGCCTGCAACAGATTGATGGTCAGAATGGGAATGCACGACACATCGATGAAATCAGCCAGCCGCGCCTCGGTGTCGGGCGAGTCGGTGTCGAGGCCGAGGATGATGCCGGCAGTCACCTCGAGGCCATAGCGGTTGAGCGTCTCGATCGCCTGCATCATCGGCAGCGCGACGTTGTGCTCCTTGCGCATCGCCTTGAGCGCATCGGCCTCCGGCGTCTCGATGCCGACAAAGATGCCCTTGAAACTCGCTTCGCGCATCAGCGCGAGGATCTCCGTCTGCTTGGCGATGTTGAGCGTCGCCTCGCAGGAGAACTGCAGCGGATAGCCATGCTGCTTCTGCCAGGCGACGAGATGCGGCAGCATCTCACGCGTCGCCTTGCGGTTGCCGATGAAGTTGTCATCGACGAAATAGACCGCAGGCGGATGCCGCTGCGCCCGCATGGCGTCAAGCTCCGCGGTGATCTGCTGCGGAGTCTTCAGCCGCGGCTGGCGGCCGTAGAGGCCCGGGATGTCGCAGAACTCGCAGCGATAGGGGCAGCCGCTGGAGAACTGCAGCGTCAGCATCAAGTAGCGCCGAAGCGGCACCAGATCGTAGGCCGGGATCGGAAAGTCGGTGAGCGCAAGCCGCGCGGCTGTCTCGAACCGCATCTGCGCGGCGGGCGGCGCCACGCTTTCATCGAGCCGCGCGATCAGGGCGTCGGTGGCGTCGCCCAGCTCGCCAATGTGCAGATAGTCGATCTCCGGATACATCTCGGGCGAGGCCGACACCGACGGGCCGCCAACCGCCACGACTTTGCCAGCAGCGTGCGCGCGGCGGGCGATGTCACGGATCTGCGGCGCCTGGATATGCATGCCGGAGACGAGAACCACGTCGGCCCAGGCGAGGTCGGCCGCGCTCGCCGGCCGGATGTTCTCGTCGATGACGCGGACCGGCCATTGCGCCGGCATATAGGCGGCGATGAGGAGAAGGCCTTGCGGCGGCATGAAGGCGCGCACGCCCGGCATCAGCTTGTAGGCATGCGAGAAGGTGCCGAACGAGGGCGCATAGGCGGGGAAGACGCAAAGCACCCGCCGGCGATGGGTGACGGTCACGGACGTTCGCATTGAGGCCTCGCTCGCATTGTGACGACCGAAAGCGTCAAAGCGCAAGCGGGCGATTTGGTTCGGCTTCAGGGCACAAACTCTACAGAAAATGCCGTATGAGCTGGGCATGCAATGTCGCATTTGCGACGTATCCTTGCGGTTGGATGGCGGAACCATGGCATATGCCCCCAATCAACGGCACATTGAGATAGCCTTCTCCTCGGGAAGCCTTCTTCAGAATGGCAAGCCCTACGAATTTCAGCGTCTTGAGATCGGGCACCTGCTCGTCACGTCGGGTGCCTTGGCCGCCTCGGATCCCTTCGTCAGCCCCGATCCTCCGCCATTCACGCAGGCCATACCCGCCGGGCGGTATCCGGTGTCGGTCGCCGTTGCCTGCTACGGAACGGGCGAGGAGCGCGACGAACGCGTGGCGTTTGCGCGGGTCGAGATGTCCGATTTACCGGTTGCTTCTTGGACAATGGCATTGACTGAGCGCCAAGACCCGTCCGCGCTCGAGCACGATGGGTATTTTGGCTATGGCGTGGACGCTGGCACTGGTTGCTTCATGGACCCGGTTGCTGGTCGGCTCCTTGCCGAACGAATGGGCCTGGAAGACGAATACTTCAACGCGATCATCGACGGGATGGAGACGACGTACAGAAGCACTCGCTCGTGGCATGGTTGGCGTCCGTCACCCGAGCGTGACGAAAACATCATTTGCTTCTCATCCGGTTGGGGCGATGGCTCATATCCGTCTTTCTTTGGGTTCTCTGCCGAAGGCCATCTGTGCGCGCTGGTCACTGATTTCTTTATTCTGAGCAATACGGAAGACGCCGCATAGTTGCCCGCAGCACCTGGCTCTATGCACCATTACACGAGCGGTGGTGAACACATCATCGGGCGATCAAAGTTTCTGGAGACCATTCATGAAGCCGAACCTGTTCCTGATTGCGGTCACGTTGCTCAACGCCGGCATGCTGACCATGTCATACATTCAAAATCATCGCCCGGCTTCAACGCCTGGAGCCGACCAAATTCTTCGCGGTCGCGGACTCCAGATCGTGGATGACTCCGGCCATGTGCGCGCCAGCATCCAGGTATTGCCGCAAAGCCGACAACAGGATGGAACGATGTCGGCTGAGACGGTGCTGTTGCGCTTGATCACCGAGCAGGGCCGCCCCTCGGTCAAGATCAGCACGTCCGAGCAACAGTCGGGGATGTCGCTGACGGGGCCGACCGGGACAAGCCACAGCTACGTGCAGGCCCTTGCCGGCAGCTCCGCCAGCGCCGTGGTGGTCCGAAGCGAGGACGGCGGCGAACGCAAGATCGAGCCATAAGTCGTCGAGCACCCGATGCCGCGTCTCCGGCGGCGACATGATGCTCGGGCTGCTGCTGATTGCGTTTGTCCTATTCCTGTTTGTCATCGGGATACGGCTGATCCGGAAAGCGTTTGGGCAATAGCCCACTCGTGCGAGCTTGCCGCACGCGAAGCCGCCGTTTCCGATTTCCGCTTTCGTTTCAAACACGCTATGCTTTCGTGCTCATAACAATGAACACGGGGAGTAACGCTCATGCGCCGACGGATGATGGCTGCTCTTGTCCTACTTCCAATAACATTCGCGTTGGTCAGCGCTGTCGCCCAGGCGCAAGACCGTACGCGCGCCGGCGCGCTGATCGATCAGAAGCTGCGCGAAGCCGTCGAGCGCAAGCAGGTGCCGGGCGTCGTTGCGCTCGTCACCGATCGCAAGGGCGTGGTCTACCAGGGCGCCTTCGGGGTGGCGGATGTCGCGACCGGCCAACCCCTGGCTGCTGACTCATTGTTCCGGATCGCATCAATGACGAAGGCGATCACGTCGACCGCGGCCATGCAGCTCGTCGAGCAAGGCAAGTTCACGCTCGATGATCCGGTCGAGAAATATCTTCCCGAAATGGCCAAGCTGCCGGTGTTCGATTCCTTCGATGCCAAGACCGGGAACTATCATCTGCACATGACATCAAAGCCGATCACGGTGCGGCATGTGTTCACTCACACATCCGGGCTCGGCTATCCGTTCACCAGCGCAACCTTGCGCGATTTCAAGCCGCGCGCGGGCGAGACTTATCCGGATGGCCCGCTGCTGTTCGAGCCGGGTGAAAAGTGGTGGTACGGGACCAGCACCGACATCGTCGGGCGCCTGGTCGAGAAAGTCTCGGGCCAGAAGCTCGAAGATTATTTCCGCCAGCACATCTTTACTCCGCTCAAGATGACGGACACCTCCTACAACGTGCCGGAGCAGAGGGGCGCGCGCCTCGTCGCGGCGCAGCAGCGCGACGGCGAGCGCATGGATGGCGCGATCGTCAAGACGCCAGTGCAGCCGGGGCTCACAATTCCGCAACCCATCGGCGGAGGCGGGCTGGCCTCGACCGCCAGCGACTACGGCCGGTTCGTGCGCATGCTGCTCAACGGCGGCGAGCTCGACGGCGCCCGTGTGCTGAAAGCCGAGACCGTAGCGCTCATGGGCCAGAACCACATCGGCAACGTGTCGGTGCCGGCGCTGGGGTCGGCGCTACCGCGCAGCCGCGACTTCACTTTCATCGCCGACGGCCGCGACAAGTGGGGGCTCGGTTTCCTGATTACGACCGATCACGTGCCCGGCAAGCGCACAGCCGGCAGCCTGAGCTGGGGCGGCATCAGCAATACCTATTTCTGGGTCGATCAGAATCGCGGCATCGCCGGTGTGATCCTGATGCAGTACCTGCCATTTGCCGATCCCGCGGCGCTCGCGGTCTACGACGCCTTCGAGCGCGCCGCCTACCAGCTTGCGGACGGCATGTGAGGTCACCACCGCGCGAGGTTGGCCAGCCAACCTGGCGGTTCAACGACAGGACGGCCCCAAGGCAGTGTTATCAGCCACTGGCTTCCGCGCCGGAACTCGTAGGTAATATAACACCAAGTATCCTCTTTGTGAAACCGCTGTTTCGCAATCGATAAACCAATGCGCGAAAGCCATGCTAGCATGCACGCATCGGCGGCTTCACAATGTCCATGACCGACGTGTGCAATAGTTTTTGCAGGAATCTGACTTAGTGAGTTCCTCACCAGATGACATCCGTGGCCGGCGCATCCTGATCGCCGAGGACGAGGCCATGATCGCGCTTGACCTCGAAAGCGTTCTGCAGGACCTCGGCTGCGAGATCATCGGCCCGGTGGCGAATGTCGAGGACCTGCTGCAGCAGTTTAAAACCCATCATCCGGACGGCGCGCTGCTGGATATCAATTTGCGAGGCAAGCAGGTATTCGCGGTGCTTCCGCAGCTGATCGAGCAAGGCCTGCCGGTCATCATCACGTCGGGCTACGACGATATTACGCTGATCCCGAAGGATTTTCGCGCGCTGCCGCGCATCTCCAAGCCGTTCAACCAGACCGCCCTGCGCGAGCTGTGCGTCAGCGTTTTTGCGAAACGCTAGTCTACGGCACGTTCCTCCCGCACGACAGGACTGGGAATCATCGATCACCTCACCCTAAGCGGGCCGTGCACGCCGGCCCGTCCCCACTGACCGCAGCGGGAAACGAGAGCGGACGCAAAATAGTTCCTTTCGGGCCGATTTTCGCCGATGAGCCGCCTTTTCCGCCTGCTGCCTGGTTC
>Ga0099792_10000666_pt1 | contig 12581 bp, 8 predicted proteins | sample Rivendell_Oct201_8_FD_83780 | JGI IMG/M metagenome (GOLD analysis project Ga0099792, IMG submission 83780) | Vadose zone soil microbial communities from the Eel River Critical Zone Observatory, Northern California, USA -... | ecosystem: Environmental > Terrestrial > Soil > Vadose zone >...
CCTTCGCCTTGAGGGCCGCGAGATCGGCCTCGCTGCGCACCGACATCACGCCCATCTGGTTGGTGCGGTAGACCGGAACGACGACCTTGAGCGTGCCTTGACGCTCGTCAACCGCGATGTGGCGAATCTCCGTGCCGCGGACCGGCAGTTCGAAGGTCGTCCACTTCTGCGTTGCGGGGTCATATTTGACGATCTGGTCATTGGTCCAGAGGTTGCCCCAGACGTTGTGCTGATCGTCGACTGCGATGTGGTAGGGCTGCATCGCCTTGTCGGGGAACGGCACAATCGTCGTGGCGTTCGTCTTGGTGTCGATGCGGGCCAGGCTCGAGCCCCAGGAGTTGCCGACCCAGAGGACGTCGGCCTTCTTGTCCGTGCCCATGCGGCGCGGACCCTGGCCCCAGGGGAGCGGGTTGCCGTTGGCAAGGTCGTCGACCTTGTCGTAAGCCGCGAGCTGAGCCGGGGTGAGCCGGTCCATTTCCGCCTTGTTTTCCGGCAGCTTGATCTCGACCGTCGAGCCATCCGCGATGTTGGCCCTGCCGATTGTGTCCCAGCCCATCTGCGCCCACCAGCCATTGCCGTCACGGTCGCCGGCGGCGCCGTAGGTGTTGGCCTGGCCACGTGCGGTCTTGTGGTTCTTGGACTTGAACTCGGTGAACTTCTCGCTCACCGGGTCGAATTGCAGCACGCCGTCCGGAGAGGATGCCCAGACCTTGCCCTTGCCGTCGACGTCGAGTGTCACGGCGCCGCCGAGTGGCGACATGCCCTGCGGCGTCTGGTAGACGGTGATCTTCTCGGTCTTCGGGTCGAGCTTGCCGAGGCTGCGGCGGCCCGGATCGACGTCGAACCAGAGATTGCCTTCGGCGTCGCGGGTCAGGCCATGAGCGTTGGCGGCGCGGCCGTCATTGCGGTTGACCTTGAGTGCCTTGTATTCACCGGTCTTGGCGTTGACGCGGCCGACTGTGACGCTCTTGTTCGGCGAGTTCGAGGTGAACCAGATGTTGCCGTCGAAGTCCATGCCACCGTCATGGGTGATCAGGCCGAGCTTGGAAGTCGTGCCCTGGGTCCAGTCCGTGCCGTCATTCTGTGGCCCGGGCCCGTGGGCGAGGGTAATGCCGGCGTCGGCATTCTGCGGGACATCATAGAGCGTCCAAACCGCACGAGCGGCTTCGCCGGACGGGCGGGGACGTGACACCACCTTCACGGAACTTTCGCCAGGACCACGCGCACGGGCCAGATAGGCCGCGAGCTGCTTCTGGTTCATATCGATGATCTGGTTAGCCTTGGGGTTTGCCGGATAGGCGCCGGTGTTCTGCACGACCTTCATGAGGTCGATGATCTTGCTCCAGCCTGCTTCATCAAAGCGGAATTGCAGCGGATAGTTCGGCGCATGACAACCCGTGCACTGGTTCATGAAGATTTTCTTCATGTTGGCGTCTTCGACCGTGGCTTCTGGCAATGCCGCGATCATCATTTCGCCGGGCAGTTGGCGGAAAGCGCGCTCCTTGTCGGTGATCGCCTTGAGGGCGAGGTTCTGGCGCTTGGCAGCCAACAGGTCGACTGCACTCTTCGATGTCTCGAAGGCGAGCGCCTGCGCCCAAACGTTGTACTTGCCGGCCTCCATCGGCGGGAAATAATAGTTGCCCTGTTCGTCGGTATAGACGCTGGTCGTGATCGTGGTGCCGTCGCGCTTGGCCGACACCGTCACGCCGCCCAGCTTTTCGCCCGTGGCCGAGGTGATGGTCCCGGAGAGAATTTGTTCGGCGGCCTGCGAGGCAACCGTCGTGACCAAGCCCGCCGTAACCATGGCGGCAACGCCCAACATGAAACGTTTCTTCCTAATGTTCATTCTGCTTCTCCTTGGATGGTCCGCTCAGCATGGTTGATTTGCTGCTGCGGCCGGGGTGACAGTCGACAGGCAAGCGATGATTGGACTCCGCAGGACTGGGCGAAAAGCTGCCGGCCTGTGGTCTGCTGTTTGGTAAACTGCTGGGCGGACGCAGGCCCTGCCGCAACCGACAGCGTCGAGGCCAGGAACGCAAACGCAACGCGTGATCGTGGTGAACTTCATCGAGAAACCTGCCGGTTTTTCGTTTGGGGCAGATTACGCTGGGTTTAACCCGAGGGGAAGAGCGGATGTGAGGATCGAGGCTGCGACCTTTGCGCCTGCAAGGCCTCTGTAGAATTTCATTAACATAATGATGTTAATGCATTATTTTCCGTCCACAACTCTACCTTGCAGCGCGTAATCGAAATGATCTACTTCCGGCCTTGACAGCGGGGCAGCAAGCTTTTCGGGGTGTCATGACTTCGACCGTCGATCATACATTCAACGATGACCTTCTGGCCAACGAAGCCGATCTCGACAAAGTGCGTGAGCGCTCGAAGATGTCCTCTATCACCCCGAACTGATCGCCTATTTCACGCAGTGCAATAAACGCGCGGAGGCTGTGGCGATTGCGCTGGCCGCTGTCGAAATCGCCGCATGGGGCCTGCACCTGAAGATCATCGACCCGCACGTATTGTTTGTCTCTGTAGCTGACATACGGAACCGAGTGTGCGCCTGACCGTCCTTCAAGCTCGCGGCGCTTGGTCCAGTTTTTCGCATCCGAACGGATGATCCCTGGTTGATGATGCGGCAAGTCCTGAAAGATATAGGCGTGAATGGCGGTCAAATGCCTGACGTCGAAACGGCCATTGATCGGGTCTTCGCGAAGTTCGCCGATGCGATCGTAAACAAGACCAGCTTCGCGCCAGTAGTTGTCGATCACGGCTTGTAGTGTGCGAGGATCGCAGCGGATAATTCCTGTCTTGTCGGCAACATCGATAAATTGTTACTTCGCCGTCTGCGCCTGCATGGGATGTCGGCTCAGCGCAGCGTCATACCGGCACTGCGTCGGTCGTCTGCCGCATTCGCGCCATTTTCAACGTCCTTCTCGGGCTGGAGCATCCGCGGGGAAACTGGACACAAACAAGGTTTGGTATGGCTGTCAAAGGATTTTCACGCGCGCGCTGGTTCCTCATGAGCCTGGCGGTGGCGGCCGTGATGGCGGGCGCTGCCTTCATGGTGTGGTATACGCTGCCGCCGCGCGTCATCACCATGGCGACCGGTGCCGAAGGCGGCGCTTATTTCGAGGTCGGCAAGCGCTATCGCGACCTGTTGGCACGCGATGGCATCACGCTGCGGCTGGTGCCGACCAGCGGCGCACTGGAAAATCTAAAGTTGCTGCGCGACCCCCAGTCCGGCGTGAGTGTGGCGTTGCTGCAGGGCGGCATTACCGACGAGCGCTCGTCGCCCGAGGCCGAAGCGCTCGGAACCGTCTTCTACGAACCGCTTTGGCTGTTCCTGCGCAGCGAGTTGCGCGGCCGCGGGCTCGATGCGCTGCGCGGCAAGAAAGTGTCGGTCGGACCGGAAGGCAGCGGAACCCGCGCCGTGGCGCTGGAACTTCTCAAACGCAGCGGTATGGCCGATGCGGTCGGGGAACTTCTGCCTTTGACGACACAAGTGGCGAGCGAGAAGCTGCTGGCCGGCGAGATCGACGCCGCGATCCTGCTCGTCGCTTTCGACTCGCCCGTCATTGCCCGCCTGATCACCGATGAGCGGGTGACGGTCTCCAGTTTCCCTAACGCCGACGCCTATGTGGCGCTCTTTCCCTTTCTCAGCAAAGTGATCGTTCCGGAAGGCGTCGCCGACCTCGCCCGCAACCGTCCGTCCTCGGACGTCGCGCTGGTTGCGCCGAAGGCCAGTCTGGCAGTCCGCAAAGACCTGCACTCGGCGCTGAAATTTCTGCTGCTGCAGACCGCGGTGCAGGTGCATTCGGCGCCGGGCATCTTCAATCATGCCGGCCAGTTTCCCGCCGCCGAGATGACTGACCTCCCGCTGGCGGCCGATGCGCTCCAGTTTTACAAATCGGGCAGACCTATTCTGCAGAACTACCTGCCGTTCTGGGCCGCCTCCCTGATCGGGCGGCTGGTCATCGTTGCCATACCGCTCCTGGGCGTCCTCTATCCCTTGGTGCGGATTGCACCGGCTCTATACGGCTGGGCCATGCGCTCGAAGATCACGCGTCTTTACGGCGAATTGCGTTTGTTGGAAGACGAGATGGAGCGCACCGGCGTCAACCGCAATGACCTGCAATTGGCGGCGCAACTCGATCGGCTCGAGCAGCAAGCCAATCACATCAAGCTGCCGCCGGGCTTTGTCAGCCAGCTCTACATCCTGCGCGACCACATTGCCTTGGTGCGGACCCGGCTGGAGGCGCTTGGCCGAGCCACAACCCACCCGCGGAGGCTGCATCCATCCGACGATGATGATGAAAACCGCACATCGAAAACCATGTTGGCGGCGCGTTAATACCAGCGGCCAATGGTTTTTTGGGGTATCCTCCGCGTAGAATAAGAGGTGAACCCAAGGGAGGAAACGATGGCTAAACAATCCGACATTTCGCGGCGGCACATGCTGGCGATGTCGGCGGCCGGTCTTGCGGTTGGCGGGTCGCGCGCGTCCGCGCAGACGGCAAAGCGGATCGAAAAATTTGCTCCGGAACTCGACAGCATCATCGCCACGTCCGAGCCGATTGAGGAACTCGCCTCAGGCACCGGCGGCACCATGGGGCCGACCGAAGGCCCGCTCTGGTGGAAGGAAGGCGGCTATCTTCTCTACAGCGACATCCACAACAATAGGCAGATGAAATATGTGCCCGGGCAGGGCGCGTCGGTGGCGCGCGAGCCGGTCAACCGCACCAACGGGCTCACGCGCGACTTGCAGGGCCGCCTGGTCGGCTGCGAACGCGTGACGCGGCGGATCACGCGGCGCGAAGCCGATGGCAGCATCACGGTGATCTCCGGCAGCTTCCAGGGCAAGCAGCTCAACATCCCAAACGACGTCATCGTGAAATCGGACGGCGCGATCTATTTCACCGATCCGTTGAACGCGATGCCCGAGCAATGGGACATCGGGTTCCCGGGCGTCTATCGGGTATCGGCGGACCTCGGAACCATGACCTTGCTGGCGAACGACTTCGTGTTTCCGAATGGGCTTGCGTTTTCACCGGACGAGAGCGTGATGTACATCACGGATTTCCGGCGCGGGCTCATCCGCGCGTTCGACGTTTTGCCCAATGGCCTTTTGGCCAAACAGACCGATCGTGTTTTTGCCGACCTGCGCGGTCCAGAACCCGGCGGTCCCGACGGCTTGAAAGTCGACGTTGCGGGCAACGTCTATTGCGGCGGGTCGGGCGGAATCTACATTCTCGACCCCAAGGGCAAGAAACTCGGCCGCATCGTGCATGGGCGCCCTGAGACCACCAACATCGCCTTCGGCGGCGACGACTGGAAGACGCTCTACTACACCAACTGGAACTATGTCGGCGCCGTGAAGGTCAAGATTGCCGGCGTGCCGGTGCCGGTGGCGAAGAAGGGGTGAGCGCCGGCGCTACCTTGTCCTGGTAACGCTTGATCAACACCTCATCATCGACACCTTTGGCGCAATCCGCAACCAGACGCCTGCCGATCGATGCCAGCCCGTGATGGTCTTCATCGCCGGCGGCCGCCGTAATGTGCAGGATCGGCAGTCCGCGGGACCGGACGCGATCGACGAACTCCCGCTGCGAGCGTGCGGAAACGATGCGGTCGTCTGGATCCGCCAGGACAACCATGCGCCGCCCCGATTGATCCTGCATCTTCGCAACATGATCGATGGGGTCGTAGAGCGACTTGATCAATGGTCCCGCCTGGAGGCCGCGATCCCGATGCACCGATTTCACCGACACTGCGCCGGACGCCATGACGGCGCAGCCGATGTCATTTCTCAACTGGGTCAGCGCCGCAACCGTGTGTCCGCCTCCGGACTGGCCCACCAGGTGAAATCGTTTGAACCGATGTCGCTCTTTTAGGCCGTCGAGCGCGGCCATCGCGACGCGGACCTCGAGCAGCGTACGACGCTCATGGAGATGGACTCCGGAGGAACCCAACGCGCCAAGTCGTCCAACCTCCGCATAGGGGCCGCCGAACGACCGTGACCAGCCGTGGGCCTCCCGCTGCAAACCACCGGAGGTCATTCGCGCCGCGGGAGCACTGAGCGCCCCGAGCGGTTTCTTGGGATCGCCGAGGTCTCCGTGAAAATATATTTCCGCCTCATCCTTGGAGCCGCCCACCGTGGAGAGCCAATACCGCACGCAAAAATCGCGGCCCTCGGCATGCACCCAAAGCGCCATACCGAGCTTCTTGCATTGCGCCTCATTAAGCTTGACCCCGCGGCTTATGACGTCGGTGCCGTGCAATGGCGGGTCGTCGGCGTCGGGGGGCGTTTCGGGCAGTTTTTTTTGAATCGAAGCAACGATTGCATCGTCGGCCATTCCCTTGGCGCAGTTCGCAGCGATTTGGCGTGCTGGCTCGAACAAACCGTGGGCGCTGTAGCCGGAAGCGGCCGTAAAGATTTGCCGGACCGGCAGACCTGCAGCTGCAAGACGCTTGGCATAGATTGTTTGCGAGCGCGCCGAGATGACGAGATCGTCGGGGTCCGTCACAACGAAAATGCGCAGGTCCGGCCGCTTGGCGATACGATCGACGAGCGTGATAGGATCAATCGCAGTCTTGTGACCTGTGAAGTCAATGGCGCGACCCTGTTCTGCGAGAAGGCTTCGCAGCGAGACCATGCCTGAGGCAAGCACCACGCAACCAAGGTCGCTGCGCTTCGCCAGGAGAACCGCCGCCGCATGTGCGCCCGCGTCGTAGGCGGCGATATGGATGCGTGCATAGTTGTGTCGCAACTTGATCGCATCGATCGCTGCCGAAATCAGCTCGATCTCGCGTGGGGTTCGCCTCTGGTTATGTTCGCCCGAAGACCCTTCTGTGCCCGGACGCGCCAGATGCACATAGGGCAGCGCAAGAGCCCTTGACCAGCTCGCGCTGCCGTTCTTGAGATTTGCCGGGGTCTGCCGCAAATAAATTTCGTGCGGCTTTGCCTCGCCCCGCCCGTTTACGGAAACCATATCGATGGTCAGGAAGATCAGCACGTCCGCGCCGGAGCCAGCACTTGTGTGATAATAGCGAATGCACTCTCCTTTTCGGTCCACGACGACCCAGACTGCTCCCGCAAGATTTGCGCATTCTTGTTCGGCAATCCGTTTGCCGTTGAGCAACTCGCTGCCGGAAAATGGCTCCGTTTCAAATTTTGGCGCTGGCAGCTGTTGCGCGGGCGCGTTGTCCTGGGAGGCGGCGAGGTTGTTGAGGCGTGCCCCCTCACCCGCATCTTTGGAGACGCCGCCCAGCCCGATTTCATAAATAATAGCGAGATTGGACTGCGCGAACACGTTGCCTTGGTCGGCGGCAAGCTTGTAGAGGCGTGCGGCCTCGCGGTCATCCTTGGGCAGGCCGCCGCGCCCGTTCGCGTAGAAAATACCGAGGTTGCCTTGCGCGAACGCGTTGCCCTGGTCGGCGGCGAGCTTGTAGAGGCGTGCAGCCGCGTGGTCATCCTTGGGGAGCCCACCTCGGCTGTTCGCATGGAAAACACCGAGGTTGGCTTGCGCGAACGCATTGCCTTGGTCAGCAGCGAGCTTGTAAAGGCGCGCGGCCTCGTGGTCATCCTTGGGGAGCCCACCTCGGCTGTTCGCATGGAAAAGTCCGAGATTTGCTTGCGCGAACGCATTGCCTTGGTCAGCGGCGAGCTTGTAGAGGCGTGCGGCCTCACGGTCATCTTTGGGGATGCCGCCGCGGCCGTTCGCATGGAAGACACCGAGGTTGACTTGCGCCAGAGCGTTGCCTTGGTCAGCGGCGAGCCTGTAGAGGCGTGCCGCCTCGGTGTCATCCTTGGTGAGGCCACCTCGGCCATTCGCATAGAAAACACCGAGGTTGACTTGCGCAAGAGCGTTGCCTTGGTTAGCAGCGAGCTTGTAGAGGCGTGCGGTCTCGGTGTCATCCTTGGAGAGGCCGCCGCGCCCGTTCGCATGGAAAACACCGAGAGTGTACTGCGCGACCGCGTAGCCCTGGTCGGCGGCGAGCCTGTAAAGGCGTGCGGCCTCTTGGTCATCCTTTGGGAGGCCGCCGCGGCCGGTTGCATAAAAAGTACCGAGACCATATTGCGCGATTGCAAAGCCTTGGTCAGCAGCGAGCTTGGAGAGGCGTGCGGCCTCGCGGTCGTCATTGGGGAGGCCGCTGCGGCCGTTCGCATAAAGAACGCCGAGATTGTTTTGCGCGACTGCGTGGCCCTGGTCAGCGGCAACCTTGTACAGGCGTGCGGCTTCCCTTTCGGCAATGCCGCCGACGCGGTAAAGGGCGCGGCCAAGCTGAAGTATCAACCGGCCGTCGTCAGGGCGGGCGGCCGCGGCCGCCTGACAGGCTGGTACGGCCCGGGAGGCATCAATCCGATCAATAAGAACCCCTGGAATTCCCGGAGGCCGAAGATGATCGAAGGGGGATGCTGCCAACCGGTCACACTCGGCAACGGCAACATCATTATTTTCAGGTGGGGGCGCAGCTCTCTCAAAAACCGTCAAAGGCGGGCAGACACCAGGCCCGCTCTTCAAATCCCAGGTCATTCGGACGCGCGTCACGTCCTCAGCAACATAATAGTAACAATCGAAGCCTTCGCCGGAGACCTTAAGATTGGAATTGTCGCGGCCATTCGAAAGGCTGATGGAAGCATGTCCAAAGGACAGACTTGCTTCTCGCTGATCGGCACTCACCCGATTGAAGATCACCTGCAATCCGGGAGAATTGATCGAACTCCACAGGCCATCAAAGATGCGAAGCGGATCTGGCTGACTGTGCGCGAGCGGGCTCGCGATTAAAAAAAGCGCTGCGGTCAAGATTGCTTTAACACGACGCATCGAACTCCCCCGGAAAGCGGCAAATGTGTGTATATCTTTGGTAGGCGACCTGCGCAGCATACACGCTTTGACGCTTGTTATCGAGGGCACTGCGGACCATATTTGCGCGCGCTTCCAGAACTCAGAACTTTCTCTATGTTGGCATGATCCCGTGCCTGCCGGCTCTCGGCCTAACCATAGCGAGGCAAAAATAGCCCGAATCGGTTATATAGTGGCGACCCGGCAACGCACCGACCGATAACGCAACTTTCTGCGTTTGGTCCTGGCGACGGAGGTGCAGCGTGATCGGCATCCTGTTTTCCTTTCGAGGCCGCATCACGCGTGCTGAATTGTGGATCGGAATATTGGGATGGCTGGCTGCGATCACCTCGGGCATTTTCGTCGGCATTGCCGCGATGGGCTTGGGTTACGGCGCAGCTGTTTGGATCTATGCCATCTTCTCCTTGACGGGTCTCGTGAGCCTGCAGGCAATTGGAGCCCAGCGGGCTCATGACCTCGGGTACAGTGGCTGGAAATTGTTCGGAAGCATGCGCGTTCTTTATCGCCGTGGCATGCCTGGGCCCAATGCTTATGGGCCGGCACCGGAACCCGCGCGCGTGTGGCGCTTCCTGGGCGTCGTCGTCATTCTGGGGTTAGCCGGCTATGCGGCTGGAGGATTCGGGATCGAAAAGTTTGCTACGGCCTACTGCACCCCTTATATCTCCGCCTCGGCGGCGACGAAAAAAGGTGCCGAGGAGAGCTGGCAGCAAGCCGTTCGTTCCGCGCACGGCGAAGACTATGGGATAAACGTGACGGTCGGTCGCACCAATGTCTGTCGCAATGGCGAGTGCACCGTTAAGGCCCGCGCCTGCCGACGCCCGTAGTCGAGCCCATTGTACACAAGCGAATGAACTTGCGCCGCTTGCTCGACCTCGAAAGCCGCCATCAAAATTCCATCAAGTCCTTTGCAATGAGGACTTGGCCGGAGAAGTGTTTCTTCACCATCTCGGCAAAGGGAATGTAATCGTCATTTAGGTGTGTCAGCACCACGGTCTTGACATTGGCGCGGGCCGCCAATTTTCCGAGTTCATCGGGCAACAGGTGTTCCTCGATGTGGTGGCGGATATACCCCGCCTGTTCTTGCGGGGTCATGAGCTGCCAGCGGCCGGCCTTGATCAGTTGCCCTTTATATTCATCGACCGGGTTGGTCACCTCGGAGATCAGCAAATCGGCGTCTTTGGCGAGTTGCGCAATAGCATCGCTAGGGCCGGTGTCGCCGGTAAAGACGACCGACCGGTCGACTGTGTCAAATCGGTAGGCGTATGATTTGTATTTTCCATACGCGGGGCTCCCGGGCGGAAAATTGAAGTGCGTATTCTCGACGGCTGTGACCTTGACGTTCGCATCCTGGAAGATGGTCCCGGTTCCGATATCGTGACCGCTGAACAGTTTGGTTGCCGAAAGGGTGTGGGTTCCATCGCGCTTGCGCTCATGCTCCCCCTCATGCTTGGCGGCTGCTTTTCTGCGGCCATTCCGGACCGGAAAGCCACAGTCGCTGAGACGCCGAAACCTGCCCCGCCGCCACCTGCCTTAACCGTGTCGGCGACGGTCCGCGAGCATCAGCGAATCGTTGGCGCGTATAACGGCGTCTATGAAGACCCGCGACCGGATACGCTCATTCGCGATACGGTCGACAAACTGGTCAGTGCGTCCGAACGACCGGACCATCTTTGCAGCTAAACACGCTTGACCACGGATGTCGATCGGGGCTTTCGCGGCACGGTGGGTACCTTCCGCCGCATGAGCCCGGCAGAGAGCAATTCTTCCAAACCGAACCGCCTCAAGGTCGTGACGGTTGCGGAAGGCGATACGGTTGAACGGCTGGCAAACCGAATGGCAATCCATGACCGGCCGCTGGCAACGCCGTCGAGACACGAACGATCCGTGGGCCACGCAGCTATGACTCAAGCGGCATGCCGTTTCACCGCGATAGCTAGACCATCGTCAAGGAACGCCTCTATCTCGACAAGACCAAACGCGATCTCCTGCACAACGAGATCACGGTCATCGACAATGCGCTCATTTCCCCGTGGACTATCAAGCGGGATATGTCCGCAAAACTCCCGAATGGCTAGAAACGATTTGCGCGAAGAGGAACACCAGGTTCGGATCGGTAACCAAGATTATTTCCTCAGCGGCGAACGCATGTTGATGCCGACACGTGCGGGCCAAGCGCCACCAGACCTGCGACGGTTCGAGCAATCACGGAGGTGAGCGCGCGTGAAGAATTCCTTTACGTTACCTTAGTGCAACTGCAGTACCGTTATGTTTTCACGTCGCAATCGGACCGTTTTTGCATGTGGCAGGCAATCCAATCAGGCTCCTGGCTCACACGGGAGCGCCTTTACGTCTATACCGGCATGATGATCGGCATGCCGCTCATCATCGCTATTGTCTGGATCGCGCTTGCCGACGGGATGATCGACCGCTTTGGAAATCCGATCGGGACCGACTTCACGAATGTCTGGGCGGCGGGAAAATTGGTGCTGGCTGGGGAGCCGTCAGCACCCTATGACCTTGCACGCCAGCACGTCGCTGAAAGGGATGTGTTCGGCGGTCGCGACGTGCCGCACTACGGCTGGCACTATCCACCGCTCTTTCTCGTTATTGCGGCTGGCCTCGCACTCATTCCCTATGCATGGTCGCTGGCGATCTGGATGGCGCTCACGTTGTCGGCTTTTCTTGCAATGATGCGCGCCGTTCTTCCGCGGCCTGAGACAATGTTAGTCGGGCTCGCCTTCCCGGCCGTCTTCGTCAATCTTGGCCACGGGCAGAATGGATTCCTGTCGGCGGCGCTCATCGGAGGCAGCCTTGTTCTACTCGACCGTCGACCGATCGTGGCCGGCGCGCTCATTGGTCTTCTCGCCTACAAGCCGCAACTCGGAATCCTATATCCGCTCGTCCTGCTGCTGACTGGGCGTTGGACAGTCATCGCGGCGGCGACTGCGACGCTATGCGCCACGTGCGCGCTGACGTTGTTGTTGTTCGGTCCGGAAGTGTGGCGCACGTTCATTGACGCGTTGGCGATCACGCGATTTATCGTGCTCGAAGGCGGCGGTCCGGGCTGGCACAAGATGCAAAGCATCTTCGCGGCCGCCCGCATGTTGGGCGCCGGCGTTGAGACGGCTTACGTGCTGCACGGCGCTCTCCTGGTCGCCGTTGCGGCGGGCTTGACTTGGCTCTGGCGCTCACGTGCAGCCGATGATCTCAAGGCAGCAGCCTTTGCCTGCAGCTGTCTTCTCACCCCGCCCTATGTGCTCGACTATGACTTCGCAGTACTCGGCGTCGCCATCGTGTTTTTTGTCCGGCATGGCCTGAACCATGGATTTCAAAGTTACGAAATCAGCGGACTGGCACTCGCTTGGGCATCTCCTCTGTTGGCGCGCGGCATTGCGGGCGCGACCAGCCTGCCCGTCGGTCTCATCGCAGTATTGGTCTTGTACACGCTGATATTGCGGCGGGCCCTGAATGAGGCACGCTCGATCTGTTCCCTCTCCCCGGCGGAAGTCGGATATATCCGACTTCCGCCGAGCTAATAAGTGACCGAAGTCGGGCAAGCCCGACTTCGGATTTCTTGAATCCGAGAATCTTGTGTGATTCCTGGGACGAATGACAAGTTCTCAAAAAGCAACCGGTCTGTGACTCCTGGAGCCACAGGCCGATGCAATTGTGTCAATGACGGCGGCGCCGCTTCGGCGGCGCCGATCGCCTATTTCG
>Ga0099792_10000671_pt1 | contig 12561 bp, 10 predicted proteins | sample Rivendell_Oct201_8_FD_83780 | JGI IMG/M metagenome (GOLD analysis project Ga0099792, IMG submission 83780) | Vadose zone soil microbial communities from the Eel River Critical Zone Observatory, Northern California, USA -... | ecosystem: Environmental > Terrestrial > Soil > Vadose zone >...
CCGCATCCGCGGCGTTGATAAACGGCTGTATCAGTTCCATTCTCATGAGCGCTGCTCTCCTGCCATCGCCACCGGCGAGCCAACGGCGTTGGGATCGTCACTGAGCACGTACCGGAGAATTTCGTACAGCACCTCCGGCTTCACCGGCTTCTGCACGAAGTGCTTCGCGCCCTTCTGGAGGGCCGCCAGAATGTTTTCCTGGTACCCCACGGATGAGACCATGACGATGCGCGCGCTGGCGTGCTGCCGCACGATGCGCTCCACCGCCTCGATCCCTTCCATCTGCGGCATGGTGATGTCCATGAGCACGATGTCCGGACTACTCCGGTTGAATTCCGCGATGGCCGTCAGGCCATCTCCGGCTTCGCCGGCCACTTCGCCGCCGAACATCTCGATCATTTTGATCAGATTCTTGCGCGCGAAGACGGAATCGTCCACCACCAGGTAGCGAACCGGCTGATTGTCTTTGCGAAGTAGAGCCGCAAATTGTTTCATGGCCTTCTCCTTGTCCCCGCACTCGTTTTCACAAGCGATGGGATGAAACGGATGTCTTTTCAATTTTTTCGTTCTTGTCGTGCTTTTCAATCTTTTCGTTCTTCTCAACATTGTCGGTGGCGCCGCGCTCCGCGCCGTAATTGCTGATCAAGTACGCGCCGAGTCCATCGAGCGGAACAATTTTGCTGGCATATCCCTTGAGAATTGCCGCGCGCGGCATTCCGCTGACCACGCAGGTATCCTCGCTCTGCGCGATGGTCATTCCGCCCGCCGCCTTCACCGCTCCCAGTCCTTCCGCGCCATCATCGCCCATGCCGGTCATCAAAATCCCCACGGCAGTGAGCCCAAACTCCTGCGCCACGGAATGAAATAAAACGTCCGCGGATGGGCGATGGCCGTTCACGGGCGGCCCATCGGATAGAACTACCATATTGCCACGTAACATGTGACGTACCATCATGTGGCGATTTCCCGGACAGATCAGAACGCGGCCGGCGAGGAGCAAATCGCCGGAACGCGCTTCGTGAACTTCAAGAGCGCAGCATTCGTCGAGGCGCTTGGCGAACATTTCGGTGAAACCCTCGGGCATGTGCTGCACGACCAGAATTGTGGAATTGAAATCGGCGGGAATTTGCGACAAAACAAATTCCAATGCGTTTGGACCGCCGGTAGAAATTCCGATGGCGAGAACGCGGCGTGGAGGCAACGCGGAGCGGGTTCCTTTTTTCGGCGCGGCTGTTTCTTTGATTACGGCGGGGGGGAGTTTGCGGCCGGCGGCGCGCTTGGCGACTTTAATTTTTGCAATGAGCTGGTCGGCGATGTTGTCGAGGTGGCCGGCGGCGGCGTCTTTTGGTTTTGCAAGGAAATCGACGGCGCCGAGCGCGAGGGCTTTCAAGGTAGCGTAACCACCCTCTTTCGAATGAGTGCTGAAGAGAATGACCGGCAAGGGAGCGCGGCGCATGATGAGGCGCAGGGTCTCGATGCCGTCCATGCGCGGCATCTCGAGATCGAGGGTCACGACATCGGGCTTGAGCTCTTCAATTTTTTTCAACGCGAATGCGCCGTCCATGGCGGTGCCGACAACTTCGATAGAAGAGTCGCGCGCCAGGATCGCGGGAATCAGTTTCCGCATGAGAGCGGAATCATCGACGACGAGGACTCGGATGCGTTCGCTCATGCGATGGCTCCAAGCGGGTTAGCGCGAGAGAGGCGCGAGAGAACCGCGGGAACATTCAGGATGAGGACAACCGTTCCGTCACCGAGAATGGAAGCGCCGCTGACCAGGTCGCTGGAAACGATTTCGGCGGGAAGAGCTTTGATTACCAGCTCTTCTTCCCCGACCAGGCTATCCACGAGGAGGCCAAAACGTTTTTCAACAGCGCCAATGACGATGACAAAATGTTTCTTTCGAACCGGCTGGGTGTCGATGCTGCGCAAACGGCTAAGGTGATCCAACCGAACGAGAGTGAGAATCTGGTCGCGAAGACGCAGCACTTCACGTTGGTCGATGCGGTGAATCTCGGGATCGGTGATGCGAGTGATTTCCACAACCGAAGAGAGCGGGACAGCGAAAAGACGGCCGCCAACGCGGAAGAGCAAAGTCTGAATGCTGGCAAGCGTGAGCGGCGCACGAAGTTGAATCGTAGTGCCGCGGCCTCTTTGCGAAGAAACGTGAACGGTTCCCTTGAGGCGGTTGAGGACAGTTCGAACGACATCCATGCCGATGCCACGACCGGATACTTCAGTTACTTCGGAAGCGGTGCTGAATCCCGATTCGAAAATGAGATTAAGGGTTTCCTGGTGGGTTAGGCGCTTGGCCTCCTCGGGCTTCAAGATTCCTTTTTCAACGGCGCGAGCGCGCAATTGAGCAGGGTCGATGCCCCGGCCGTCGTCGCGGACTTCAATGACGACTTGGGTACCCTGGTGATAAGCGTTGAGATAAACGGTGCCGCGAGCGGGCTTGCCGGCAGTCAGGCGTTCGTCGGCCGGCTCGATACCATGGTCAACCGAATTGCGGACGAGATGCATAAGCGGTTCGGCAAGAGCGTCCAGAATGCCCTTATCGAGGTCGGTGTTCTGACCAGAAAGTTCCAGGGCCACATCCTTGCCACACTGTTTGGCAACGTCGCGGACGACGCGAGGAAAACGGCGGAAGAGCTGCTCGACGGGGACCATGCGGATTTTCAGGACGCATTTGTGAAGCTCATCGAGGATGCGGGCCTGAAAGGCCATGGCGTCGGCAAGCTTGGCGCGCAAGGGATCGCGGGCGTGCTTCTGGTCAAACTCGGCGAGAGTGCGATTGAGCATGGACTTTCCGATGATCAATTCGCCGACAAGATTCATGACCGCGTCGATGCGAGTGGCATCCACGCGAAGGGTGCTTTCGGCAACGGCGGTTGCAGCCGAGCCGGGAGTAGTGGGATTGATCGCAGCGCCGCTTTCGGGGGTTGCGGCGCCGTCGGCCACAGATTTCGCGGCCTGCGCCTCCAACAAATCGCCGAGCAATTCATGTTCTGGTGTTCCCGCAGTTGCGGCGTGTTCGAGGCGCACATCGGAAACAATCGAAGGAATGCGGCAGCGCTGGAGAATTCTTTCTTCCGGCTGAGAACTGGCCAAAGCCGCTTCGACAATTTCCACGGTTGCGGCAGCCAAATTGTCTTCGGGCCGCAAAGCAATGAGGGTACCGCTGCCGTGAAGAACGTTGCGAATGAGCTGGAACGCAGCGGCGCGCATCAAGCTGTTTGGATCGATGCGAAGAGCGACGTTGTAAACGGTTTCGCCGCGGTGCACGGCTTCCGAAATCATGAGCTGTTCGTACTCCGTCCAGGCAAATTGCGCGGGCAACTGAGGCGGCGCAAAGTCTTCCTGCATCGCGGAGGCGGGCGCCTCGAGCAATCTGCGAATCATGGCGTGGAGCGCTTCCACAGCGGGCGGCTCGGCCTTGCGTTGGTAGGCGGCGAGCATGGCGCCAAAACTATCCGCCGCGGTGAGGACCAACTCGGCGAGGTCCGCGCCGCGCGCCTGGGCCACCTGGGGAGTGAGGACATCCTCGAGTTCGTGCGCCAACTCACTCAGCTTGTGGAATCCACAGGCCGCGGAATCGCCCTTCAAGGTATGCACGGCGCGACGGACGCGACGGATCACTTCCTCGTCAGCGGGGCGCGACTCCAGTTCGAGCCCAGCCTCGTTGAGCGATTGAAGCAGTTCGCTGGCGGTCTCGAAGAAGAGAGCGCGCAACTCGCCGCCGCGATCCTCGGGAGTACGACTCACGTATTGACCTCGTTGCGCTGGTAAGCGGTGCCGTTGTTTTCATGAATCATGCGGAATTTCTGGGTCAAGCCGAACAAACTTTCCGCGTGTCCAACGAAAAGATATCCGGAGGGATTCAAGCAATGCCAAAACTTTTCAATCAAGCGCTTTTGTTCGGCTTCGTCGAAGTAGATCATCACGTTGCGACAGAGAATGATGTCGTTGCGGCGAGGCAAGAATTCCGTTTTCAAATTGTGAAAGTCGAACTGGACGAGCTCCTTCAGTTGCGACTTGACTTTGTACTTGTCACCGGCTTTTTCGAAATAGCGGAGGCGGCAGGTGTAATCAACGGGTTCCATCTGCTGCTCGGTGTAGAGGCCTTCCTGGCCGGTGCGAAGACTGGCGTAGCTGATGTCCGAAGCGACGATTTCCACTTTCCAGGGAGGAGGAATGAGCGGCTTGGGCGAAGGCATATCGAACGGAAGCGGATTCCGCAGGTAGTAATAAGCGAGCGCGTCGGAGATCAAGATGGCGACGGTGTAAGGCTCCTGACCGGCGGAGCAACCAGCGCTCCAGACCCGCAGGGTGTAATCGCGGCGCTCCCGCTTGCGGCGCAGGATTTCCTCAAGAACGGATTTTTGGAGGAGATCGAGCTGCGGGCGATTGCGAAAGAAACTAGTTTCGTTGACGGTGAGATTCTCAAGCAGGAGAGCGAGTTCGGCGCGTCCTTCCCTGCTGGTAAGCAAGCGGTAATAGGCATAGAAAGATTCGAGCTGGCAGGCTTTCAGGCGGCGCTGGAGGCGATCTTTGAGGAAGTGCGAGCGGCGTTCATCGAAGAACATGCCGCATTCCTGGTAGACCAGCGTCTGGAGTAGCTTCAGCTCCGCTTCGGTGAGTTGGACCTGGGCAGTAATGGTTCCCATTATGTTTTCGTGAAGCGGACCCGCGGTCCGGCTCGCAGTTGCAAGCCGGAAAAACCATTACCTTGCGGTGGCGACGGGTTCCGCGGCCTCCTCGAGTTGTTTGTATTCCGGGCGATGCAAGAGTTTCGAGATGTCCAGCAGAATAATGAGACGTCCCTTGAGCTTGCCGACACCGGTGACGTATCCGGATTCCCCTTCCGCAAAGACACTACCCGGGGCTTCGATCTCGGAGGGCGGAATTTTGAGCACTTCCGAAGCCGCGTTGACGATGAGGCCGAGCAACTTGTTGTCCAGCTCCACGACGAGAATGCGATTCTTCTTATCGGGCTGAATGTCGGTTTGGCCGAAGCGTTTGCGGAGGTCCATCACCGGGATGATTTTCCCGCGCAGATTGATGACGCCCTCGATCAGATCGGGAGCGCTGGGAACCGCGGTAATCTCCGGAACGCGAACAATTTCGCGCACGGCAGCGATGCGAACGCCGTACGTTTCATTGCCGATGCGGAAGCCGACGACTTGAAGATCTTTTTCCATCGAGAGGTCTCCGGCCCTCTAGGAACGCGCCATTTCGGCGTATTCAAGTTCATTCTCGCGGCCCGACTCCGGGCCCCGGCGCTTGCCGAAGGAGTCCCCGCGACGCGGGCGCTGCTGGCTGGCGCGGTCGATAACGAAGCGGTCCATGCTGTCGAGCAAGTTGCGGGACAGCTTGAGCATCTGCTCGGCGGCGGCGGAAAGCTCGGTGGAACTGGAGGCGGATTGCTGAACCAACTCGCGCATCTTGTCCATGGCACGAACGACGGCTTGCGCGCCCGAAGCCTGCTCTTCAACGGCGGAAGTGATTTCCTGGGTAATTTCGGTAAGGCGGCTGGTGGCCTTGGCAATCTGCGAAGAACCAACCGATTGTTCGTTAGTGGCAGCGCCGATCTCCTGGGAGAATTTGTAAACTTCGGTGACGACGTTGGAGATCTTGTGCAGAGCGGAGCCGAGGTCGTTGCCGAGGGTGAGGCCTTCCTCGACGATGCGCGTGCTGCGCTCCATGTTTTCGACGGCCTGGCGCGCTTCGCGCTGAATACTCTGGATGAGATCGGCGATTTCCTTGGTGGATTGGGTGGACTTCTCGGCGAGTTTGCGGACTTCGTCGGCAACGACGGCGAAACCCAAACCGTGCTCGCCGGCGCGAGCCGCTTCGATGGCGGCGTTGAGCGCGAGCAAGTTGGTTTGTTCGGCGAGGTCGTCGATGACTTCGATGATTTTTCCGATGTCGTCGGCGCGATGACCCAGGATGTTGATGATCTCCGCGGAAGACTGGATGGCCTGGTTGGTGCGGTTAAGGCCATCGGTGGCCTTTTCCATGGTCTGAATGCCGGTGACGACTTCTTCGCGCGAGCGGTTAGCGATATCGAGCAAGACTTTGGCGGTATCGGCCACGCGCTGAATGGAAGTGACCATCTGATCGATGGAAGCGGAGGTTTCCGCGACGCTGGAAGCCTGGACTTGCGTATTCTTCACGACGTTCTGCACGTTGATGCTCATCTCGTGCATGGTGCTGGTGACCTCTTCGATTGCGGAAGAGGCCTGGACGCTGACCTTGGCGGACTCGTCGGCGGCGCCAGCGACTTGATTGGAGCCAGCGGAGACCTGGCCGGCGGAATCGCGGGTTGTCCGGACAAGTTCCTGCAAGCCGTGGGACATGCGAAGGAAGGCATTGCCGAGGGTGTCGCGCTTGGATCGCGGCACGACCTCGATAGTCAGATCGCCTTCGGCGACGGACATAGAGACGCTAGCCATTTCCTTAAGGTAGGCGACCATGTTGTTGAAGGTGGTGGCCAGAGCGCCGATTTCGTCGTTGCGGTGAATATCAATGTTCTGATCGAGGTCGCCCGAGTCGCCTATTTCGCGAGCGACGGTGATGAGGTGATTCAAAGGTTCCGTGATGGACTTGGCGGTATACAGCGCGATGAATCCGCCAGAGAGGAGAGCCAGAAGGGTTCCACCAGTGGTGACCCAAGTGCTGAAGGTGCTCATGCGGCCGGCGGATTTTGTGGTGTCATCAAGAAATTTGGTGATATCAGCGTTGCTCTGATCGAGAACGATCGATGATTTGGTGAGCCAGGAGGAAGGATCTTTTTGCAGGTAAAAAATCTGAAGGTCGGAGACAGTCGCGTCTCCGGAATCGACTTGATGGCGCTTGGCGATCAGCGGCTTGGCAAAATTGTCGGACCAGCTTGCTTCCGTACTCTCGACCTGGATCAGGGCAGTGCGGACGGCTTCATTGGAAGCGTTCGATTCGCCGCGCTTGATCTGGTCGACGATGTCGGTCAGACCCTTGTTCACTCTGTCTTCATCGCGGGGATCGCCGCTGAGGAGGAAGTTATTCATGTTGAGGCGATTCAACATGATCTGATAGCGCACGGCTTCGACGGTACGAACGCTCTCGAGAGCCATGCTGGCGTCGGCGCGCGCCGATCTTTCCTTGAACCCAGCGATGATATTCACGATGAACAGCATCGAAAGAATGGCCAGGATCAGGCCGAAACCGGCGTAAAGTTTTTTTCCGATGGTCATTGCAAAATGCCTCCGCTCACCTCAGCAGGGCGGCGTGAAGATAGCCGCTTCCGCCGGAACAACCGTTGCTCAACTGTTTTCCCTAATTGGCATGAAAATCAAATTCAACAATCTGCGTGGTCTCTTCAGGCGCAGGCACAAACTTCCATTCCTTCACGGCGTCCTGGCATGCTTGAACAAGCAAGGGGTGTCCTCCGACAACGCGCGTGCTTTTCACACGTCCGTCAGGCGTGATGACGACTTCGATTTTCACCTTGCCGTAAACATTCATTCGTTTGGCGAGGTCGGGATACAAGGGAGCCGTCTTGGTTTTGACCTTGCGCTTGGATTCGTCCGTCGTACCCGACTGGGCAACTGCAGAAGCGCCGGAAAAAATGAGCGCCGCCGTAGTAACCGCAGCGAACTTCCTCCACCGACTAGTTCTCATCGACACTACTCCTCAAAGGAATGGAAGATACCCCGCGTAAGAGAAGGCACGTGGGATGCCATGGCGGAGAGGCACAGGAAGAATCAAATCAGAGTCGAGGGAGCATCGGTAAGTGACATAAGAAGAGCAAGTTATGGAAAATTTTGGAGAGGGTGGCAATCGGGCTTTGGAGTAACATCTGTCTCAGGCGGCCTGGAGTCAACAAGCTGGGGTCTCAGGCTGAGACGGAGAGAGAATAGACGACCCCGAGGCTGTAGGCAATTTCGCTACACGATGCTGCCAGGCAATTGACTCACATTGAGACTCCCCGGTAGGGTGGGAGAAGAGCAGCGCCTCGCAAGTTGAGACGCGTGGCGCTTCCCACTCGTCAATGCGCAAAATAAAGACAAGAGCGTCGCTTCATCCCACGCCCGTGCGCGGAAGGGCGGAGCCTCCACCGGCGATGCCGAGACATGCTGAGGAGTTAATGGAGCTGGCGGTGGAGGCGGCGCAGTCCAGGCATCTGCCGGATTTTCTGGAACAGTTTGCACTGCGTTCGACGCGGATGCTGGATGCCCTGTGGGGCGGCGTGGCCGTTTGCCGTGGACGCGAGACGGAACTTCACGCCATGCCCGGAGGAGCCGCAACAACAGAAGCAGTCGCAAACTGGCTCATTTCATGTGCACGCGGCAGCCAGAACGATGTGGAGACCCTAGCTATACCGAAGGAGATTGCCGCGGCCTTGCCGATACCTGGAGAGCCGGGGACGGTTGTCTTCGTGCGGATTGCAGCGAGCGACAATGAGCGGCTGGGTACGCTATGCCTGATCCGCAATCGAAAGACGCTGGGGGCGGATGAGAAACGATTGCTGCATGCGCTGGCGAGCCATGCGGCGCTCTCGCTGGAGAATTTCCGGCGTTTCTCGCAACTGGAGCGGTCCAAGCGGCAGTGGGTGGAAGATATCGATGCGATCAGCGATTACATCGTGGTGCATGACCGCGCGTGGAAAATCGTTCGAACGAATAGGTCACTTGCATCGCATCTTGGCGTGCCGCCGGTGGCGCTGGTTGGCGAGGCTATGAGCAGCTTGAGGCAGATCGCGGAAACGGGAAGCGATCTCCCTTGCCCGTTTTGCCGGGATACGCAGCGGTCGAAGGAAGAGTACGTGGCGGCGTCGGCGGAGCGCATATTTCTTGTTTCGACTTCGCGAACGCCGGGCGCCTCCGACGACGATACGCGCACCATCCATGTTCTGAAAGACATTACGGACCGGCGGGAGGCGGAACGGCGGTATCGCGAGCTGTTTGACAGCATTCAGGAAGGATTGTTTTTCGCGACGCCGGAAGGGAGATTCCTGGATGTGAATGACGCGATGGTGCGCATGCTGGGGTACGCGTCGCGGGAAGAATTGCTGCGCGCGGACGTGGGCCCGCATCTGTATCCAGTGCCGGAAGCGCGAGAAAAATTCATGCAGGCGCTTTCGGAAAGAGGCGTGTTGCGCAATTACGAAGAAACGCTGCGGCGCAAAGACGGGACGCTGCTGCACACGCTGCAAAATATCACCGCGGTGCGCGATTCGCGCGGGGGGATCGCGCAAATTCGCGGGCTGATGCTGGACGTTACGGAGCAGAAGACGTTTCAATCGCAACTGCAGCGGGAACGCGACTTCAATCAGAAGATTCTGAATACCACGCAGAGCATGATCCTGGTGCTGGATACGGCGGGGCTGATCAGTTACGCCAACCGGCGCTGCTATGAAGCGGGATATCAGGAAGGCGAATTGATCGGGCACCGGCTGGTGGACTGGGTGGAGGCTTCGCACGGGGAAGATTTCGACGCGGCGCTGGAAACGACGGCGCACGGGCATCAAGTGGAGAACCTGGAGCTGCGGGTGCGGCGGAGCGATGGATCGATGGGGCATTTTTCGATCAGCCTGAGCCCGATGAGAGACGAGCAGAATGCGGTGAACAGCGTGGTGGTGGTGATGACGGATATCACGGACGCGGCGCTGCTGCAGGCAAAACTGGCGCACAGCGAAAAAATGGCCACAATCGGGCGGCTGGTTTCGGGCGTGGCGCATGAAGTAAATAATCCGCTGGCGGCGATTCTGGGATTTACGGATTTGCTGCTGGAGAATCCAGAGGTTCCCGTGTCGGCGCGGGAGGATTTGCAGATTATATTGCAGGAGACGCAGCGAACGAAAGATATCGTGCAGGATTTGCTGAGTTTCGCGCGGCAGAGACCGGTGCAGCGGGAACTCGTGCAGGTGAACAGCGTTTTGAGGCAGACGATCAAGCTGCGGAGTTATGATTTCGCGAGCCATGGCGTCGAGGTGGTGGAAGATTTTGAAGAGACGCTGGCGGCGGCGCTGGGGGACTCTCAGCAGTTGCAGCAAGTATTTCTGAATATCCTGAACAATGCGTACGATGCGGTGCAGGAGGCAGGGCAGCGCGGGCGCATCCGGATTCACACGCGGCGGGAAGCGGAGATGATCGAAGTGGCGATCAGCGACAACGGGACGGGGATTATCGATCCGCAGCGCATTTTTGACCCTTTCTATACGACCAAGCAGGTGGGCAAGGGGACGGGGCTCGGCCTGAGCATTTGTTACGGGATCGTGCGGGCGCATGGCGGAGAAATTCAGTGCTGGAACAATGAAGCAGGACTGGGGAGCACTTTCGTGGTGCGGATTCCCGTGGCGACGGAAGCCGCGATGTCCGCCGCCGCTGCGAAAGAAGCGGGGCGATGAATACGCAACAGGCGATGTGGACGGGAGGGCCGATCCTGCTCATCGAAGATGAGCCGTCGGTGATCGCGTTTTTGCGGGCGGCGCTGGAGCGCAAGGGGTACGCGGTGGAGAATGCTTCGTCGGGAGCGGAAGGATTGCAGCGGCTTTCGAATGGAAGGTATGCGGGCGTGATTTCCGACATTCGAATGCCGGGAGCGATAAATGGGGCGGAGGTGCACGGTTGGATACAGAAGAACCGCCCGGAATTGAAGGCGCGCATTATTTTGATAAGCGGTGACACGGCGAACAGCGATACGCAAGCGTTCCTGGCGCAAAGCGGGACACCGTGCATCGAGAAGCCATTTCGGGTGCAGCAATTGATATCAATGGTGGAGAAGACATTCGGGAAACCATGAGCGACGAAATGAAAACACGACTACTGGTGGTGGATGACGAACAAAGCATTCGCCGCCTGTGCATGACGATCGGCAACACTTTGGGATATGTCTGCGCGGAGGCGGAGAGCGCGGAAGCAGCGCTGGCGCGGCTGGATTCCGATACTCCAGACCTAGTTCTTACGGACCTGAAACTACCTAATATGTCGGGAGTCGAGTTGTTGAAGCAGACGAAGCAGCAGCTCCCGCACACGGAAGTGGCCATCATGACCGGGCACGGCTCTATCGAATCGGCAGTGGATGCGATGAAATTGGGAGCTTACGACTACATCGAAAAGCCGTTTCGCGTGGAAAAAATGCGGCTGCTGTTGCAGCGAATGGCCGAAAAGGTGCGTCTGGTTACGGAAAATGAGTTCTTGCGCGAGCGGGTTACAACGGAAGAAAACCTCGACGGCATCATTGGCAGTTCGGCGAATATACAAGACGTGCTGCGCATGATTTCCCGGCTGAAAGATACGCGGACTCCGGTACTGATATCCGGCGAGAGCGGTACGGGAAAAGAGCTAGCGGCCCGCGCGATTCACTTCCGCGGATCCATGGCAAAAACGCCTTTCGTAGCTGTCGATTGCGGCTCGCTGGTGCCGACGCTGATGGAGAGCGAACTCTTCGGATACGAGAAGGGCGCTTTTACCGGCGCGACGAAATCGAAGGCCGGTCTGTTCAAGGCAGCGGATGGAGGGACGATTTTCCTGGACGAGATCGGGGAGCTGCCGCAGGAAATGCAGGCGAAATTACTCCGCGTATTGCAGGAAAAAGAAGTACGGCCAGTGGGCAGCAACGAGAAGGTAAACGTCGATGTCCGCGTGATCGCAGCGACGAATCGCGACCTGGAGGCCGCTTATCGCTCCGGAACCTTCCGAAAGGACCTGTATTTTCGATTGAATGTGGTGACCGTGCACCTCCCTCCCCTGCGCGAGCGCCGGTCGGACATTCCGGTTCTGGTACATCATTTCCTGGATCGCTACGCCAAGGGCTCGCGCATTCAGGTCACGGCGGCGGCGATGAAGAGCCTGTTGCACTATGACTGGCCGGGGAACGTCCGCGAGCTGGAGAATTGCATCGCGCGCGCAGTGACGCTGGGTGACGGGAAAACCATCGACGTTGCGGATCTACCGCCCGCCATTAGAAGCGAGCAGGCAGATTCGGGGATCGTAACGTCCCAGGACGCCACGAACTTGTCCACGACGGCTCTGGTGGAGATGGAAAGAATGACGATTTTGCGCGTATTTGAACAGGCGAACGGCGACAAGGCTCTAGCGGGAAAGATGCTGGGGATCAGCCGCGCGACGCTGTATCGAAAACTGAAGCGGTACAACATTGCGTTGAAGGCGGGCTCGACAATTGGTGCGGGTGACCCGCAAGCTGCGCCGCAGTAACAAGAGAAGCGTCTCAAGCCAAGTACTTTGGGAATCCGGGAACCGTCACGCAGTGAGACGAAAACGTTTCACCGTGAGACGAGTGAGCCAAGAAAACGCCCCGAGAAAACATTAAGCCTCACCATTTCTGCAACTTGCAATAGCCTCGCGTTTCTAGGTCTTTGGCGTCCATCGTGCATCTCTCTCATCGGAAGTCTGCGCCTCTTGCGGTGAGCAGTATGTCTGGCCACGAGAGCGCGGGTGGATCCTTAGAGGTAGGGCGAGAGGCGACGTGAGAAAATCCGGCGGCCTGGCACTTAAAGCTAACGAGCAAGACTGCGCCCAACAGTTAGCACGATTCTTACCGCAGGCAAAACCCGTTCGA
>Ga0099792_10000673_pt1 | contig 12533 bp, 10 predicted proteins | sample Rivendell_Oct201_8_FD_83780 | JGI IMG/M metagenome (GOLD analysis project Ga0099792, IMG submission 83780) | Vadose zone soil microbial communities from the Eel River Critical Zone Observatory, Northern California, USA -... | ecosystem: Environmental > Terrestrial > Soil > Vadose zone >...
CAACTTTTCCTCGAAGACCGCATCGGTTCTCTCGAACCGGGCAAAGACGCCGATATCGCCGTGTGGGATCGCGATCTCTATTCCATCCCTTCCGACGAGATCAAGAATCTTCATTGTGAGCTCACGCTCCTCCGCGGCAAGGTCGTCTACACCGCCGCTGAAAGCAAATAATTCGTACTTTCGCCGCTCAAAAAACAATTGCACGATTCTTCTATCTTTTTTTGTACGCAAGCGTACAATCCGCCCATCGCCTGTGGTGGTCTTTCCAGTTGACGGAGGTGCTCAATGGCGCGGATTCATTTCGGCCGGGGTGTACTCTTCCTTGCTGTGCTTTGTTCTGTCGCACATTCTAAGCTCCTGCGCGCTTCAGACTCACCCGTAGTCGCTGTAACCGGCACGATTTTCTCCGATGCCAACAACTCTCGTATCGCCAATGCGGTTGCAGCCCTTTGCGATGCCGGTGGAACTGTCTTGCAGGAGTCTAGGGCGAACGATTCCGGTGAATTTTCTTTTCAAGGACTGCGGCCTGGGCGCTACATCCTTAAAGCGCAAGCAAATGGTTTTCAGTCCACGGAGTTGCCGCTCGACTTGAGCTACGCTTCGCAGCATGGGCTTTCCGTGACGCTCAAGCCCATGCGAAATGCCGATCAGCCACATTCGGGCGGTGTGACAGTATCGGCCCACGAACTGGCTATACCCGCCGCCGCGCGTGATCTTCTTGATTCAGGAAAGGAAAAATTATATTCAGAAAAGAACAGCGAGGCCGCGTTGCGGGATTTTCATTCTGCGATCAAGACCTCGCCAGGCTTCTACGAAGCCTACTACCTGGCGGGCATGGCGTATCTCGCTCTGCAAAATTCCGCTGAAGCTGAAAAACACTTTCGCAAGTCCGTTGATCTAAGCCAAAAGAAATACGCTGACGCGGACATTGCCCTCGGCTCGCTCTTGTTGCAACGCGGCGAAGAGCATCCCGGGGAAGAATTGCTGCGCCAGGGGCTGGCGTCGAATCCTCATTCCTGGCCTGGGCAATTTGCGCTGGGCGAACTGGAACTAACGCGCGGCCACGTGGAACCTGCACTCGCGGCTGCGGAGCAGGCCGCATCCCTGGCGCCAGCCCAACCCGTCGTTTACCGCCTGCTGGCTATTATCCATCTGCGCCAGAAAAATTATTCCGCACTGCTTATGGACTTGGATGCCTACCTGCAACTCGATCCAGACAGCCCGGCAGGCTTGCGCGCAAGAGAACTCCGCGCTCAGGCAGAGAAGCAATTACTGACCTCGCCTGGAGCAACAGTTTCCGCCAATAAATAGTCAAAGGCCGCGTGCACCGAAACATTCTCCATACGCGCTACGTACCTCAAGCATGATGAACCTCGATGCCTCCCGTCCCCGTTTGCCAGCACTGACCTCATTACGATTCTTCGCGGCACTGCACGTCGTGTGCTTCCACTTCTTGGCATTCAAGATCGTGTCCAGCGAGGGTTGGCTGGGGCAGATTTCCTCGATCGGCTATGTGGGAGTCAGTTTTTTCTTCGTACTCTCAGGATTTATCCTTGTCTACACCTACGCCGGCCGCGACGTGCCGGCGCGTGATTTCTGGCGTGCCCGGTTCGCTCGCATTTATCCCGCCTTCGCGTTCTCCTTATTACTCACCGGCCCCTTTTTCTTTTTTGCGACATTGATGTTGAACGTGCCCTTCTTCGCCTGGTTTTCCACACATTTAAAGCTCGTGGTGCTGCTGGTTCCGCTGTTGTTGCAGGCGTGGGTGCCGCTCGCGGCACTGGCCTGGAATTCAGTGGCCTGGAGCCTTTCCGATGAGGCATTTTTCTATCTGCTTTTTCCGTTTCTGAAAAAGCGTTTCCTGAAAATCAGCTTACCCGGGTTGGCTGGTCTCGCGCTGGCCTGCTGGGCGGTTAGCGTCGCCATGAGTTGGACTTACGTGCTGCGCAATCCGGATCATTTGCAGGCCATTGATGCGGACGTACTAAATGCTTTCTGGCTGAACGCAGTAAAATTCCATCCCTTTGCGCGGCTTCCGGAATTTCTGCTGGGAATGGTGTGCGGCGCTATGTTCGTGAAGTTCAGGAGGAGGCCTGGAGGCGACGGAAAATTGGCGTTGCCGCTGGTGCTGGCAGGACTGGCGATGGCTGTAACGGTCGCGCACTATTCCGCGCGGATCCCCTATACCGTGTTGCACACCTCGCTGCTGGCGCCAGCATTTGCAGCCATCATTTTCGGTTTTGCATTGCAGCCCCGCTGGGGCGCTCTACTGAACTGGAAGCCTCTGGTTTTTCTAGGCGATGCGAGCTACAGCCTGTACCTTCTGCACGCGTTCTTCCTGGGGCCATTTTTCTTTACGCAGACTGGAATACCGCGGCACCGCGGTGTGGGCTGGTATTTCCTTTATTTCGTGCTCGCGCTGGGAATCTCGGGATTGGTGTATCGGTTTATCGAAGAGCCGGCGCGCCGCAAATTGCGGGGCAGCCCGTCACGCCCCGCGCTTGCCGGTTCGCCAGCAGTAGCGCTCAGCTGACGCGCCTGGACAATTCGGTCGGCTCACTGAGGGTTCTCGGGATTACCCGCTTGGTCGGGAAACGTCGGACTTATGCAGGCTTCTGCACAAACAATCCTGAAAAATTTGCGCGATAGCGGTAAAACAAAAAGAACCACAGAATCGTCACCACCACCGCCAACTGCGCCGCCGTTGGATCTAAAAGCAGGTGATACAAAATAATATTCACGATCACCGGCCCCAGCAACGCTAACGCCAGCGGCACATATCGGTTCACCAGCAGCAACACCCCTCCCACAATCTGCACCGCGCAAATAAACCAGACATAATGCGACTGGAAAAGCGCCATCAGGAACTGTCCCGCGAGTCCGGTCGGCAATGGCGCCTTAAGAAATTGCAAGAATCCGTTCAATCCAAAAAATACAAAGATCACTCCCGTCAAAATGCGGGCAATCGCCACTGCAATTTTCATGTCGGCTCCTTCTCACAGGTGAATTTCACGGATGAAAGGGACTAGACGCGGCACGCCTATATGATGATTTCCGAAAGCGGCGGGTACATCTAAGTTAGCAGGGGAAAACCTTTCACGGATGAATAGGCAAGGGCCCTAATTTCGCCGCAAAAATACCGACGTCGATGTTCGAGATGGACTTCAACCCACAACGCGCCGCGAACCATCACCAACCGCGCGCGATCAGGCCAGCCACAATTCCCAGCGCGGCCACTGTTGCGTACGCCGCACCCGCCAATCTCCACGAAATCGTTTTTCCCAGCACCGACAACGAAAACACGCTGATAATCCCCAACGTGCAAAGGATCGCCACTACGTACGGCATCGGCGCTCCATGGGTCATCGCGATGTAGGCAATCGCCACGTCAAACGCCATTGGCACCGGCAAAAACGCCCCCACCAGCGCCACCAGCACGATTCCGCCGACGCTCGCCTGCGCGATGATCGCCTGTGGCGGCAACAACTCGATCACCAGAGCTCCCAGCACCGCTGCTAAAATCATCAGGGGAAACGCCACGCGAAAGACGTACCAGAAACTTTTTCCGTACGACCGCGCAACATTGACGATCGCCTGCCACCAGCTTTGCGCGATCGGTATGTCGATCGGGCACACATACGATTTCTCTTCCTCGCGCGAAGCCGCCGCCGGCGCGAACACAAAAATCAAAAACAGCACCGTAGCCAATTTCAATACGGCCACCTTTGCTGGAAACAATGCAAACGTCATCGCCAGCACCACCACATTCAAAGCCGGTGAAGCAAACATCGCCGCCAGCACCGATTCTCTGCTCATACCCGCTGCATAAAGTCCTCGCGCTATCGGAGCGACGCAGTTCGTGCACACTGCCATCGGCATTCCCGCCACTGCCCCAAACAGAGTATTTAAGTATTTGGATCCCGTCCGCCGTCGCGGGACCATCGCCAAAAACGTCAGCGCGGCCGGCCCGAACAAGAACGAAAACGTCATCCCAATCCGGTTCGCGTCCAGCCAATTCACCGTCGTCCGCCATACCCGCACCCGCAGCGGCATCGTGCGGTCCAACGGATACACCGCGCCAAACGTCAGCGCCCCCGCCGCCTTCACCTGCGTCCCCGCGTGATACCTCTTCATCAGCGCCGGATAGCGCGAATCCACCCAAAACACCAAGCCAATCAACACCATCAACAGCACCGCAATCGTCCGGCTTCGCCAAGCGCCGACTCGTACGTTCGCCATTTCCAAACTCATCGCAGGATTTTGTGCCGACACGCGCGCCTCCATGGCATCAGAGTAGTCTTCAGCAGTTTGACGTGGCACTTAGACAGTGCAGTGAGCCCTGCACTCACAAATTTGCGTAACCTTATTTCTTTCCCCTCCCCTTCGGAATAGTACAAAACCATTAGCTCCGCTCCCCGCCAGGGCTGAGTGGGCTCCTCTTGGAGGTCAGCACCCAATGCTTCTAGTAGGTGTTTGACCTTTGCAGTCGCCGCGCGGCGCGATTCTGAGACCATGCCCGACGGCAGCGGACCGCAATCTCTGGTAGCGCAAAGCATCAGCACTCCGCCGCAACAATTTGGCAGCTGGCAGGTGACCGTTCATTTCCAGGCCCCGCCAAAAATCATGGCCGAAGAAAGAGCGACCGTCCCCGAGATTTTCCCCAACTACAGCCGGAATTCCGCGTTCATCAATGCCAAGATCAGCCAGCAAATCCAGGTCGGCATCGAGCAAACCAATCAATTCGTACACGACGTCAAGGTGCACATGGATAATTCTGATCGGCTCACCGCCGGCATGTCCGATTTCCTGGGTGGTCTCAACGGGTCGACGCAACACTCAGGTCGAACCCGACTTGCATTGAAAACAAAGGCTAAATCGCTCTCTAGGGCTAGATCATCCGGAACACTACCCTGGTTAGGTTTTGACCGAGTACAGACAAACAGATCGCTTCTCCCGGGGAAGCAGTGTCAAATCAACACATTGGATGGTGTTGCATCGACCGGTTGAGCTGGCATTCGCAACCAGACAGTTATTGTGGGCACCCAAGAAGGCGGCCACGCCAGAACCTCGGACCAACTCGCCGTCCTGCTGATGCAGACGAATCCCAATCGCTTCCCGGCAGTGCCAACGAGCCAGTACATTAGGGGCATCGATTACTGAGCATTTTGTTCATTCGAATTCACCGGGTGCGGGCTCTACTTGGAGCCCGCCAAGGTAAACGGCTGGGTACGTAGCGGCACTCCGCCCGAGCGCCGGAGGTCCGAGGTGATCTGTTATTCATTGTGTGTGCCATTCCGAACCCGCCGCCCTTTGGAGGTGAGGAATGTGCTTTCGTATGAACGCCAAGCCCCCAAACCCTTTGAAATCCTCAAAATTCACATCAACCTGCCGCCGAAGCGCCCCGTCGCTTCGAACAACGACAGCACATTCATCACGCTGAACAATTCCAAAATCTGCTTGCTCGCGTTCACCACTTCCAACCTGCAGCCCCGCGTCCGCGCCGAAACGTGCAGCGTCACCACCGCCCCCAGTCCCGAACTATCCATCATCGGGACTTCCTTCAAATCCAGCACGATTCGCCCTTTTCTCTCGCACGCCTCGCGCATCGCGTCCTTCAGCAGCGGCACATTCTCGCTGCTCAGCCGCCCAAAACATTCCACCACCGTGCAATCCTCGGACTCTCTCCGCTGCACTCGAAATTCCCTCGCCGAACTCGCTGCATCGTTTCCCGCCATCCTGCCCCGCTTCTGCGTCTCGCTCGACACGCTACGCCACGCGCTTCCCTGCGCGCAACGCGTTGTACCTCATTTCCGCACTTTTTCCCAGCGCCTTCCCACTATCCTCATCCCGCGCTGCACTCGAGCTTCATCCCCACGCGCAACAGATCCGGAACTCAATCGTATGCGCCGATAGCGATAAAATCACCGGATAACGTCTCCTCTGCCCCTCAATTTCCTCAACTTCAATTTCGTCCCGGACTTTCGGCTTGTTATCTATCTGATACTTTCTGTAACTGGCGCATCGCCAATAGTTTGAGTCTCCTATTTCAGACGACTCGTCGAACTTTCTCAGCCTGGAGGACCACATAGCCGTAAGGACACTTGGAGACCACGATGGGCCCAAGAAATTTAAGGGCCTGTGCGCTGACGATAAAGATCCCAACTACATCATTCTCTGGAGCGAAGGCCTTACCGGCGCAGAACTAACGAAAGTTGGGATCGACCACTTCAATAATCTACGGTCGACCGGCGGGATGCCCGGTGGAAACTCAAATGTCAAAAACGTCAGCTTGATGAGCACCACAATTCGTCTCAGACCGTCTGGTCAAGTCCGCGCCCGAACCGACTACGTCGTCCTGGAAACCTCCAAGTCCCCTTACGCCGTGGTTCGCCAAGGCCAGGGTTATCAGGATGTTCCGCAGGCGGCACTAATCATCCCGGCCAGTCTGCCACTACAACAGATATCGCCTCGACCATCGCCGATCCGACTGTAGCTCTCGAAAACGCCCTGAAATGGCTAAAGAGGGACAAGAGGCTTGAGGCAACTGTAAGCTCCAATTTCGTCACGCTTTGATGTCGCCAATCTCGGCTGTGCTCGCAACCGTACCTTGCAACGCTGGCTCGCTCCGGCGCTCTTGTGCTAATCTTCCTTCCGCAGACAAAAAGACCCGGCACCACGCCACGCAAGTCTCCGACGTAGCCCCGGTCCTCTCCTTCCAGCTTCTGGCATCGCTCTGTTGGGGAGAGGCGTCTTTTCCGTCGCCGGCCAGCCTCGGCTTTCAGGGTTTGTATTTGCAAACCCTGAGGTACAAAGGCAAAAGGAACCATCACGACCATGTCTTCACCCACTGCAACGCTCAAATCCGGCGAACAAACTGTCGAAATAAAACTCGCTCATTCTCCGGACTCTGATGATGCATTTATGTTTTACGCGCTGGCCACGCACAAGCTCCCCACTCCGGGCTACAAGTACACACACGTGCTGTCCGACATTCAAAGTTTGAACGAAGCCGCACTCACCGAAACTTATGACGTCACCGCCGTAAGCTTTGCTGCGTACCCTTTCATCCGCGATAAATACATTCTTGTCGATTGCGGCGCCAGTTTCGGCGAAGGCTATGGCCCCATGGTGGTCGCCGCCAAATCCATGAAGAAGGAAGACATCAAAGGCAAACGTATTGCCGTGCCCGGCCTTAAAACTACTGCCTATCTTTCGCTGAAACTTTACGAACCGAATTTTGAATCTGTGGTTATGCCCTTCGACAAAATTCTCGACGCCGTGCGGGACCAACTGGTCGACGCCGGTTTGCTGATTCACGAAGGTCAATTGATGTACGGGAAAATGGGCCTGCACAGGGTTCTCGACCTCGGCGTCTGGTGGCAAGAACAAACCGGTTTGCCGCTTCCGCTTGGCGGCAATGCTGTCCGCAAAGCGCTGGGCCCGGATCTCGGCCGCCTGATTTCCAAAACCATTCGCGACAGTGTGTCCTACGGCCTCGACCATCGCGAGGACGCTCTGAAATACGCCATGCAGTTCGCCCGCGACATGGAAACCGAACTCGCCGACCAGTTCGTCGGCATGTACGTCAACAAATGGACTCTTGGCTACGGCGAAAAAGGTAAACACGCCGTACAAGAACTCATCACGCGCGGAACTAATGCCGGCATCCTGCCCGGGCCGGACATCGTGGAATTCCTTGCCGAAAACTAGCCGCAGACGCGAATAGGAATTTTTCGAAATCATGAATCGTCGATTTGTTCTCCCACTTTCTGCCAGTTTTTTCCTTTTAACATTCACTTTTATTCCGGAAGTACGCGCTCAAGATGCCGCGGAATACAAAGCGCGCGCGGATTCGGAAAAATCCTGGCCAAAAGAAGCTGTGCGCGGCGCGCACGGCATGGTGACCACGGATGAAGAACTGGCTTCGCGCGCGGGAGTAGAAATTCTGCAGCGCGGCGGCAACGCGGTTGACGCCGCAGTGGCAACGGCGTTTGCACTCGCAGTGGTGGAACCGGCGGCGGGGAATATTGGTGGCGGGGGATTCATGCTGGTGCGCATGGCGGATGGCCGCAGCAGTTTTCTTGATTACCGTGAAGTCGCTCCGGGCAAAGCGACGCGGGGAATGTACATCAAGCCGGACGGCAAACTGGATGAAGTTGCTTCCGTGATCGGATACAAATCCGTGGCAGTTCCCGGAACCGTGGCCGGATTGGAGCTTGCCCTAAAAACATACGGAAAGCTGAAACTGGCGGACGTGATGGCGCCAGCGATTCGTCTTGCGGAAAATGGTTATCCGGTAAGCGCCAAGCTGGCGCATGAATTCCTGGAAGAAAAACGGGACCTGCAGAAATTTTCGATCAGCAGCAGCATATTCCTGAAAAACGGCGAAATGTATAAGCCGGGCGAAACATTGCGCCAGAGGGAACTGGCCGCTACGTTAAAACGCATCGCAAAAAATGGCGCGGCCGAATTCTATCGCGGAGAAACGGCGCGCATGGTGGTGAGCGATATGACGGCGCTGGGTGGCCTAATCACCATGGATGATCTAGCGCGCTACCAACCAAAAGCACGCGAAGTGCTACGTGCCAAATATTTGATCGACGGGCACAACTGGGAAGTCTTGTCTTCTCCACCACCTAGTTCCGGTGGAGTGGCCATGATCGAAGCGCTGAATATTCTTAAGACCTTCCCGATAAAGGGATGGGACGATCTGGAGAGCGTTCATATGGTTTCGGAAACCATGCGCCGGGTGTTCGCCGATCGCGCGGCGTATCTGGCCGATCCCGATTTCTGCAAAGTGCCGGTGGATGGATTGATCAGCGGATGTTACGGGACGGAATTGGCCGCGACGATTGATCCAAAACGCGCTTCATCCAGCAAAGTCATTCATGCCGGAGAACCGCATATCTGCGGCGAGGAAGCGCGCAACCGCGCCTCTGTTGAAATCAGCTTGGACGATGGTCCGCATACCACACATTTTTCCGTGGTGGACGCCGCGGGAAACGCCGTTGCCAGCACCACTACTTTGAATGACAGTTACGGATCGCACGTAACTTCCAGCGCTGGATTTTTACTGAATGACGAAATGGACGATTTTACGACCCAGCCGGGAGTGCCGAACGCGTTGTTTGGATTGATTCAGTCTGATGCGAACGCCATTGCGCCAGGCCACCGGCCTCTGAGTTCGATGACACCAACCATCTTGTTACGCGATGGAAAATTGAGTTTCGTGACCGGATCACCGGGCGGGCCAACTATTATTTCCGCGGTATTGCTGACGGTGATTAACTGGATGCGGCTAGGGATGGACGCGCAAACCGCGATCAATGCGCCGCGATTCCATCATCAGTGGATGCCGGATCGAATTTTGATGGAGCAGCAGTTTCCGCCTTCGCTGGAACAGGGATTGAACGCCATGGGACACGCCACCAAGCGCCGGGGGCACATTGGCCTGGTGAACGCCATAGGTATTGATTCGAAAACTGGAGAAAGATTAGGCGCGGCAGACCCTCGCGATGAGGGCTCGGCCGTGGGATACTAACGGCGCAATCCAGCCCCCGAACTTACACTCGAACGGCGAGCCCAAGCCACCATGCAGAAAATTCTGTCCACGTACCTATTTGTTTCGCGCAAATTGACGTATGAGTTGTTGGCGCAAATCTCCGAACACGGATTCTCAGGACTGGAAGTTTTTTGTTCTCGTGCGCATTTTGATTACGGGTCGAAGCAGGAAATTCAGGCGCTGAAATCCGCGCTGGAAGCCAATCGCATAACGCTGAGTTCGTTGCACGCGCCGACCAGCAAAGACATGAGCGCCACGCGCGAAAGCGGCACGCCGTTGTCGATCTGCGAGGTCGAACGGGTGCGGCGCATTGAGGCCATGGACGAGTTCAAGCGTGCGATTGATGTTTCGGAAGAATTGCCGTTCTCGAGGATGGTGCTGCACATGGGCGGGTCGCGCGAGACCGCCGATCCACGCAAACGCGATGCGGCGTTCAGTTCACTGGAGCATCTGGTTCTGCATGCGCACCATGCTGGAGTGACCCTGACAGTGGAAAACACCACCAGCGAAATGGGCGATCCGGCATACTTGCGGGCGTTTGTGGATGAAACGCGGTTGACGGGCCTGCGATTTAATTTCGATATTGGCCATGCGAATTTAGCGGATGGCCCTGCAGAAGAACGACTTGAAAAAAGTTTTGGTCCGCTGCGTGATCTGGTCGCGTCAGTGCACTTGCACGATAATCACGGGGATAAAGACGAACATCTGCCGCCGTACGACGGGACGATTGACTGGGGCGCGGCGATTCCGTTACTGAAGACCACGCCGGTCGAAAACATTCCGATTGTGCTGGAACTAAAGGAAAAATTCGGCCCGGATGCGCCGTTCTCAGCGGGGCAACTCGCTGCCGCCCGCGCCGCTTTCGACAAATTCGCATCCGCATGGTGATACGATTCCTACCGTGAACTCCCGCCTTGTAGGCACTTCCGCAAACGACGCGGTGTCCAATCCATCGCTCATCCATAAGGATTCGACGAATTCGTCGCTTGCGCTTGGAAATGTGGCTCTGCCCGCACGACTAAAGCCGAACAGGAAGAACTTGCTGAAGTCGCAAAAGGAGACTGCCGAATGAGAGTCTTATTTGATCATTTTCTGGCGGCGTTTAGCATTGCAGCGCTCCTCGTGCATGGGTCCGCGACACCCAGCCCATGTATTGCCGAGGCTCAGACGGAAGAACTTGCATGGGAAATCGGCGCAAGCCACCTTCAAGCAGGCGGGTTCACTCTTCCTTCGGACATCCCGACCGTTTGGAGCATCATGCGCTATCAAAGCGGTTTATCCACGCACCAAGAACTTCGCATAGAGTGGGATTTGATTCCGGGCAGCGAGCATCCTCTGTGGAGCGGGGCCGTCCCGGAACGGTCACTCTCCAAGAGTTTTGTTCTGCTTGACCGAAAACAGAATGTTCGAGGAAATTCCCGCAGCAGCACCTTGACGCTAAGTGAGATGACACTAGTTACGGCGGCAGTCACGAGAAATGGAGAAGTTCGAGGGCTTACAGTTGGACCCGGTTCGCCCTACCAGCCGCCAGAATCCCTGCACGCGAAACCAGCTCAGAGAATGGAAGGCTATGTGTTCCCCAAGGTGACCTTTGGGCTTTACTTGCCGGACGATCCGAAGATTGAGAGGCTTGTATTCTTACTTTCACACTCCGACGGCACGAAATATCGGCTGGAGGAAGTCGGTTCAATGGAACTGAACAGTGCTTCCGCGCAGCAAGCTACTCCAGTGGGAATTTTTGAATCTCACGCTAACGTCGGCGCGGTCCTGACAGGTGCCGTGGAGTACGACTCGGCGAAGAAGAGTTACACGATTGCGGGTAGCGGCGAAAACATGTGGCTTGCCGCGGATGCATTTCAGTTTGCGTGGAAAAAGATGTCTGGTGACGTGGCGCTCTCGGCGGACATTTCATTTCTGGGAAACGGCGGAAATCCTCACCGCAAAGCGGTACTGATGATACGGCAGAGCCTGGATGCGGATTCGGTGTACGCGGATGTAGCGTTGCATGGCAACGGATTGACGGCGTTGCAGTTTCGCGATGAGAAAGGCGGGGCGACGCAAGAAGTGCAATTGATGGTGGCCGCGCCGAAGAGCGTGCGCATTGAGAAGCACGGCGCGTATTTTACGATGTGGCTGGTTGGGCCGAATGGCAAATTTGAAATGGCTGCAGGCTCTCCCAAGATCGAACTGAAAGAACCTTTTTACGTGGGAATCGGCGTGTGCAGCCACGACAAGGGCGCTGTGGAACGAGCCGTTTTTTCTAATGTAGAGATAACGACAGTGCCGGTCAATGTTGCCGCCAAGCCCGCGGCAGCCACACTTTATAGCGTTCTAGAAACCGTGCCTATCGATTCGGGGGATCGCACAGCGGTGTACATTTCCGCGGGGCGGTTCGAAGCACCGAACTGGACGCGTGACGGCAGGGCGTTTTTGTTCAATCGCGAGGGAAAGATTTTGCGGCTACCGGTAAATGGCGGAACGCCGGAGACGATCGACACCGGATTTGCTAATAAGTGCAACAACGACCATGGAATTTCGCCGGACGGCACGCTCCTGGCGATCAGCGACCAATCACAGGAGGAGCACAAGTCCATCGTCTATGTAGTTCCGACGGGTGGAGGAACGCCGCGACGGCTTACCAAAAATTCGCCGTCATACTGGCATGGCTGGTCGCCCGACGGAAAAGCTTTAGCGTTTGTCGGGCAACGCAACGGCGATTTTGACATTTATACAATTCCAGTGGAAGGTGGCGAGGAGAAGAGACTGACGACAGCGCCGGGACTCGATGACGGGCCGGAATATTCGCCCGACGGGCAATACATTTACTTCAATTCCGAGCGCACCGGGCACATGCAGATCTGGCGGATGAAGGCGGATGGCAGCGAACAGACACAGGTTTTTTCCGACGATTACAATAATTGGTTTCCGCATATTTCGCCGGATGGAAAGTGGCTGGTATTTTTGAGTTTCG
>Ga0099792_10000675_pt1 | contig 12515 bp, 10 predicted proteins | sample Rivendell_Oct201_8_FD_83780 | JGI IMG/M metagenome (GOLD analysis project Ga0099792, IMG submission 83780) | Vadose zone soil microbial communities from the Eel River Critical Zone Observatory, Northern California, USA -... | ecosystem: Environmental > Terrestrial > Soil > Vadose zone >...
CCCGGAGCTGGTTGAGCGTGAAGCGGCACACCGCGCGATCAGTCACGCCGAACTGATCGACGTGCCCATCATGATTGTTCACGTTTCGGGTCGCGAGGCCATGGAGCAGATTCGTTGGGCGCAACGGCGCGGCCTGAAGGTTTACGCTGAGACCTGTCCGCAATATCTAACGCTGACCGCGAACGATCTCGAGGGCCTGAACATGGAAGGCGCAAAATACGTCTGTTCGCCGCCGCCTCGCGATGCGGCCAGCCAGGCGGCGATCTGGGAAGGCCTGCAGCAGGGCGTGTTCCAGACTTTCTCCTCCGATCACTGCCCGTTCCGATACCAAAGCAGCGAGGGCAAGCTCACGCCCAAGGCCAAGACATCATTTCGCTGGGTCCCGAATGGCATCCCGGGAATTGAAACGCGGCTGCCAATCCTGTTTTCGGAAGGCGTTTCGGCGGGCAGAATTTCGCTGAACAGGTTTGTCGAGCTGACCTCGACCAATCACGCCAAGATGTATGGTCTCTACCCCCGAAAAGGCTCGATCGGGATAGGCTTCGACGCTGATATTACCCTGTGGGACCCGCACCGTCGCGAGAGGATTCAACAGGAGAATCTCCATCATGGCTCGGACTACACCCCATGGGAGGGCTTCGAGGTTGTCGGATGGCCGGTGATGACGATCGCCAGGGGCGAGATGGTTGCACGTGATGGGGTGATCGTGGGCAAGAAAGGAGCGGGCCGGATTTTGGAGCGAGATATTTCTGCTTACGCCGCAGCCGGCGAAACGCCGTGAGGCGTAGGCCGTCAACAATGAGGGCGTCGACAAATGGCATCGAGCTGACGCGGCCCGTACTTCGCTGATTATCATGCTTTACGAGCGACCAGGTCGTGTCGGCTGCGCCGTCGACGAGCGCGCAGCCTTGATCGACATGATCGAGAAAGGCAACGTGGCGGGCGCTGTCGCCGCCACGAACCATCACTTGAGCGCGATCAAGGAGCAGTTGATGATCGAGGCCCCACCAGAAAAGCTTGCCATCTACTTCCGCACATTGTTCGCTGCGGCAGATGCGGCAGAATAGGAGCGGCCGATGCCGTCACAGACCGACGACCTGGTGCATGACGATGACATCGCCGTCGCGGCAGACTTTCTCGATTACTTGCGTGAGAACTCGCTCGATCCGCCAGGTGTCAGCCGCGCCTCCTTCGGTCCGGGCGAGCGCATGGCGCATGCGCGCCTCGCCGAAGTGGCGCGCGGCTTGGGACTGGTGCTGCAAACGGATTTTGTTGGCAATCTCTTTGTGACACAGCCGGGACGGGATCCATCCTTGCCGGTCGTGATGATCGGCTCGCATCTCGATGCCGTGCCGCATGGGGGCAATTTTGACGGTGCTGCGGGCGTCGCCATCGGCCTCGGGGTACTCGCGCGCTTACGGCGGCACGGCGCGCCTCCGACCCGAGGTGTCACGCTGTTGGCACTCCGCGCCGAAGAAATGTCATGGTTCCCGACTCACTATATTGGCAGCCGCGCTGGCTTCGGCCTGTTACCGGCCGACTCGCTCGAAAATGTTTTCCGTTCTGATTCAGGGCGTTCGCTCGCCTCGCACATGGCGGAAGAAGGGTTTGAGCCCGAGCGAATCGGCAAGGGCGAAGCCTCGCTGGTAGCAGCGCAAATTCATGCCTATATCGAGCCGCATATAGAGCAAGGCCCGGTACTCGTCGATGCGGGATTTCCCGTCGGCATCGTCACCGGTATTCGCGGAAACCTACGCTACAAACATTGCAGCGTCCGTGGCACCTATGGCCATGCCGGCGCCGTGCCGCGGGTTGCGCGCCGCGATGCCGTCATGGCCGCCACCGCATTCGTTCAACAGATTGAAGCCTATTGGCTGGCGCGAGAGGCGGCCAGCGCGGATTTCGTAGCGACGGTCGGCCAGCTCTTCACCAATGCCACCCAACACACGATCACGAAGATACCGGGCGAGGTTCATTTCACCCTGGATATGCGTAGCGAGAACAATGCAGTCCTCACGGCAGCCCATGCGCATCTCTCCGTCAAGGCGCGGGAAATTGCCGAGGCTCGCCACGTGCCCATCGATCTTGGTCCTTATACACATGCTCAACCAGCCAGCATGGATGGGGGCTTACGGGCCCGGCTGAGGCGGCTTGCGGTTGCCCACGGCATCCCGGCCATGGAGCTGCCGAGTGGTGGCGGTCATGATTGCGCGACTTTCGCCAATCAAGGCGTGCCGAGTGCCATGGTCTTCATCCGCAATGACAAGGGCAGCCATAATCCGGACGAGGCCATGGAGATCGCGGATATGGCGCAGGCGTTGCGGCTTGTCGCGGCGCTCGTCGACGAGATCGCCTTTTGAGCCGGCCGCGCGACCTGCTCGGCTACGGCGACCGGCGGCCAACGGTCGTCTGGCCGAACGGCGCCCGCGTCGCAGTGTCCCTTGTCGTTAATTTCGAAGAGGGTGCCGAACTCGCCATCGGCGATGGCGACGCAGCGAACGAAAGGCTCGGCGAGGTACTGAGCGTGGTGCCCGCGGGGCGGCGCGATTTCGGTCAGGAAGAAATGTTCGCCTACGGCATGCGCGCCGGCCTCTGGCGTTTCCTTGACGCCTTCGAACATCACAAGCGCCGCGTGACATTCTTCATGTGCGGGCGTGCGGTCGACCGCTTGCCGGTTTTGGCCAAAGCGGTCGTCGATCACGGGCATGAGCCGGCCTGTCACGGCTGGCTGTGGCGTCCGCACGCCGACTACACGGATGTTGCGAGCGAACGAGCGGACCTCGAACGCTGTATCTCGACGATTCAGTCCGTCACCGGCGAACGCCCCCTCGGCTTTTTCTGCCGCGGCAGCCAGAGCCTGGCGACCCGCGCGTTGTTGGCCGAACTGGGTTTTCTCTACGACTCCAACGCACTCGACGATGATGTCCCGTATTTCGATGAGACGCCGTCGGGCCGACTACTTATCCTGCCTTACGCCTTCGACAGTAACGACATGAAGTTCTTCCACCCGAACGGCTTCGTTGAAGCTGCCTCCTTCGTGCGCTATGTCCGCTCGGCGCTGGACGTGCTCGTTGAGGAAGGCCGGCGAGGTAAGACGAGCCTCCTCAATATCGGGCTCCATCTGCGCATTTGCGGGCGCCCTGGCCGCTTCGCGGCCGTCTCGGGTATCCTAACGGCACTCGACGAGTACGGCGATGATGTGTTCGTGGCCCGTCGCATCGATATCGCGCGCCATTGGCTCGCCACGTCCGAAACCGATCGAAAGCCGTGATAAGGTTTGCCGCCAAGCGGCGTGAGGTGTTGGCGAACATTTTGGATGTTGAAAGGGCGATCGGTTCGATGCGGCGGGAATGTCTTGACCCATGTTCTCGTATTCGGCGAACGGCATCTTTGCCATCTACGTTGGCACGATAGTTGCTCGCAACCTTGTCGAGGAAACTGCGCGAGATTGTTCCCATTCCATGCTCCAGCGTGCCGATCACGTTTCGATGACTGCCCAGCCGCTTACACTTGACGGCGTCACTCACAGTTACGGCGCGGGGCTCGCGGTCGACAACGTGACTCTGGAGGTCAAGGGGGGCGAGCTGATCGCGCTGCTCGGTCCGTCCGGTTGCGGCAAGACCACCCTGCTCAGGATCGTCGCCGGCTTCATCCAGCAGGGCAGCGGCAAGGTCATTATCGGCGATCGCTCCGTCGACACGCAGCCGCCGAACCGCCGCGAGATCGGTATCGTATTCCAGAACTACGCGCTGTTCCCGCATATGAGCGTGGCGCAGAACATCGCCTATGGGCTCGCCGCCCGGGGCGAAAGTCGGTCCGTGCAGGCCGCGCGCGTGAAGGAAATGCTGGCTATCGTCCAGATGGGCGGCTTTGCCGACCGCAAGCCGAAGCAGCTCTCGGGCGGTCAGCAGCAGCGCGTGGCGTTGGCGCGCGCACGAGCCATGCGCCCACGCATCCTGCTGTTGGACGAGCCCTTCGCGGCGCTCGACAAGAATCTGCGGCTCGACATGCAGATCGAGATCAAGCGGCTGCAGCGGCAATTCGCGCTGACCGCGATCATGGTCACGCACGATCAGGACGAGGCGATGGCGATCGCCGACCGTATCGCGGTGATGCACCAGGGCAGGATCGAGCAACTGGGCACGCCCGTGCAGATCTATGACGAGCCAGCGACGCTCTTCGTCAATAACTTCGTCGGGTCCAGCAACCTTCTGGCAGGCCGTATCGAGGCGCCCGTCGATGGCGGCTATCGCGTCGCCCTTGCCAATGGGGCGCTGTGGACGGTTGCGTCCGAGTTCCGCTTTGGCACTGGCGAGCCGGTCACCGTCTCGGTCAGGCCGGAGCAGATGTTGCTGGCGGACGAGCCGGCGGCGGACAGGTTTCCCGTCGAGCTCAAACTGAGCCTGCCGATCGGCGGCGAACTCATCCACGACGTGAGCAGCCAGGCCGGCGAGTCGCTCAAGGTCGCCATCGCGCGGCGTCCCGGCATGGCGTCGGGCGGAGTCGGCACGGCCCATTGCGGACTTGCTGGCCACGCGCGGCCCGCGCTTTTCCCAGTTTCCAACCCCTGACCCGGAGATCCCGCTCATGACCGATATGAACCGTCGCGACCTGTGGACCGGCGCGGCCGCACTTGGCCTTGCCGGCCTCCTGCCGTTGCGCGCCCATGCCACCGGCAGCCTGACTGCGGCGATCTACCCCGGCACCTGGGAGGAGGCCTATCGCGGCGTGCTCGCTCCCGCGTTGAAGAAGAGCGCCGATATCGACATCGCCTTCGACGCGCTCTTCGCGGTCGATCAGGTCGCCAAGGTGCGCGCGGCGCGCGGCGTGCCACCCTTCGACTGCTTCGTGCTCGATCCGGGCCCGGCGGCGGCGGCGATGCAAGCCGGCCTGTTCGAGCCGATCGACGCCTCCAAGCTCGCCAATGCCTCCAAGGTGCCGGCGGGGCTGATCACCTCGCATGCGGTGACCTGCAACGCTCAGGTCGTCGGCATCGCCTACAACCCCAAGAAATTCGCGACACCGCCGAAGGGCTGGGCCGATCTGTTCAAGTCGCCTTATGTCGAGCGCCTCGGCCTGACCGGCTTCCAGACCACCTTCGGCACGGTCTCGATTATCGAGATGGCCAAGGCCTTCGACGGCTCGATCGAGAACATGGAACCGATCTTCGCCGAGCTGAAGAAGGCGGTCGCCAAAGTTGCGGCCGTCGCGGCTCCGGCGGCCATGCCCGGCCTGTTCCAGCAGGGCCAGATCGACGTGATGTACACGAACACCAATACGGTCGCGATCCTCAAGGGCCGCGGCGTCGACATCGAATTCGTCAAGCCCGACACCGGCGCGATCACCTTCCAGACCACGCTGCACATCGTGAAGGGCGCCGACAACGTCGCCAACGCCTATAAATACATGGACACGGCGATCTCGGCCGAGGTGCAGGGCGCATTGCAGAAGCAGCCCTACAACATGATCCCGATCAACAAGGACGTGACGCTGGTCGACACGCTCGACATCAAATCGATCGACGAGCTTACCAAGATGGTCACCCATGACTGGACCAAGATCAATCCGCAGCGCGCCGCCTGGATTGAGCGCTTCAACAAGGAGGTCACCAAGTAAGGGTCGGAAGCCATGGCTGGAGCAGCGGTCGCAAGCGGGGGAATGGGTGAGCGGGTCGACTGGCGCCTCGCGGCGCCGCTCGGCCTGACCTATCTCGCGTTCTTTGCCGCGCCCTTCGCGATCCTGCTCGGCATCAGCTTCTATGCTGATTCCGAGCAGACGCGGCTGGGTCTCGACAGCTGGACGAAGTTCTATGGCGATGCCTTCTACCTCAAGGTGATCTTCGACACGCTGAAGCTCGGCGTTTTCGCGGTCGCCGCGACGACGCTGCTCGCCTATCCGTTGGCGCTGCTGTTCCGGGGAGTGGGGCCGCGCGCCCAGCGCGTGCTGATCTTCATCATCCTGATGCCTCTCCTGACCTCGGTCGTGATCCGCACCTTCGCATGGATCGTAATCCTGGCGCGCGAAGGCGTGGTCAACCAGACGCTAATACGCCTTGGGCTCACGGTCGCGCCGCTCAACCTGCTTCAGACGGAGCTTGGCCTTGTCATCGCACTGACGCAGATCGAGATGCCGCTGATGCTGCTGCCGCTGCTTACCATCATGAACCAGACGGACCAGAATCTGGTCGACGCTTCGCGAGCGCTCGGCGCCTCGAAATGGCGGACCTTTTTTCGGGTGATCCTGCCGCTGACGCTGCCGGGCTGGATCGCGGGTGCGACGTTGGTGTTCGCTTCGGCGACGACCGCCTTCATCTCGCAATCGGTGATCGGCGGGGCGCGTCTGGTCTATCTGCCGGCGCTGATCTGGCAGCAGTCGATGGTGGTCTATAACTGGCCCTTCGCAGCGGTGGCCTCGCTGACGCTGCTGTTCACCGTGCTGGCTGGCATCACCGCGCTAGGTTGGCTGGGTCGCTTCGCGAAGACGAACTGAGGACAGACGATGCAACGCTCGACTTTCAACGACATCACCTATTCCTGGGTGATCGGCATCCTGGCCGGTCTCGGCATCCTGATACTGATCGGGCCGGTGCTGATCGTGATCACGACCTCCTTCACCACCTCGCAGACGCTGCGCTTTCCGCCGCCGGACATCTCGCTGCGCTGGTATCGCGAATTGTTCGATCCCGCGCGCTCGGCACAGATCCACATTGCGGCGTTCAACAGCGTCTGGGTCGCGGGCCTCGCGACAGCGATCGGGGCGGTGCTTTCGGTGCTGGCCGCGCTGGCGATCGCGCGCGTGGCGCGCCCCTCGGCAAGGCTGCTGGAGGCGAGCTTCCTGTCGCCGCTCATCCTGCCGACGCTCTCCTATGGATTGGCGGCGCTGATGTTCTTCTCGGTGGCCGGCATCAGGCCTTCGCTCAACCTGCTGATCGCCGGGCATCTGGTGGTGATCGCGCCCTTCATCTTCCGGACCACATTGGCGAGCCTGACGCAGCTTGATCACGCACTGCTGGAGGCTTCAGCTAATCTGGGCGCCAGCGGGTTCTACGGTTTCCGCCGGATCACCTTGCCGCTGATCGCGCCCGCAATCGCGGCTGGGTGTTTCCTGGCCTTCATCTCCTCGATGGACAATGTGCCGGTCTCGCTCTTCCTGTCGACCGCCCGCACCGGGATGCTGCCGATCCGGATGTGGGGCATGATGGAATCCACCCTCGACGTGCGCATCGCCGCCATCGCCGGCGTCCTTATCCTGGCGACGCTGGTGCTGGTCATCGTCATGGACCGGCTGACCGGGCTGACGAAACGCATGAGCCCTTGAATCCCGAACTTCGCTACCTTCCATGACCCGGAGACTGACCTTGACCTATGACCGCGACCTGATTGGCTACGGCGCGAACCCGCCCGATCCCAAATGGCCGGGCGGCGCGCGCGTCGCCATCAACTTCGTGATAAATTACGAGGAGGGCTCCGAGCCTTCCGTACAGGATGGCGAGGGCTATACCGAGATCGGCCTGACCGAGTCGTCCGGCTTACCGACAGGCGTGAAGGGGCGCGATCTCGCCGGCGAAGGCATGTTCGCCTATGGCAGCCGCGTCGGTTTCTGGAGGCTGATGCGGCTTTTCCAGCAGCGCGGCCTGCCGCTGACCGTGTTCGGGTGCGCGCTCGCAATCGAACGCAATCCCGAGGCCGCGGCGGCGATCAGGGCTTCGGGCTTCGACGTCTGCAGCCACGGCTGGCGCTGGATCAAGCATTATGAATTGAGCGAGGACGACGAGCGCGAGCACATCGGTAAGGCGATCGCCTCGCTCAAGGCGACGGTCGGGGAGCGGCCGCTCGGCTGGTATTGCCGCTATGGGCCAAGCGTGAACACCCGCCGGCTCGTGGTGGAGGAGGGCGGCTTCCTCTATGATTCCGACGCGTACGACGACGAACTGCCCTATTGGAAAGTCGTCGACGGCAAGCCGCATCTGGTCGTTCCCTATTCGCTCGTCAACAATGACGGCAAGTTCGGCTCCGGCTTCTTCGGGACGTCGGCCGATTATTTCGCGTGGCATAAGGACGCCTTCGACATGCTCTACGCGGAAGGCGCAACACAGCCGAAGATGATGTCGGTCGGCTTGCATATGCGCTTGATCGGCCATCCGGCGCGCGCGGCCGGCCTCGCGCGCTTCCTCGACTATGTCCAAGGCCATGAAGGGGTGTGGGTGACGCGGCGGCTAGACATTGCCCGGCACTGGGGGGCAACGCATCCTTTCGCCGGCAAGCTCGCCTGAAGGAAAAGCCTTGGCCTCGCATGAACTGATCGTTGAACTCGGAGATAGGCTCTATCGCGTCGAGCGTCCCTTCGGCTCCTGGCCGCGGAACACGGGCTTTGTCACCGACGTCGCCGTCGATCCGCGCGGCCATGTCTTCGTGGTGCTGCGGCACGACCCGCTGGTGCATCCCAACGACCCGCGAGTGATCGAGCTTGCGCCCGACGGCGCCTATCTCAGGGGCTGGGGCGGCGATCTGATCGCCGATTCCCATATGCTGACGGCCGACGCCACAGGGCGCATCCTCGCGGTCGACCGCGACATGCATGAGGTGATCATCTGCTCGCCAGCGGGCGAACGGCTCGGCGGGTTAGGCCAACGCGGCGTGCCGCTTGCGCCCTTCAACCATCCGACCGACGTGCATGTCTCGGTTTGGGGCGATATCTATGTCTCGGACGGCTATGCTGCGAGCCGGGTCCATCGCTTCGATGCTGCCGGCACCCTGATCGCAACTTGGGGCAGCCACGGGTCGGGCGACGGTCAGTTCGGCTGGCCGCACGCGATCTGGACCTTTGCGGACGGCCGCGTCGTCGTGGTCGACCGCACTTTGAACCGCGTGCAGGTCTTCGATCGCGAGGGCAAGCACCTCGAAACCTGGGGCGGGTTCTACCAGCCCGTCGCGATCTGGGGCGATGACGAGGGCTGCGCCTATGTCAGCGACATGGTGCCGAGCCTGCAGAAGGTCGGCCCCAAAGGCGAGCGGCTTGGACGCTGCCGGCCGATTCTCAATGGCGCGCACGGCATCTTCGGGACGCCCGACGGCGATATCCTTCTGGCCGAGGGCAATCCGAGTCGGATCACGCGGCTGCGGCTCCAGTCAGCTAGAGCCAACGCGCTGCGACAGTAGTATCTTTAAGGCGTTTTCCTCCGCTACAGAGATCTGTCCCAATTCGTCGCAGGCAATGCCAAGCGGACCGATTCACGACAGCAAAATACTCGGATAAAGATTCCTGTCGGAATGCTGTTTGTGGCCCGGAATGCTGGCCCCAACGTCTTCAGGTGCAAAACGGGTTCGGGTCGTCCATCATTTTGTAGGGTAGGTCGTCCGTCACCGATTACTCCATTCCGCGCGGGCGAACCGATTCCCCGCCGTCTCGCAGCCGGCGGTACATGTTCGGATTCCGATCCTGCATCGCCACCATGTGCTGGTATTGGAATTCCGTCGAGGCTCTCCTTGCCGGAACCGTACATGTTCCACAAACCGAACGACATAAGGCTTCACATTGCGGAGCGCTCGCGCGACATCCCGGCGTTGTTGAGATACCGGATTCAGCCCTCGAACCATCTTCGTTATGTCATTGGAGCCATCGGAGAAATGGCCGCGCCGGCCTTGAAGGAGGGCAGGGGCACATTGATAGGTCGCCTCGTCGGACTCGGCGGGTTTGGTTTTCTCCGAGCAGGGCGACTATTGAAAGGTGCGCAGCCGCAATGGGCTCAGCGGTCCAGCGGTCTGTATGGGCATCCGGGCATGCCGGCGATGGTGTCGGTTATCGCGGTCGATCTCTGCCTGAAGCGGGTGGCTTCGACCCTGGTCGCCGAGCTCGGCGCCGCGTCGGAAGGCGCAGTCCGTTACGGCGGCGAGGAATTTCTGGTGGTGCTGCCCGAGATGCAGTTGGTTGATGCGATACGGATCGCCGAGAGAATTCACAAGTCAGTCGAAAAGGCGACCATCCCGAACGAAGGGCCTGGCCTATTCGGCGTCGTCACGGCGAGTTTCGGCGCCGCCTCGGCTTTCGTCGGCGAACTCACGCCGGCGGGGTTGATTGCCGTCGCAGATACCGCTCTTTATGCGGCGAAGCGCAAGGGCCGAAACCAAATGTGGCCGCCGCTTGCAGCGCCGAGTGATGCCTCGAACTTCGAGCAGATATCGTTTCGGGACCGCGCCTAGATTCTCGTCGCTCCAGGACTGATTGCGCCCTTCCGCAACGCGGCGTCGTTCTCGCCCGGACGACCGCTTCTGTGAAGGTTTGCGGATGGCGGCCCCATGATGGCGGCGCGGCGCACGCCGGGGGCCGGCGTACGCAAACCTCCAAGGGAGATGCTATGGGGCGGCGGCGACGATATTGCATCCATCGTTGCTGATGTGAACTGATGGAGCGCCCCATGCAGAATTCTCGCGCGAATGCAAGAGCATGTTCTTGACGATGGAGTCGGCACGTTTGCCGTGCTGGACGACTTTTTCGAGATTGTCTTTCAAAAGTCCCGTCAATTCGTCGACCTCTTCCCGCATCTTTTCGTTAAGCGGGGCCGGCTTGAGCACATCATTGAGCTCATCGGTCAGTTCCGCCGACAGCGCGGAGAAATTATTAACAAAATTGAGCGGGTTCTTGATCTCGTGTGCGATGCCGGCGGTGAGCTGGCCGAGCGAGGCCAGTTTTTCGGTCTGCACTAGCCGATCCTGCGCCGTGTCGGAGGTCGTCGAGGGACCGCGACAATTCCCGCGTCCGCTTTTGAACCTCATTGAACAGCCCCACATTCGAGATGGCAATTACGGCCTGATCGGCGAAGCTGGTAACGAGTTCTACCTGCTTGTCACTAAACGGCTTGACCTCCGTGCGCGCCAGAAAGACGACACCGATCACGTTTTGATGGCGCAGCAAGGGTACCCCCAGCATCGTGCGCGCTTTGGAATGCCGCTGCCGACGCAGATCGGTAAAGCGGCGGTCGGCAAGCGCGTCAGGCAAATGCACCGTTTGCTTTTCGGCCGCGACGATACCGACGGCCGAGCCATCCCCCGCCATCACTGGATTATCTTGCATCCGGTGTCCGGTTGGCGACATCTATCTGATTGACAGCCCCGTCTAAAACTGACTTTAGCGTAGAAACCAATTCCGGTTCGAAGTCCATCGGCGATAGCTTCAGCGATGATGGCAACTTCCGCATTAGGGCACTCCTGTTTGCGGCGTCGTTTGATGTGCGTATGAGTCGATGATGTGAACAGGCCGCACACTTTGTTTTGATTCTAACGATGCGCATCAGCCGTCTTCACTTACGCGCGACGTTCAACGGAAAACCCCGCCAGTGTGGACCAACTGAATGGCCGACTTATACCTTGAGAGCTTAGCGGCATGTCTCAAACGTGCCAGGAAGGGACTCGTGCCCGCGTGATGCAGGGACGCGAACCTCGCTGCGCGGTTGCTAGACCGTTCAAGCGAATGTTTTGGCTGAGGCCGCCTCGATCCATACGGCGTGGCCCTGTCGACCATCAGAGATGATCAGCCTTCAGTATCTCTGCGCAGCGCTCGCCGATGATGACGCAGGGCGCCATGGTGTTGCCGGTGGTCACATTCGGCATGATCGAGCCGTCCGCAACGCGCAGGCCGTCGATGCCGTAGACGCGAAGATTGCCATCCACGACCGACAGGTCGTCCCGGCCCATCTTGGCCGTGCAGGTGTGATGCCAGAACGGCACGGCGGCGTTGCGTACGAACGCTTCCAGTTCGACATCGCCGACCGGCCCCGGGCAGGCCTCACGCTTAGTCAGGGAGCGGAATGCGGCGCCGTTGCCGACCTCACGGCACAAGCGCACGCATTCCATGGTGGCTCGGAGGTCGGCCCCTTGGCTGAGAATATTCAGGTTGATATCGACGGGATCGGTGTGTTTCGCGCCGGTCAGGCGGACCTGCCCTCGACTTTGCGGCCGGACCAGGCCGGGCGTGATCGACCATGCCGGGCCGGCGGGCGCTTGACCGCTTAGCTCAGCGCTGAGGAACGGGCCGTTGGCAACGAAGGCCTGCAGATCGGGTGTCGCAAGAGCGGGGTCGCTTTTGGCGAAGAAGGTCGCGTCGCCGCAAGCGCCGCGGGACTGGTCGGGCCGGGCGTATTCCCAGACGCAGCCGGCTAGCAGGACATGCTCCTGAAGGTTGGCGCCTACGCCCGGCAGATGCTGGATTACGTCGATGCCGAACGACCGAAGCTGCCCGCTGTCGCCGATGCCGGACTGCATCAGGATTTTTGGGGTCTGGATCGCGCCAAGCGACAGCACCACTTCGCAACCCGCCTGGAACTGCTCCAGCTTGCCGTCGCGCACGACTTCAACGCCGGTCGCCCGCTTGCCATCGAAGAGCACCTTGGTCACCAGCGTTCCGGTCAGGACCGTCAGGTTCGGCCGGTCCATCCACGGATAGACATAGGAGCGAAACACCGACAGGCGCTTGCCGTCACGGATCCGGACGTTCGCCAGCGCCGCACCAGCATCGGCTTC
>Ga0099792_10000676_pt1 | contig 12490 bp, 17 predicted proteins | sample Rivendell_Oct201_8_FD_83780 | JGI IMG/M metagenome (GOLD analysis project Ga0099792, IMG submission 83780) | Vadose zone soil microbial communities from the Eel River Critical Zone Observatory, Northern California, USA -... | ecosystem: Environmental > Terrestrial > Soil > Vadose zone >...
GATAGACCGTGGTGTCGTCACCGTATGGCAGGTCAGGGAACCAAGCCTGCACCTGAAAGCCCACAGTCGGACATTTGAAGACAGATGTTGGCATGAAGAAAATCTATTGGCGGGGAGCTTCGCCGCCCGAAACTTCACACCCACCAATAATCGACGAGCCACACAAGGCCAAGAACGATCGAAGCGACAAGGCAGGCCCTGCCCAATAAAAGGAGGGCAGCGTCTTTGTTTGGCTGGTTATTATTTGGCAGGTCATCCATGCCGCCATCTAATAATCAACGTGTGGTCGTGTCCACTTCGACATCAATGCAGAGTTAAGCGGCCACATAGTCGAATACGCAGGGCCGAGCGAGCCTCCCCAAGGGTCTACTCTCAGGAAATCCAGAGGCTAACCACTAGCCCAATAGCGAGCGCTGTCGACAGCGCGGTTAGGACATAAAACACCCGGTCGATCGCCTCATAAGTCATATTTGAGAACCCCTTTGGCACCCTTTCACAACAGGAGTTAGCGCCCGTCACAACCGTAAACGTTAATATTGTTTATGCCGAATTAATTAAAAGTCAGAATCGAACTATTCCCGTATCAGTTGAGTCTGCCACGACTTTCGTTTGGAGCCTCCTTTTGAGACAAGCTGGTCTCAATAACTCTTCGGCGTTGAATGAACCTCGCCCGGCTCCGCCAAAGCTGATGCCCTGGCCTTATAGCTGGCAAACAATTGAAGCCTTGCAGCTCGCACCAAGTCTTCCACGGTTATACGCTTCAGAGTTGATCCAAAGCACTGTTCAGCTTGCGCCAGCGTCGGCACCACGACGGCGCCCAACAACCCAGGAAATTCCTTATTTGGCTCCTCTGTGTCTTTGACGGCCTTAGATATATCGTAAACACTGATGGCTCCTGGAGCTTTGGCGAGCTTGTACCCCGCCATTCATCCCGCGCACTCCTTGAAGAATTCCTTTGCGAACGAGTGTCTGCAAAACGGGTTCCAAATGGCGCCGTGGGAGATGGAGCCGAGCCGCGAGGTCGCGCGACGTGACTGGCTCTTTGCCTGAACGCAGCGCGATATCAACGACAGCGCCAATAGCCAGGATGATCTTGTGCGGCAACAAGGGCATGCGCATCCCCTCGGGGTGATTCGCGTGTAGGGCGAAGCATACAGTACCTCCCTCAATCTGCATTCCCTAACCATCCCAAAGGGATGGGGCCCAATAAGAAAACCCCCGGCAGCCGGACCGGGGGCAAGGGAGGATCAGGGGAGGATCAGAAGCCAACGAGCCGCCGGGCTTCACCGTAACGCTGGCCAATAAAGGGCCGCCAATCGAACGAAGCCCCTATATTACAGACCATGTGTGGACGTGCTCGACTCTCAACCGACTACTCGGAAACCAGGATCAAGCTGAAGTTCGACCCGGACTATCCGGCGCCGAACATTCCTGCCTCGTGGAACGTTTGCCCCACCGATCCGATGCTGGTGGCCGTTCGCAGTCAGGACGGCAAGCGAATTCCGCAACAGATGCGGTGGGGGCTTATCCCGTGGTGGGCGAAGGACATCAAGGTTGGCTTCTCTTCAATCAATGCACGAGCGGAAACGGTTGATACCGCCCTGCATTCCGTGACGCTTGGAAGAAGGGCCAGCGCTGCCTCGTCGTCACTGACGGATTCTATGAATGGAAGAAGCCAGAGAAGCAGCCCTACGCCGTTGCGATGGCGGACGCGAGCCAGATGTGATGGCCGGCTTGTGGGATGAATGGAAGGACAAGAAAACGGGGGAGCGGGTTAGAAGCTGTGCCATCATCACCTGCCCGCCCAACGCGCTCATTGGCACGCTCCATGATCGGATGCCAGTGATCCTGGCCGAAGAGGACTGGGCAAAGTGGCTGGGGGAAGAGCCCGCAACGAGTGATGAGCTAAAGGCGCTGCTCGTGCCGCACAAAGACGACGCGCTGATCATGTGGCCGGTCAACAGACAAAAGATCGGCAATGTCCGCAACAAGGACCGTGAGGTTGCGTCACCTGAGACGATCGAAGACCTTCTGTGATGCGTGACTTTATTGGTCCGGTCCTTATGGCCATCGTCTTTGTCGCCGTCGTGACGGCGATCATTCTGTGTTTTTGCCTCGTGCTGGGCAGCTACGCTCATCTTGACCGGCGCGATCCGAACTCGTGGTGGTTGGTGATCTCCAGCCGCTATCGACGCCTGACGCTCGCGATGGCGACATCCTACGTGATCGGCGTGGCCGCCGCGATCGGGCTTATGATCGTCAAGAGGCTGTGACGATACTCAGGTGCGATCGACCCAAATGAAGTGCAAACGCTGTGACGCCACATACTGGGTCTGCGAGGCGCACGGGACTTAGTTTTTGCAGCGCTGTTCAAAAGGGAGTGGACGTAGTGCGGCATGCCATAAGCCTAGTCTTCGCTCTCTGCATTTCCATCATCGGCGGGACCGCGTTTGTCTACATGCTCCTGGCCCATAGTGGGGGGCGCTGGCTGTTCGAGCGCGGCAATGCTGTTGATGGCCGGCGTCATGGTCACCTATGACGAGCTAATGGTGCCAGCGATCACCTGCCCCAAGTGCGGGCGCACGTCCTATCACCCCAAGGATATTGCGGAGCGCTACTGCGGGGCTTGCGGCTACCACGATGGAATCGGGAGCAAATAGCCCTCCATCGCGCACATTCTCCAAGGACACGGCAGTCCCCGCGCCAGCACCCCGAGCGATCCGCCCTGCCCTGGCGATTCTGCAAAAATTGAAAGTTTTGCAGTTTTCTTTTGACCTTGATTCCACAGTGGAATAAACCTGCAAAAGTTATCCTCAAAAGTGGGTGGCTTTCCGATGGCCATTTTCGGCTATGCCAGGGTCTCCACCGATGGTCAGAGCGTGGCCTCCCAGGTGGCCGATCTACGGGCCGCCGGCGCGGTCAAGGTCTATACGGAGACGGCGAGCGGGGCCAAGAGCAACCGCGCTGAGCTTGCCAAGGTGATGCGCGTCCTGCAGCCGGGCGACGTGCTGATGGTGACGCGCCTCGATCGGCTGGCGAGATCCACGCGCGACCTGCTCAACACGCTCCACGAACTAGGCGAGCGCGGCGTCGGCTTCCGGTCGTTGGTCGACACATGGGCCGACACCACCACGCCACACGGGCGCCTGATGCTGACCATCCTTGGTGGCCTGGCTGAGTTCGAGCGCGAGCTGATCCGCTCCCGCACCGGTGAAGGCCGCAAGCGGGCCATGGCACGCGGCGTGCGGTTCGGCCGGCCGCCGAAGCTGACCCCGCACCAGCGGCAAGAGGCGTTGGCGCGCCTTGAGGCGGGCGAGACGCAGACCGACATCGCCCGTAGCTACAACGTTGACGCCACCACGATCGGCCGCCTCCCCTCGTGACATCGTCGATGGCATGCCATGTCTGACCCTCGCCGGCCGCCGCTGCTCGGATTCGAACGGGCCCCCCGGGCCCTTCAATTTCGGCGCGCGCTCAAATCGACCCCCGGCAGCAAAGTTTCGACGCGCGTTCCTGCGCCGGTCAGTCGTCGGTCCAGTTGCCGTCGGATCACCCGGACCGGCTGAACTATCTTTCAGCCGAAAATTTTCCGGCCGCTAAACCTTCTGGCCGTCGCCGCAAACCAATGGACAATTGGCGCGCTCGGCTGAGCGGCTAAACTTCAAAGCGCAGATCTCTCCTACTCCACCCCAGACCCCCGGCTGCCCCCCAACGAGCCTGGGGTCACCCCTTTTTCGGGCCGGCCTCCGTGTCCATCGCCTTCGTGGATGCGTTCGGAGGGCCGGTCCTCGATCCTGCCCAGAAAGAACGGCCCTCTGTGGCGGCACCCATCAGGCGCTAGCGCGATAGGATGGCATATGCACTGGGCGATGCTCCAAGAACACTTGGCACAAGCCGAGCGCCATGTTGTGGAGGGCGAGCGCGTGATCGCCCGCCAGCGCGACGTTGTTGCCCAGCTGGAGCGGGACGGTCACGACTCGACCGATGCCATGCTGCTCTTGTACCAGTTTGAGGAAATCCAGTACCTGCACGTGGACCATCGTGACCAGCTCCGAAAAGCGCATCTAGACGTTCACTGATTTGATTATCGAATCGCCTTCGGCGCGCCCGCTGATCATCGAGGCCGATCGGGTCGGCGAGGGGTGACGCTTTCCTCTCCGTCGGTTTCGTGCGCCCTGAGCCCGTGGATTCGATTTCCGGACTGCCTAGGTATAATCACCCGATGGCGACCAAGTCCTGTGCTTCCTCCTGATCGACACTTCGGAGCCGGCTGAGCCCGCGCGCGATGAACTCAATGTCTGACCAATTCGCGGCGACGAATTTCTCGGCCGCAGCTCGGACCGAAGGGATCAGCTCGGGCAGTTTGCGGGCGACAGCCGTTTCGATTTCGACGGCAATCGCATCGATGCGGTCATTGTCGAAAAGGCACGCCTCATCATAGGCGTCGCCCACCGCGCCGAATTTTCGCTGTGCGGCCCCGCCGGCTGCGAGCACGGTCATATGGGCAATCAAATCAGCGACCTTTCTGGTCAGGCTTGTCCACTCAACACACACGCTTCACCGGCGACCACTGACGCGCCACGCACCGCAAAACCGCAACGAACAGCGGCAGCGAAGTGTCCGGCTTCATGGATCGCGCGCAACTCGGCGATCAGCGGGATATCCGCGAAGTCGCAGGGCTCGACGCGCGACAATGGCTCGAGTTTGCCGGTGGCAGCTAGGCGCTCGATGGCCAGGGGATCAGGACGCGGTCCGCGATAGCGCCACAATGGAATTTCTCTCAACATCTATGCCTCCACTTCGCTGGCCGTGGCCAACCGGCGGATAAGATTGGATCGCTGAACGTGAACGACGGCACAGCCTACCTCGCAACACTTGCGGTGCCTTCAATGCTTTCGCCGATCGTCACCTTTGCACCCCGCGGCACCCCAGTTTCCGGCGTGGCCTCATAGCAGACGCCGAGCGATTGGCCGAAGCTGTCGGGCGGCGGTCGCTTGGTCACGGTCGCGAGATCGATACAGGCCCGCGGGTCCGGGCTGTGCCAGGCGCCATTGATCGAGAGTTGGTTGGTTTCGAGCAGCCGCTTCACGACGTCGGAGCTTGCGGCGAAGGCCCATCCAAGTTTGATCGCGCGCTCGGCGACATCGAGCGGCAGACCGCGGATCGTCCATCTGGACGCGGTCACCGCTTCGCCGTTCTCGGACCACGACGAGTCTGCAATCAATAAGCAATCGACGCGCGCGATCTCCGGCGGCGGTGCTGCCCGCGGCATCGCGACGTCCGGGTGCCGGATTGGGCCGTCGCCGCGTAGGAGCGCCTCGCGGTGGGTGTTCGCGGCCTTGACGACGTCGCCGAGATTAACGTCGATCACGTTGATTAGGAGCAGGCCGGCCAAATCCCTTGGGAGGTTCGGATTGCTGAAAGGCACGCGCGAGAGGACCTCCGGCAATGCCCCGACCACCCCCGCCGCGGAGGTTTTGAGCGTCGCGATCGCGTCCGCGAGCTTCTTGACGTGACTGGCAAGCTCGGCCGCCGCTTCCGCGCGGAAGAGCTTGGCGCGCTCTTGGCCGATGCGACTTTCGAGATGCGCAATTCGGCTGTCGACCTCTTCGACCGCGTCGGCGAGCGCGTCGACCTCCTCGCGTCCGGGCAGGACCTCGTCCTTGCCCTGGCTGCCCGTGTCGGCATCATCTTCGACCAGCTCGCGCCGCCTTGCCACGAGCGCCGCATCGAGCGCACGTTGCGCCTCGACGAGCTGGCCGTTGAGCCCATCGCGACGCTCGCGCGAGCGCGAAAGCTCGGCCTCGAGCTGGGCGAGCGCCGCCGTCTCGCCGTTCTTTCCTCGTCTGAAGATCATTGAACCGCCCTCGTGTTGGGGGGCGCGTCCGTGTTTCATCTGACGCGCGGACGCGCCGTGTGACGCGCCGATGCCTCGCGAGCGCGACCGTGCGGAAACATTACGACCCAAGATCAAAAGCTCAAAATGAAATCGGGCCAACACGCTCTGGAGCAGGCAGCGAAGAAACGGCAGCGCGAGCATGGCAAGATCGCACCGCGCAAGAAATCAAAATCGGCAACGTCGCGAGCTGGCGATCAGGTCGAGTATTATGCCGTCTGGCGGTGACGAGCGTGGAGACGCGCAAGTGCAAGACGTGCTTGCACGCTTCAACACCAACAAAAAATAGAATCGCCACTGATCGCGCCAACGCGACCGACTACTCATGCAAGGCTATGAGCTGCTCCTTTCCACGGTGACTACCGATTTCGGAAGCAGCCACCGATGAGATAGCCGGCCACACCCAAGGCCAAGATCATGCTCCAATCGATGAGCACGAATGTTTGGAGGGCCATGGGCTGCTCCTTTGGACGGACGCCTACTCAACTCGTGAAGAGCCCCGGTACGGGGGGACCCTTACCGGGGCTCAATACGTGTCTCAGCGGGGACTGAGGAGACGCTGATATACCGCCTCTTCCTCTAAACTCGTCGGACCGCGTTACCAATTCACAGGCATAAATTGGAGCATTTAAAGCGGTTCGTGGTGATCCAGGTCGCGAGATCGTCGAAGCCGCATGCTCACCTCCTGCAACGGCTCGGGCAGATCGGCGAGCGCCCATGCTTTCTGCGGCCGCGATGGTGCGCTGCCCTGCGGTCAGAAAGGGTGGGGGTTGTTCTGCTTTACTCCGATCCAGTCCTGCCCAGCTTCGGCCGAGGCATTTTTTGGTCTAAAGCCAACGATGACAGACTCTCTAAGAGGGTCGCGGCAACGCCATGATACTACGCCTGATGGTGTTTGACGTCGAGCAAAACGAGAGGCGCAGCATCGCGCGAGCGGTTTTTCGAACTTTGCAAGCAGCGCTTTCGCGTTGCTACACATGAAAGCTACGTCATCCACGTTACGCGGCGCGCGAGCAACGATCACAAATTACAAACTGCTGGGAGCCTCGCCGGTGCGTTTCTTCCGAAGCGGCCCGCAAGGTCGCGCGGCGTCGCGCACACAGGCGGCGCGGCTGGCTCGATCGTCGAGCGCGCGCGGCAGCACAGCAAATGAGATCACCAGGGCGAGCCGAGAGTGGAATCTTGCGCGAGTCACCCACAAGCCACAGTCTAAAATATCCACAGGATATCAGCGTGCCATCGCGGTCGTCCGCATTTGCATACCGCGGCGAAGCAACCGCAATACCGTACCCTCGCGTCCAACTGGTTTTGCGCTGGGACTCACCTGGGATTCACAAGGTGGTGGAGGGCTCCATGATGCGCAGCATCATTGCGTTTGCGTTTACCGCACTGGCAACTTCAGCGACAGCAGCCGACATATACTACGTAAGGCCGGCGCCGCCAGCTCCGCTCATCTCTTGGACCGGCTGCTACATCGGCGGCAACGTCGGCTGGGCTCAAGTGTCGGCCCACTTCAACGACGGCATTGCCGGGGACGACGGCAATCTTTCGAGTAGTGCCTTCGCCGGAGGCGGCCAGATCGGCTGCGATTATCAGTTCGCCTTGAACTGGGTATTCGGCATTCAGGGTCTGATCGATTGGACGGACATCAAGCGCAACCGTGTCAGCACCATTGATCCTTTTCTTACGTTCCACAGGGAAGGTAACTGGTTTGCAACGGCCACGGCCCGGCTCGGCTACCTGTTCACGCCGACATTCCTGTTTTACGTCAAGGGCGGATGGGGCTCTGTCAATGACAAGTTCTCGGTGACCACGACCGTAACGAATATCACGGTCGCCACGGTGAACAGGAACGCCAGTGGTGGCGATGTGGGTGTCGGGTTCGAGTGGATGTTCACTCCCAATTGGACGCTCTCGGTCGAGTGGGACCACATGTTCCTTGATCACAGCTCGATCGAATTCACGCGCACCGGCTTCCCGACGCGCTTCGACAACATCAGCCGCGACTTCGACAAGGTGCTGTTTGGCGTCAATTGGCGCTTTTTTGGCCCCGTCGCCGCGCGGTACTACTGAGTGATCATTCAGGTCAAGCACAGCCCTGGGCGCCAGCCCGGGGCTTTTGCGTCTCGGAATTTTTTGCGAAAACAGCAAACCTAAAACAGTGGTTGCATCAGCCGGGCCCGCGAGGGGCTGCACGTCCCGCGATGGTGCCGACCCCGAGAAGGACCCAAAGCATAGAGGGTGCCCTTACGCAGGACTTGCGCGTGGCAACAGCCTATAGGGCTCTTTGGTCGCTATCAGCCCGAAAGCGGACTCCTTATGCTCATTTCGAGTCTTGTCGGTCATGACCGGATTCGCAGGGCGGCCGGCGGCTGAGAGCGCTTCTTTCGCACCACCTCGGACCAATCCAAAAGCTCGCATTTGACGTTTCGGGAATATGCAAACCTCGCACTCCCCATACATCGGGCAATCGACGAACTCGATCGCGGCAAAATTGCTGCAGGCCGCCGCCGTAGCCGCAAGTAGGTGTTCGGTGCCGCCGCACAACTGGCGGTGTGCAAAACAGTGCGATGTCATCCGCTTGAGGCTCTCCCTCAAACGCTCATGGAGGTAAGGCCGTGTCCTTTCCCGACTACTTCGCAGATCACACGAAACGATGGCTGCACGTTGCAAAGCGGATAGGCGACCCGGATTTCGCCCGGACATTTGCCGACGGGGCGAGGCTGCTTACGCGGACTGCTATCGAAGCTGGGCGGGCAATGGCGCTGGCGAACGGGAGAGGGGAACGACCGACACCGCGCGTCCTTTCCTCAAGAGCAAAGACGCTCAACGAATTGAAGCGCGAGCTACAGGACCTCTCGGACGGGATGAGTTTGTGCGCTCCGATGAGAGATTATTTGCCTGATCAGAAAAACGAGCTTTGGCGTGCATCCCCTCACTTAAGTCAACAGTTTGGGTGCAGCGCCGAGTTTCGACCCGATGGGTGTCTTTGGTTTGTCAAGGTGGCTAACCACGAGGCGCCCACCAATTAGTCTTTGATATTGTCATCAGCAACAGCGCCCCCAAGAGTGTTTGACGAGGTGCGCCCTGTTGGACGACGCTCGCGTGCGGCCTGCATGGTCGTGTCCCGCCCGATTGTAGGCTGCAGCTCAATGATATCGAGAAACACGTCAGCCTGACGGCGCAACTGGTCGGCGATCATCGGCGGATGTGTGGACATGGTGGAGACCACGGTGACCCGGACGCCCCGGCGCTGCATAGCTTCGACCAATGCGCTGAAGTCGCCGTTACCTGAAAATAACACCATGTGATCGATATGTTCCGCCAGCTCCATGGCATGGACGGCGAGCTCCATTTCCATGTTACGTTTGACCTTGCGGCGGCCAGTCTCGTCGACGAATTCCTTGGCCGCTTTGGTGACCACGGTGTATCCGTTGTAGTCGAGCCAGTCGATTAGCGGCCAGATCGAGGACTGGTCTTGTGTTACGGTCGTGTAATAGAAGGCCCGCGTCAAATCGCTTTGAGATTGGAACGCGCGCAAAAGCCGTTTGAAGTCGATATCGAAGCCGAGCGACTTCCCTGTGGCATATAAATTGGGGCCGTCAATAAAAAGCGCCGTCTTTTCCAAATGCGGTGATGTCATGCCCCGCCCCCCTCGGCCGCGGAGCAAAAAGTTCGCATATCTCGCGCTTTTTTGACTATTTTGTTACTCCACAAAGCCATTCAATTCTATGCACGTATATTCCGTACTTCCGGCTATGGGACAAATAGAAGCGGAAGCGCATGTCGTGTTGCCTCGCCTTCGGCGCACTGCGACGTCCACGAAGCTAATAACGATAGCGGGTGCGAACTTGTTATGAGGCGCCGATTACTTGCCCTCAGGCGCCAGCGGCCCGATCAATGATATCGAGCGAAGCGATCCGACCAGGGGTCGGGGCGGTCAACAGGTCCGATGTCGGTTGTCAGCGGGAGAACGATGCCCGACGACGAGGCCAGAGAGTGACAAGATCGTGGGGTTTGGCTTTCGCGCTGTCTAGCTTGATCGCAACGACCCGGAGCACTGCGGGCTCAATCTCATAGAAGTCGACGGCCTTTTTGCGCGCTGAAGCTTCATCACGCGCCATTACGCTGCCTCTCGGACGACCGGAAGGCTTGCCGACAATTAACACGCGCCATCTGTGCATACCGCCAATGTAAGACCTACCGGCCAACCACCACTAATCAACAACCCGTGTAGGTAGGTAATATCTTGTAGTATTACTCAGGATTTTGCGGGGTGGCCGATCATCAGGGGGCGTCAAAGCGGAGTGAGAACCGGGTTCGAAAACGAATGACTTCCGCTAGTGGCCCCATGGCGTCATTTGCACCCTATCGAGTTCCACAGTTGGGGTGCAGCGGACGGACACGAAGCCAAGCCCGCAAACGCACGGGCACGTTCTGCCGCTCCACTGTCGTCCGACGTCGAACGAAACGGCAATGAGGCCGACGGTTTTTGTCTCCCGCCAGCCTTCCAGCTAAACCTTCAGATAATTCCATAGACCTTCAAAGAATTGGCCGCGGTTCAGAGAAGCGCTATCCCCCTATCATTGCTGTTTCATGATCACTCCTGGAAAGCCCCGGCGCCCGCATCCCCCCGATGTCCCCCGCCGGGGCTTTTCTTTGGCGTCATGCCGCTGCCTCTTAGACATCAATAATGATTTTCGGTTCGCTAGATGATGGTACGTCATCCTTGGGGAGTGGTGTATGAGCCAGCCCGCTCTTGCTTCCTCTGCGCCGGCGCCATTCCTGCGCCGTGGCTTCGACTGGTGGCTCGCGCAAGTGAAGCATGCGTTGCCACCGACGATCTTCTTCTTCATCGGTTTCAACCTGATCTTATGGACCAAGCGCCTGATCCTGGAGGAGCACGGCGTCGAGTTCAGTGGCTTTTTGACTGCGACGTTGGCGGCGCTGCTGGTTGGAAAGGCGGTGCTCGTAACCGACAATCTGCCCTTTATGCACCGTTTCGACGGTGCGCCGATGATCCAGCCTATCCTGTTTAAGAGCTCGATCTATTGGCTGTGCGTTTTGGTGGTGCGGCTAGCCGAGGGCCTCGTTCATTTCCTCTCCGCCGGCGGCCTGATCGCCGATTTTCCCGCCCACCTAGTCGAGCACTTTTCCTGGGCACGCTTTTTGTCAATTCAGATATGGTTGATGGTGCTATTCCTTGTCTATGTCAGCACACACGAACTCAACTTGCTCTTCGGCGACGGTGAACTCTACCGTCTATTCTTCCGCTGGCGTTCGTCCGAGGCCAAGCTTACCCGCCGCCAGCGGATTCGCCTGCTCACGCGGCTCAACCGACTAACCGAGGCGAACCCGATCGAGGCCTTCAGCGACCGGGGCTCGCCAGTGCACGCTGAGCTGGTCGACATCCTGCACGCGCTCGCTTCGCCGCCTGTCGCCGCGTCAGCGCGCGCCTGATTGGCAGCATGACGTCCGCAGTCGGGGCGAAGGGGACGGGCGAGGACCGCCGACCGAGGCTCATCTACAGGATCGAACGTCGCCGGTATCGAGCAGGGAGCCACGCAGGCGCGCGTTCCAAGCTCCGCCAGACGCGCGCGCTCACGCGCGGCTGTGGCCTGCGCAGCCTGACGCGGCAACGTCGAACCGGCCCTTGCCGGCGCGGAGGAGATGCGGACGCGCGGCCGTGGTGTGAAGTTCGGCAGGCCCCGCAAGCTGACGGCCCATCAGCGGCAGGAAGCGATTGCCCGACTCTCTGCTGGGGAGACGCAGGCTGATGTCGCACGGTCTTAGAACGTGGACGCCACGAACTGTCAGGCGCCTGCAATGAGCGTTGCAGTGCGTTGAGGCTGGCGTCACAACAGACACTATGGAAGTCCGCGGTACACACGCTGGCACGCGCGTGACCAACATGCGGCGAGGCCCCCCGTAGTCGCCAGACGAAATGATCAGGCCCCCGCCGGGTGCCGGCACACCCCCCTACGCCGATTTCGGTTTTGAACAATAGCCCCCCTCGCGTCAGGGAAAACATTTCAAAATGGTCCCATCAATGAGCGTCAGCTTGACGTGATGCCGCAATATGTCCGGAATTGGAGGTAGACCGGACTCATCCCGTACATGGTCGAAATGATGTGAATGACCCCAAGCTGACCTCATCGTGAATGCTTCCTCGGTCGGTTGAATGCGCTCATCACTGCTACTCGATCAATTCGTCGGCAATTGCGCTCAACCTCTTCGGTACGGTGAGGCTGAACGCCTTCGCAGTCCTGAGGTTAATGACAAGCTCGAATTTGGTCGGCTGTTGAACCGGCAAGTCCGAAGGCTTAGCGCCCTTGAGTATCCGATCGACATAAACGGCAGCGCGCTGGGCCGAGTAATCTAAGCTCGGTCCATAGGCCATCAAGCCGCCAACCTCCGGAAACTCTCTGAAATAGGAGATTGTCGGCATCCTGCAATTCAGAGCAAGCTCGGCAATCTGCGAGGCATATCTCGTCATCAACGATGCCGGCAATATGACGAGCGCCTCGGGCCGTATTTTGGCGATCAACGCGAATGCACCGTCGAGATCTTTGCCGCTACGTGCCTCCACCAGAC
>Ga0099792_10000685_pt1 | contig 12444 bp, 9 predicted proteins | sample Rivendell_Oct201_8_FD_83780 | JGI IMG/M metagenome (GOLD analysis project Ga0099792, IMG submission 83780) | Vadose zone soil microbial communities from the Eel River Critical Zone Observatory, Northern California, USA -... | ecosystem: Environmental > Terrestrial > Soil > Vadose zone >...
GTCATCGGGCTTGAAAATCTGATCATTGGTGTTGATCGTGTAGGTCTGGCGCGGGCTGTTGAGCGTGCCTTTCGGGAGATCTACGTTCGCCTCGCCGAGCACCGCGCGCACATCCTCGAGGTTGATGCCGCGAGCTGCCAGCGCCTCAGGATCGACCTGTACGCGGACGGTCGGCTGCTGCTGACCTCCGATACCCACAAGGCCGACCCCGGATATCTGCGAGATCTTTTGCAGTAGGATGTTTTGCGCATAGGCGTCGACAACGGTCAACGGCAGGCTGTCCGAGGTGATGCCGAGCACCAGGACCGGCGTGTCAGCCGGATTGACCTTGCGGATGAGCGGCGGATACGGCAGGTTCTTCGGCAGGAACGCATTCGCCGCATTGATCGCCGACAATGTGTCGCTCACCGCCCCGTCGATTTGGCGGCTCAATTCGAACTGCAGAGTGACCTGGGTATAGCCGAGCGCACTCGCCGAGGTCATCTGCGTGAGGCCCGGGATCTGGCCGAACTGCAGCTCGAGCGGCGATGCCACCGTTGATGCCATGGTCTCCGGGTCGGCCCCCGGCAACTGCGCAGTGACCGTGAGGGTCGGATAGTTGACGTTCGGAAGGGCCGCCACCGGCAATAGCGGATAGGCAACCAATCCTCCGACCAATAACGCAACCATCAGCAGGGCGGTCGCGATTGGCCGCTCGATAAACGGTGCGGAAATGTTCATGGGATCGGCGCCTGCTGCGCGCTTTGAGCCTTGGCTTCCTCGGCGGCCTGGCCGGTGAGGATCGTGACCTGCGTGCCGGGCTGGAGTTTGTATTGTCCGTCGACAACGACTTGCTCGTTGGCCTTGAGACCGGAGTCGATGAGTGCTTGCCCTTCGCTGACCTGGGCGACGGTTATCGGCCGGATCTCGACCGTCTGGTCGGGTTTGATGACATATGCGTAGATTCCCTTGGGACCCCGCTGCACAACCGATGCAGGGACGGTCAGGCCGTCATGCCGCGTATCGAGGAGCAGCCGGGCGTTCACGAGTTGGCCGGGCCAGAGCCGATGCTCCTTGTTGGGAAAATTGGCCTTGAGCTGGATCGAGCCGGTGGTCTGCAGGATCTCGTTGTTGACGAGGCCGAGCGTGCCATCATCCAGCTTGATCGTATTGTCCTGGCTGTAGGCGACAACCGCGAGCGGCTGGTTGGTCTTTTGCTGCTGCTGCTGAATTTGCGGCAGAACCGTCTCCAGGAGCGTGAATATCAGCGAAATCGGCTCGATCTGCGTGACGACGACGAGCCCATTCGGGTCCGTAGGGTGAATGATATTGCCTATGTCGATCTGGCGAATGCCGACCACTCCATCGATCGGCGCGGTCAGCTTTGTGTAGCTGAGTTGCACATTCGCGGCTTCGATGAGCGCCTCGTCCGCTTTGATGGCGTTCTGCAGCTGCGCCACTTGCGCCGTCTGGGTGTCTACCAGTTGCGGTGTGGCCCAGCCTTTGTCCCCCAGCGTGGTGTAGCGACCGAGATTGGCCTGGGCGTTTTTGAGCTGGGCCTGATCGCGATCGCGGATCGCGACCAACTGATCGATCTGAGCCTGATAGGGACGCGGATCGATCTGCGCGAGCAGATCGCCGGTATGTACGGTTTGTCCTTCGGTGAAGTTGATGCTGACGAGTTGTCCCTGGATCTGGCTGCGCACGACCGTCGTGTTATAGGCGATGACGGTGCCGACGCCGGACAGATAAATCGGCACGTCGTGCTGAGCGACCACTCCGGCGACGATCGGCACCGGCGGTGCCGCAGCAGGCGGCGGTGCTGGCCGTTCGAACGGACCCGTGTGCGTGAGGGCGAGACCCCCGCCGATCGCAAGGATGGCAATCAGCAAAACGCTAGGAATGACAATCTTGCGTCGCATCTGCATGGCCCCTGCGTGAGATGTTGTTCAGCACGTACCAGAAGAGGTCGACGTTCCTGTCATAGTCGCTCCCGTGGTCGAAGATAGTCCGCTCGTTGAGCACGAGGTCGTGCTCCCCAACGTCGACATGCTCCCAGACGTGGACGTGGTCCCATCTGGCACCAAAGTCGTGGTCGGAACGGTGAATAGAGGGCTGAGGCCTCCGGCTCCCAGTTCGGAAGCGCCCATCGGAATTCCAACACGGCCGACGCCTGACGCGGAAGCCATCCCGGTGGGCGACGAAGCTGACGCCGCAGGTCCCGCCAAAGAGCTGCTGCCGATCACGGGACAAGTGCCCGACGCAGTTCCGGCCATGCCGCCCCCGTCAAACGCCGTGGGCGACACCGAAGTGCCAGCGGTTGAAGTGCCCGTGCCGGACGACGTCCCGGCCGTTGAGGTTCCCGTGACCGAGGACGTCGCCGTGGCCGAACTTGAGAGGGTGCCAATGGTGCCAAATGAGGACTGCGCTATCGAGCCTCCCAAGCCAGTGCATGCCGGTCTGGTACCTGTTGTCATCGACGTGATCGACGTCATCGGGGGGCTTATGCCAGGCGATGCAAGTGTCGTTGCGCCCAGGGGGATGCGGGTCGATGGGACGGGCGAACCGGGACCGATGCCAAGCGGAGACGTCATGCCAAGCGACGACTGTGCAAAGGCGGAGCCGCAGCTCAACAGAACTGCTGCCGTGGTGATCATCACAAAGCGTGTCATCGTAGGTTCGTCCTTATCATGTTGAAACTTGTCGAACGCGGCCGGCTGGCCAACTCAACCAGATATAACCACGCGCCCGGATGTGACTATGCGTGGATTGCCGCGATTGGCCCGATGTTGCGCCGATAGGAGCGGTGGGGAGTTCCAGCGACGGAAAGCGAAACGATCATCCGATCTTCGCGATCCAAGCCGCATGACGATCAATGAAATTTTCAAAAAATATCTCGGGTTTAGCCGAGATTGGTCCTTGTTTAAGAGCACGTCGGGTAAGCCCGACGTGTATGTTCGAGACCCGCTGCATCGCAGCCAGGTACACGCAGGCTGCGGCTGCTATGGTGCAGCGCGCCTAACCGGAGGTCGGGAGGTTCCGTGCTTCAATCTTTAGGCGCGGTTCCCACCATCTCATTCGAGCTCAATCTCGCCTTTGACCTCGTGCGCCAAGCCAATTCCGGCGAGTGTTACCGTTGCGTTGGCGGACAATTTTTCGCTGCCTTTCAATTTCCCGTCCGCCACGGCCTGGCGCACCGCCTTCTCGATCTCTCGCTGAGCGGTAACACCGAGCGTCTTGAGAAATTTTCGAATGCTTGTGTTAAAGACGTCCTCGTTCATGATCGCCTCCATTGCGGCATTGTTGGCGCGCCATAGCGCCTGCGGCATCGGCAGATTATTCTCTGGCCCGTCTCTCGGCACTCTTGCGACCAAGAGTCCTACCGATGACCATTGTAATTGTAGTAGGTTTCGCAATTGGCCGAAACCGGATCGCGATCAACTCGCTCAAACCCTCGAGTCCAGGGGCCGGGATGGCTTTTGCTGCCGCGCCATGCGGCAAGCATGGCGCGGCATTTCGCAATGGTGAGCTAAGGATAGACGCCACAATAACTGCTCCGTTTTCGCCGCCTTATGCAGGTCGCCTCACGGCCGTCATTCCGGCCGAGCGAGCCCTTGCGAGCGAGAAGCCGAAATCCAGTATTCGCCGCGGGTCGTTTTTCACGGCCGATTTCACGGCCGAAGTCCAGCCACCACACGGTCCAAGCCACAAGCCGGGCCGGCCGGCCACGCGAATAAGCAGTCCGGTGGTTACTGTGATCAGGTACAGCGTCTTTCGCGGCAAGCAGCGGTCGATATCCAGGCGGACCCAACGGCGCCGGCCCTAACCACCCCGAACTTGATGTGCTTTCCTTTGGGCAGCCCACGCTCAGGACGCCTCCGCAGAAGCTTCTACGAATACTTCAATTGGGAGAGAGTGATTGATCACGTAGACGCCGTAGTTCTGGTCGTGCTCGTGGGGTTGGAACACACCGCCGGCGTCCTTGGCACGCGCCAGCAGCGTGTACTGCCCCGGCTTTTTCGGTGTAAGCCAATCGAATTTCCAACGTCGCCACGCATGCCGTCGCACCGGGTCTAGGAATTCCGCCTCGGCCCAGGTTTGGCCGCCATCGGTGCTTACTGCAATCTCGGTCACCTCGGTCTCGCCTCCCCATGCAGCGCCGAAAATCGTGTAAATCCGGTTCGGGACCAGGGTTTCGTAAACACGTGGTCGCGCAATTTCGGACTTAAGCTGCATTTCTCCCAATGCGCGCCGCACGGGCTTTCCATCCATCGAATTCCAGTAGGCATAGTCTGATGTCTGCCAATAACCGTGAAACGGCTCGCGTATGGCCTGGATACGCGTCAGCCACTTGACGGAAGCCATTCCATAATGACCAGGCACAATTGCGCGGACCGGAAATCCGTGATCCGGCGAAAGATCACGACCATTCATCTGGTAAGCGATCAGGACTTCCGGCTGAATGGCCTTGGCCCGCGGCAGGCTCCAAACATACGAGATTGGGTGGGGAGGAACGGGCTCTTCTTTGGGTGTTCCGCGATCCGCTCCTTCGAGCACGATCTCGCAAGTATCTTCTGACAGGTCGGCACGCTCCAGCAATGTTCGCAGGGGCACCCCGGTCCATTCCGCATTGCTAACTGCTCCGAGTTCCCACTGTGCTCCTTGCACCTGCGGGACAAGAAAGACCCGACTATTACCAGCGCATTCCAGGGTGGCGACCCGCGTTTCGGATCGCATGCTTCGCAACTCCTCGTAGCTCAAAGCAAACGGACGCCTGACCGCACCATCGATGCGTAGTTGATAAGAGGCGCGGTCCAAGTCTGGCGTCGGAAAATGACTGCGTATGTAGAACAGCTCCGTCGGAGTGAGGTAGGAGTCGATCCGATCGAAGGGAGCCTCCAGATTCTTTGGCTCCTTTTGTCGGATGATCAGACCTGCCGAAGAGGATTGAGCAGTATTGTCGACGTAATGCTTTTTTGAACCTTCCATCATTGTCTCCTATTGACGCCAGCAGGCATGCTGGCCGACTGCGCATGCAGCACGTCAGGCGGCTGCGCCAGAACCAGGATCATGTAGATCGTCATCGCGATGCCGAGCAGCGCCAGGAACAAGGCCACAATGACACCCTGCTTGGAGAGGGAGCGGTGCACGAACTGACCGCGGTTCAATTCGCCAACCAGGAGCACATAACGCCGTGCGGAATAGAGATTCACGGTTACGCCGATTGCGATAAGCGCGGCTCCAAACCAGAGTGAGAGTTCGTGGGTATGGACGCCGGAGGCGTGTTGCGTCAGGTTGGGCTCGTCCCCGAAAATCCCGAAGTGCGCCACCAAGAACCCGAATCCCATCAACGCGATGCCGGTGCGAATCCAGGCGAGAAACGTTCGCTCTTCGGCGAGATAATCCCGCAAGTCAGCCACTGGCTTTTCTTTGGTAGGGGTATCCATTTCGGCCTCACACCATTGGGCAGGCACGCACATCGCTGGCCATCGCGCCCTCGCCGGTGCATGAGGATGCCAGCAGCGCAAAATTCATCATGCCCATATCTCACGCATATACTCCGCCCACTTCGCGACCACTTGGTCAGCATTGCGGTCTTTGGTGCCTTATAGCGTCTTGCAGCGTGCCATTTACTCCAGTGCGTGGCCTGCAAGGCTGCCAAGGTGTGCACGGTCGCGCCCGCCTGCATGGTGACACTCGTCAGCGGCGATGAAAGAAGTCGCGCGGCAACAGCAGATCCAGAATTTGGGGCCTGCTGGTCGGGCATCGCCGTAATCTACGCACTCAACGCGCGATGCCACCGAGAATTGGCGCAAGACCAGGCCAATCGCAGCAAGAGGTCCAAAGTCCTTTTCCGGCAGATTGATAGTGTTCGAGCCACCCGGTTATCTCCCCAGTCCCCGCGACCGGCCTCCGCTCAGTGGGGGCCGGTCCACTCCTTCCAGATTGATTGAGAAGGGCGGTGCGGGGAACGGTGGTGACAGTTCCAATTGGGATTGGAGCAGAGAATTTGGGATCAAAGGAGAGAATCGATGCATCAGCCTGACAGTCGGACGGCAGCACCACGCGCGGTCGGCATTCGCGCTTCGAAGATCGTGGGCGTGGCAACCACGTTCACCCTGTTTGTGAGCGGTGTTGCTTTCGCTCAGATGAAGGATGATGCGAGCCAGGTACTCAAGGGCAGCGCCGCGTTCGGCGACTGGCGTGAGGACAAACCGGGCCTGAGGCGGCTCATCACGCCAACCGACCTGCCAGCCCCCTCGGCACCGACCTATCGCTCGGCCGATATCGTTCCGATGCCGGCAGGCGTGAAACCTGCGGTTCCACCGGGCTTCTCCGTCGAGATGGTGACGTCGGGCCTCCTTAGTCCGCGCGTAATCCGCGTTGCGCCCAATGGCGATCTGTTCGTGGCCGACAGCATGTCCAACACGGTGCGCATCTACCGCATTCCGGAGGGGAGTGCGACGCCGAGAAGGGACGAGGTTTTCGCAAGTGGACTTCGCCAGCCCTTCGGCATCGCCTTCTATCCGCCGGGGCGCAACCCCGAATGGGTCTATGTCGCCAACACCGACAGCGTGGTCCGCTTCCGTTACAGGAACGGGGACCTCAAAGCGATCGAACAGCCGGAAAAGGTCGTCGAGGGCATTCCGTGGGTTCATCACTGGTCACGCGATATCGCGTTTTCGCCCGACGGTAGCCGGCTTTTCTTTTCTGTCGGTTCGGGCTCGAACGTTGCGCAGGATATGTTTCCGGAACCGCACCTCGGCACGCTTCCGGCGCCCCACATCGTCCATGGTCTAAAAGAGTGGATCAGGACGGCACCGCTCGGCGCGGCGTGGGACACCGAGGAGCGTCGCGCCGACGTTCTTTCGTTCGATCCTGACGGCAAGAACGAAAGGACGGTGGCCACTGGATTGCGCAATTGCGCCGGCCTGACGATCCAGCCGGCAACAGGGCAGTTGTGGTGCGTCGTCAACGAACGCGACGAACTCGGTGACAACACTCCGTTCGAGTACGCCACTCAGGTCAAAGAGGGCGCGTTCTACGGATGGCCTTGGTACTATATCGGCGGGAACGAAGATCCGCGCCACAAAGGTGCGCGGCCCGACCTAAAAGACAAAGTCACGATGCCCGACGTGCTGATGCAGGCCCACTCGGCTCCACTTCAGATCGTCTTCTATGACGGTGACAGCTTCCCGGCGTCGTACAAAGGAAGCGCTTTCGTGGCGCTGCACGGCTCGTGGAACCGCGAAAAAAGGACTGGCTATAAAGTGGTGCGCCTGCTCTTCGATGATAGTGGCAAGCCAACCGGGGAATACGAGGACTTCATGACTGGCTTCGTGATCTCTGACAACCAGGTTTGGGGTCGCCCAGTCGGAGTTGCGGTTGCGAAAGACGGGTCTCTATTCGTGACCGAAGACGGCAACGGAACGATCTGGCGGGTCAGTTATCAAAGAGCGGCGGCGCGCTGAACTACCGACGGGATTAACCGTGGAATCATTTGACCAACCCGTTCCAGCAAATCCGGACGCGACCGGCGACCTGGATGAGGTCGAGCTGGCACGCTCGCAAGAGTACTCGCTTCTCTCGAGTCTGCTCGCGCGCGCGCCTGACCAAGCCTTGCTCGAACGCCTTGCCGATTTGCGCGGCGATGCAAGCCCGCTCGGGCTCGCCCATGCTGCCGTTGCGGAAGCCGCAAGCCGTGTCAGCGCAGCGCAAGTCGATCGGGAATTTTTCGATCTCTTCATTGGTCTCGGGCGCGGGGAGCTCTTGCCCTACGGATCATATTATCTTACCGGCTTCCTGCATGAGCGGCCGCTCGCGCGCCTGCGCGAAGACTTGGTTCGGCTCGGACTCGAGCGAGAGGCGGGTCAGGCGGAGCCGGAAGATCACGCTGCGATCCTGTGCGAAGTCATGGCCGGGCTGGTGAGCCGGCGATTCCCGGCCGCGCCGGGCGCCGATCGCGAGTTGTTCGAGAAGCATCTTTTGCCTTGGATCGGGCGTTTCTTCATCGACCTCGAGCGCGCCGAGACAGCCGACTTCTACCGCCGAATAGGTACGCTCGGTCGCGCGTTTGTCGACATGGAAACGGAGGCCTTCGCGCTGCCGACCTGAGCGGACCGCAGGCGCTAATTGCCGCATCGGCGCAATGGGATTTTCGTCATGCTTGAATCAGTGATTGTCCGCGTCGTGAGCTTTTGTACCCGGTACAGCTTCGCCGTTGTCATCATCGCGCTTGTTCTTGGGCTTGGTTCCGCTGTCTATTCGGTGCGACATTTCGCGATCGACACCGACATCAGCGGATTGCTCTCGCCCGATCTCCCCTGGCGCAAGCGCGAGGCCGATTACAAGAAAGCGTTTCCGCAGGAGGTGGAATCGATTCTCGCGGTCATCGAGGCGCCCACACCGGAGTTCGCCCGAGGCGCCGCGCGGGATCTGGACGGCCAACTATCGAAGCAAGGATCGCTGTTTCGGTCGGTGAGCAATCCAGCCGGCAGTGATTTTTTCGTCCGCAATAGCTTGCTGTATCTGCCGGCAGATGAATTGGAGAAGACGGCACAGAAACTTAGCGCTGCAGCGCCCCTGGTCCAGATCCTCGCCGGCGACCCCTCGCTCAGAGGTGTGACCCGGGCGCTGCAGGCCGGTCTTCAGGGCGTACAGGCGGGCCGGATTTCACTCGACGATCTGGCGCGGCCGATGAACATGGCCGCCGATGCGCTCGACCGCGTGCTGGCTACACAGCCGGCGGCGTTCTCTTGGAATGTGCTCGTAAGCGGCGCCCCGGCAAAACCCGAGGACTTACGCCAGTTCGTAAGTGTCTGGACTACGCTCGACTACAATGCACTGGAACCGGGGAAGTTGGCGACCCGCGCGATCCGCGAGGCCGTCGCGGATGCAAAGCTCGATAGCGCCTACATGGCAAACGTGCGGCTCACCGGGCCTGTGCCGATCGAAGACGACGAGTTTGCCAGCTTGCGCAATGGTGCGGCGGTGAATGGCGTGATCAGTGGCGCGATCGTGCTCATCATCCTGTGGCTCGCGCTACGCTCGATCCGGCTTGTGGCGGCTGTTGCGGCCACCGTACTGATCGGCCTCGCCGTAACGGCCGCGCTTGGTCTGGGACTGGTCGGCCCCTTGAATCCCATTTCGGTCGCGTTCGCGGTGTTGTTCGTGGGCCTCGGAGCCGATTTCGCCATCCAATTCAGTGTCCGCTATCGGACTGAACGCCACGAGGGAAAATCGCAAAGGACAGCGCTGATAGACGCCGGAAAGAACGTCGCGGCTGCGCTGACGCTTGCAGCCGCGGCCGCCGCGGCCGGCTTCTTCTCATTTCTTCCCACCGCGTATACCGGCCTCGCGGAGTTGGGTTTGATCGCCGGCTGCGGGATGGTAGTGGCTTATCTCGCCAGCATGACGGTGCTTCCGGCGTTGCTCAACGTGTTGCGTCTGCCGGCCGAGCCCAAGCCGCTCGGCTATGCGGTGCTTGCACCGGCCGACCGGTTTCTGCAGCGCTACCGCATCGTCGTTGTCGCTTGCACATCCATCGTGGTCTTGGCCGGCCTGCCGGCGCTTCTCCATCTGCAATTCGATTTCAATCCGAACAGCCTGCGCGATCCGAATTCGGAGGCCGTCGCAACGCTGAACAGTCTGCGGGGCGATCCGCGGATCGACGCGAATACGGCGGAACTCATTGCCCCGGCTGCGGACGTTGCGACTCTCTCGAACAAGCTCTCCGGACTTCCAGAAGTGGCGCGGATAAGAAGCCTGGAAAGTTTCATTCCGGATGACCAGGGTCGCAAGCTTTCCCTGCTCAAGACGACAGCTTCCGCTCTCAATCCGGCATTGAATGCTCGCGTGCAGCCCACACCAACGGACGCCGAGAACATCGCCGCGCTCAAGCAGACTGTGACGCACCTGCACGACGCAGCCCACAAAGGCAACGGTCCCGGTCCAAAAGCCGCGGGACGGCTTGCCGACGATCTGACGAAACTTGCCGATGGGTCGGCGGCTCAGCGCGAGGCAGCGCAAGCGATATTCGTGCGCCCACTCAAGATGAATCTAGACGATTTGCGCCAATCGCTCGATCCGCAGGGTGTGACGCGCGCCAATCTTCCCGCGGACCTGGTGCGGGACTGGACGACGTCCGATGGCAGGGCGCGGCTGGAAATCGCTCCAAATGGGGACGCAAACGACAGCGAAGTATTAAGCCGTTTCGCGCGCGCCGTTCTCGGCGCAGCGCCTGATACAACCGGGCCGGCAATCGAGACCTATGAATGGGGGCGCACGATCCTGATTGCATTCGCTCAAGCCGGTGCTTTTGCCCTATGCTCGATCGCAATTCTATTGGTGATCGTGCTGCGGCGCGTTTGGGACGTGATTCTGACGCTCATCCCCCTCTTGGTGGCGGCAGCGGTAACACTGGAAATCTGCGCGTTGGCGCATTTTCCGCTCAACTATGCCAACATCATAGCGCTGCCGCTCCTCCTCGGGATCGGGGTCGCGTTCAAGATCTATTACGTAATGGCCTGGCGCCGCGGCGAAACCAACTTCCTGCAATCCAGCCTCACACGCGCGGTTTTCTTCAGCGCTCTGATGACCGCGACGGCGTTCGGCAGCCTATGGTTTTCGAGCTTTCTCGGCACGTCCAGCATGGGTAAGTTGCTGGCGCTTTCGCTTGCGTGCACGCTTGCGTCCGCGGCGCTGTTTCAGCCAGCGCTGATGGGCCAGCCGAGACAGCGCAAGGAAGACCGCCAGAATTCTTAGTCAGCACACGAAAGCACAATCATGTCTCGCCGCAAGAACAACCATCTTCGGGTCGCGGACCGGCCAGCCGACTATCAGAAACTTGGCATCGATCCTGTCGAAGTGGCTCAATTCGAGGATGGCCAACGTATCGGCACGGAAAAGGGCCGCTACGAATGGTGGTACTTCGATGCCCATCTCGCTGACGGCGCGAGCGTCGTCGTAGTCTTCTACACCAAGCCGAACGTGAGCCCGAATGGACCTCTCGCACCGCGGATCACGATCAATCTCACGCTGCCAGATGGCCGGCGGTTCGACAAAATCTACGACACCACCGCCGATCAGTTCACGGCGTCCAAGGAGGGGTGCGATGTGCGGATCGGAACCAATCGTTTTGTCGGTGATCTCCTCCGCTACCGAATCACGGCTGCCATTGAGGAAATATCTGTCGAGATCGAATTGACGGGTGAGGTTCGCGCCTGGCGTCCAAAGTCGGGCCATCTCTATTTTGGCGCTGAAGGACAGGAAACGCTGTTCGCCTGGCTTCCATCGGTGCCGCAAGGTGTGGCGCATGTCCGGTACAAAATCGGCCACGAGGACTATTGCGCCTCCGGCAGCGGTTACCACGATCACAATTGGGGCGATGCTCCCATGCAGAGGCTTATGCACAACTGGTATTGGGCACGGGCCAAGGCCGGCCCCTACACGGTCATTGCCTCCCACATCACGGCGACTGAGGCCTATGGTTACGAGACACAGATCGTCTACATGTTGGCGAAGGACGATGAGATTGTCGCGGACGATGACGTCAGGGTCTCCTTCGAGACCGAGCGCGTCGCGACCGATGGCAAGACCGGCAAGCCCGTCGCCGACATCACGCGCTATATCTGCCGCGAGGGTGATGCGCGCTACGTCGTGACCTTCGAGCGGCAAAAAACAATTCTGCAAGCCATCTTCACCGAGCGAGCGCCTTTCATCAAGCGCCTGATCGCCAGGATCGTTGGCTTCGATGGCGCATATCACCGCTTCACGGGCAAAGTCACGATCGAGAAATTCAAAAAGGACGAGCGCGTGGAGATTTTCGATGACCACGCCATATGGGAGTTGATGTATTTCGGCAAGGCGTTACATGACCCGGTACAACATTGAAGTACCGAGCAAGTTAGAGTGACGGTCGTGCGCAAGCGGACACGCCCGAGCAGTAGGTGGTCCGCGGCGCCGCTGGTCCAATTGATTCGGGCAGGCGTCATGCGAAATGCCCCACTTCCTCAAAGGTCAACCTCGGATTGCGCGGGAACAGTGAGTCCGGCCTCCCGTAGCCAAGGCAGCAGATGAAGTTCGATTGAATGCGCGTGCCAGCAAAGAAGGCCTGGTCAACACCCGCGTTATCGAAGCCGGACATAGGCCCGCAGTCGAGCCCAAGCGCGCGCGCTGCGATGATGAGATATGCGCCCTGGAGACTGCCATTGCGCATCGCCATAACCTCGGCAAGTCCCGGCTGCGCGAATACCTTTTGCGCGGTCTCGGCATTGTGGGGCAGGAGCTTCGGCAATGCGTCAGGAAAATCCAGGTCGTTGCCGATGATGACGGTCAGAGGCGCGGCCAGGATTTTGGGCCGGTTCTTTTCCGCCGCGAGCGCGGCCAATTGCGCCTTACCCTCCGGACTTCGAACCCAGACAAACCGCGCCGGGCAGCTGTTGGCCGAGGTCGGCCCCCACTTCA
>Ga0099792_10000688_pt1 | contig 12425 bp, 24 predicted proteins | sample Rivendell_Oct201_8_FD_83780 | JGI IMG/M metagenome (GOLD analysis project Ga0099792, IMG submission 83780) | Vadose zone soil microbial communities from the Eel River Critical Zone Observatory, Northern California, USA -... | ecosystem: Environmental > Terrestrial > Soil > Vadose zone >...
AAGGCGGCCGGGGCGGTGATCTCGATGCCCAGGCAGGAATACGGCTCCATCAGCTCGACCATCGAGGTGGGCGGCGATGCGTTCGGGTCGCCCGGGTAGGTGGGCGAGAACCAGAACACGGCGCCGCCTCCGCCCAGGGTGGACACCGAGCCGCCCAGGTTGACTGGCACCCCGACCGCCCTGCAGGCGTTCTCGCCCGTGGTCGGGAACTGGCTGGCGGCGCCCTGCGCTCCGGCGAACGGGGTGGCCGGCGGCCCGAGCGTGGCGTAGATGCTGCGCGCGGCGAAGAGCTGCACCGTCGCCTGCTGCGGCGCGGAGCTGGTCAGCGCGGTATCGATGACGATCGCCAGCACCTTGATTCGCGTCGCGCCGGCCTCCGCCAGCGCCGACGCGACGAAGCGCGTGTTGATCGGGCTGGGCAGGGCGAGCGCGAGCTCGTTCCGGGGCGCGCCGAGGATCGATAGCGTCTCGGGGACGAGGGCCGAACCGAGCTGCGTGTAGCTGAGCGGCACGCTACACCGAGAGCGCGGTGTCGGAGAACGGGACCTCGAGCACCCAGGCGACGGCCCGGTACACCGTCGCCGAGCCGGCCGCCAGGCCGCTGCCGGCCAGGATGACGTACATGTGCTCGTTCTGCATCACGGCCTTGCGGGTCGCCGGGATGTCGATCGTCTGCGGAATCTGGAATGCCGCTTCGATGCAGTTGGCGAAGTCGGCGCCGGTGACGGGTGGCCCCAGCGTGAGCTGCTGAGCCCGCGGCACCGAGCCGGCGAAGACGGCGGCGCACACGTTCGCGATGAACGCGTTCCCGGTCCCGAAGAAGGGGTCCGCGCCCATCACCGTGATGTCCTGCGGCACCCAGATCATGCCCATCGGCGGGGCGCCCAGGTCGATGACCAGCGGCCCGGTACCGGTGGAGCTGAAGCCCATGACGCGCTGCCCGTGGACCGAGGGCCGGGCGAGCAGCGAACCGATGCGCTCGTGGTGCGCGTCCAGGTCGGACTTCGACGCGAGATCGATGATCCCGCCGGCCGCGATCGTGACCTCTGCCACGCGTCGAGTATATGCGCGGGCGACGCTGTTTCATGAGTCTTCGACCGCGAACCGTCGCGGGCTCTCCCCGCGCACCATGGCGGCGCCCGCCGTGCAGTGTCCCATAATGGCCAACGTGTGGACCCAATGGGCTGAGTTGGCCCGGCGCGCGGTTGAGGCGTTGGAGCGCATCGCCGATGCGTTGAAGGCAGAGAAGGAGGTGCCCAGTGACCACAGGTAAGCGCGAGGACCCGATGGAGAAGCTGGCCCGGATGATGGACGAGCGGATCGCCGCCGCGTTCGAGGGCCAGGATCGGAAGGCGAAGGAGGAGAAGGACCCCTGGGCCCGCCTCGAAGGCATGATCGACCGCGCCGTCGCAAAGCATGTCGCGGCGCTGGGCGAGGACGCGGAGGAGAGCAAGCGTCGCGTGGGCAAGCCCAAGGCCGATGACGACGAGGGCGAGGACGGGGAGCCGTTCAAGCTCGGCATTCTGGGCATGTGATGAGCGTGGACGAAGAGACGAGAGCGGCCGCCGCGGCCGTGCTGGGCGAGTCGGCCGGCTTCCCGTGCAGCGAATGCGACTTCGTCGGCAGCTCCGCCAGCTCGCTGGGCCAGCACAAGCGCAAGCACCAGGTCGCCCGCGCCGCCAAGCCGCCGCCCCGCGTCACGCCCGGAGAGGCGGTGGTCGCCGAGGTGATCGGCAAGACGGTCGCCAACCTCCAGGTACTGGGCGGCTACCTGTCGATGGTCCTGCCCCACACCGGGATCGCCATCGCCGGCGTCCCCGGCGAGCGCGAGGGCGACCCGCCGATCGTCCAGTCCCGGGCCGCGACCGCCGGCACCGTGCTGGAGCTGTGGGCGAAGCGCGACGCGCGCGTCCTGGCCGCGCTCGGGCGCTTCAACCAGCTCTTCGAGACCAGTGCCGTCGTGGAGCTCGCCGCCGGCATCGGCGCCGCGGTGGCCGTGGACCTGGGCGCCGTGCCCGCTGACCTGGCGGTGGAGATCGGCCCGTTCGCGGGCGAGAACGCGATTCAGCCGGTGCGCGCGGTGATCGGCGACGTCATCGACTTCGTGGGCGCGATGCGCCAGCAGGCGGCCGCAGCCCGGCCGGCGCAGCCGAACGGCGTCGCGCCCGACGGGGCGGAGGTCATCGATGGAGGGGTGGAGGAGACATGATCGAGGTCGATCACGCAGCCGATCGGGCCGCCGCCGCCGCCTGGGCGCGAGCGGCGCTCGCTGACGAAGGCGCCGTCATCCTCGATACCGAGACGACGGACCTGCGGGGCTACGTCTGCGACATCGCCATCATCCGGGCGACGGATGGCGAGGTGCTGATGGATACGCTCGCGAATCCGGGGATGGCGATCCTGGCGGCGGCGCAGGCGAAGCATGGCATTAGCGATCATGACGTTGTTGGGGCGCCGAGCTTCGCCACGCTGATGCCCCATGTCGAGCAAGCGCTCACCGGTCGCCGCGTGCTGGTCTACAACGCCGAATACGACGCCGGGCGGCTATCGGCGGAGGTGGCGCGTATGGACGGCTACACCGGCGGATCGGGCCTGTTCGGCCGCCGCCAGCTGGGCCAGCACCCGTGGGAGTGCATCATGCTCCAGTACGCGGCCTGGGTCGGAGAGTGGAACGAGTATCACGGGAACTATCGGTGGCACAAGCTGAACGGCGAGCATCGCGCGCTCGGCGACTGCTTGGCTGCGCGCCGCCGTCTCTTCGAGATGGCCGGTGAACCGCTCCCCTGATCTCGACACCCGCGAGCTGGCGGAGCTCGGCGTCACGGATGACGCCATCCCGCGCATCGGCTGGGAGGAGTTCAGCGAGATCCTGCACGCCGAGTGGGAGGCGGGCCAGCACGCGAGCGTCTTCGCCCCGACGGACGGCGGCAAGACGTTCCTCATCCGCCGCGGCCTGCTGCCGTTCTGGCGCCGCTACCCGGTGCTCTGGCTGAAGTTCAAGCCGCGCGACGCGACGCTCGACGGTATGACCCGGAACCGCGTCCGCGAGTACCCGGAGTGGGATCACCGGCTCAAGTACCGCGCTCGCAAGCTGGACTCCGACCGGTGGGAGAAGGACCCGGAGTGGTTCGTTGTCGAGCTGCCCACGTACGAATGGTCGCCGGCCTCGAAGGAGACCGAGGGCATCCGCCGGGCGCGGGCCGCCGCCGGCCGCTGCCTCGATCGCGCCTACCGCGAGGGCGGCTGGGTGATCGTGCTGGACGAGGTCCGCGCCTTCTCGGACGTCGAGCCGCCCGCCCTCCAGCTCCGGCCGCTGCTGGAGAACAACTGGCAGCGCGGGCGCTCCCAGCCGCTGACTGTCATCGCGGCGACACAGCAGCCGGCCAACGCCCCGAGCAGCATGTACGACCAACCGCGCTGGGTCTTCCTGGGCCGGACGCTCGACGCCGGCCGGCACGAGCGCATCGGCGAGATCGGCGGCGACACCGAGCTGATCGAGGCCATGCTGCCGAGCCTGCGCCACCAGGAGTTCATCGCGGTCGACCGCCGCGAGGGCGATATGTGGATCACCAAAGCAGAGGCGGCGTAGACTCGCCGCGGGGCCGCCCGCGCCGGAAGCCATGCGCCGGACGGCTCGGACCACCACCCCGGACCGAGCCCGGCCCCGCCCCTCGCACCTGACTTGTTGATCAACAAGCGGTGCTATGCTGCGGGCCATGCCTCAGCGGCACGTGCTCGCGCAGATCCTCCTGATCGGCGCGTACCTCATCGTCGTCAACTTCGCCGTGGACGTGCTCGCCGGAGGTTTCGGCGACTCGGTCGCCGTGCGCGGCGTGAAGCAGGCGGTCACAGGAGCGTGAGAATGTCCGATCAGCAGCGGTCGGCCCGTCTTCGTCTGGCGGAGGCCGCTCGATCGGGCAGGCCGTACCCCGTCGGCGGCGGTCGCGGCACCCCCAGCAACCCACAGGCGCAGACGGTAGGGCGGCTGCCCCAGACGACGCAGGGCATCCCCGGCGGCGGCCCGTTCGTCCGCTACGCCGAAGAGGCGATGGCCCTGGCCTACTCGACGGCCGGCATCGCGTTCGGCGGCATCAGCAACCTGCCGCTCACCGCCGTGCCCGGCTTCCTGCGCGCGGTCATCGTGCGCGTGCAGGCGACCGGCGGGAGCGGCGCCAACGTCCCGACCACCGCGGCGGACTCGCCCTGGAACGTGATCTCGCAGCTCACCCTGCGCGACGCGTCGGGCCAGCCGATCTTCCCCGCCATCGATGGCTTCGGCCTGTTCCTCATCAACCTGTTCTCGGGTCAGGTGGTCGGCCAGGGCGGCCAGCAGGCGCCCACCGCGCTGCCCAGCTTCGCGGCGATCACCACCGCGTCGGGCAGCGGCGCGGGGAACTTTGCCTTCAAGCTCTGGGTGCCGCTGGAGTTCAACAGCTCTGGCTACTGCTCACTGCCGGCCGACAACTCGGCTGAGCTGCCCAAGCTGCTGATCCAGCTCAACAGCGCGGCGACCGTGTACAACACGACCTCGCCCAGCACCGTCCCGACGCTGACCATCGGCGTCGAAGAGCTCTACTGGGCGGTGCCCAACAACATGCCGGACCTGGCGCCGTACGATGTCGGCGCGTCCGCGCAGTGGCTGCTCACCGTGTCCGGCCAGAACCCGCCCTCGAACGCGTACATGCGCGTGCTCGATCAGGGCGTGGGGCAGTTCGTGCACACCAAGATCCACGTCTTCCGGGACTCCACGAACGCGCGAACGGAGAACTTCCCGCTCTCCGTCGAGCAGTGGATCGACCAGTTCCAGTACCGCTTCGAGGACTTCGTGGACGTCACCGACCGCATCGCGGGCCAGCATGGCGTGGGCGTGGCGCTGCCCGTCGGCCCCGCGCGGCCCTCCGGCGTCATCGCCTACAGCTGGCGGAACTCGATCCAGCAGCAGATCAGCAAGGCTGACGACGCGGAGATGGTGCTGGTCACGACCGGCAGCACCAAGTACGAGATCGGCGGCACCTGGCTGACCAACGCCAACCAGCCCGCCCAGCTCACGACCTACACGGGCATGATCTTCCCGGGCCCGTCGGGCTACCCGTTCGGCAGCCAGGCGCACTGATGCAGCAGGTCAACACCTTCCTCACCATCCTCACCATCGGCGCGGTAGGCGCGATCGTCTACACGTTGGTGACCAACGCGACCGGCGTCGCCGCCCTGTTCGAGGGCGCTGACAAGCTGCTGCGCACCAGCACGGCGGCGAGCCTGGGCAAGGTGGCCTGATGTCGACCATCCGGGGCCGAGCCATCCAGGTCGGCGGCGTCCAGGTGGACGAAGGCGCGTCGGGGCGGGTCGGCGACAACCTCCAGACGAGGCCGGCGTTCCGATGGTCCTCCGGCCAGTTCCAGCCGCTGCCGGCGCTCGGCATCGGCACCGACCATCCGCTGCTCGACCTCAACTCGGTCGCGTCCTGGCGACTGCTCGCCGTAGCCGCCGCGGTCGCGTACATCGTCGGATTCCACGTCGTGCTCGCCGGTGTCCGGGTCGGCATCGGTCCTGGGAGGTAGCCCGTGCTCACCGATACCCGTTTCTGGGTCGGCGTCGGCGCCGGTGTGCTGGCCGTGATGTTCGTCATCCCCTGGGTGCGCGGCACCATGGCGGCGCGCGCGAACGCGGCCTGACTCGAGTCATGACCTCCCGGTTCTGGTGGGGCCTGGTCCTCGGGGCCGTCGGGTACTGGTACCTGTACGGCGCTGGCAGCGCGCCGGCCACCATGGTCGGCGTCGGCGGCAACACCCCGAAGCCGCTGCGCAACGAGGGCCGGATGCTGCGCGGGACCGGCCGGGACCGCCCGTCCTACTGGCCGTTCGGGACGACGAAGGGGAGATGACGTGGAGCTGAAGCCCATCCTGGTGGCGGCCGTGATCGGAGCGGCCGGGTTCTTCCTGCTGCGCCGCAACCTGAGCGGTCTCGCGCTCGGGGCCGGCGTCGGCATCGCGACCCAGCTGGGCGTGCGCCTGGTGGGCGTGAGCTGACGCCCTGGTGGTCATCATCGGCCTGTGGCTGGGCATCATCGGCTACGGCATCCTGTACGCCGGCGTGATCAAGGTCGGTGGCGGGACGTGCTCACTGGCCCAGTCGTTCCGGGGCCAGTGCTCGCCGTCGACCTCGACGCGATCCACGTCGGGCGCGAGCGGTACCACCGTGCTCGGCGCGGCGCAGGCGCAGCAGCAGCAGCAGTCGGCAGCCGTGCCGGTCACCCCGGCCGCGGCCGGGAACAGCGGGGCCTTCGCACCGTGAACGCTCAGCGGGTCGTGCTGGGCGCCTGGCTGGCCATGATCGGCCTGGCCACGGTGCGCGCCATCGCCGGCCCGTCCAAGGGGCTGCCGGCCCCGAGCGTGTACCTGGGTTCGGGCGTGCTGTTCACGATGCTCTACGGAGCCGCCGGGTTCCTCGGTCCGCTGGCCGCCGCCATCGCCGTGGGGGTCGATGTCGGAGCCGTGGCGGCGCCGTACCTGAAGGGGCAGACGGGCATCCTCGACACCGCAGCCGGCTGGCTGGACGGGCTGGCCGGGGCGGCCGCACCGACCTCGAGCGGGCCGGCGCCCGGTGGGCCGGTCGCGGCATGAGCCAGGCGCTCCGCCGGCCGCCCGCGAAGATGGTCTACCGCGCGCCGCAGCAGGGGCCGCTGGTGGGCCGGCAGACGTACGCGGCGGTGGACAGCGCGAAGTCGTACGGCGCTCCGGAGGCCGGGCGCCAGGGTGGTGCGGTCGACCTGCGGGCCGGCGCGCGCGAGATCCGGTACTGGATACAGGACCTGCTGCAGGTCAACCCGGCGCACGAGCAGCCGCGGTTGATCTACAACTCCGGCGCCCAGCCGTTCACCCGCTCGCTGCACAACTGGCGCATGTCGCGGACCTTCATGTCCGCATCGCCGCGCTTCGTGGGCCGGTGGTTCTACGTCGGACAGATCCAGCGGGCCTACACCGAGCGGGCCCGGATCACCGGCGTCGCGACCCGGCAGGGCACCACCTACTCGTACCCGCGGTTCGTCAGCGCCCCGCGCTCGGTGCCGCTGGGTGGCGGTGGGCCGCCGGGCAACGGCCGCTCAGCGCCGCCGGCAGGGCAGTGACGTGGCCGGCATCTCGAGCGCGCTGACGCAGAAGTACGGCCCGCTGCCGGGCTGGGCCTGGGCCGGGGCGCTCGGCATCGGCGCGTTCTTTCTCCTCCCCCGGCTCACGAAAACAGGTACTTCTACGGGCGCGCAGAACGCATCGGCCGCCGGCAGCCAGCTCAGCAGCGGCTACGGGCTCGGCTACGCGCAGGGTCTCCAGGCAGCGGGCCCGCCGACGACGCCGACGGCTACGCCGAAGAGCCGCGTCGTCCTGACGGCCCGGCCCGGCTACGCGAACAACGCGGTCGCCGTGTGGTCGGCGCCCACCATCGCGTCCAGCCAGCTCGGGCAGTATCCGAGCGGCACGACGCTGGACGCCGGCCAGGTCGTGCAGGGCGGCGAGTGGAGCGGCAGCAGCTCGTGGCGCCAGGTCACCACCCCGTCTGGCCAGACGGGATACGTCTGGGATCCGGACGCGGTGGCGCTCGGCACGGGCGGCGGGCGGGGCGGGCCGGTGTCGATCGGCTCGCGCTCGGCGAACCTGATGCACTACGCGCATCCCGACATCGGGGCGCGGGTTCCGTACACGTACCACCTGCGCGCCGTCGGCGGCGCGCCAAACCACTCGCGCGAGGTCTACCGGGTGGCGCAGCAGGCCGGCGTGCACCCCGCGCGAATCGCCATGCTGAACCCTGAGCCCACCGGGTTCATCCGGGTGGCCTGATGGAGCAGCGAGCGCTGGGCGAGCTGGCGGAGGAGCTGGGCCAGCTCGCCGCGCTCCAGTCGGCGGAGGCGGCGAACCAGATCGGGCTGCGCATCCGCCAGGCGGCGGTGCAGCACCGGCTCTCGCCCCAGGCGCTGACCACGATGGTGGCCGGCGAGTGGGTGCGCCTGGGCATGGTCCCGCCCGGCGGCGAGCTGCTGAACCTGGGCTCGGGGCTCGACGCGTGAACGGCCGGCGCGTGATCGCCATGGCCGGCTTCGTCACCCTGGGCCTCAGCCCGTCCTTCGTGGACTGGTTCCAGAGTCCGGAGCGGCGCGGCCAGATGCTGGCGTTCTACGCCGTCGGCCTGGCGCTCATCTGGCTGGGCCTGTTCTCGTGAACGATCGCCTGGAGGTCGCCATCCGCCTGACGTACGTGGCGCTGTACGCCGGTGTGTGCGTCGCGTTCCTGCTGCTCGCCTTCCCCGGCGTGCGCACCGGGATCGCGCAGGCCGGCCGCCGACAGCTCTACGCATACCGAGTGGGGGTATATCGAGGGAAACGGACCTCTCTGCCGGTCGCCTGGCAGGCGCTGAGCCGGACGGACCTGCCGGACGAGCCGGCGGCGGCGTGACGTGTACGGCTTCAGGTACGGCGAAGGGCAGGGCTATGGCCGTCAGCGCCGGGTGGTCGCGCCGGGCCTCCTGCGGCCGATAGGCTACCGGGCCGGGGGTCCGACTCCGCAGCCAGGGCCGGGCCCCAACCCGGCGGCCGGACCTGGAGCGCAGCCCGCTCCCGGGCCGCAGCCGACGCCGAACCCGACTCCCGAGTCGGCGCCGGTCGCCCCGAACCTGCCGCCGCTGTTCGGCGGCGTCGACCTGGGCGGCGCGTTCAACGCGGCCATCACCGGATTCGAGGCCGGCGGCATGATCCTGCTCGGCGTGCTCTGCGTCGGCGTCGGCCTGCTGCTGGTGTTGAGCACGACGTCGGTCGGCGGAACGGCGGCGAAGAAGACGGCGGCCCTTGCCAAGCACGTCGCCGTGGCGGCGATCACGCACAAGCCGTGACCGACGTCGCCACAGTCAGCCTATCCGGCCAGCAGGTGGTGGGGACGCGCGTCACGACGCCGTGGCTGCCGGGCACGTGGGAGATCACCCAGGGCTGGGGCGTGACGGACTACGGCGGCGAGCCGGAGGGGCACGGCTACGCGCACTGGCACGCCGGGGCGGATGTCGGCGTGGACTGCGGCACGCTGCTCTCCATGCCGGCCGGGCTGAGCGGCACGGCGCGCACCATGGACAACCCGGGCGGCTACGGCACGGCCCTCGTCGTGGAGCTCGACAGCGGCATCGACGTAGTGCTGGGCCACCTGCGTCAGCGCCTGGTGGCGAACGGGCAGCAGCTGCGCCCCGGCGACTCGCTGGCGATCACCAACAACACCGGCAACTCGACGGGATGCCACCTGCACTTCGAGGTCCGGCCGCATGGTGGTCGGTACGGCACCGATGTCGACCCGACGGCCCTGCTGCTGAGCGGGACGTCGGCGGCGACCGGCGTCATCCCCGACGCGCAGCTGCTCGCCTCGAGCGGCCCGGCGGCGAACCCGTATGGGCCGCTCGATCCCCGCTCGATCGCCTGGGAGCTCCAGCACGGCCTACAGGCGGGCCTCAACGCCGCCGTGGACACGGGCCAGATCGCCCTGGGTTCGGTGATGCTGCTGGCGGGCCTGGTGGTCACCGGATACGGCCTGCGCGGCCGGGACGCGGCCGCCCTGGCGCGAGACACCAGGCGAGTCGTTACCAGGCGCCGTGCGCAGCCTCAGCGGCGCAGGCCGGCGCCGCAGGTGACCGGGGCGGAGCGCACGCGAGTCCGGCTGAACCTCCAGCGCGGGCTGCCGCCGGCCCAGCCAGCTCGAGGACCAGGCCCCACCCCATCCGGGCCGGCACGACGCGCCGGCCTGCCCCGCGCGCGGCAGCTCGCGCTCCCGCCGGGGCGACCGTGAGGCCGCTCCGGCTGGACCTGGCGGCGACCACCGACGCCAACGGGAACGCCTCGATCCCGCTGAAGCTGCCGGTGACCGGCGAGTGGCACGACCTGAAGATCGCGGCGTCGACCACCGGCCCGGCGGAGTGGGCGGTCCTGGTCAGCGGCTCCGTCGTCACCTTCGGCCGCGGCCGGCGCGTGACGCTGGGGCCGGAGCTGGTGCAGGACGGCGAGGGCGTGACGGTGACCGTGACGGGCGGCCCGGTGGCGGCCCCGATCATCGGTTCGGTGACCGGAAAGAGCGGTTCCCCGAACGAGATGCTGGCCTCGTACGGGCCGCAGCCGAACACGATCACCCTGGACGCGGTTGCGCCCCGGCTTCAGCTCTGGCCCGATGGCACCCTGGCGGCGGCGCGCACGGGCCCGTCCTTCACGGTCGCGGCCAACGTCGTGACCAGCTTCCGCGTCGCCATCCCGGCCGGCGCAACCGGGTTACGCGTTGCGCCGGCCGTCACTGGCGGCGGAGCGTTCGTGTTCAGCTACCAGCTGCGCGTGACGGGCCATCAGAGTGGTGTGGCGTACTTCCCAGCTCCCTTCGTCGGGCTCGGGACGCCCGTGTTCTCGCGCCAGCCGGTGACCGTGCCCGTTGACGTCGAGTACGACACCCAGATTGACATCGGCATCACTGGCGACGCGAGCATTTCTCTCGACTTCTTCGTGTCCGCGCTGACTGCCGTAGAGGCGATCGAGGTGTACGCACAGCAGCCGTTCGGTGTGACCTCGAATGTGAGCGGCGTGACTGCGGCTCCGTGGCAGGCAGCGGGCGCGGTCGCGCCGTTCAGCATTGACCTGTCCGTGGCGGCCGGCACCACCGTGATAGTGGCTGCGGTGGCCGGCAAGACGGTGTACCTGCACGACCTGGACTACTCGATCAGCGCGGCGGGCGGGTTCTCGGGGAACTTTCAGGACACTGCCGGCACAGTCATTTCGCAGGAGACATTCCAGAACGGGTCGCCCCGGTTCCGGCGGTTCAGCGGAGCGCCGCTGGGGCTCGGGTTCGGGTTCCAGTTCAAGAACGCGGCCGTCGGCGCGAGCTTCGCAGTCGGCCACCTGTCGTACAGTCAAGCCTGATGCAGAGCTACCGCTCGCCCCGTGCGCATTGGCTTGGCTCTCCGAACTTCACGCCGGGCCGGGCCGGACACGACATGACGCAGCCGAGCTGGGTGGTGCTGCACACCATGGTCGGATGGGTGAGCGGAGCGAACGCGCGCTTCCAGCAGTCGTCCGAGCAGGCGAGCGCGACGTACGGCGTCGGCCTCGACGGGGCGCTCTACCAGTGGGTGGACGAGGCGGATGCTGCCTGGGCGAACGGAGCGACCGGGCGCGGCGGCCGGGGTGACAACCTGGACAGCATCAGCATCGAGCACGAGGACGGCGGTCGGTACAACGACCCGCGACCCGATGCGCTGTACACGAGCTCGTCCGCGCTGGTGCGGGACATCTGCCTGCGCTACGGCATCCCCATCGACCGGGCGCACGTCATCGGCCACCGCGAGTGCGACTTCAGCAGCACAGCGTGCCCGGACGCGCTCGACATGGATAGGATCGTCGCCGGGGCGGCGACTGGAGGAGATGACGTGGACCCGACGCTTGCCGCGAAGCTCGATCAGCTGGCCAACGTCCTGCTCTCCGGCGGCGACAACCGGGTGCAGAACCCGGCCATCTTCGCGGCGCTGGCGGCGATCCGGGGAGACGACAAGGGGCTGCTGGCCGCGATCCAGGCCGGCCAGGCGTCACTGACGGCCGTCACGTCGCAGCTGGCCGCCATCAAGGCGGAGATCGAGGCTGGCGGCTCGGTGGACGCCGCCGCGGTCCTGGCGCGCATCGAACACGCGCTCCAGGCCGCCTGACGTGTAAGCTTCGCGTTCTCGCGCCGGGCTGCCGGCGCCTGTCGGAGACTGCTGAGGATGGATACCGAACGATCTCGACGTGCCCGCACGTCCGTCGCCCGAGCCGCCAGGCTGGGGCGTTCCCAGGCCACCAGGCGGGCGCGCTGGAAGGCGCGCGAGCTGGCCATCGCTGAATACGTAGGAGGGGTGCGGGTGCCCGTCACGGGGCGCTCGCGCGGCTCGGCGCCCGACGTGGACCATCCCTGGCTGAGCCTGGAGGTCAAGGCATGGGAACGACTCCCCGAGCGGGTGGCGGACGCGCTGAGGCAGGCGGAGGCGGCGAACCTGACCGGTTCCAAGCTGCCCGCCGCCATCATCGTCGCCAATGGCGCGCAGCTCAAGAACGCGATGGTCGTGCTGCGCCTGAGCGACTTCATGGAGTGGTTCGGGTCCAATGCCCCGCCAATTGGGTCACACATTGGAGCACAGGAGTCCAATGGACTGATAGAATGAACATGCGATGCACAGGTTTTCCCAGTTCCTGCGCAGGGCGGCGGAGGTCATCGAGATGACCGAGCCGGAGGCATACGTCGCCTACACGTCCCACACGCGAGAGTGCACCGGGTGCACGGGCAACGACGTCCGCTGCAAGGTCGGGGCCCGGCTGTTCGAGACCTGGAGTCGGGCGGCGAGCGCGCAGGGCGCAGGGACGCAGGCGAGCGGGCCGGCGCGACGCCGGCCACGCG
>Ga0099792_10000690_pt1 | contig 12409 bp, 12 predicted proteins | sample Rivendell_Oct201_8_FD_83780 | JGI IMG/M metagenome (GOLD analysis project Ga0099792, IMG submission 83780) | Vadose zone soil microbial communities from the Eel River Critical Zone Observatory, Northern California, USA -... | ecosystem: Environmental > Terrestrial > Soil > Vadose zone >...
AAAAATGGCCAGCCTTTTCGGCTGGCCATTTCTTTTGCTGCGGTGTCGATTAGAACAATATTCCGACTGTAACCGGAATGAAGCTCGCGGTCCCACCGTTGGGGCCGCTGACGCTGACGCTGTTGTAACGCGCCTCGACGAACGTCTCGAAGCTCGTGCTCAATGGAATCTTGACGCCGCCGCCGATGTTCCAGCCGAAGTCATTTTCCGCGCTGGTGGCACCGCCGCCGTTGAACCCGACGCTCGGCCGATAAAGACCTGCGCCTCCGATCGCGTAGGGCGTAAACGACATGCCCAAGGGCAGCTCATAGACCACGTTTCCGGTGAAAGACGGAATGTTTACGCTGCTACCACCGCCCGTGCGGCCGAATTGATTGTACGCTGCCTCCGCGCGCACGGAGATTGGCAACAATTGCGGCTTGTAGCCGACTACGACCGCGATGTTATAGCCAGTATTGGTTCCAGTGCCCAAGTCGCCCGTCGGAAATGCGATTCCACCGGAAGCGCCGATCTGGAACGGATTGTATCCCTGACCCTGCGCGGATGGCGCGGCTGCGGCGAGCCCCAGGATCGCAATCATTGTAGGAATGGTGTTTTTCACTGTTGCTCCAATTTTCGTCGTGAGTATGTGTACCCGCCCAGTGCTACACCGTTACCTGATGCCGGTTCTGGCCGAGCGAACCATGCAATTTAGTTAGGCGATCGTGCTTCCTGTCTCTCGGCTGAGCAGTAAGTTGATTTCGTCAGCTCCGGGGCGCCAACAAGCCAACCCGCCGGGCTAACGTTCGCGCGCACCTGTTGAGCCGAAGATGCCCCGGCAAGCCATCCTCTACGTCTGCGTTCGATCTCTGAGCGAGCGATTCGCGCACCTTCGGCAAGAATCTCAACTCGGTGCCTCGAGCTCGAACGCTTCGGCGATCAGCCGGTAGGACTGCTTTCGCGCTTCGTGGCTGTGCGTGATCGTCACGATCATCAGCTCCTCTGCCCCGTAGTCGCGCGCGATTGTCTCGAGCCCCTCGCGCACCATCGCCTTGGTTCCGAGTGTCATCCGCCGCCTACGCACGATAGGGAGCGCACCATCGGGCTCGTCGAGAAAGCGCATTGCGGTTTCCACGGTTGGTACGGGTATCATCTTCCCGCTCGTTCGCAGTAGCGAAAGCGCCATACGGCTGCTCGTCGAGAGTCGCTCCGCCTCTTCAAGTGTGGCCGCGCAAAGCGCCCACGTCGCTACCATCACTTTCGGCTCGGAAAGCCGCGCATTTCGCGTGAACCGGTCTCGGTACAGCTCGGCGATGTGTGCGCCTTCGGAATTTATGAAATCGGCGAACACGTACGGCAGGCCCAGCTCACCGGCCCAGATCGCGCTCTGGGGAGACGACCCGAGCAGCCACATCTCTGGCGTTTCTGGGTCGCCTGGAAGTTTCGCGACGCGCGCGAACGGATGCTGATCCGGCAGCGTGCCGTCGAGATATCCGCGCAGCTCCGCTAACTGCTCGGGAAAATCATCGGGCGAGGGCTGCCTTCGATCGCGCTGCAACGCAAATGTGACGAGTGGAACTGTACCCGCCGCCCGACCGATGCCGAGATCGATTCTTCCCGGAAAGAGGCCAGCGAGCATGCTGAACGTTTCTGCCACTTTGAGGGGACTGTAGTGGGGAAGCATTACTCCGCCCGAGCCAACGCGGATGTTTCTGGTGAGAGCGGCAATCGGCCCGATCAGGGCTTCGGGGCTCGGACTCGCCAGCATTGGCGTCGCATGATGCTCCGCTACCCAATAGCGTCGATAGCCGACCGACTCGACGCACTGTGCGAGATCGATGCTGTTACGAAGGGCATCTCCACCGGTCGAGCCTTCGGATATCGGGGACTGGTCGAGAGCGCTGAGGAAAAGGGTCATGACGTGACGATTGTCGCTTAGGGCCGATCCCTCGCGGGGACGGTCTTGGTGACTCCAGCTCCCTCGGCGCAAGCCGCGACGTCGCTTTGCGATTCCGATTTGCACGCGCGCTGTCTCGACGTCGAGTCCGAAAAGAATCCTCCCACTTGAAGCCCCACCCCAGCCCAGCAACGGGATCGACCGTCGCCCTCCGGCAGCGAGTTGCAGAACGCTATACCGCGTGGAAGCTCGCTTGGCGCATACGCCAGATGTCGCACCGCACCCTCATAGCAGAATGGGACACCAGCAGACGAGACCTGATCGCAACGCTTTCTTATTCCGGCATACTGAAACGCGGCCCCCCGGACGCGTTCCTTCCGAGCCCCCTGTAGCACTCGCGCACGAGGTCAGGAGTACCGGCGCCATCGCACACGGCGCCCGCCACTCGATAGTCATGGTTCACCGCGGGAAGAATCAGGTCTGCCTGTAGCTCGTAACATTCGTGCCGATAGCGCGCGGGCGTCGCGTTACACGGATAGTTCAGGTCGTTTGGCTTGAATAGCACAACAGATGGTCCAGGCATCGAGTGTCGATGCATGCCAAGCTTCTCATCGGCGAAGATGCGCATGTGCGCACCCATGTTGTTCTCCATGAACACCCCGCTATAGCAGCTCCTCTGATCCCAATCGCTCGCGAGACGGTCGCAATCCTTGAGCGATGCATTCGCGTCGTAGCGATGGTACATCATCAGGCCATGACCCACGCCGTGAAGACAATCGTAGAGACGGAACTGCTCACGTGTGCCGCGCAATCCGTCGCAGGGCGCAAGCAACACGGACTGCGCAAGCGGAAGACCCATTCGCGCATCGAAATAACGTTGCAGGATGCCGTGATAACATCCTGATTGATACCGGTCATCGCATTCCGACAGCAGTCGAGTTGCTGTGGAGGGCGTGGATCGTACCGCGTATCCGAGTGCGTGCGCGAGCGTGTGACCGAGCAGAATGAGCGAAGGATCCGAGTGGACTAGACGGTCGAGCGTCCCCATCGCGAGAGCGATGTTTCCCGCCGACGAAAGCGCGGCAATTCCGTCGCCCAGGCAGGTGGCGTATGCGTCGATCGAGTGGCTGACGTGCGGCTTGCAAGCATTGAGCAATGAGTCCGCGATCGCCGCCGAGTCAGAGACCGAGCGTGTCGGCGTGGTCGGGGCCGTGGCGAGTGTATCAGCCGACATGTCGCTCATGCCTGCGTGACCCTCGTGTTGCGCGAAGCTGCGCGACGCAAAGACACCAATCGCGGCGAATCCCAGCATGACGGAATGCCTTCTGCCGAACAACGAAAATTTCAGTGACAAGTCGGTGCCCGATTGGGAGGGTAAATCAATCCGAAGCGAGGTAGCAGTATCGGATTATCACCGAGCACTGCTCACGTTTCAACTGCGTCGATTACGATTTGGCGCCAGTTGTCCGAGTGCCGACCCGGGTCACTGTGGCAGTCGCGGGCAGCGGCGTGAACTGCTGGCGTGGTTTATCGCGATTCCAGGCTGAGAGTGCGATTCAGCGCGGTGGCGACGTAAACCATGTCTATGCTCTTGAGGAACTCGTGCCAGGGCGGGGGTGCTCGAAACGCCATTCTCCCCGTCGCGTCCTCCCAGACCGGAACCACTACGCCGGGAATGTCCGCGGCCAGCGCGCTACGCTGGAACGCCTCCTGGATGCGAGCTTGCTCCGCGGGCGATCTCTTTCCGAAAGACCGATCCACGGGAACGATGACTATGTCGTTACCATCGCGTCGCAAATGCGCCACCTGAAATGTGGGCATCGCGTCATTTCGCTTCGGAGCGGCCTTACCCATTGCTATTGAGATTTCAATAGGCGCGCAGGTGCGTCAATGTCGGTTTTCTATCTCGAACTGTCGGTTTCCTATCACCCCCGGGGACCCCCTCCTTCCGAGCGCGGCTGGCAGCGCTAGCTTCCCACAAATGAGATCGTCAGCGGCGCTCGCTTTCTTTTTCGTGATAGGGTGTGCCGAGCGCGCACCGGGACCGGCTCCCGCCGACGTCGGCGGTACCGTAGTTGTTTCCGCCACCGGTGACCCAATCTCGCTCTTCCCGCCCTTCGTGGTTTCACTGGAGGGAAGGGAGATCACCGAGCAGATCTACGACTACCTTGCCGACGTCGGCGCTGACCTGAACACCGCGGACGAGAAGACATATCGGCTTGGCCTCGCCGACCGGTGGCGGTGGATAGGTGACTCGCTGGAGCTGGCGTTTCATATCAATCCGCTGGCAAAGTGGCACGATGGACGGGATGTCACTGCTCGAGACGTTCAATTCACTTTCGCACTCAATAAAAACCCCGCCCTCGGTGGGAGATTGGGGACCGAGCTCGCCAACATCGACTCCGTAACGGTGACGGATTCTCTTACCGCGGTGTTCTGGTTTCATCAAAGGTTGCCGACACAGTTCCTGGATGCCGCGGCGCAAATGCTGATTCTTCCGGCGCACCAGCTGGAGAAGATTCCTGTGAGCACTTTGCGAGAACACTTGCCTCCGCCCATCGGCACAGGCCGCTTCCGCCTGCGCAAGCGGAATCCTGGTGCCTCGGTGGAAATCGTCTCGGACACCTCCAACTTTCGTGGACGGGCGAGACTGGACCGGGTGATCTGGGCTGTCTCACCGGATTACACGGCCGCGGTCACGAAGTTGTTCAGCGGGGACGCCGATGTCTTCGATGGCCTTCACCCGGAAGACCTGAGTGAACTGGCGCGTCATCCGAATGTCCGGTCCATCCCCTTGCCCGGGATGGGGTACGCGTTTTTGCGATTCAATCTGCGTGATCCCGCGAACAAATCCCGCCGACATCCGCTGTTCGGCGATCGAGATCTGCGTCGCGCGATCACGTTGTCATTGAATCGCGCCACCATCGTGCGGAACGTCCTCGACACCTTTGCACTCGTGCCGGTCGGCCCGATCGTCCGGGCTTACGCGGTAACGGATCCGCACGGGGCGCAGCTCCCGTTCGATTCGGTGAGAGCCAGTCGGCTGCTCGATTCCCTGGGCTGGCGCCGACAGGGCGCGGACGGAATGAGAATGAAGAATGGAAAGCCGCTCTCCTTCTCAATCATTATTCCAAACTCGAATCGCAGTAGGGTCAGGATGGGACCGCTCCTCCAGGAGCAGCTTCGCCGCATGGGCATCCGGGTGCGGCTGGAGTTTCTCGAGGAGAGTGCCGAAACCGACCGCGAGTCCAAGGGCGCCTTTGATGCGGAGCTTGGTGCATGGGCAATGGGCTCAAGCCCGGACGGGATGAAAGGCGCCTGGACCAGCCAGGGCATTGGCAATCATGGCGTGAACTATGGTTCATATAGCAATCGGCGATTCGACGCGCTGCTGGACAGCGCACTTAAGGCCGACCCATCGGTAGCGCGCGACAAATTCACCAAAGCGATCGCCGTCATAAACGACGACGCGCCCGCTGTCTGGCTTTATGAGCCACGGAAAATCGTGGGCGTGAGCAGGCGAATCCGGACCACCAAAATGCGCCCCGATGCGTGGTGGTTTGACCTCGCGGAATGGTATATACCCTCAGCGGAGCAACTACCTAGGGATCGGATCCCCCTGTCCCGTTAAGGCTCCCCAGGCGGGCTTAACTCCTGGTAGGTGATATGAAAGTGCCCCTACGGTGATACGAAACAGGCATTTCAAATTGGGGAGCATAGTGGCATTTTAATGCACCAAATAACGCCCAAAAAAGGCCATAATGATCCGGCACCAAGTCTACTTCGATACACTCGGTTCGATGCAGGAGGACAGTGCTTCCTGGCGTACAGTATTCGCCGGACTGTCAATCCTGCGTCTCGTAGACGCGTATACCGATACCGGCTCATCCATAGACCCGGCGAATTGGGCGCAGCTGCATAGCGTGCGCACCGCGATCGAGGGAGTGGGCGAAGGCGATCCAGTTCGTGGCGTGCTCACAACCGTTCTCGACGAAATGACCAAGCGCGGGACGATCGATGAGACCGTTTCAAGAGGCCTCTTGGCGTACGGGCGCGCTCTGGATTACCAAGCGGCTTTTGCGCTCGCGATTGACGTCTTTTCGGCGGTTGCCAAGCTCACCCGCCCGGAAAAGAACGCCAAGCTTGCGGTCGATGCGCTCATCGCCGTAGGCGGTGCGGCCCGCCGCAATGGTGACTGGGATACCTCGGCCCGTGCCTATTCGCAGGCTGCATACATCGCGGACACGCTCGGCGACCGCCAAGGCGTGCTGACAGTTCAGGTCGGTATCGCGAACAGTTACATGAATAAGGGAAACCTCCCGCAGGCTCAGGCGATCCTGGACGACGTGCTTGTTCAAGCACGCGATCAGGGACTACCCGAAGTACAGGCCGTTGCTCTTCACAGCCGCGCAGCCATCGCGCACCAAAAAGGCGATTTTTCCGAAGCTTTGAAGCTCGCTCATGAAGCGCTCGGCCTCACATCGAATCCCACTGAGCGAGATTCCGTGCTCGAGGATGTCGGCGCAATGTTCACTTCTCTCGGACTTCGTGATGCAGCGCGAGATTCTCACCTCGTTTTGGCCGCCACGGCTCAGTCCCAGATGGTTCGCGCCACGGCCAACATCAACTTGATGGAATTGGCAGCGGTCGACGGGATGCCCGAAGCATTTGATGCGTACGCTCGCCAGCTCGCTCAGGTCACCCTCTCGCCTTACCTTCGCGCGCACTACCTGCTTTGTCTCGGCGAAGGCATGAATTGTCTTGGGCGCAGCGCGTCAGCTGAAGAAGCGCTTGAGGAGGCAATCTCCTTTTCCGAGGCCAACCAGATTCATCAGGTCTCGTTCAAGGCGCAGACTGTGCTGACCGCAATTCGCACCGCACCACGCCCGGTCAAGCCCTTCGTTGCGCCTCCTTCGTGGGTTCCGGAGGAGATCAGCAGCGTTGTCCGAGCAATCTCCGAGCTGCGGAAAACGGCGGTGGCTGCCGCGTAAGTAGCTACGGGCAGCCCCCAGGTCCGCTTACTTACCGGCGCAAACTGACGAGCCGTTAACAACCGGGCAGGGCGCATCGTTCTTCGGTGCGGTCATGTCCGAACAGGCCGTGAGGACGACGGCCGAGACGATGGCGATGGCGGCGAAAAGTCTGTTGCGGGTCATGGTAGAGCTCCTGATAAAGAGAAAGGGGAGGCGCCGTGGGGAACCGAACAGGCCAAACGTACCCCTAGTTGAAAACGCCGAAATGTCGTTTTCTTATCAGAAAATGTATGTTTCCTACCAAAAACTGTGACTTTCTTATCATTAGCTCTCGCGCCGCCGAGACTTTCCCACCAGTTTCCTAAGACCATGAGCGCGATCGCCATTTGAGCGTTGCGGCGTTTCTGCCATCGCGGCTACTCACTCACGTGAGGCATGTCCTCGCTGATGAGCCTGAGTTTTTCATCGCCTCGTCGTGGCAGGAGCTCGAATCCATCATCCGCCGCAAGCCGATCAGCGTCGTGATTCTCGACCCGACTGCTGATGGGCTCATGAACATCGGCGCGGTCGCCGGACTCCTCAAGCGATACCCGTCACTTCCCCTGATCGCGTACGTCACTCTCCACGCGCCTCAGTTCAACGCCGTCGCCCAGTTAGGGCGCCTCGGATTGAAGGAGGTCGTCCTTCATCATTTTGACGATGAGCCCGAGGGATTTCGTGAGCGGGTCGAGCGGGTCGAGGGAAATGCGTTGACACACGATGTCATTTATGCGTTGCGGGATCGATTGGGGCAGCTTCCGCGACAGCTTTCAGTGGCCGTGGAGAATCTTTTCGATCAACCCCATCGATACACGAGCGCTCTCGATCTCGGCATGGAGGCGGGTGTAGCCATCGTGAGTGTTTATCGCAATCTGGACAACGCGCAGCTTGGCTCACCGAAGCGACTGCTCATTGCCGCCAAGGTCCTCCGCGGTTTCGGCTACCTCCGCGACCCGGGCTACTCCGTTCTGGACGTCTCGATCAAGTTGGGCTACAAGACGGCCCGCATCTTCTCCGACCACTGGGTAAGCGTTTTTGGAATTACGCCCGCGCGTGTGCGAACCCGACTTACCGACGAAGCGGCGATCGAAAGTGTGTTGAGATGGCTTGGAGCGGGGGATGACTCCGCGCTTCCCGAAGAGATAGTGCGGCCGGTTGCTCAACCCGAATCTCGCCGGCGCCATCGGCGGAAACCGGAGCCCAGTTAGTCTAGTCCCACTGCAGAATCCCCTTCATGTCGTCCAGAAGGGGCACCGCCGATCTGTATCTCGTCGCGAATTCCGTGTTCCTTAATTCCCCGGCCTCCACGAAATCGCTCCACAGGTCGCCGAGCCTAACGATCAGAGGCTCGGTCCCCAACTCGTCGCCGATCGAGTCGGCGACGGTCGGGTGCGATCCTTCAACGTCGCCGGCGGGCGGCGAGCGATCGTTTCGTTTGATCATCTTGATGGAGGAGGCGCGCTGTCGGGTGGATCCAGGTGATCGAAGGGGATTGCTGCTGCGCCCGCGAACGCATTGCCAAATATGCGACCGTCACCCGTTACCCGTCTAGCAGCAACCATATGGTCGGCAAACCATCTGCCCCGGTGGGTTGCGAGATCGTCATAGCGGACGCCGCTTCCGCTCGATGACGAGTGAATGAATCTTCCATTTCCCGCATAGATCGCAACGTGGCTTATCCGGCCACCCTGCGCGAATAGCATCAAGTCGCCAACAACGAGGGAACGCGTCGTAGGTTCAACGGCGATTCCTGCTCCCGCCATCTGTCGCGACGTGCGCGGCAAATCAACTCCCTGGATTCCGTACACATACTGCACGAAGCCCGAGCAATCGAATCCGGTTCGGGGCGATGTCCCGCCGTATCTGTACGGCACACCGATGTACTGTTCCGCGGTCGGCACTACTCTGCGAGCGGCTCCGCTCGCAGAGGTGGTTGTGCTGACGGGCCAGGTCGTGCGCGACGTCCGGGTGGGCCTAGGGGCCCTGGGGGGAATATCGGCGGTGCGCCTGGAATAGACTGTTGAACGCGATCGGCTACCGCCAAAATGCAATCCAATTCCAACTCGATACTCGATCCCGCGAACGAACTGGGAATCGACCACCGTTGCCGGCGCAGCCAAATGGCGGGATCGGGCTTCGCCATTGATCGACAGGAGTCGACCGAGTGCGAGCTGAACTCCGCCCCCGTAACTCCAGGTTCGGATCGCATCCGTGAAAGAAGAGGGCTGTGCACTACTCTCAAGTCCGAGCCCGCCAAATGCGTAGGGCATGATGCCTTCGCCGAGCCGCGCATTGACGGGTCCGAAGATGAGATCGGCGTTGGTCGCCCAGACCAGGTCTGAAGGGCCTTGGTTGATCCCGCCAGGCTGAGTCGTCAACGAGGAGATTCCCAGCCCGCCGCTTCCTCGAATTCCGACGAATGGCGTGCCCATACTGAGCGCGAGGCCCCCGATCGTCCGGGTGATTGGGGCTGCGTTATCGAGCGCTCCATAGAACTCGACCCCGCCGGCCACCTGGGCCAATAAGCCTACGGGTACTGCCAGATATGATAGGACTCCAGAGAGACCTATCAAGCGTCGCAGGTGCATAAGCGACTCCACTGAAGAGGTTGGACCTTACAATGGCATTAGGGAGACCAGGCCGTGCCAATACGTTAAACCCTTGCTGTACAATGCTTTAAACGATCAAGCCCGAGCCGTAAACATCCTATTGTCACCTTTCTCGGACAAGCCCTGAGGTCAGAGGAACGATCTGGATTGACCGGGTATGACCGAATGCGCCCATCGGCGACCCCGACGGCTAAATGGCGACACGATTTCGAATCGGTGACCTTGGCCGTTAACGCCGGTGTCGTTATTTCGGTCTAACATCTGATGGGCGAGAACCTTCGTGGACGCTCCCTTGATCGTGCGAGTCACGATGCTAGCGCCCCTCAACCTCTAAAGCCTGGAGACAGAAATGCCAAAAATTGAATGGCGCTCGATCCTGGCTTTGGTGACCGCTGGACTCATTGTCAGCACCGGCTCCGCGCTTCGGCCGCCCACCGTTAACTCCATCGGCGACGCCGTTGAGGCCGCCTCGGCCAATATCGCTGACAACCTCTCAGGGAGGCCCCACCTGGGCTTCGATACTTTCGCCTATCCTGGCGATGATGCGATGCACGCCTGGCTGACGGCGGACAAGCCATATCGGTGGGTCGGCTACTATCTGTCGGCGCCCTGCCACAGCGACTCCTCTTGGGAAGGAAAGCGGGAAACACTCTCCGACATGGGGTGGGGCATGGCGGTGATTTACGTGGGTCAGCAGACCTGGGGACGGACCCCGGGCCAGAAAGTCGCCGTCACTCGCTACGTCACGAAGCGTGTTCGTCAGGTCAAGACACGCAGCGGCAAGCGGGTCGTGAGCTACATCAACAAGCGCGTCCCTGTCAAAGTCCTCGTGTCACCACGAGCCTCTCCCGGCTCAAGCTGTTCGACACAGCTCGTTGGCGCTGCCCGCGGCACTGCGGATGCTAACGATGCGATAGCGAAGACAGCGGCCGAGGGATTTGCGAATGGCACGGTCATCTTCCTTGATATCGAGCGGATGGAGTCGGTGCCAAAAGCGATGCGCGACTATTACGAAGCGTGGACAAAGCGAGTGGTCGAGGACGGACGCTTCCGCCCGGCCTACTACGCTCACAGCTTCAACGCGGATCTTATATATCGGGACGTGAAGCAGGTACTCGCCGCTGCAGGCATCTCGAACGATCCGCCTTTCTGGATCGCGAGCGAGCGTGGCTTTGCGATCGACAAGGCGCCCACAGAGGTCGGCCACGCGTTCGCGCAGGTCTGGCAAGGTGTACTCGACGTCGTGGAGACACACAACGGCGTGAGACTGCCTATCGACGTCAACGTCGCACAGCTTCCATCTCCGTCCGAGAATTATCCCGCCGGAGAATAGTCAGGCTACTTGACGCGAGTAATGAAGTCTTCGCGGTGCGGCGGCCTGAAAATCAAGTCGACTGCCAGCCAGATCGTCTTCGCGAACGGATAACAGAGGACGGCGCCCAGAATGGACAGCACGACCCCGCCGTATTCCAAAGCGTCCCACGGCGGATTGGGCCAGGTCGCGTACATCACGACCACAAATCCGAGCGCGAGCAATGCTTCGACGGCAATGAGGTTGAGCGTGTATGCGCCAAGGAAGTAATCCGATTCACCGCGCTCGAGGAGGATCCCGCAGTTGGGACATCTCTCTTTGATATTGAAGAATCCGGTGAACAAGCCTCCGTGCCCGCAGTTGGGGCACCGAAGAAGGAGCGCACGGCCCAACTGACGCCACGGCGATTGACGCGAAATGTCAGGGTGCGCTGGGTCAGTCATGGCTCCGTTTTCGTCTTCGATTATGAATCCTCGGGGCACGATTCAGGCCCCTGATAGTGCTGACTGCGAGCGCCCGACTATGCTATATGCCGCGCACAGCGTGAGGTTGATACGGCGCTTCGACTGTTAGGATCTGCTCTGCGGTCAGCACGACATCCAATGCGCGAACGGCGCTTTCCAAATGCTCGATCTTGGTAGCGCCCACGATCGGCGCGGCCACGCCGGGCTTCTGAAGCAGCCACGCGAGAGCAACTTCCGAAGGCTGAATGCCCAGCTCCTTCGCGACTCCGCGCACGGCCTCGATCACCTTCAAGTCGGACGGAGAGTCGTAAAGGTCGACCGCGTATGGATCATTGTCGGCTCGAGTCGTGCCCTGAATCGGCGACGGCGTTGTACGCGCGAGTCGTCCGCGCGCGAGAGGAGACCATGGGATGAGTCCCAGGCCCTCTTCGAGACAGAGGGGAATCATCTCACGCTCTTCCTCGCGGTACACGAGGTTGTAGTGATCCTGCATCGAGATGAAGCGCGCCCATCCGCGTCGCTCAGAGATGCTGAGCGCACGCGCCAACTCCCACGCGTAGCCCGAGCTCGCTCCGATGTACCGCACTTTCCCCTGGTGCACGAGGTGGTCGAGCGCGGCGAGGGTTTCTTCGATGGGAGCAGCTCCCTTGAAGCGGTGAATCTGGTAGAGGTCGATAGTCTCGACGCCAAGTCGTCTCAAGCTCGCCTCGCAGCCCTGTACGATGTGCTTGCGCGAGATTCCACCCATGTTCGGACCGTCGCCCATCGGGAAATGCACTTTGGTTGCGAGTACGATCTCGTCCATCTTGGCCATCTCCCTGAGGGCGCGGCCTGTCACTTCCTCGCTGACGCCCACCGAATACATGTCGGCGGTGTCGAAGAAGTTGACCCCGAGCTCGAGAGCTTTCTTGTAGAACGGCCGCGCGTCGACCTCGTCCAGAACCCAGGGACGCCATTTTGGCGTTCCGTAAGTCATGCAGCCGAGGCAAATCCTCGAAATAACAAGTCCGCTTTTGCCAAGCTGGGTGAATTTCACAAACCTCCCGCGCGAGATGGTCTCGCTTTCTCGGACATCCACATAACCGAAGCAGGGAGCTTCCGGCTGACCAAAGCTACTAGGCTTGGAGCTTTCATAC
>Ga0099792_10000699_pt1 | contig 12371 bp, 10 predicted proteins | sample Rivendell_Oct201_8_FD_83780 | JGI IMG/M metagenome (GOLD analysis project Ga0099792, IMG submission 83780) | Vadose zone soil microbial communities from the Eel River Critical Zone Observatory, Northern California, USA -... | ecosystem: Environmental > Terrestrial > Soil > Vadose zone >...
GAAAGCTCGGGTGGTAATCTACGCCTATCAGTAACATGTTCGGCTCCTTTCTCCCGAGCCTATGGTCGTTGAACAACCACAGTCTACTCGGGTCGAGGAGCCGACATTGTTATGCAATCAAGTCCCTGAGGCGCGACCCGATGATCCTAAGTCTCACGACTTCACCGGTTGGAAAGTTTTGTCATCAATCGCTTTGCGAATCCAACGCATCAGAGTGATTGCCTTGAACTCGGCAAACAAGGTTGCGCCTTTTGCATCTTCGATAGAAATCGGGAAACGGTATGTCTGGCCCTGAACAGGGGCAGAAGGTTGATTTGCGGGTGAGGGAAATTCCAGCCCCACCCAAGGTCCTCAAAGCGCGAGAAATTCGGTATATCCGAGAAATCCTACACGCAAGCCAGGCCATATTCGCCCACTTTCTCTGTGTCAGTCCCAAGGCTGTGCAAAGCTGGGAGCAGGGCTCGCGACGTCCGCAAAGCACCGCACTACGGCTCCTGATGATTGCCAAGAAGAATCCAGCCGCTCTTCTGCAGAGCTAATAAGGGTGAATCCCCCACAATGACGAGTGACCTTCGAAGCATGCCAGTTCGGCGCAGTGATACAGCCCGACGGGTATTTTGTGATGCAGCATTCCTGTTGTCCAACACGGCTGCTCGACTGGGCCGAAGGCGCCCTGATCGCACTTTATTGGTGTGCGGGAGATTTACAGATTGCATGACCACTTTTTGACTCTGCGTTGACAAATCGGTGCCCGTCCGCCGATAGAGTGTGACTTTACCCTCAGAGACTCAATGCGTTTAAAGCAGCGCGCGAGACTGGGTCGAATCGCAAGGATAACTTTGAAGACAGGCGACAACGCAACCCGAGTTGTGATCCTCGGCGCTGGTCCGGCAGGACTGACGGCGGCGTACGAGCTGTCGAACCTGGGGGTAGGGTGCGTGGTGCTGGAACAAGACGCGGTCGTGGGCGGACTGGCTCGCACCGTGGAGTATAAGGGTTTTCGCTTCGACATCGGAGGTCATCGCTTTTACACCAAAGTCTCGTTAGTGCAGCAAATCTGGCACGACGTTCTTGGCGACGAACTCCTTACGCGCAAGCGTCTCTCGCGCATCTACTACAAATCGAGGTTCTTTCAGTACCCGCTGGAGCCGTTCGACGCCATCCAGGGACTGGGCCTGATCGAGGCGTTTCGCTGCGGACTCAGCTTTGTGCGAAGCCGGTTGTTCCCTACGCTGCCCGAATGCGATTTCGAAACTTGGGTTTCGAATAGGTTTGGCCGACGCGTGTTCGAGCTGTTTTTTGAGAGCTATACGGAAAAAGTCTGGGGTATGAATTGCCGCGAAATTGCTCCGGAGTGGGCGGCACAGCGGATACAAGGGCTTTCGCTCTGGTCGTTGCTGCGCGATGCAGTGTTTCGGCGATCTGAAAAACAGATCAAGACGCTTATCAAGGAGTTTCAGTACCCTCGGCTTGGACCCGGAATGTTGTGGTCGCGGATGCGAGAGATCGTGGAGGAACGAGGCGTACCGGTGATTCTGAATGCTCCGGTAGAAAGCGTTAAGTGGCGGGCGGGAAAGGTGGTTTCCGTGCAAGCCGGAGGCAAGACCTATGACGGAGCGCAGTTCATCAGCAGCATTCTCATACGGGAGTTGATTGAGAAGCTCGATCCCGCAGCGCAGCCGGCGCTTTTGGCAGCAGCAGGGAAATTTCACTACCGCGATTTCATCGTCGTAGCGTTGATAGTACGAGGCCGAAATCTCTTTCCGGACAACTGGATTTATGTGCACGATCCAGCGGTGACCGCTGCGCGCGTGCAGAACTATGGCAACTGGAGTCCGGGGATGACGCCCAATCCTAATTTGACGTGTTTGGGCGTGGAATATTTTTGCAACATGTCTGATGCAATTTGGAAGGCGGCGGATGAGGACCTAATTGCATTGGCGAAGCGAGAGATGGTGCAGCTGGGACTGGTGCGTGGAGAAGATGTAGTCGATGGAGCGGTGGTGCGAATGACAAAGGCCTATCCTGTTTACGACCGTGGTTATCAGGATGGCCTTGCGGCCGTGCGCGAATTCCTTGCCAAGGTGCCTAATTTGCAGCTCGTTGGACGAAATGGAATGCATCGCTACAACAATCAGGACCACTCGATGTTGACCGCTATTTTGGCGGCGCGAAACGTGGCGGGTGCACGATTCGACTTGTGGAACCTGAGCGTCGATAAGGATTATCTGGAAGCGGGACCGGAGATTAGCAACGAAGAACTAGCCGCAATGGAGCAAAACCAGCCGCTGGTGCCCAGGGCATTATGACGAAAGCCCGCGCCCTGGCACTGCTGATGCTTGCCGTTTTTCTGGCAACCGCATTCGGCAAGGGTTGGACCAGCAGCGAAACCGACTTTCCAAACTACTACACCGCTGCTGTTCTGGTGCGTCAGGGTGCACCTTTGCGCGACTACTACGATTGGACGTGGTTTCAGCGGCAGATGAATTACGCGGGAATCGAGCACCAACTGGGAGCGTATCTTCCGCAGACGCCTGTGACCATGCTGCCAATTGTGCCGCTGGCTGGCTTTCCGGTGCAAACCGCCAAACAGATATGGCTGGCGCTCAACCTTGCATTTTTGGCGGCTACGTTGTGGATGCTTTCAAGGGTCACGCAGATTCGGATTGAGCACATCGCAATACTGATGTTTCTGGGTTACGGCTCGCTAGAATCCAATTTTCGCCTAGGCCAGTACTATGTGTTTTTGTTATTCCTGCTGACGCTGGCGTTTTACTGTCTGGACCGGGGCAAGTCAGCGGGGAGCGGCTTTCTTTGTGGTGTGGCGCTCGGACTTAAGCTGTACGGCGGTCCTTTTCTGTTGTATTTCGTGGTGAAACGCAATTGGAAGGCGGTTGCTGGAATGCTGGCCGCGTCCGCCATAGCCGTCGCAACCGCAATTGCGCTTTTCGGCTGGAAAGACGTTCACTTCTACGCGACGCAAATCTTGCCGCGATCTTTGGAAGGCGAGGTCATCGATCCTTACCACGCTGGTAATGGGACTCTTACGACCCTTTTGCGGCGCTCGTTTGTCTTGCAATCGGATCTGAATCCGCACCCGCTTTGGAGTGCACCGCTCGTTTTTTTTTTCCTGCGGCCGTTCACAGCGCTGCTCATCCTTGCGTGCACATTATTTGGTCTGGCGTCGGAGAGCAAAGATTCTTGTCGCCGCGGTTTTGCCTGGTTCACGATAGCGATCCTGCTGCTTTCGTCGAACACAGCCCCGTATACATTCATTCTCTTGTTATTGCCGGTGGTTCTGTTGCTGCAGCACGCCGGACCTAAGGAGAGAATTTTCCTGATTGTTTCGTACATTGCGCTGAACGCTTTTTTGTTGCCGGACTGGGTCCGCTTCTTTCCGAAGTTGTGGATATTGGCTGCGCTCTTCTTCGCGGAAGGGCGTGAATATTGGCGATCGTTGAGTCCCAAACTTGCGGCTGGAGGACTAGTGGGGCAATCATTATCGCGGCGTTCGCCGCACAGAGACACCAAGCACGCTACCTGCTCGAACCCGGGCGACATTTTCAGCGAGTCGCTCTAGACCGAGGAACGTTTCTTTCTACATTTCCCGCAGTATCGAGCGCCGGACTTTTTTATGAGGCAATGGTTCCGAGCGGGTACGTGCTTCGCTGGTTGCACGATGGACAGATGGAAGAATTTGCTTTCGAAAGCCAGGCTTTTCATCCGATGGCGCCGTCGTCCGAGGGGCCGATCTACTTTGAATTGGTGAAGAATGGTGCATCAACTACTATGACTTTTGATCCTGCCACTCGGCAAGTGGCGCGCGCTGCTTTGCCGCCGCCGGCCACGACCGAGGGTTCAGTGATCTCGCCTGACGGAAAGTGGATGGCCTTTGAGTCGATGCAGACCGGGCCCAAGCAGATTTGGCTGCGAGATGCGGTGACTGGCAAGACAGAAGTCGTGACGGGAGGAGACTGCAACAACTCCTCACCTGCATGGGAAGGTTCACGCACTTTGATTTTCGCCAGCGATTGTGGACGAGGTCTCGGGTTGCCGGTGTTATATCGCGCGAGCTTGCGCTCCGAGTAGGTGGACGTAGATGCCGTTGCGTTCGAAGATCTGAACCATCTCTCATGTGCGGGAGATGTGTCCGGTGGAGTCGGTTTTGAACCAACTGCTGCCGAGGCGAAGCGTGTCACGTCTGAAGGGAGTTGGCTTTTCCAGATTCTCGCTGAACCACGCTCGCAGCTCGTTCAGTTCATCCGCGTCGCAACCCGTGATGTTTTGCCTCTCCAGCGCCTGTGCTGCTGCCTGAACGATTCCCTGCTCAACATGACTGTCCTCGTCTTTGCGGCCGATGATAAGGCGGACGTAGTCGCGTTTTTCTAGCACAGCGTGCCGCGCGAGGATGCAGCGTTCGGAATCGTAATCGCCCAGGCTGCACAAGCAAAGTGAAAATAGCAGTAAACACCAGGTGGGTTCTGTTCAATGTGTATTCGCGTTAGAATGCCGGACTTGTTTGTAACCAGAGTGAATGCGCGGACTGGGGACACTAATGAGAAATCAGTGCTGGTCAAAGGGTCTTGTTGTGATTTTGATGAGCATTTTCGAGCTGACGTTTGCGTTTCACGCGAGGCCGGCGGCCGCGCAGCACACTGCGGCTGCGACGGGAGACACGCAACGTGATCCAGCGGAACCCGCACAAGGCAAGCCGCACGCGAAAATTTTGCCGCGGCCGGGAGGAGCGGTCGCGCGGCAATCCGTGGATGAGAAGTCGATGCGCGCATTGATTGAGAAGCTGGTGGGTTGCGGGACACGATTGACATTGTCTTCGTGGAGCGATCCGAAGCGCGGTGCGGGCTGCGGGCGCGATCAAATCGTGGCGCGGTTTAATGAGATCGCGAAAGGTTCCGGAGGCAAGTTGCAGGTGGTGGTGGACAAGTTTGAGATGACTGCGGAGCGGACGGCGGGGAAACCGGTGCCGCTGGAAAATGTGTATGCGATTGTTCCGGGCACCGATCCGAAGCTGGCGAAGACGGTGTTTCTTGTTTCGGGGCACTTTGACTCGCGGCCGTCGAACGTGATGGATCCCGAAACTGATGCACCGGGCGCTGACGATGACGGCTCAGGTGTGGCGGTGAGTGTGGAGTCGGCACGATTGCTGAGCAAAGCGTCGGCGAATGGAAAAGGCTATCGCGCGACGCTGCTGTTTGCGGCTGTGGCGGGCGAAGAGCAAGGATTACTGGGCAGCACGCATTTACTGGACTGGCTGAAGCAGCAGGGCTATACGGTCGGCGGGATGCTGGACGATGACATTGTGGGAGCCGATCCTGCGCCGGGTGCGCCGCATCGTGTGCGGTTGTTTTCTGGGAACGGCGAGATCGAAGATTGCGTCTCGCCTTCGCGCGAGCTGGCACGCGCGGTGGAGGAGATCGATGGGCGCTCGGCGATTCGAATGATTTTTCGCGTGGACAGGTATGGGCGCGGCGGAGATCACTATCCGTTTTACAAAGCGGGACTGCCCGCCGTGCGTTTTACCGAGCCGCTGGAGAATTACGATCATCAGCACCAAACGCCTCGCACGGAAAACGGCGTGGAGTATGGGGATTTCGTGAAGTATCTGAACTTTGCGTTTATGGGAAATGTGGCGCGAGACAATGCCGAGGCGTTGCGGCAATTGGCGCTGGCTCCCGCTGCGCCCACCGACGCGAAGCTTGCGGGTGCGGTTACCCCGGATGCGAAGCTATCTTGGTCGGCGGAAGACGATCCCGAACGGGCTGGGTTTGAGATTCTTTGGCGCGAGACTACCGAGCCGCGCTGGCAGGTGTATGATTTTGTGCCTTCGGCGGGACCGACGGTTTTGAAGGGCGTGTCGACGGACAATCATTTTTTTGCGGTGCGCGCAGTGGGGAAGAATGGTGCGCGTTCGATCGCGGTGGTCACGGAAATTGAGCGCAGGCCGCCACCGCTGCCGACCAAGAAATAAAGCGCTCTAAAGTTCGCCCCATCCGTAGGGTGAACCATGTTTAGTTTCCGTCGACTTATGAGAACTATGACGAAACCGGCTCGTTGAACGCACGGATGCGCGTTTAGGTCGAAAAACTCATGGCAGATCCAGAATGGCACGCAAAGCAGGACCGCTTACACGCCGAGAAACAAGCACGACGACGCGCCCAGCAAGAGAGTGTAGCCGAGCGTGAGCGCAGAAAACTTAATTCAAAAGGACAACGAATGGAAAGAGGACAAATGAGTGCTTGAACCTGCAACTTTGCCGGCCTGCGAGAAACATCTAAGGGTGCTCTCAGATCGTGAATTCATATCCCTTACGGGGCAAGCGGAACAGGTCAGTAAAGGCGTGGTACAGTTCACGCCGGTAACGCCCTCATTGGTGAGCACTGGAGGCACCGTACCACGAAGAAGGTTTCAGAAGGTACGATTCATCTAATAGGGCGCTCCGGAACCAATTTGCTTTCTGGCCATCGTCGACCAAGTCTCTGCGGGAATGCTTGAGAACACGCTCACGATTTCGGGGTGAAACAGCCGGTCCGCCTCGCGCCGGATTGTCTCGCGTCCTGCGTCAAATGGGGACGCACGACGATAAGGCCGGTCGGAAGTGATGGCATCGAAGCTGTCGGCCACGGCGAAGATCCGCGCGCCCGGCGGAATCTCCTCGGCCTTGAGGCCGCGTGGATAACCACTGCCATCGTGCCGCTCGTGATGCGTGAGAATGATCTCAGCGGCATCTACAAGAAAAGGGATGCCCTTTACGAGTTCAAATCCGATCTGAACATGCTGCTGCATTAGTGTCCGCTCATCCGCAGTCAAAGGCCCCGGTTTAAGCAGAATGTCGTCGGGAACGCCGAGCTTTCCGATATCGTGCAGGTAGGCTCCCCTGGCAAGACTTCCGAGTTGCTGGTCCGACCAACTCATCGCTCGGGCAATTTCGAGCGAGTAACGGCAAACACGCTGCGAGTGGCCCCCAGTTTCACGATCGCGGAGATCGATCGCCGCGCCTAACGCCCGCAGCGTGTCCTCGTAGCTTCCTTCGACTTGCTGCAAAGCCGTCTGCAGCTGCGCGGTTCGCTCCACGACCATTTCTTCGAGATGCTGGCGATAGTTTTCGACTTGCTGTTCGAGCCGCTGCTTGTGCAGTGCGCGCCCAAGGCTCGCCACAACGACGCTTTCCAGAAGAGGTTTGACGAGATAGTCGTCCGCGCCCGATCGCATGGCCTCGACGCCCACGTCCACGTCATCAACGCCAGTGGTGACCAGGAAGGCCACGTGAGGGTGTCGGCGGCGAACCTCGCTGAGAAGCTCCATGCCGCTCATGCCGGGCATCTTCAGGTCCGAGATGACCGCATCGAATGGCTGGCGCTGTAAGGATAAGAGGGCTTCTTCGCCATTGCTGGCCGTCGCGCAGTAGTAATCAGGCGGGCCCAGAAGTATGGAGAGCAGCCTGCAGGCCGCGAGTTCGTCGTCAACCACGAGCACACGGGTGAGGGAGCGCCGAGGTGGCATAACTTTGGCGGCGATGCCATGGCCCTCCGGAGGGATAACTTCGTCTAGGTTGGGCATTGCAAACGTCCAGTCAACGAACACGAGACCCAACTCGGTGCGCGTGATTCACGCCTGTCACTCTGCCGCCGATGCGAGTGCATCGGCGAAATTCCTATTGCAGCACCCATGGCCCGGTCTTTTCGATGAAGCGGCATCCGTAGCGCCGCAAGGGCGCACTCTTTGAGTCCACATGAACAATTTTCGCCTTTCCCACGTAAGGTTCGCCACGGCTGGTCAGATAGACGTCCACAATGGAATCAACAGACAGTTCCGCTGTGCAGCCGCACAGAAACCCGCTCAGACTCACGTTCTCAGTCGTAGCGACCTCACTGAACTGCTGACCGCGACTGTCCGTGCCCCCTAACTTTAGAGGAAGACGCAACCGTACGCGCACCTCGGCCCGAGTAGGGGTTCGCTGCGACTTGGCAGTTTGTCTGAGGCATGCGCGCAGTGCCTCGAAGTCAATTGGCTTTTCGAAATAGCCCGCAGCACCAAGCTGTTTGCAATGTTCCTTGGTTTGTCCACCTCCCTCCCCGCTCACGATAATCACCGGGATCGTCTGCGTGCGACTCAAGGAAGTGAAGGCTTGCAGCAGTTCATAGCCGGAATAATTCGGCATTCGCAGATCGAGCAAGATGGCCTCGGGCCGGTGTTCGAGAGCCAGAGCCAAACCCAGCTCTGGCTCGCCCGAGTCGATGATTTCATAAGCGTCGCCGAGCTCAAGGCGCATGAGGCCGCGTAGCGCCTCATCATCGTCCACAACTAATAGTTTTCCCATCCTACGGTTCCTCCTACTAGCCGGAACGGATTTCGCTTGCCTTACGTTCGGTTGCACTGCTCGAAGCGGGTGCCGACTTCTTCCCACCATCAAGCACGGCGCGAACCTTGCGGATAAGAACCTCGTCCGTGAATGGCTTGTGCAGGAGGTGCGTTTGCGGATCCAGAACGCCGTGCCCTGCAATAAAGCTGTCGGTATAGCCCGACATGTAGAGCACCTTCATTCCCGGCTGCCGTGGCAACAATTGCTCTGCCAGAACGCGGCCGTTGATGCCGGGCATCACGACATCGGTCAGCAGGAGATCAAAAGCTCCTCCGAAACATCTGGCCACTTCCAGGGCAGTCTCACCGTTCTCTGCCGACAACACGCGGAATCCGGCCGCTTCCAGAAAGGTCTGCGCAAGTTTTCGCAGTGGCTCGGCGTCCTCCACCAGAAGAATGGTTTCCGAGCCGCGCAGATTTTCTCCCGAGTCGCGTGTCTGCTCCTCCGCGGCCGGCTGACCCACATGTCGTGGCAGATAAATTTGAAAGGACGTACCGTTTCCCGGCGCACTGTCCACCCAAATATAGCCGTTGCTCTGCTTCACGACGCCGTACACAGTTGCAAGTCCAAGCCCTGTACCTTTGCCACGCTCCTTGGTGGTAAAAAAAGGTTCGAAGATATGTGTCAGTGTTGCGGCGTCCATTCCCATTCCCGTGTCGGTCACTGTCAGCATCACGTACGTTCCAACCTTGGAACCTGGATGGTTCCAAGTGTAGGCTTGGTCTAGCTGCACATTGGCGGTCTGGATCCTCAGTTTGCCGCCCACGGGCATGGCGTCGCGCGCGTTGACAGCCAAGTTCATGATGACTTGCTCGATCTGGCTCTGGTCTGCTTTCACATTGCCAAGCTCAGGATCGAGCGCCAGCGACACCTCGATGTCTTCCCCCAACAGCCGGGGAAGCATCTTTTCCATATCGGAAGTGAGTGTGTTGAGGTTCAGGACGGCGGGCGTCAAGACCTGCTGCCGGCTGAACGCCAACAACTGTTTGGTCAATGAGGCGGCTCGCTGTCCGGCTTTTTCAATTTCGAGGGCATGGTTACGCAGGGCAGGATTTGTGCTCAGGGCCTTATTCAGCACTCCGCTGTAACCGATGATGACTCCAAGGTGGTTATTGAAGTCATGCGCAATTCCTCCTGACAACCGCCCGATCGCCTCCATCTTCTGCGCCATTCTCAGTTGCCGTTCGAGCACTCGTTTTTCTGTCACGTCCTCCGTAAATACCTCAAAATATACAGGGGCGCCGTTTTCATCGTTGACGCGACGGCCCGAACACCGCACGGTGATCGGCGTACCGTCCTGGCGCTTCCACTCCAATTCGACGTCCTTGACTTCCTCCATGCCGGTGAGGAGCTCGCTCCAGCGCTGATATTCGCCGGTGTACCGGAAGATCTCGCTCGCCAGGTCTTTCCGGAGGAGCTCCTCTCCCAGTTCATAGCCAAGCATCCTCTGCAGAGCTGGATTGACTTGTAGAAACCGGCCAGACGTGCTCGCACGATAAATTCCATAGGGAGCATCTTCCACCACCGACCGAAACCCCGCTTCCGACCGCTGAAGAGCCTGCTCCGCCCTTTTGCGCTCCGTAATGTCGCGATTCACAATGACAAGTTTTTCCGGATCGCCATTGGCATTCCTGATGACGCTTGATGTTGATTCGAGCACCAACCACGTGCCGTTCTTGTGGCGAAGACGGTACTCCAGCGTTTTGCCCATTCCTGAGCGCCGCGCATGCTCGGCGGCTTCGATGACGCGCTCACGATCCTCAGGGTGAATCTGCTCGAAAGAAGACGAGGCTTGCAACTCCTCAGGCGAATATCCCAGCGCCTTCTGATAAGAAAGACTGTTGTAAAGCCGCTTTCCTTCCATATCTACAACCGCGATCATGTCGGCCGCGTTCTCAGTTATGAGGTGAAAGAGTTCTTCCCGTTCGACCAGCTGTCGGCGAATGCGGTAGATCAGAAGATGCTGATAGATGGTGTAAATGTCAAAGAGGAAGACCAGAGCCACGAGCCCGCGCATGGCCTGCGGCAGCACATTTAGTGAATAGAAATCCTGATGCGAGGGTCCGTTTGGAAGAAGAAACGAGGCCAGTCCAATGGTAAGCAGGAAAGTGATGACGACTGCCGCTGCCCACAGCCACCATTCTCGCCGCTCAATCCGCCGAAAGTTCGCGCGGAGGGTCGCGGTTTGTGCATCCCCCATCTTGCCCACGGTTTTTGCTTTGCGAAGTCGCAATCATCACCTGTTGATGTGCCCTTTTTCGTTCAGACTCCGCCTTGGTTTACACGCGATCGGGGAGTTTGTAGCTGAGTCGATGGCCTCCGAGCATACTGTTCCTAAACCTCTTATACCGGCTCGGATCGAGTCTCCTCCGGCGCCGCCCGAGTCTGTTCTCTGTCTTTTGACTTTCCGCAAGGACCACGGGATCAAGGGGCGACCGCTCTAGAGATGGGTTTCTGATAGGGCATTTTCATCGGCGCTCCGCAGCAGCGTCCCCGCGTTGTCCCCTCGCTCGGTTGCCTCGATCTAAAGCTCGGCCGGGGATGAATAATCAACCACAGAAGTTACTCGCGCGCGCGTATATATAGCTTGATGTTTATAGACGCGTCAATACAATAGTGAGCGTATGTAGTTATACGTACGTATTTGCGTTACAAGAACCGTTTGTACCTTTTGTCTCGCTTGTGCGCAACTTTCTCGGCAAGAAACTGGGGCATCGCGACTCACGGCGACGTAAGCTACCGGTCTGGCTCGCTCGTATGTCAAATTTTTTTGAAGAAAAACCTGACATCTTTTTTTTATACGGAAATACATGGCACGTGCGAAGACGCAACACCTTTTTAAGAGGCTCCGGCCGGACCATGGCTTTTGTCCGCCAGCAGATCGAACGCGGTGGAGAACGGCTATGGAAGCTTGAAGATTTCCGCGACCGCCCCTTCGCGGCGGTCGCACAGGCTCTCTCACGCCTCACGCGCCAGGGGCGCCTCGAACGCCTAAGCAAGGGCGTCTACTACCGCACCCGTGACACCTCTTTCGGGAAGAGTCGGCCGAACCCCGCCGCGATCCAGAGGCTCGCCTCTCGGCGCAAGAGTGTTTTCCCTTCAGGTATCGCAGCCGCGAGTCTTCTCGGCTTCCCGACGAGACGACAAAGCAAAACGAGGTTGCTGCCAGAGCGCTCAGCCTACCTCGAAAACTCGTTGGCAGCGATACCCTCATCCATACGCGCGGACCCGAAGCATGGGCCAGCCTCTCGGAAAGCGATGCGGCGTTGCTCGACTTCTTGCGCCGGGCGGCCAGGACGAGCGAGCTCGCCGGAAGAGACCATCCGCCGCACCATCACGCTGTTTTCGGAGAAAGGGCGCTTCGAGCGCCTGCTCAGAATTGCAGCTTCGGAGCCGCCGCGTCCGAGCGATGATCGGCGCTATCGGCGAACAGCTCGGGAAAAAACAGCGGTGCGCTGCGCTGCCTGCGAAATTCCCTGAATCCCTTTTCACGATTCGACTTCGGCCGGTTCGCCGGACTGCGAAACGCCCGTGACTGGCAGGCCAAGGGACGCCACTGGCATGAAGCTCTTTGAAGACCCAGATTTCGAGCAAGCAATCCTCCGGGCGACGGAGCATTTCCAGAACCGCAGACTCCGCGCTGCAATTATTGAGAAGCACTACTACGTTACGGAAGCGTTGCGACTTATCGCCATTACGGCTCCTGACAAAATCATCTTCAAAGGCGGCACTAGTCTGGCGAAAGGCTCGGTCATACCACACTCTCCTGCTGGGCTCCTAAATGTCAGATGACCAAACCGGCTGCTACGACTTGTCGGGAATTGAGTTCGCAGGCCAGCGCACGTGCGATTTGCCGCATGATCCGAGCTGCGCTGAAATCCGAATAGACTGTACTTTCACGAAACTAGCGCCCATACTCCAGCCAGCAAATTGTCCGAGCCACTAGGATTAGTTGTTGGTCTTCCGGGCCGAGTCCTTACCTTAGCGTGACCAC
>Ga0099792_10000707_pt1 | contig 12286 bp, 11 predicted proteins | sample Rivendell_Oct201_8_FD_83780 | JGI IMG/M metagenome (GOLD analysis project Ga0099792, IMG submission 83780) | Vadose zone soil microbial communities from the Eel River Critical Zone Observatory, Northern California, USA -... | ecosystem: Environmental > Terrestrial > Soil > Vadose zone >...
CTCCCGCCAATCTAAGTGACGCAGCACTACCGGGCCGCTGTCGAAGGTTGGTGTGCCTTCAGGAATGTTCGCACACGGTTGATGGTCCGCGCCTTGAGTTCCGGCGGATCCTTCCAGGGATAGACCGACACATCCGCCTTCGGCGCCACGATGCGACATCGACGGCTGTCTGATAGGCGTGCGCCGCAGTGTCGTCCGGCAGGACAATCATCGGCGTCTGACAGTTGCGCACGAAGTCGCGCGAAACGCTGTACACGAAGTCGGGCCGGACGCGGTAAAGATTGTGCAGATACTTCTCGATCGTCTCCATCGACACATCGGGACGCCGTTCGCGGAGTTCCTTCGCCCAGGTAAGGCCGGAATCGTACATCACGCCAGGCTTCTCTGGTCGCTCGCCGATCGGCTGACTGAGCACTCCAGCGACGATGCGGTCCGGGGCCCGCTCCATCAGCTTGAGCGCAAACGAGCCGCCGATGCAATTGCCGAAGAAGAGGAACTGCCGGATGCCGAGGTGGTCCATCAGCCCCAATTGGTCGTCTGCGAAGGCGCCCCACGGGTCGTCAACCGGGACCGGCCCCGTGGATTCGCCTCCGGTGGCGTTGCGCTGGTCCATGGTGATGACGCGGAAGTCGTTCTTGAAATGCTCCATCACGTTGATCACGGCGTTAGGCCAACCGCCCATGCGCGAGTTCAAGCCCCCACCCGGTATGGCGAACAGCGGAAAGCCGGTGCCGACTTCCTGGTAGCGGATGCGGACGTTACCTTTCTGGTAGAAAGAAATACCAGCCGCAGTAGGTGCAGCCGGCTGGGCAAATACGCCTGACGCTGCTGCTATTGCGGTCGCCGCGGCGCCCGTTGCGAGAATGTTGCGTCTGATCGGATCCATAGCTCCCTCCTTGGTCACTGTTACGGCCGGTGTACGCGGCTCGAAGGTATTGGAGTGGATCGAAGCCGCTGGCGGGTTCTTCAATATGACCCTTCGTACGGGGCCTTTGTAGCACAGATCTTTTAGGCGCCAAAGAGGCCGAATGTCCGCCTGGGACGGCTATGATATACGAAATCGGGGACCGACCTCAACGCGATCCGGCACAAGCAATCAATACGCTGTCGATTCTCGCGCAGCGGCGCAGCACTTCTTATATTTCTTCCCACTGCCGCAAGGGCACGGATCATTGCGCCCGATTTTTGCGCCACTCCTCTTGAACGACGTGGGGGGCGATGGCTTGTTATTTGAGACAAGGAGTGATGGTTTGTGATCCGACATGGGGAGCAATGGACGCTCGCGCACGCCGATTTGCAATTGTAACTGGGTGAACAGCTGGGAGAAATCATCGGCGAGCATCTGACGCGGAATTTCATCGGTCCGAAAGAAGCGCCAGCTACTTCTTCTCTCCAATAGATTGGAGAGCCGGTCAAAGGCGTTCCCCCGCTTGCCGGTGTCGGCCAACACATGTGCAATTCCTAGCCCAGCCTCGATCGAATCCGGCTCTATCTCCAATGCCCGGCCATAACATTCCGCAGCGCGGCCGCGCCGCCCAAAGACATATTGAAAGCGCGCTAGCCTCAAGTGATTGACGACATCCTCAGGCTGCGCAGCGACCGCCGCCTTGAGTTCTGCCAGCACCTCCGGCGCAGGCCTCGTCTCTCCCCTGTAATTCACGCTAATGAGTCTCATCGGGCCTTTGCTCTCGGCCTGCTCCGGCCCGGCGGCAGCCAACCTGACGAAGGAGGCCATCATCTGCATCGTTGTTTCCGCAGTGAACTCGAAATCTGCCGGCTTATCGCAGGAGACACAACGGAGATCGTCGCCGACGAAATAGGGCGTACCTGTCGTATTCTTGCCCGCAACAATGGATTTAACCTCGTAGCGGTTGACGTCGCCGCACCGCTCGCATTTGAGCGTCAATGTGATTGTGTTTCTGGGATTGAGAAAATCGCCGGCCACAATGGCCGATCGACGAGCCAGAAGCTGTCGTCGATGCGCAATGACGCGATCACGGATTTCCGTCAGATGATCCGCCTCGTGCCCCATTACCATGCACAGGCGATAGAAACACTCATCGATCTGGGGTTGCTTGCGCCGGACCTCCGGAGCGAGCAGGTCGATGGCCTGCTTGCTGGGCGCAGCTTCGGCCAATAAACACCATCCCTCTAGATCGTCGTTAATTAATTCCATGAAGCGCTCAACTGCAAACCGGCCAGTCGCCTCCCCGCCGATCTCTTCAAGAGCGGTCCGGCCATAAATCTTCTGCGAACTGTCAAGCTTGTCCCATTGCGCGATCAAGGCCAGTTCCGCTGGTTCTCCGATCTGCACGAGGGACTTCCGCGCCGCCTCGCACAGGTAGTCCCCTCTTTCGCTGCCAAGACAATCAATCAATAACGGTATCCCGTCGACGAGCCGCAGCTCACCGGCAACGGTTGCGAGATGCACGCCGCCCCAATCATCCCTGACCGCCGGCAAGCGCTCGCCCAGGCCTTGCACAACTTCGTGCGGCGGGAAGGCAGCAAGCCGCTGCGTCAAATGAACTGCGTGGCGATTCTCTTGGACGTCGAGCGCCAGCACATCCAGCGTCTCTCCGATGGATAGCCCGCTCGCGCCGATGTCATTGCGCCGGAACACCTCCAATACTGTGGCGACGGCAAAACCGGCCAAATGGTCAAATTTCTTGCCGAGTTTCTCCGCATCTTCCTTGCCAAGTTCTTCCTTGCCGAGTCCCGAAGCATGCAAGGACTCCAAGACCGAGACGACGGCGTGAGCCGTTTCGGTCGCGGCGGATGCGGCGCGGTGTTGATCCAGAAAGTCCTTGGCGGCCGGCCACGGGTCCGGCTGACCAAGTATGCGATCGCCGTCGCCCAACGGGGCGCCGGGGCAGAATAAAGGCTGCAGCGATCGATACGGCTGGACAGGTCTGCCATCCATTAGCTCTCTTGCCTTTTCCAGCAAGGTCGTATCGTCAAACAACGCGGAGTAGACGTTTCGCAACAGCCGATCCCCCTGATCCTGGTTGTCGCGCACGCGCGTCTCGACCAGGCCCGCCAATCTGCCGGGGTTCAAGACCGCCGTCGGACGCAACAAGTCATCCAGCAGCATCTGCTTTGTGAAACTCCCGTTCCGGAGCCCCAACACACGCTCGGTCACGTCATCGAGCAATCCGCGCACATGCGCGGGCGGCAAGTCCGCGATTGCCTCAATGGCCGCCATTGTCTTGTCGAGATCCGGGAAATTGTCCGCAAAATGCCGGGCCAGCAACGCAACGACCTCTTCTGGCCGGTCCTCCAGGACGACATTGATGGCTTTCGCCGCCGCCACACCGGTCCATGCGCTCCATCGCTCAACGATTTCTGGCCGCAACTGGGCAAACAGCCTAGCGGGCAAGATACGGAACAAATTCGCCAGAGCCCCAGGGTCGCCGCTATCGATCCAGCGGCGCAGCGCAGCGTCGTGGAACCATGCATCCTCCATCGGACGGCAAAAGTCCGGACCGCGCAGCGCAACATGCTCATAGCGATGCAGAGCCCACGTCATGAGAATAGGATCGTCCAGCCTGTCTTTGACGCGTTCAATTAAATTCCGCATGGGGGAACCACGGGCTGTGTTTGGGGCCAATCGCCCCGCTCACGACCGTTACCAAATACGCGCTGAAAGGAGAAACTTGGGGGCCGCCTCCCCTGTGGAAAACGAACCTTCCGGATGCACATACCCGCCGTCAGGCGTTTACGGACCAGTGTCGGCTTCACCACATCCGAGCAATGCCGACGACAACGTTCGGAACCTCTATCGCATTGGACATCGCACAACCGGGAGCTTTTTTGGCAACCAGGCTGTGCGCATTTTCTTCTTCTCGATGAGGAAGCCGCTAACCGCTGCGTTGGGCCAGCCAAGTCCCGGCGCAGGCGCCGGACGATCCCTGGCCTTGCCACGTGCCTGTTCCAACATTTGCCGACATGCGGCCTTGGCCTTCGGCGACTTGCCCGCCTGCCGAAACATTAACCCGCACATTGCCGTTCGAAGCGACGCGCCCCTGCACCGTTGCGACGCCGCCGGCGGCATCGGACGAGACGTCGCCGTTGTTGATCTTGAAGCCGAAACGGTAAGCTGGGTCGCAGGCGCCGCTTTCAGTGACGATAAGAACGCTCCAGCCGCCGTCGAATGCAGCGGTCCCACGCGTCGAAGGCGGGGCGGGCCGGACGGGAGCCACTTGCCTGGTCTTGACCACCGGCCGCGGCTTGGGAGAGACCGAAGACTTGGGAGGGACCGAGGATTTGAGAGGGACCGAGGACTGGGGAGGAACCAGGACGTCAAATTGCCCGACGTCGCGCTGCCAGACGGCGCCGCGGTCGAATTGAATGGCCATGCCATCCGGCGAATAGATGGCGCCTTGGTTCCAGCGTTCGATCCAGATGTGACCCGGCCAGTCCACCCAGGCGCGGACCGGCTGGCCCACTTCGTTCACAAGGTTCATATCCCATCCGTATTGGGTGACGAAGGCCGGCGTACCGACCAGGCCGTCCGCGCACTGATGCACGCACCGATATTGTCCGGAAAGGTTAACTCCCTGCGCTGATACATCGGTTGCAACCAATGCTGCGGCCAATGTTGCGGCCGTGACGAACGCGCTGAGCACCGCTTTCATCGCCTTACTCCTCAGTTCCAGTCAGTTACTCCAGATGACGTCGCTAATTTCCAGTTTGAAAAATTCATCAATTGGCACCGAACGACTGGCTTTGACGGATATCGATTTGGATGATTATAGCACGGGTAGAATGAAATTCAGGCTGAAACTCTTGAATTGGCTAATAACGAGTTTGTGATTCGTGTGGTAAATCTCCCTACGTTTCTGCGTTCGGCGACATTGATCTGAAATAATGTTCGGCGTGCTGGTAGTAATTCTCCGCCCCGACGATGTCGCCAGCCAGGACTTCCGCTTGGGCCAGCGCCAGGTACCGCTCATAGCTTCTTTGCGCATTTTGGAAATTCTGTGGCTTTTGGCGCCCAGCATTTGATTCCGGCTTTCTTGGGCGGTTATTAAATGACGAGCTTGATCGGGATGGGCGCGTATTGATCATTGTATTTGGGCCATTTTGCATGGCTCACTCCTTGGTAATGGCATGTGATTATGCTCCGCGCAGTGGCGGCCGATCCGCCCCTGCGACGAATTCTTGTATTCGCGGTGGAAAATTCCCTGAGGAAGTGCTCACTTTTTCTGGAGCTGTACGTTCTGGAGCTGTACGTTCTGGAGCTGTACGTTCTGGAGCTGTACGGCTCATTCGTCCGGCGGCCTCCGCCGTCGACACGCACTGAATGGATCAGGGTATGACTAAGGCATCCTGATTCCATCACAATAGCACTAAAATGGGAGCAGCACGCGAAATTGTCAAGTATGAGGAGCGGCGGCAATCGGTCGGAAGAGGGTCGCAGCAACGGAATGCCGGAAATTCATACTGAAAAAGCCATCGACTCGTCCAGAGTCATCGCTGAAATGAGCGGGCTCAATTCAGAAGCAGATGAGGGGTGCGATTGACCTCGATGTTCGTGGTGAGCGCCGGATTGAACAGCGCCAGAATTAGTCGCCGCTCCATCGCGGTCATTTTCATTCATTCCAATGCGGCTTCATTCATTCCAATAGTGATGCAGACAGAGCCACAGCCGGTTGAACATCCCTGTATTTGTTTGACGCCGTGCCATTTTGGCTTATCCCCACTTCGTGGCTCCGGAACCCTTTCTAGCGGTAGCCGCTGAATAAGGCGGAAACGGAAAAGGCAAACAAATAATGAAACCGCGCGTTGGTTACCGAATTTCACCACCGCGGCAAACGCATCCGCAACGATGGTATCCGAGGCTGCGGTCGGACCTCGGCAAGGCTCATCGAACATCAGGCTGCGAATTGTATTGCGGCTCTTGACCGCGCAAAAACGGCGTTTGGGGACAGCGGTTACCCGGCATATTTATGCCAGCAGAGACATGCCAGCAGAAACTATTGACAAAATTGACTTAATTTCAGATATTTCAGATGTGGACCGGCTCCCCATCTGTGGGGGCAAATGAGGCCGTTATGTCGACCGAGGTGTTGGAATTCTACGCGCTGCCGGAACAAGAGCGCCAGCCTGGGCATGCAAGTCTCGCAGTACTTGACCGCGCGGATTACGGTGACCAGGTGGAAGTAAGCGTGGTGCGTCCCGATGGTATGCGCGAAAGCGTGAAGATGCCTAAAACAGCGGTCGCCATCATTCGCGATGTACTGACCAAGCTTGTCGACGCCGAACGTGTGACGTTGCTGCGCGAGGACGAAGAATTATCGCCCGAGCAGGCCGCAGCCATTCTCGGCATGTCGCGTCCGCTTGTTGTCCGGCGCATGGACATCGGCCGCCTGCCCTTCCGTTACGTCGGGGCCCATCGGCGTTGTCGCTTGAGTGATGTACTAAGGCTTCAGCGCGAGGAGCGGGAACAACGAGAAGCGCTCGAAAGGCTGGCGGCCGAGACCGAGGAGCTCATGAAAGAGATATGAACAGCATGAGGGCACCCTATCCTTGCCCGATTCAAACGATCGCCATGTGCTTGCAGCGGCAATCGAAGCGCGCGCAACGATCATTCTAACTTGGAACGTCAAGCATTTTCCATCGGCGGAACTGGCCAAGTATAACATTGCCGCGAGCGACCCTGACACTTTTCTCACGATGCTCTATCGAGCAAACGCCGAGACCGTCGCCGCGGTTGTAGAACCCGCCCGCGCGAATCTTAGAATCTCTGAACCGACCATTGAGCAGTATCTGGAAGCTTTGCAAGATCAGGGACTAAGAACTTTTGCTTCGATTGTTCGCGCTGGATTGAGCGGCAAGGTGCGAGAAGAATGATCGCTTGACCACACAATGGTTTGACCCGACACTTGTACGGCTCACTTGTAGAATTTGCCACTTTCGTGGAGACGGCTCCAATGTCCCCAATCGACCGCCGTAATTTTTTGCGCAGCTCTGCTGCGGTTTCGCTTTCGCTGGCCGTGCCCGCCGACCTGATGGAACAGGCGGTCAACTCAGCAGCACCCGCGAGCAATTGGGACGCCGGCGCCGTGCGCCATCTGCTGCCGACGGTCAGCGACAGCCGCATGCTGATCAAAGTATCTTTCAGTCGTCCGCTGGCTGCCGAGCCAACGCTGCGCGTCGGCGCCACATCGGTGCGCGGGCGCATGTGCGATACAAGAGGAGAGCATTGGCGTTTCTACGCGACCGACCTGCAGGCGGGCCGGCCCTATCCGCTTTCGCTGGTTGGAGCGCGGGGCGAACCGCTTTGTGAGCCGTGGGAGCTGGCCACCTTTCCGGCACCGGACGATCGTCCCGAGAGGTTTCGGCTATTGATCTACACCTGCGGCGGTGGCCACGAGGTGCACAAGTTTCTCCCCGTCGCGACACGAAATCGATTGTTGCGACGCGCTCTGAGCTTCGCGCCCAACGCCGTCGTCGCCAACGGCGATCAGGTCTATTGGGACTTGCTCGCGCCGGTGGGCTCGCTCCTGCTCGGAATGTCTGCGGATGCGGTGAAGCTTGGCACATTCGACCGTTCGGGCATCGTGCTCGGAGGCGACAACGAAACCGTTCTCAAGCGCGTTGCCGGACCGCAGATCATGCCGGTCTATGGCACCGACTTCCGTTCGACGCCGATGTTCTTCATGCAGGATGATCACGACTATTTTGATAATGACGAAGCCACCGATGAAGTCGTCACCTTTCCTCCGTCCTATTTCATGCTCCAGCTCGCGCGTGCCACGCAGGGGATGTATTACCCCGAGTTCCTGCCCGACCTTGCCCGGCCACTCGGATTACCGTGGTCTTCGACAGGCGACCAGGGCGTATCGGAAAGCTTTGGCACGCTACGCTATGGCCGTCTGGTCGAAATGCTGCTTTACGACGTGCGCCGCACGCAAACGCTGGCCGGCCCGAGTGCCGTCTATCTCGATCCCGAGGTCGAGAAATGGCTCAAGGCCCGCACGGCAGCGAGGGAGGTGACGCACGTCGTGCACGTGCCGTCCAATCCGCCCGGCTGGACTGCCGGCAAGTGGGGCGAATGGTACCCGGACGTGCTCGGGGGCGATGGCAGGCTGACGGTGAACGAGCCGAAGCCCTATTGGCAATCAGGCTGGCTCAGGCAGCATGACCGGCTGATGGAAGCGATGTCCGCGATGAAAGGACGCTCGCCTCTCATTATCAGCGGAGACCTGCATGCGATCGGCATTGGCCGCATGCTACGCAGCGGCAAGCTCGACCTTCGAGCCAATCCAATCACCACAGTGCTCGCCGGCCCCATTGGCTGCCGCACCGGCCCGCTGGGCTGGCCGTCGGGCCGGCGTGGCACCGGCGCAATGCCGCCGGCCCACCTCGACATGGTCGAAGACGTGAAACCAATCGAGCAGCACGGCTTCACACTTGTGGATTTCACGCCGGACAAAATTGTGCTGCAGTTCTTCAAATGGGACTGGAAAACTCAACCGGTCGAGAACATCGATACGTTGCGGCCGTTCCATATCACCGAACTGATACGACCGAGTTGAACACGTGGGTAACCGGGGTCTGTCCCCCATTTTCGAAATGAGGGGCGGACCCCAGTTTCACTTCGAAAAATATCTTGTGTCGGGCGCCTTCTGCCCCTTCTTGAGCGGCATCAAATGTCCGTCCCAGCTTATGAGATAGAATTCCTTGCCGATGGTGACGTAACCCGTTCCTTCCAGGCAACTGAATCGGCTCCAATTTGGATATTTCACGTTGCTGCGCCGGTAGGACCTGTCGACGGTCCAAGGCCGTGTCAACGCGCGATCGAACACCGTGATCACGTTGTGCAGGATGTTCGGATTTGTTTTGTCGAGAAAGATTCGTTCCTTGATAGTCGAATCGTTGTCGAAGTGCAGCGGCAGACCCGTTGAGTCGTAGGTGCGAACTCCCTTGAACGGGCCGCGGGTCTCGACCTCAAGTACGTCATAGACACCGTCGCCATCCTCGTCGATCCACTGTCCCATCGAAAAGCCCTGATAGGTCGGCTCCAGATCCGTCGGCCAGGGACGTCCGTCGGTGAAGACCCGACGCAGGTCGGTGCCGGCCGAGAAATAGGTCGTTTCCGGCGTGACGATGAATTCGTGCGTTCCAATTGACATCATGGTCGGCATGCCGGCCGGAAGACAGGAGGCATGTTCCAGGAAAAGCCCCTGCCCGCCGGCCGCCTGTTCGACCAGGTTTTCTTCGTAGATTTTCTTGTATTCTTCCGTCAGCGGAGCTTCCTGACCGCGCCCGTACGGCTTGCTCGGATCAAACCTCAATTGCTGGCCTGGCATGCGTGGATTGATGGACTCCCACTCGCCTTTGAGGTTGGGGAATTTCTTGTCCTGAGCCTCGGCGCCGCCAAACGTCGCGACCAGCGCGACGGCCAATGCGAATACCTCGAATATCCTTCGATGCAACATGATGTCCTCCCGGCGTTGTCGGATCGCTGATTGCAATGCAAGCGATCGTTATGCGACAGAGGCAGAATATACCGCCTTGTGGGCAAACGGAATGGCGTGTGTATGGTCCGCGTGGGATGCCTCGCGAGCCTTTCAATCTGCGGGACAATGTGCCAAGCTGAGCCAGCCAATAGGCATGGTTGGAGCGCATGCATATACTACGCCACCCCTTAGGTCCGTGGCTCCTTGGGCTGTTCCTGATGGCCCAGGCGGGAGGCGTGGTGCCGTTGATGTTGGACCATGCCTTCCATGCCTTCGAAGGCCAGCCCGCTGTCGCCACCACGCACGATCACGGCGCGCCGGGTCGCCACGGCGACCAGCGCCACGGCCTTGCTGACATCCAGGATGAATGCTGCACCTTGCATCACCTGGCTGGAATCGCCGTCCACACGCTGAGCGCGGCCGTGATCGGCATTGTCTTCGCGCCGCTCGAAGTTGCGCCGCCAAGGGCGCTCGCGACCGCCGATAGGATACGGCTCGAACGTCCCCCGAAATCCCTGTCGCTGATTTGAACCGTCCTGCACCGGCTGTCGCAGCCGCGTGCGTGCGTTTGGATTCGTCAGGCAGGGATAATCATGGTCACTCATCAAGGATGGGTGCACGCCTTCGCGTTTGGGCGGGCACTTCGAAGTCTTTCGCTCGCCGGGTTGGCGGCATCATTTCTTCCGATCGCTCTGATTGCGACGGGTCACGCAGAATCCGCCAAGATCAAATCGGAGGAAGTCGACACCGAGCACATGTTTGGCTTCACTGAAGGGTCGGAAATCGGGGAAAAGGGCGAAACCGAGCTCATGAGCGAGTCGACCGGACGTTTTGGGAGGACGGGCGGCTCGTACAAACAGATTACAAACTTGTTCGAGGCCAAATACACGCTCACAGACCGGTTCCGAATTTCGGCTGCCGCGACGCTAGCCTATTACGACATTTCCGGCATGACAGGCCTCAATGATCGAAGCCAGGCTTTGGTGCAGTCCATTTCGTTCAATGCGCGTTATCGCGTGCTAGATCATCAGAACGCGCCGTTCGCGCTCACCCTCAGCGTCGAACCCCGCCGGAGTTTCGTCGAAGACACGAGTGGTGCCCAAGCTGACGGGATTGGCACGCAGTTTGCGGCGCTGGCCGATCGTGAACTGGTGGCCGACCGCTTGTTCGGTGCATTCAACCTGAGCTATGAACTCGAACGGACGCGCCTACACGGGGGGCCCGATATCTCGCGTGAAGCCACATTCGGGATGGGGGCGGGCCTGACGACGCTAACGGTGCACGGCTTTTTCGTCGGCGTCGAGGCGCGCTACTTGCGTCAATATGAGGGGTTTCCGCCCAACAATTTCGTGGGGCAGGCGTTCTATGTCGGCCCGACCTTCTACGCCAAACTTGGCGAACACGCACTCATTTCCGCAGCATGGAACTCTCAAACGTGGGGCTCGGCATCGGGAGGTCCGGGTGCTCACGATCTTGTCCATTTCGATCGTCACCAGGCGAGGATGCGGCTTGCCGTCACCTTCTGATCATTGTGAGGCGGCGTGCGCTGGTGGCCTGCATCTTCTAAAATGAGCTGTTGGCCGACCGTTGTTGCGTAGGGGCGCCCCCATGGGCGCGAGGATGAGGACGTAGGATGGGTTGAGCCCTTGCGAAACCCATCTACCACAAGCCGAAGCCTATCATTTTGCGGCCCTTGAGGTTGATGGGTTTCGGTAAATTGCGTGAAGAACGCGATTTACCTCTACCCATCCTACGATCCGCGCCCTTATCCTAGCGCTTATGAGGGCCGCCCCTACGAAGACACGGTACCGATCAAGTTGATTCAGTGCGCTAGTCGTCCCCTTGAGCGTTCTTTTGTGCGTCATTCGCCGCTCCACGCAGCGCCGCACTCAAGCGAGATGCATGTCCAAAACGCAGGAGAAGTTCAATTTTTCGCTCTTGCGGGTCGGGACCGGGAGCAGATACGGGCAAAATCAGCCGGACAATTCCACCTGCAGCAGTGGCTTTCCCGTTTTTCGTTACCAATAGCTCGTATGGTGGATCGCCTTCGAAACACACAATACCCACGATAGGTTCCCCTCTTCTTGCGATTGAGGGATATTCCCTCGTAGCCACCTGGCAGCCGACCGCGCGTTACAACGTCCTCAGGCGATCAACCTCACGCGCACCTCCTCGACGTCAGCTTGGGCCAGCGTCATCAATTCATTCACCAAATGCATCGACGCCATGGAGCCGTCGGCTTGAATATCGTGCGTCACCGTATAGGCGACGGCTGTCACAGCCCGATCTCCCTCGTAAACGCGAATGCGCCAGCCATCGCTGATGGCCGCCGCTCTCACGCTCAGATGCCGGCTGTTGAACTGGAAATCTCGGCTTGTTGACACGCGCCCCCCCAGTAGACCTTTGAATTGTCCTGCTACCCATCCCCGCCGATGACGTAGCCTCTAAGACCCTTAGCCTGCCGAGCCTGTTAGCGCCGCTGCCGATCGTTGTGCCGACCAGCGTTCCGCAAACCGTTCGAGTGAATAGTAAAACATCGGGATCACAAAGAGCGTCAGCAAAGTCGCGAGAATAAGTCCGCCGATCACCACGGTACCGACGCCGCGCTGAACGTCACTGCCGACCCCGGTCGCTATCGCGGCCGGCACCATTCCGATGGTCGCAACCGTTGCGGTCATCAGCACCGGCCGAAAACGCTCGCCGGCGCCGATCAGAACTGCATCACGCAGTGGCGCGCCGGTCTCTCGAACCCGGTTGAGGTTCGCGACCATGATAATCCCGTTCTGCACGGCGACGCCGAATAGCGCGATGAAGCCCACGGC
>Ga0099792_10000708_pt1 | contig 12269 bp, 9 predicted proteins | sample Rivendell_Oct201_8_FD_83780 | JGI IMG/M metagenome (GOLD analysis project Ga0099792, IMG submission 83780) | Vadose zone soil microbial communities from the Eel River Critical Zone Observatory, Northern California, USA -... | ecosystem: Environmental > Terrestrial > Soil > Vadose zone >...
GCATCGTCAATGACCGCAAAATGCCGGACGTCAACTGTCAGCACGTCATCGCGCTCGCACTGGTCGAGGGCACCGTTTCTTTCGAAGACAGCCACTCGTATGAGCGGATGAAGGATGCGAAGGTGCTCGCCGCGAAGCAGCGCGTGCAACTCATCGCCGATCGAGGGCTGATGGACCCGCAAGCGCCGCGCAGCGGGCTCGTGGAGGTGACGCTGCGCAACGGCCAGACCGTAAGTCACTTCACGCGTCATGCTCCGGGCACGAAGGAGAACCCGATGACGACCGAGCGGGTGAACGAAAAGGCGCGGTCCCTGATGACGCCGGTGCTGGGCGCCGAGCGGACAGAGGAAGTCATTCGGCGGGTAAACGCATTGGAAGCGCTCAAGGACGTGCGCGAGCTGCGGCCGTTCCTGGCGGGCTGACCCACCTCACCGTCATACCAAGCAAGAACGACAGCAAGACCGTCCAACGGCTTATTGATTGGCCGTCCCGTGCGTTTTAGAAATCCGGCTTGTTCGCAACCGGTATCTCGAAGAACTGTTGATTGTTCTCCCCACAAATTTGCTCGCTCATTGGCTGCTGAACACGATCGTAGCGCTGCGTCACATGCCACGGCGCGTTGAAAGCATCCGGGTCGTCGAACGTGATGTCCACTTGCATCGCCTTGCCGCCGTCAACAAGTCTAAAGCGTTCGACGACGTGCAGTTTTTCGGAATGTGGCGTACGGAAATTATCGACGAACGTCTTGTCATTCAACGCGATTGTATCGACCACCAGCGTGTCGCCTTCGTAGCGGCCGACCGATTCGCCGTACCAGGACGACTTCGGATTGGCGGAGTGCGGCACGTCGAGATAGACGCGCCGGACCTGCTGGTCGTTCGAATATATCATTACGACTTCTTTCGGGGTTTGGACGAAGTAAAGCGGCTGGAAGCCGTAGAGATGAAATCCGGGAACACCGGCCGGCATGCAGAACGAATGCGGCGTAAAGGCGTACTTGCCAGCCAGCACTTCCGCATTGTCCTTCTTCATGCGCTCGACGACCCAGGGCTTTAGAATTGCAGCGTCGGCAAGATCGGCAATAAAATAGGTTGGCTGCTTCCCGGTTCGGACAGCCTCTTGATTGCTGACCCGCGGATGGGCGGGATCGTTGCGCAGGGGACTTGTTGCCCCGGGAACGATGGAAAAATTTACGTTGAAAGTCAGCCACCCGACATTGTTCGACGAGAAATCCGGCGGCGCAGTCTTTTGTTGCGCCACCGCCTGTACCATCGGGGCTATCGCCATCCCCGCCAGCAGAATGCCGGCTGCAACTAGCTTTTCTCTCAAGGTGAACAAGGACATCGTTCCATCTCCTACCGTTTTGCTGCTCCAGCTCCGGTCAAGATCTTGCCCTGTAGCGCCGATGCATCTTGGCTATCGGGTTGGCTGTCCGGCCAATGCCCGAAAATTGTCAACGGCCGCTCTGCCGCACAGCATAAGATACAATTATTTCATTGGCCACGAATATTTCTGCATTTGGACCAGCGCGCAATCCAAGCTACTATTGCAACGTGCAGGTGCCCCTGTCGACGCTTGCAGGACGATACCAAGGAGGACATCGTGCGCGAGAGGTTCTCAGGCTCGATCATAACGCTCGTCATTTCGGTGGCTTTCATTTCGGTGGCAGTCATTGCCGCGACCATCACGCGGACGGCCGCTCAGGCGCCAGTACCGTCTGCCACGGCGCCAGTGTCGGCCGAGTCGCTGCAAACGGCTCCGTTGCAAACGGCTCTGTTACAAACAACTTGGGGCGAACCCGACCTGCAGGGCATCTGGACCGACGAAAGCGAAACGCCGCTGCAGCGGCCCGCCAAGTATGCGGCCCAGGAATTTTTCACCATGGCGCAGCGAGCCGAATTGGATGAAGCGCGGGCGGCGTTGCTCGGCCGAGACGGGCGCGCGGAGCGCGGGTCCGAGAATGACGTTGCCAACGGCTACAACTCGGCCTTCTGGTCGTGGAAGCGCATCGGCACGCGCACATCGCTTATTATCGATCCGCGCAATGGCCGGATACCGCCGCTGACGCCAGCGGCTCAAAATATGGCTGCGGCCGAGCGGGAATTCCGTCTCGCTTTGTTGCAAGCGACCGAAACATGCAAGACCAAGATGGCGACATGTCGCGGCGGGACATACAATCCGATGCCATCGCCGAGAAGCGCCGAACCGCATCCGCGCTACAGCACCGCGCGCATGAATCGCAACGACGGTCCGGAGGACAGTTCGTTGGCCGAACGCTGCCTGACCGGCGGATTGCCCGAGTTTGGAACACCCACTGGGAGCTTTCGCCGGATCGTGCAGACGCCGGGCGGCATCTCCATCTTCTATGACGTGGGTCAAGGCCAAGGGTGGCAACGCAACATCGTCATGGACGGACGGCCACACTTGCCGGCCAATGTCCGCCAATGGTATGGCGACCCGCGTGGCCGCTGGGAGGGCAATACGCTCGTTATCGACGTGACGAACTTCAGTCCAAAGACGGATTATCAGGGCTCACGCGAGAACTTGCATCTGGTCGAGCGCTGGACGCGGACCGGGCCGGCCATGCTTGAATATGTCGTGACCATCGAAGACCCGACCGTGTGGACCGAGGCCTGGACCGTCCGCCAAGAATTCACCAAGCAGAGCGACCAAGCGAACAGACTTTACTACGAGCCGCGCTGCATCGAAGGAAACTTTGGCCTGCCAGGGCTCCTGCATGGACGGCGGATGGAGGACTTCGCGTTTGCGAATGGACGGGGTCCTGATCCGGCAACCAGGGACAATACGCACGGCAGTTTTGTCCTTGATGGAGATCCATTGCGGTAATGGCGACTACACCACACCGACTGCCCGCGGTAAGGTGATCGATGAACCGCCGGGAGAATCTTTCATGCTGACCCTGCCCAAACACAATCGCTACGAATACTCCGTCATTAACGAGCGCAAGGACTATTCCTGGCCGGGCGGAAAACGGCTCGCCTTTTGCGTAACGACGAACATCGAGGTCTACGCCTATCGCCGCGGCACCGGCTGGGATCCGGCCAAGAAGGGCGAGCCCCAACAGCAACGCAATTACTCCTGGCGCGACTACGGCAACCGGGTCGGCATCTGGCGTTTGTTCGATCTGTTCGAGCAGTTGAAATTGCCTGCGGCGCACAACATCAACTCCCTCCTGTACGAATATTATCCTCAGATTTGCGACCGCATACGACAGCGCGGCGACGAGGTTGTCGGCCATGGACGCACCAATGCCGAGCGCCAGGGTGACTTGTGGGAAGACGACGAGCGCCGTTTGATCGATGACGCGACGCGCGAGATCACGCGACGCGAGGGCCATCCACCCAAAGGGTGGATGGGACCGGCGGCATCTGAAAGCAACATCACGCCGGATTTATTGAAAGAAGCCGGCTACACCTACGTCATGGATTGGCCCGCCGACGATCAGCCATTTTGGCTCAAGACCCGTTCGGGCCCAATCCTCACGGTCCCCTACCCTGCAGAACTCAACGATTCAGCGGCCATCATCCATCGCGAAGGCACCGCGCGGGATTTTGCCGACATGATCGTCGATGGGTTTGATGAAATGATCGAACAGTGCCTCGCGCAGCCGCTGGTCATAACGATTTCGCTGCATCCCTTCGTGATGGGGCAACCATTCCGGTTGCCGGCATTGCGCAAGGCGCTCATGCATTGCGTCGAGCACGTGCAGCGCGATCGGGTCTGGTGGACTACACCGGGTGCAGTCGCGGATTTTTGCTATGCGCTTCCTCCCGGGATCATCCCCGGCGAGGGACCGAGGACATTGTAGGGGCCTTGTAGCCCGGATGAGCCAGATCGCGTTCTTCACGCGAGATGCGACATGCGGGGACCGGTAACCCCGGATATCGCGCCCCGATCATGCGCGTAAACGCGCTGATGAGGGGCGCTCATCCGGGCTACGATCCTTAACCTAACGCCAAGGAGGCCCGCCCCTACGCACAACACCGATCTCTTCAATTGAATGAATCAGACGACTCGGCACACATCACGGCGGCTTTGGACCATTCCTGACATACCAGTCGAGTATTTGCTCGCCGGTCCAAAACAACACGTCGCTTTTCTGACGCATTTTCTCGACGACGCGGCGGAAATATTTGGTCCGGTGAGCGGCGCCCGTGATGTAGGGATGGATCGCGATTCCCATGACGCGAGCCGAGCCCTCGGCGTCGGCATAGATCTGCTCGAACTGGTCGATGCAGCGATCGTAGAATTCCGAAGCCGGGTGCTGATGCATCAACATGATCGCGATGTCGTTGCATTCCTGCGTATAAGGCATGCTGACGATCGGTCGCCCTCGCGTCTTGAGCCAAACCGGCTGGTCGTCGAGCACCCAATCGGACACATAGCCATAGCCCTCCTCCGCGAGGATATCGGGCGTTTCCCATGTCTCGGTCAATCCGGGGCCGAGCCAGCCGCGCGGCCGGGCGCCCGTCGCTTTGCTGATGACTTCCGCGGTCTTGCGGATATCTTCGCGCTCGTCCGGCACGTTCTGCATGTTGACCTGGGTAAAACCATGCCCGACGAATTCCCATTTGCGCTCGATGGCGGCTTGCACGATCTCCGGATAGGCAGCGAGAGCGCTGCCGTTGATGTTCATCACGCCCGGAATTTTGAACTCGTCGTATACTTTGAGCATCCGCCAGAACCCGACCCGGTTGCCGTATTCATGCCAGCACCAGTTTGGAATATCCGGGATTGCCGTGCTCCCGGCCGGCGGCGTAATAAGGGTGCGCGGCAGCCGTTTCGTCGGGTCCCATTGCTCGACATTGATGATGATCCACACCACCATCCGGGCTCCATCCGGAAGCTTCAGCAGCGCACGCTGCGTTATCGCGGAATACTCAAGTCGCTCGGATGGATGCATGCCGAATACCTTAACCCTCGCCTTGAGCCCCATGCTCGACGTGAGAACATCGCTTCAGTCCAGGCTGACGCCGCTCGCCTTGATGGTTGCCGCCCACTTCTCAATCTCGCTGTCGACGAATCGCTTGAGGTAGTCCGGAGATCTGCGTTCGAGAGCCACAACGGTCACGCCGACGCCTTTCAGCCGCTCCTGGACGGAAGACGTGTTCATGGTTTCCACGGCGGCCGCGTGGAGCTTGGCAACGACCGGCGTGGGCGTGCCCTTGGGCAGAAAGAAGCCACTCCAGAAGTAAGAGTCGAATTCGGTGAGGCCCTGCTCGTGCGCGCTTGAGAGGTTTGGCATCAGCGGCGAGCGGTTGCGCGTCATGATGGCGAGCGCCTTCATGGTGTTGCTGCCGAGTTGGGGCATTGCGGCAGCCGCAAGCGCGCAAAAGTAATCAATTCGGCCTGCGATCAAATCCTGCATGGCCGGCGGCGAGCCTCGATACGGAACGTGGGTGATTTCAACGCCGATCGCCGCATTGAGCTGCGCACAGGCGAGATGGGAACCGGACCCGACGCCCGCGGAGCCATACTGCATTTTCGCATGATTCTCCTTCGCATAGGCAATGAACGCCTGCAGATTGCCGACCGGCAAATCGTTTCGTGCGAGCAGGATCAACGGTTGCTCGACCACCAGCGCGACCGGCGCAAAATCCGTTGCGGCGTTATAGAGCGGTCTTTTGTAGAGCGTTTGATTCTGTGCGAACGTATCGATGCCGCCGAGCACAAACTGATAGCCGTCGGGTGCCGCCTTCGCCACGCGAGAGGCACCGGTCATTCCGCCGGCGCCGCCGACGTTTTCGATAATCACCTGTTGACCCAGCACTTCGGAAAGGCGAGCGCCCAGAATTCGCGCGACCGTATCGGAGGCGCTGCCGGCCGCGAACGGAACCACCAAGGTCACCGGCCGGGTCGGCCAGTTCTGTGCCGTTGCGGTCCCGGTTGTGGCAGCGATCACTGCGACGGCGGCAAACATTTTAGTGATGAACATGACTCTCCTCCACGGCAGGATCGACGCGAATTTGCCACGTCACGCGCTGGCAGCCGACCTAGGCTACCTCAGTCTCGCCGAGATGTGAAAGGGGGCACGAATCGTTCACGAGCCACAAACACGGCACATATTACGAACTGCCGACAGGCGCCATTCAAAGCTCTGTTCAAAACGCGCGAAATCTGGCAATTGAGAAGGCACAGGAAGACCTCGGTACCCTAATCAAGCGCGCGCTTGACGGGGAGGACATTGTCATCGAATCGGACAGCCGCAAGGTAAGGCTCGCCCCGGTCGATGCGGAAGCAGCATACCCATCTTGACGGTCGCTATCGAGGGGACAGCGGACCAAGAACCACGCGGATCGGAAACGGGTTCAGGCCAAAATCGCGCTTGGCTCGAAGCTCAAAAAGGTGGAGCGTAGCCGGCTGGAACACTCCACTTTCACGCAGTTCACTTGGAAGAACTGCAGTACTTAGGGAGTGGACGTGTCCTGCGGCCGCAGGTTCCGAAAGTGGCGCCCGACCGGGCCGCTTTACATTGTGCCAATGTATGAAAGGTGCAACTTGTGCCACTCTCTCCTCTGAGGCACCAGGTCCCGCATTGCGCTTGCGCCGGGGCGCTTAGGAGCAGAGCTCCGAGAAGAGTTAATGTTAACGCGATCGCTGCTCTCATGGCCATTTTCTCCCAATGGTTTCCGTCCCCTCAATTACTCTATGATTCGAGTCTGAAATAGTCAATCGCTCACGCTGAGAACCGGCGTAGACAGCTAAGCGCGAAGTCTGAGCCGACTACGAACGGACGGCCAAGATATTTCGGGTTTTCGTAACTCTCTGGCACGGCGGTTCATCGACTGCGCCCACAATGTCGCGCAGGCGCTCGCGAACAACGCGCTCGTGACCCAGTCGATTGTGAAAAATGAATTTGCAAAAAAACCCGCCGACGGCATGTCCGCTACACGTTGCAATGATCGGGATCTTAGCATTTCCCGATGGCAGCTCCACACTAAACTACCTCACCGCTTCGGCCGATGCCATGATGGACGGGAGAACGGAGTGAACCGCTCCCCCGCATAAACATCCGTTCCGATCAGAGCGCGAAGACGTAGAGCACGGTCGAGTGGCGCTGGTCCTTGAGTTCTGGTGTGTTGACGAGCTTGGCCTTGGCCGAAGCGCTTGGCCCCGCCGCGATCGCGATATATTGCTTTCCACCAACCTCGAAGGTCATCGGCGGCGCGGAGAAGCCGGAGCCGACATTGATCTTCCAGAGTTGTTCGAGCGTAATGTCGTCAAACGCCGCGACGGTGCCGTCCATCAGCCCGAGGAAGACGAGCCCGCCGCCGGTCGCAAGCGTGCCGCTGTAGTTCGGATATTGCAGGTGCACGCTTTTTTTCACCTCGCCGGTCACCGGATCGATAGCGGTCAGGTTGCTCTCGTAGCGGTCGTCGGTCTTGTAGGCGCCGCCATTCCAGCCTCTGTCCTTGCTGTGCTTGGCGGTATCGATGGAGACGTCGGAGCACGCCGTCATCGCCGGGATGTATGTCAACTTGGTCTGCGGACTGTAGGACGAAGGCCAAAAATTGTTACCGCCGGCGATCGACGGACATACCTTCTTGGTGGGTTCGCGTGGGTTCTGATTTGCCAGCGTCGAATAGGTCTGAATGTCCTTGTTGGGATCGTAATCGAGCGGCTTGCCGGTCTTCTGGTCGATACCCTTGGTCCAGTTGATGTTGTCCATGTACGGCTTGGCGCTGACCATGGCGCCGTTGGCCCGCTCCATCGTGTAGAAGAAGCCGTTGCGAGCGGAATGCGTGAGCAGCTTACGCTGTTGGCCGTCGACCACGCCTTCGATCATGATGTGAGTGCCGACCTCGTCGTAATCCCACATGTCGCCGGGCGTGAATTGAAAATACCAATTCATCTTGCCGCTGTCGGGGTCCCATGAGATCGCACTGTTGGTGAAGAGGTTGTCGCCCGGCCGGTAGGTTGGATCGAACATCGGCACCGGGTTGCCAGTGCCCCAGACGGTCTGGTTGGTTTCGGGGTCATAGGTGCCGGTCACCCAGACTGCGCCGCCACCCGTCTGCCAGGCATTGTTATTGCCCTTCCACGTCTCGCTGCCCGGCTCGCCTGGTGCCGGGATCGTGTACTTCTGCCACAGCCGTTTGCCGGTCGCGGCATCAAGCCCCGCCATCCAGTCACGCACGCCCTGATCGCCGTTCGCCGCGCCAAGAATGATCTTGTCCTTGATGGCAAGCGGCGCGGAGGTGAGGATGACTTCAGGTGTGTCGGCAAATGAGGATTCCCAAACGATCTTGCCGGTCTCTTTGTCGGTGGCGATGATCCGCGGCGGGGCATCGGCGGCTGTGACCACCAGATTGCCCCATAACGCGGCGCCGCGATTGCGCGCCTGGCGTGGCTGCTTGGGTCCATGCGCCAGACGATGCGGCCAACATTCCCCGCAGTGCCATCGATCTTGTACAGCACGCCCCAGGAATCGGTGATGAAGATGAACCCGCCTTCGGCGAGCGGAGTTGCGTGGATGAATTCATTGCCGGAGCCGCCGCCGAGCGGCACCGCATAGGCGAGCTTGAGGTCCTTGATGTTACCCTTGTTGATCCGTGCCAATGGCGAATAGCGCTGGCCGTTGTAAGTGCGGTGATTCATCAGCCAGTTCTGCGGCTCCTTGTCCGCATTGATCAGCCGATCCGGTGTGACGTCGGCTGCCAATGCGGGCGATGTCACAACGAGCATGCTGCATGCGAGCAAGGCATTTCGGATCGAACACGTGAGGCGTGTCTTGGGTCGTGTCATGATGTCCTCCCATTTATAAATTCACGTTATGGGCAGTCTATCCCTGCCGAACCGGCATGGGAACGGCCTTATGTCGAGACGCGCACCGGCGGCCGACGTTGCGAAATACGTGCCGCGCGGTTACTGGATTTCGGCTCTCGCGCCAAAGAGGCAATCGGCCGGAATGAAATGCAAGCGGATATGGGCTGGCGGACAACCCTATGGCCTATTCGCCAGCGGTAATACCCGAAAGCCCTCGGATTAGCGGCTCGATGAACAACGCTGCTTGCAACCTAGCACGTTTGAGGAAGCCCTCTTCAGGCGACTCAAGACACTGGCGTTAGCTGACTCCGCGCAATTTGTTGTAAAGTGCGAATGCCCGCTCCGCGACCTTCGTATTGATTGTCTCGAAGGTCAATTCCGGTTGCGGGAACGCTGAGTTCGGAAATACGACATATAGCACATTCTCATCAACGCTTGAGTTTCGCGTGCGCAAGCAAAAGCCGTTTCCGTCGCGTCGCGAGCAGGGGTCAGGACATCCGCTTTGCTGTAACGCCTCATGCACCCGAATCGATGCCTCCCCTATCTTATTGAAAGGCCCAAGGTCGGCACAGATGGCAGCCGTGATCTTGTCCTTGAAAATAACGACCGCAACGTCACCAATTGCTACCGCGGGATCAAACGTTCTAGGCGAATGCGGCGCGGCTTGCGGCACCACGATGTATGGCACAATCTCCGAAGGCAGACCGTTACCGTTGGCGAAATGCAAGGTGGTGTCCAACTGGCCAGGGCCGGGATCAAGCTGAGTGCCATCGCGACGACCCGGGCCGGCGGCGGGGCCATCGGCATCGATCGACATCTTCGCACTCCAGAAGATCGCTCCCCGGAAACTGATGCCCCCCGGAAATCGCAATAGCGCCTTGCATTTGCTTGGATCCCTGTTGGCGGGCCGATTGTCGAAATCGTCAAAACGCCTCTTGGCCGCCGGAGCAAAGTCGACAGCAATATCAAACGGGACACCTTCAAGCTGGCGCCTCGACAAGGGCGGCGGATTAAAAGCCATTTGAACCTCCACTTGATCTTTAGCTGTTCGCATTCCCGGATGAGCGGATGGTTTCTTCCGCCAACTCGAAGTGCATGCTGTCTACAGAGTTGCCGGAAAATCCTGCGCCCCAATACCATCCGTGCCGGTTGAAAATCGGTGCAAGCATAAGCACGCCGCGGTGGGTCTTAGGCTTGCCTTGTGGCACCACGTCCCTGCCAAAAAACAAATCAATGGCAGCCCCCCAACTATGATTCGAAAATGAATTCGCGTTATTGCGCCTATGGCGCACGCAAAGCATCCCCTCTGTCTTTGCGGCAGCGACCACCTCAGGCATCGTTGCCCGCGCCTCGTCGAAGACTGCCTTGAGGGCGGCCACTGCAATGTCGAGACCGCTCACTCGAAACGGTCCGACGTCGACATTGAATTTGATCCTCCTGGCGAAACGGCCGGTGGGACTACTGCAGTTTCGGGTCTTGTTACCGGGCACACCGAGCAATGAGAGCATGGTCTCTTCAGGAGCCGAGTGAAGGCCCACATTGAACGTATTGCCGGGTGGGATCGAGACCACATCGGCAAGACCAGCGGTATCCACTTCCACCGCATCAGCTTCGGCGGCAGCAGCGAGCGCGCTCGCAACTTCCTCCGGTCGCGCCGCGTCCGGCTCCCCGGCCGCCTTCCTGGCCACCCTCTTATTAGCGGGTTTCTTTTTGGCGACCGATTTCACTTTCGATGTGGATTTCTTCTTTTTGGCGACACGTGGCTGAGAACTTTTTTTCTTCGACTTCATCCCTTTGCGCGCCATCGAATGTCCCTCCATAATGTGCACTGCTGCCGCAGTGTCGCGCGAACCATATCCAGTAATTGAAACGGGAATTCACCAACAACTCAAGAAAGTTTGAACATCTCGTTCATGCAAGCTCACTTTAGTGGGTAGCGGCGAGACTTCTCCAATCATCCATTAGGCCTATTTGGCCCATACCGAAGTCCTGGTTTGCTTCGGGATTCAAGGAGTTCGAGCAGTGCAAAGATGCCAAGAATCGAGGCAGGAAGCATTCTGTCCATTTACCGAGGTGCCGGTGACGCAAGCCCCTTAAGAGACATCGGGATTCGACCAACATGCCGTATGGCCCCAGCCAGCCAGCCATTGATTTTCCCGATCTCACGCGCGGATTCGATAATGCAATACGCAGCCACTATCGTGCCGTTGCCGCCGTAGCAGGCACGTTTTTGTCGAGCCACTCGATGATCACCTGCGCGATGGCGTCGCTGTTTCTTTCCATCATCATCATGTGGCCGTTTCCGCGCAGCCCAATATCGGCCAATTTCACGAAGGCGACGTCCACACCGGCCTGCTTGAGGTAACCCACCGTGCAATGATTGTAGGGAGCGTAGAAGGATGCCTCGGCCGCCAGGTAGAGTATCGGACGGTCTCCGACCGCGACCAGCTTGCGCGCCGGTTCCTTCTGCCGCCAGCACTTCACCACATCGGGCGCCTCGGCTCTATCCTGCTGCACGAATGCAAGCGGGCTTTCAGGCGTGACCGCCGGCGCGTAGCTCATCGGGTTGTCTGCCAGTCCATATCTTTTCAGCCTCGGATCGTCGCGAAAGATTTCGCTGCCGGCGACCGCAGTGGCATTGCCGAAATCCATGCCAAAGCGCGCGGCGCCGGGCACGACCACGTCATGAACCGGCGGTCCGGAAGGCTCGGCGGCAACGATTGCTTTGACGAGCGCCGGACGTGCCTGGGCCAGCGGCCAGCCGTACTGTCCGGATTGAGAATGAACCAGGACGATCGACGGGCCGATGCGGTCGAGCAGAGCCGCGAACGCCTCGACATTCATCTTCGACTGCATTTCGCGGTTGTCCATCGAAGGAACGTTCGAGGCAAAATAATTGTCGAAGGCCGCATCGCCAGGTTGCGCATTGCCCGGCCACTGCGTGTGCAATTTCGCCTGCGGCCACAAATTGTATCTCTCGCTCGTGGAGAAGCGCTGCATCGCGTATTCTCGCGTCTGCGTTCGGGAAGCACCATAGACGTCAACGATATAGGCCGATCGTCCGCGCGCGACCTGGTCGACGACGTACACCGCGTAACCACGGCGCAGAAAATAGATCGCCCAGCCATCGCGGCCGTCCGGCGTGCTGATCCATCCGCTTCCCGTCTGGCTGCCGCCGTGAATCATGACGATCGGGTAGGGATGCGTCTGCGGTTGCGGAATCTGGTATTGGACGAACGCTTGGCCCACCATCGGCATGTCGCCGTTCTTCTCGACGTATTTGCCGCCGATGTAGAAATTGCCCTGCTTGGTAATCGTCACGGGGGCGTCGGCCGCGCGGGCGGCGCCGGAATCCAAACAGGAAACGGCCAGGAGCGCGGCCAGAATTTTGGCAGCGGCCGGCGCGCTCGATCCTGCGACTTTCGTTGGGCGATGATGTTGCATGACGTCTCACTCCCGAATTTTGATTTGGCGTTGTCTCA
>Ga0099792_10000710_pt1 | contig 12254 bp, 13 predicted proteins | sample Rivendell_Oct201_8_FD_83780 | JGI IMG/M metagenome (GOLD analysis project Ga0099792, IMG submission 83780) | Vadose zone soil microbial communities from the Eel River Critical Zone Observatory, Northern California, USA -... | ecosystem: Environmental > Terrestrial > Soil > Vadose zone >...
ACAACGGCCTTGTTATCTTCTTCCTTGCTCATGGAATGGCTCCTCGTGATTTGTCTCGTGAGGATCACCGACATCGGTCGATGATCTGAGTGAGACTTAACGTTGAGCTCCGTGAGCCACACTCCGGTTCTTGCTTTGAAATCAAAATCAATTACGCAGCCAGTCCCCGCTCATGTTCGCACAGTTGTGGGCCCGATGCCTGCGCCCAATCCTTCAAGACCGAGAGCTTTCGCAAGCAGCAGCGCCAACTCGCGCCGCGCCGGATCCTGGTGGATCTGACAGTAGCGCGCCCACACGAGGAACCGCCCTTCGTCATCCAACGGCGGCTTGGAGGCGATCTCCTCCACCTTCATGTCGAACATCCGAGGAAAGTCCGGGACACGGCCGTCGACATCCGTGAAGCCGTATTCACGCGCAAGGTCGGAGGCGAAGTGGGTGAGCCCCGCCTTGCGACGAACATTCGCGTCGTTCGCCAAGGCCACAACTGCGCGGCCGACGAGGCGTGGAGTTTCGGATTCCGCAAAGATAAGGATCCTTCGCGATGGCGTCGCGCCAGTTCTCCTCGCGAACGCCGAAATGTTCAAGGACTGCCTCCGAGCGCAGAAATCCCGGTGAAAGGCTAAGCGCGGTTACGCCGGTCCGAGCCAGCTCCATGGACATCCCATACGCGAGGCGCGCCAGAGACGCTTTGACGAGGTCGTAGAGGATCTGTCCGCGATATCCCGCGAAGTGGCCATCGATCACTTCAATGATGAGGCCGCGGTTAGCCTCCACCATCAGGGGCGCGAGGTGCCGGCTGGTTATCAGGTGGCTGATGAGCGTTTGGTCCAGGTAGGGGCGGATATTGGCGAGATCGACTTCCCAGAAGCGCCGCGCCCAATCGACCAGAGGATCGGCGCCCCAGATGCTGTCGACGAGCACATCGAGACGGCCTGCTTCGTTTCGAACGCGGGCGGCAAGCCTCGCCACTTCCTCCTCACGCGTGTGGTCGACGCGCAATCCGACGGCGCGACCACCGGCCTCACCAATCAGCGCAACTGTTTCGTCGAGGGTCTCAGGGCGATCCATGCCCCTGGGCTGCCCCGCAGCGCTCCGACCCGTGCAGTAGACAACGGCGCCGGCCTCCCCGAGCGCTCTCGCAATGCCCCGCCCGGCGCCCCGCGTCGCTCCGGCGACCAGTGCAATCTTGCCGGCAAGACACGCTTTCTCTATAGCCATGTTGGCCGCCCCCCCTTTTGTCGGGCGCTTATATCATTTGAATTCGATCCGCGAAGCGAAAGGCCCCTCCGCTTGGAGGGGCCCTTGGTACGAACGCGCCGTGGGAGGATTCACGGCGAGCCGCAGAAGTCCAGTTACCGAAGATAGGGTTGGCCAGCCATCTCGGCAATGCCGCGGTCCTGCCACTGCTCGGCGCCGGTTGGTTGCACCCGCGTTTGAATGGCGGGGGGCGCGGCCGCGTGGGTTCGGTGGACCGTGGCGGCCGACGCGAAAGAAGTGCCGAGAGCGAGAACAGTCGTCAGCGCTATCATTGTCTTGGTAAACATGGTGTATCTCCTTTGTTTGATGCGGCGCCTCGTTGCTGCCGATGGCGCCAATCTATGGATCTGTTTTCAGGGTATCGGTGCGAAATCGCACACTCCATTCCAACGAGGGATCGTGAGTGATCGAGGACACTCTCAGCTCTGCGGCAAGCTCCGGATCGGGAATGTCGGTCCAGTGGTGCCGTCTCCGCCGATGATCCCATTGCGGCTCCACCTGCCGCCGGTGCCGGCCCCGCCCTCGGATACGAACGGGTTCGTCGTTTCACCTGAGGCTATGGTCGATTGACCGTGCAGCTGGTCGGCGTGCGCAACCGGCGGCGTCGCCAATGCAAGGAAGAAAGCCAACGAGGTTGCGATCAGGGTTCTGGACATGATTAGGCTCCTATTCATTGCAGCCGATGGGTTTTGTGGTGATCCGATGACCGGAGGCAGCTTCTTAAGGGACGCGTGCACGGTTGGTTGCTGTTGCCGCCAGCCATTGCGCGCGGCGGCGATTACTCCTGTCCCTCGGCGAGGCTGAACCAGATCTTCTGGAAGTCGGCGTGGGTCCGGGCGTTCTGCTTCTGGGTCTGCTGGATCTGCTGGATCTGCGCCACATTCCTGGTCGCGGCGGAAGCGTAAGTCGTCGCCAGAACTGAAACGGTCATCACTGCAATTATGATCTTGGTAAGCATTTGCGGGTCTCCTTGTTTCGACAGGTATCTTGATTGATCCTGATGACGGGAATGTAGGAGCCTTATCGCGAGACCGGCGTGCGAAATCGCACAGTGCAGTTCGGTTGTAAGAAGCGCCTGCAGTCGGATACGATCACGAACGCGGCCAGATCGGTGGACCAAGCCATCCGTGGCATTGCGTGGCAGGGGAACGACATGAGCCGAAAGATCGAAACGCTGGCGGCCATCCCACTGTTTCGTTCGCTCGATCCGGAGAAGATACACCTCCTGGACACCCAATGCCTTTGGCACCGGACGCTCCGCAACCAATGGATCATCGAGGATCAGGGGAGCAGCAACGACGTCTTCTTCGTCGTGAGCGGGACGGCGCGCGTCAAGCTGCAGTCGATCTCCGGCCGGGAGGTGCTGCTGCGGGAGATCATTGCCGGCGAGTACTTCGGCGAACTCGCGGCGATCGACAACCAGCCGCGGTCATCAGGAATTGTCGCGATCACGGATGTGACGACGGGGCGAATGCCGGCGTCGGTCTTCCGCTCCGCCGTGCACGCTTATCCCGATGTCTGCGACCAGTTGCTGTCGCGGCTCGCCGCCGAGATCCGGAAGCTCGCCAATCGCGTCAACGAATTCACCACCCTGGATGCGCGCTACCGCATCTATGCCGAGTTGTTGCGGCTGGCGAAGCCCGCGGCGGGAAAATCAGTGTCGTACGTCATATCGCCGCCGCCCGTGCATGCCGATATAGCCGCGCGGGTCAGCATCCGCCGTGAGGCCGTGGCGCGGGAGCTCAAAGCTCTTGAGCGGGCCGGTCTCGTTCAGCGCCGCACGGGCGCGCTGGTGCTCACCGACCCGGACCGCCTGCGTGACTTGATCGAAAGCGCGGCCGAATTGGATTGAGGAAGACCATGAACAGCATTGCGGGCCTTGAACGACCGACACGCCTTGCCAGTGGTCTGATCCTTTTTGCTTTCGCGGCATTGCATTTGATCAATCACGCATTTGGCGTTGCTTCGGTCGATGCCATGCAGGCCGCCGGCGCGATTTTGCTCGCCCCTTGGCGAACCTATCCGGGCCTGATCGTGCTTTACGGAGCCTTGCTAATTCACGCTGCACTCGGCTTCGTTGCGCTTTACCGCAGACGGCATCTGCGCATGCCGCCGGCGGAGACGTGGCAGCTCGCCCTGGGGCTCTCCATTCCCCTGCTCCTGGCCCTTCATGTGCTTCGCATTCGTGCCATCGAGTCGTTCGGGGGATTGGAAGTTACCTATCCTACTCTGATGTATCGATTCTGGGTTGACACGCCCGAAGTCTCCTTGCCAAGGCAATCGCTGCTCTTGATCATTGTTTGGGTGCACGGTTGCATCGGGCTGCGGTCCTGGCTGCGCACCAAGCCATGGTACGCGCGCGCATCGAGCATCCTTGCATCGCTGGCGACCCTCGTTCCGGTCGTGGCGGTTCTGGGCGTCATCAGCGCCGGCCTTGATTTGCGCGAGGCGGTTGTGCGCGATCCAGCCTATGCGGTAAAATTTGTAAGCTCGATTGCCGCAGAGGCCAATCGCTTCAGCCTCGGGGGGGCAATCGTTGACATCTTCTTGAATGCCTATTTGGGTTTGTTGATCGGGGCTTTCGGGCTCCGAGCCGTGCGCGATTGGCACGCCAGGCGCTTTCGCGCCATCCACATCGCCTATCCGGGGGGACGTATCGCGGCCGTACCGCTCGGCTTTTCAATCCTGGAGGCGAGCCGCTACACGAACATTCCCCACGCATCCATCTGCGGAGGTCGCGGCCGCTGTTCAACCTGCCGCGTGCGCATCGTCAAGAACGTCGAATCGCTCCCGAAACCTTCCGCCATCGAAGGACGAACGCTGCGTCACATCAATGCTCCACCGCACGTTCGTCTCGCGTGTCAAACCAGACCTACGGCTGACATATCCGTGGAACCGCTTGTCTCGCCTCCCGATGCAAAAGCCGGGGACGTGAATAGATTCGGCGCTGCGATCTCGGGCGGACGAGAGTTGCATATCGGCGCGATGTTCGTCGACATGAGAGGATCGACGGGACTTGCGACCGGCCGTTTGCCCTACGATGCACTTTTTCTTTTCGATCGCTACATCCATGCCGTGACCCGTGCCATTCGGCAGAACTCAGGCCTCACAACGAGTATCGCGGGGGACGGCATCATGAGTGTTTTCGGTATCGATCGTCCGCCTCCGATGGCGGCGCGCGAAGTGCTGCAGGCTGCATTCGACGTCTGGGTGGCGGTAGACGCTCTCAACGATGAATTGTCGTCGGAACTTGCGACACCGCTTCGGATCGGAATTGGCATCCATGTCGGCATGGCTATCGTCGGATTCGTGTCAGCTGACGAATCCCTGCAGTTTCTCGGCGATACTGGTAACGTCGCCGCCAAGCTCGAAGCGGCATCAAAGTCTTTTGGAGCCACCCTGGTTGTGTCTGCCGTTGCACTGAAATTGGCGGCGCCGGAGGTAGATTTTGAAAAGACAAATGTCTTGATCGCAGGAAAACCGGAACCCCTTGAAGTCGCCGTTTTCAAAGAGCGACGCGACCTTCACACACTGCTTGCGACAATCCACTGATTTAGCTTACACGCATGCGCTTGTCCGGGATCGAGGAAGCTCAGGAGGTCAAGCTGGCTCCGTGCACCCTCCCGACGTCTTCGCATCGGCCAGAACATTCCGGCAATCACGATGCTGAAGCCAATGACGACAATTGCGCTTGCGATGACGCGACCGTTCGCGATGACGCGACCGCCCGACGCAGTCTGAGGCTCCGACGCAGTCTGAGGCTCGGGCGGCCGAAATGCGACAGTGCGCACGACCACAGGTGCCAGCGGAGTGACCGGCGGCTCGGCGATCCTCTGAGGTTCGGCGGCGGATTGAGGCCAGTTGAGGTCTGCTTTTGCCAGGACCGTTTCGCCACGATACCAACACTGCACACCGTCAATGATCCGATATCGCCAGAACGGGCCCGGCGTGCGATCAGGCGCCTTCGAACATTCAATGGCGGATGCGTCGATATGCTCAAGGCGAGAAGACTAATCGTGATGTATGCGAGCCTCATCATTGTCCCGTCTCCAACGCGCGAGCCTCATTGTTGCCCCGTCTCCGACTCGTTTTGAATAACCGCGCTTTTGAATAACGATGACCTTGTGGCCGAAGTCGGGCGAGTTAGCACCCGCCGGTAGCGTGCCACCGATGCAGATTTTGCAACTCTCTTATGCGGCGAAAAGCAATCACGAGCTTCCGGGCTCAAATTGATAGGCCACATCGGCGAAAGCGCAGTCGAATAATACCTATGTATATGGCATAGCCGAACGTTTGGTTGCTCATCATTGCCTTACGGGTCCGCGCAATGCCATCCACCCCAGCTTCCTGCGAATTGGACTATGAGAATTACGTGGCGACCAACCATCGTCCGGCATTCGACGGACTGCGCGGCCTGGGGTTCCTGCTCGTCATCACGGCCCATATCCCGAGCGTGCCGCTTTTCGTCTTCCTGCAGGGATGGACGGCCGTATGGATATTCCTGACGATGAGCGGATATCTGGTGACCATGCTGATGATGCGGGAGGAGAAAAGCATTGGGCGCATGGCGTTCGGACCGTTTCTGATCAGGCGCTTTTTCCGCATCGTGCCGAGCTACTGGGTGGCGATCCTGATCTATTGGCTGGCATGCTATGGTCTGCCACCGTTGCACGATACGTACGCGGCGTTCATGGCGCGGCTGCCCTCCTATCTCGCCTTTGTGCCGGAATACGCGGACACCGACGATTTCAGTATTTTCACTCATTCCTGGACGGTCGGGGTCGAACTGAAGTTCTACCTGCTCTTTCCGCCCGTCGCCTTCGTGATGATCAAGAACGCAAATTGGCGGTTTGCCGCAATCGCGATCGCCGCAGCGCTGTTCACCGCGCAGGGATCGTTCATTGCGGAGGCCTATTGCGCGGTGCTGTTCGGCGCCATGTTGGCACTCGCGATCGAACGACCAAGCGGATACGCGTTCGTTGCAAAGCTGACGCGGGTGCCGGCGGTGGTGCCGCTGGCGCTGATCGCAGGACTGTTCGCACTGTTCCAGTACGGTGAGCAGTTCACGGCTCTCGCCGCGATCTCAAGCTATCTGCTCGCGTACACGATCGTACAGGAAGCCGCGGTGTCACGGGTACTGACCTGGCGGCCCCTGGCGTATCTGGGACAGCGTTCCTACGGCGCCTATCTGCTCCACTTCCTGGCGCTCCGCATCGGCTACATGGTGTTCGACGGCGACAGTACGACGGCCGGTCTTCTGGCTGCCTGTGTTTGCCTCGCGCTCACCGTCCCGTGTGCGGAGCTCCTGTATCGTATGATCGAACGGCCCGGAATAAACTATGGGCGGCAGCTGTTGGGCCGAACGAGATTCATCTCGGTTCCATAGTGATGTGTTTCGTAGGGGCGGGTTTCAAACGCGCCCCTACAGACAGATTTGTTTGCTGGGGCGGGTTTCAAATCCGCCCCTACAAGGGGCGGACCTTGTGTCCGCCCGTCGGACCGCAAACTCACACTGGTGTGAGAAATGCGGGCTAGTTCTCCGCCTTGATATTGGCTTCCTTCGCGATCTTCGCAAACTTTAGTCGTTCCGTTCGCACAAACGCGCCAAACTCATCGACGCTCATGGTCCGCGGAACGATACCCTGAACCATCAACTTGTCAGCCAGCGCCCTGTTCGCAAGCGCTGAATTCACCACATCGTTGAGCTTCTTGATCGATTGAGGTGGAGTCCTGGCCGGCGCGAAGACCCCAAACCAGTTCAGCAGCTCGTATTCGGCAAGGCTCGCATCGCCGGCGCTCAGCGGCTCGACGTCGGGAAGTTGCGGCATCCGTTCTTTGGATGTCACCGCAACCGCGCGCAATTGCCCCGCCTGGATCAACGACAATGCCGCACCCAGGCTCGAAAAGCTCATGGTCACGGCGCCGCCCGCGACGTCGGTGACAGCCGGAGCGGCCCCGCGATAAGGCACGTGCAGCACCTGGACACCGGCCATGCGGTTCATCAGCTCTCCGGCAAGCTGCTGCGGATTGCCGACCCCGGACGATGAGAACGAGAGCTTGCCCGGTCTAGCCTTGGCGTATGCGATCAGCGCTTTGGGATTGCGCACCGGCGTGCCGGACGCCACGACAACGACGCAAGGCACCGTGCCAATGAGCGCGACAGGCACAAGCTCACGGGCCGGGTCGTACATCATCTTCTCAAAGATATATGGGTTGATCGCGACCTCGCCGGCTGCCGCGGCGAGCAGCGTGTGTCCGTCAGGATCGGCCTTGGCGACAGCATTCGCGGCGAGCATCGCGCTTGCGCCGCTTCGATTTTCGATGATCACGGTTTGCCGGAAGGCGTTTCCCATCTGCTCGCCGACGAGCCGCGCCACGATGTCAACACCACCGCCGGCGGCGTAGCCGACCATCACCCTCATCGCCTTGCTGGGAAAGTCGGCCTGCGCGAAAGCCTGGCCGATGGTCCCACCGAGTGCGATCGAAGCCGCGTCCGCGAGCAATGATCGTTTCGTAAGCATGCGTTTTATCCTCCCTGGAGCGCCAAGAACGCTCGCTGTTTCAAGTGCGCTCAAGCAGTATCGCGAATCCTGCCGAGCATCATCGGCAGGATTCCGCCCCACTTGAGTATTTCCACTTCAAGCGATGTCTCGACGGCCGCTGTCGTCTCGATGCTCCGCAGTTCGCCATTGCGCCGTTGAATGCAAATCGGAATGTGAGCGCGAGGCGCGATCTGTTCGGGCAATGCGCAGACCTCGATCCTGTCATCCACCTCAAGCGCGAGGTCTTGCGGACCATCGCCGCGCCGCAACCGCAGCGGCAGGATGCCCATGTTGATCAGATTTGAGCGATGAATTCGCTCGAAGCTGCTCGCGAGGACCGCGCGCACTCCCAGGAGCGCAACGCCCTTGGCCGCCCAGTCGCGCGAGGAACCCATGCCATAGCGCTCGCCCGCAACGATGACGGTCGGCTTGCCCTCGCTCTCATATCGTTGCGCCGCGCGCCAGATCGGCAGGCATTCGCCCGAGCCCGCCGGGATGGTGAATCCCGGCGGAATGTCCGCTTGCAGCAGATTGCGGACGCTCTTGTTGGTGAACACGCCGCGCAGCATGACCTCCCAGTTGCCGCGCCGTGCTGCAAAGACGTTGAGGTCCCGGCGATCCGCACCGTGCTCGACCAGCCAATTGGCGGCATCGCTATCGGTGAGGATCTGACCGGCCGGAGAAATATGGTCCGTCGTGATGTCGTCGCCGAATACGGCGAGCGGAAACGCCATGTAGGTCCCAAGCCGAGGGGCGCAGGAAAAACCTGCGAATGGCGGACGCCGGATGTAGGTTGAGCAGGGATTCCAGGGGAAGACCGGATTGCTCGGCGCCGCAAGATCGCTCCAGGGTTTGCTCGCCTCTGCGTCTTCATAGCTGGGACAAAAGTCGTCCGTCCGAACGGCTGCTGCGACAGCCGCATCGATCTCCGCTCCGCTTGGCCATAGATCGGCCAGCCGGACTTCGGCGCCGTCACGCGAACATCCAATCGGATCCGTCAGAATGTTCCGGTTCACGTCGCCGGCGAGCGCAAAGGCGACCACCATCGGCGGCGACGCCAGGAACCCCGCCATGAGTTGTGGATGCACACGGCCGGGAAAGTTGCGATTGCCCGATAGAACGGCGACGGGCGTCGCATTTCGTTCGCGGATCGCCAGTTCGATTTCCCTCGTGAGCGGGCCCGAATTGCCGATGCACGTCGTGCAGCCGTAGCCGACGATGACGAACCCCAACGCTTCAAGGTCAGCCAGCAGGCCCGTGCGCTTGAGGTATCGCTCCGCGGTGGGCGAGCCCGGCGCCAATGATGTCTTGGTCCACGAAGGCGGTCTCAGGCCCAAGCCGCGCGCCTTGCGGGCGAGCAGCCCGGCGGCGATCAACAGGCGCGGATCGGACGTATTGGTGCAACTTGTGATGGCCGCGATGGCGACGCTGCCGTCGCCGGGTTCACCGCCCTTCGCACGCTCGGAGGTTTTGGCGAACATGGGCGCCAGCGCGGCATGGGTCGCCCCGGCTGATATCCGGTCCTGTGGCCGCTGCGGCCCCGCCACACTGACCTCCACCTCGCTGAGGTCGATTTCGATGAGGTCGGTGAAGCGCGGCTCCGCGTTTGGATCGAACCAAAGACCTTGGCTCTTTGCGTAGTCTTCGACGAGCCGCACACGCTCTTCGGAACGGCCGGTAGTCCGCAGATATTGGATGGACTGACTATCGATCGGGAAGAATCCCGAATTGCCGCCGAACTCCGGCGCCATGTTCGCAACAACCGCGCGGTCGCCGGCCGATAGCGTAGTGACGCCCTGGCCGAAGAATTCGACGAATTTATCTGCAAGATCGATGCGGCGCAGGCGCTGCGTCACGGTCAGGGCGAGATCGGTCGCAAGCACGCCTTCACGCAAAGCGCCCGTGAGCCGAACGCCGACCACATCGGGCACCCGCATCATCACCGGCATGCCGACAAGCGCGCTTTCGGCTTCGAGGCCGCCGACACCCCAACCCAGCACCCCAATGCCGTTGATCATCGGCGTGTGGCTGTCGGTCCCGATCATGGTGTCGGGCATCGCCCAAAGCACGCCGTCACGCTCTTCCGACGCGATCACGCTCGCCAGCCGCTCCAGGTTCAGCGTGTGCATGATCCCTGTGCCGGGCGGATGGGCGCGAACGTGCGACAGCGTGCTGGTCGCCCATTTCATCAGTTGGTAGCGCTCGCTGTTGCGCTCGAACTCGCGCGCCATGTTTTTCTGCAGGGCACCGGGCACGCCGAAGTAATCGACCGCCACCGAATGATCGGTAGAGATATCCACTGGCAGTACCGGGTTCAGGCGTGTCGGGTCGATGCCGTGTTCCATGAGCGCTGACCGCATAGCCGCAATATCGACCAGGGCGGGACCACAAGTCGTATCATGCATTAGCACGCGCCCCGGAAAGAACGGGATCTCCTCTTCGCTGTAGCCGCTCTTGAGCCATGCCAGGATGGCGGCGGTACTTCGGTCCGCTTCGTCCCCGCCTTTGCGCAGGACGTTTTCGAGCAGGATGCGGAGAATATGCGGAAGCCGATTGAAATCGGCCCCAGCTTGCGCCCCTAAATCAATGACACGGTAGCTGCGCCCCGCGCTCAGAAGTGTTCCGAATCGATTCACGTCACAAGCCCAGCGCTGGAATTACTCGGCGATTGCGCAAAAACTCGCCTATTGCCTTTTGCGGTGCAAGCACAATGTCACCTTGGCGCAACAAGCGGCTAATATAATTTCACCAAATTGACAAAGATTTCTGAATTTGGTGATTAATGGCGATCACACCAAAGGGGATTCGACGTGACTGACCTCTACCGCCCCAAAGGGCTTTCGAGCGCCGTGTGCTATCAAGATGCGAAGGCCGCTTATCGCTGGCTCGAAGAGGCGTTCGGGTTCGAGCCGCTCTTCGTCATTCTCGATGCTGATGGCAATCTCGGTCATTCGGAAATGACCTTTGGCAATTCCGTCGTCATGGTCGGCAACGAGTGGAGCGCTGATCACAAGAGTCCGAAAGCCGTCGGCGGCAAGAACACGCAGACCGTCCACGTCCAGCTCGCAGAAGGCGACGACATCGACGCTCATTGCGAACGCGCTCGCGCTGTGGGCGCGGAGATCGTGCAGGAGCCCGAATCTCAATTCTACGGCGACCGTACCTATCGCGCCCGCGACCCGGAAGGCCATATCTGGACCTTCGGCGTCACCGAGAAAAAGATGACGCCGGAACAGTGGGACAAGGCGAGCGGCCTCATCACGAAAAAGCGACTCGATTGAACTCCCACATCAGGACGGACCCCGATTCTTCCTGAAAGTTTTTTAGTCGGGCCCTGGAACCTTTTGCCCAAGCTGGGACTTGGATCGAAGCGTCGCCGCTTTGAGAGACGTGCGGCAAGATACGTCCTCGGTGGCCTTCGCTTGACGACGACGCGGAATGTCCCAACAGGCTCCGCGCGACGGAAACCTCGCCTGGTTCGGCGGAGCCGGGCGAGGTTTTCCGTGGGTTCCTGCCCCTATCACGCCGCTTTGGCGATTGACCAGCCAGCACCAGCCAGCACCTTCGCCACAAAGCGCGCCGTGGCTTCGCCAACGGCCTCCGGCGCGTCCCCCTGCAAAAAATGCGCGCCCCGCACGGTCACGGTCTGCTGATTGGGCCAAGCCCTGCAGAATTCCCGTTGCGCACCGATCAGGAAACCGGCCGGGTCGGCATCGATAAACAATTTCGGAATGGGGCTGGTCGAAAGCCAGAGCGCGTAGGAGTCGACAATGCGGACGACGTCTTCCGGCTGTCCCTCGATCGGCAGGTCTCGCGTCCAGGCGAGCATGGGCTGGCGCGAGGGGCCCGGGTTCCGGTAGTGCCGGCGGTAGACCTCCGGCGCTCAAAGTGGACATTTCTGCATTGAGGTTCAGGCGATGCAGCGGCACCGCCTTGTGTGACCGACTCAAAGCCGCAGTTCAAGAGAAACAATTCTATTGCGCAATCAACTGCTGTGTAGTGTTATGGGCGGGCGGCGGCCGCATGTTTGTTTCCAGTCATACGTTGAGGGGCAGTCAATTCAGCGGACTAGTAGACGGCCTCATGCACCGGCAGCGATAACACAGGAGTCATTATGAGTTTAACCCGCGATACTGTCCTGCTGCTGGTCAAAAAATTTTCGCCTGGGGAGGCGCCCCTGGTTGATCAATTGGAAAGTAAATCAGTCAGAGACGGACGCGCCGCGAAAGGGCCTTTGGGATTCGGAGTTGAACTAGTTGTTCCGCGACTCGCGCCCATTCTTTGGAAGGTTGTAGAGGCGCTCTACACAGAGGCGCTGAAGGATCTTTCGAAAGCCGCGATCAATAAGATCCTGGCATCGTTCCGAAACAACTCAGCTCAGAACGCCTTGGAAACCCAGCAACTTGTCAAAAAGGTCCGAGACCAATTGATTGCCCAAGGGGTGAGGCTCGAAAA
>Ga0099792_10000715_pt1 | contig 12194 bp, 10 predicted proteins | sample Rivendell_Oct201_8_FD_83780 | JGI IMG/M metagenome (GOLD analysis project Ga0099792, IMG submission 83780) | Vadose zone soil microbial communities from the Eel River Critical Zone Observatory, Northern California, USA -... | ecosystem: Environmental > Terrestrial > Soil > Vadose zone >...
GCGGTGGCAGTCTCTGTTTTCGTAGCTGGGGGAGTTGAAGGCTGCGCTTGCCCGAAACCGAAAATACCGTAAGTCAAAAAAAATAGAACTACAAGAATCCTTTTCACAAGAAGCCTCCTAAGCTTTCCTCCTGCGACTTTCGCAGGAATTCTAGTCCGTCGCTGACGCGGAAACAAGCGATACTGGACAAGGGCAACAGCAGAAATTTCACCACGGAGGACACAAAGGAACACGAAGACTTCCCTGAGGATTGGTATCTTTAGTGTAATTTCAGTGTCCCTTGGGGCTTATGCGATTAGGACGCGACGAGCGGGAACCGCTCAAGCTAGTTCACATATTTTTCTGCCGCCGCTTTTACCAGATCGAAGAGGATCTGCGGTCCCTGGGGCACTTCTTCGATGCGGATCCGTTCGTCCCCGTCCTCCGTGCTTCCTTACCTTCCTTAGTGTTGCTGTATACGGGATTGAAGGTGGCAGGAATGCGCGAGGAGTCCCACCACCGGAGCAGCCTCGACATCGGTATTCGGATTCGCTTCCCTCCGGCGACGCCCACCAGCACTGCGGTCGAGGTAATGGTTACCATGCAAAGTTTTTCCTATCTCGTACTTTCGTCTTGCATTTGTCATGCACCGCGGCACGAATTCGTGTTCCGAGTTGAATCCAAGTTCTCCAAGTTGTTCTCCCTCGAGGCGTTAGTCTGCACGCAGTTTTTATATCAGGTTCGCCAAAATTACCCTGCCTATGCGCATGCGGAGTATCTTCGCTTCGTCGGCAGGCGTAAAATGCCTTTAGATATCAAGCAGTTAACTATTCAACCCTGCGGCCGGTTTTGGCATCCCAACTGTATAGGTAATGGCAGGCGCATGATTTTGGCGCCTTCGGTTTTCAGGCATGCGTTGCGTCAGCGCAGGCCGGCAAAGCGACCCACTGCTTGCTTCGTTTTCCGTTAGGGGACGCAACGAAAAATCACGCAACACGCCCGTTTAGGCGTGCTGGAGTGGAGCCCCAAACGCTCCCCCAACATTGGAGGAAGTCAATATGAACAGCCGCATTTTGCTTGCTCTGCCCCTGGCCGCAGCGCTAACGTTGCCGGCCCTTGCGCAGTCCACGTCGTCCACTCAGGATCAGAATCAACCCGCCGCAACTTCTCAATCGACGTCGACTCAGCCGACTGCGAACGAGAACGCCACCGGCAAACAACCTTTGCAGCCACCGTCCCGTGAGGGCTTTTGGGGTCATCTGAATCCATTCGCCCGCAAAAGTTATGTGAAGCGGCAGACCGAACCGATCCGTGATCGGGTCAACGAACTCGACGACCTGACCGCCGCCAACGGCAAGGCGATCAAGGACACCGATTCACGCGCGCAAGCGGGCATCAAACTGGCTTCGGACAAGGCCAATGAGGCCGATCAGCATGCCGTCGACGCCGGCAACAAGGCCACCATGGCACAACAGACGGCGCAGCAGGCTACGCAGCGGCTGCAGACTGTTGAGACAGTGGTCGGAAACATCGATCAGTATAAGGCCTCGAACCAGACTGAAATTCGCTTCCGCGCCGGCCAGACCATGCTGAGCAAGAACGCGAAAGATGCTCTCGACGAAATGGCCAACACTGTGAAAGGGCAGCGCGGCTATATTATCGAAGTGCAGGGCTTCTCTTCAGGCAAGGGACAGACGGCGATCTCAAACTCGCAGAAGATGGCCGAGTCGGTCGTGCGTTACCTGGTGCTTAACCATGAGATCCCGGTCTACCGGATCTATCTCGTAGGCATGGGCAACGCTCCAGTTGCCAATGCGGATGAGACTGCCAAGCCCAAGCACATGAGCGGCGGACGCGTAGAGATCAGCCTGCTGAAGAACGATCTGGAGCAACTCTCCAGCAACTCTTCAGCTCCCGCAACCAGCACGGACCAGCAGCAGCAACCGAAGTAAGCTGGAGAACTTGAGTTTGGGACCAACGGGCGCCTCGCCTGAGTCCCTCCCCCAGAAAAAGGCCCTCGCTAAGCGAGGGCCTTTTTCGTGGTGGGAACAAAATGAATCAGCAGAAGACACAGTCAGGGCCGTTTAACTACTTCAGCTTTTCGTACTCTGCCTTGGCTTGCTTCAGAACGGGAACATCTGGATCGGCATCCTTCCACACGGCAAAGAAATCCTGGTAAGCGGCTCTTGCCTTCGGAGTGTCACCTTGAAGAGCGTAAGCCCTGCCCACTCCCAGCCGGGCAAGGGAATAGAGCGGGCTGGTTGGATCAATGCCGCGATGATCAAGAATTTTTTGATACTCGGCAGCCGCCTTCACGCCATCTCGCGCTTTAAGAAAAGCTTCGCCGCGAATGTAGATTGGCCAGTACACGGCGCCGCCTGGGGGGCCGCCCAATTCGTAGGGCGCGGCTGACTCCAGCCGCGCAATCGCCTCGGCCGGGTGATTGCGCTGGATATCGTTGGTGGCTTCCGCTAAGGGCAGCCAAACCTGGTTAAGTAGTGTGTCGAACGGCGATTCCTTCGCAAGGTCGCTGACAAGCTTCCGGAATTGTGCATCGTCGCCCTCGCGGGCGGACAGGTATGCCGCGATGGATTGCGATTCCTTGTTGGCAGAGAGAGCGAGCGCCGCAGTCATCCTTTGGTGCGCATCTTTCAGAAAACCCAGCTCCGAGTCACAGGTCGCCTCGGTCGCCATTACACTTCCCGCGAACTCCGTGTAATTGTGGATTTTGGCCGCGTTGGAGGCACTAGCATAGCTACCCCTGGACTTCTTTATTCTTCCCTGGGCGCACTCGCCCTGTGCTTGCAGAAGCAGTACTACCGGTGGCCCTGGTTTCGCCCGGGCGCGTTCCACCTCCTGCCGCATGGCGGGTTCATCGCCGCGGACAAATGCCAGACTGTAAAGGACGAGGTAGAGCGACCACGCGTCGACTTTTTGTGAGATTGCCTGGTCCGCGACCGTCTTTGCCTCGTCGTAGCGGCCCAGAAACTGGTAAGCGGCGGCTAGATTGTCGCGGGCGTACCTGTCTTTCGGGTCCAGGCGAACAGCCTCGCTGGCATTGGCCACTGCCTTTTCGTGTTGGCCCATCTCCTGAAAAGCGAGCGCCAGGTTGTCTCGGGGAACGGCGTCGCGGGGATAGGTTTGTTTCCATTGCTCATAGATCTCGGCACCCTTTTCCAGTTCTCTCCTGGCCGTGTCGTAGTAGTGCGAAGAAATATAGAACTTCTCCCGTTCGCTTGCTCTGTCTCGCAGATCAAATGCCCTTTGAATATATCCGACTGCGCTGCGGCTATCGCCCTCATTGCTGTAGGCAATTCCCAGCGTAGCCAGGGCCATGGCAAAATTGGGATCCAGTTCGATGGCGCGCTTCAGATGCGGGATGGCGGCCGTGTCGTCATACTTCTGGTGCTCCGCCTGTCCCAGGCTGAAAGCCTGTAAAGCATCCAGCGACGACGTGGTAGCCGCCTCCAGCGGAGTCGCATACTTCTGAACTGAACCCAGGGATTCGCCCAGCTTGCCACGCAGGCTGGATGCGGCCCGGTCCAGCGACTTCAGCACCTGTTCTTTACTTTCCGCTTCGGCCTGCTCGCGAGCCAGCGAATCCCCGCTCTGCGCGTTCACCGCTTCCAGAGTAACTACGTAATGGCTGCCGAGACTGGAAATCGAACCGGTCAGCATGGCCTTGACGCCTTCGCGCAGACAAATTTCGCGGGCCACAGAACTTGTTACCCGCTCATCGGGGGAGCGCCCCATGAAACGCAACGCTTCATGAATCCGCGATTCCGGGAAAATATTCAGATACGGGGACTCCTCCAGTTCCACTGCGAGTGCCTGTTTCAGAGTTCCGTCGAAAACACCGTCGCCGGTGGTGTTGACGAAGTCAGCGAGTAGAACGCTGTCTTTTTCCGTCAGCTTGGCGGATGGCCTCGAGCGCCAGTAGAAGCCGAGGGCAACGAGCGCGGCCAACAGGACTAAAGCCGCAGGCACGATAATTTTGCGCGTTCCTGTCCGCGGGGTGGCGGGAGAGGGTTGCACGGCACTCACCGAAGCGGAAGATGCGGCGGATACTGCTCGCGAAGAGACACGAGATGGAGTCTGCGCGTTCTCCGTCTGCGCCTTCGAGTCCGAAGGGGTTTCGGTCGAAGTGGAGCTCGCAGCGACGGCGCGCCCAGAATCTGTATCGCGCTTCAACCGCTGCAGGTCGGCGCGAATGTCAGCCGCGTGTTGATAGCGGAGGTTGCGATCCTTCTCCAGCGATTTGTTGATGACGTCTTCGAGCTTCGGCGGCAAATCCGGATTCAGGCGAATCGGTGAGGTCGGCGCACGATCGAGAATGGCCTGAAAGATCAGCGCCGAAGTTTCTCCGCGGAAGGGCAATGTCCCCGTGGCCATCTCGTACAACACCACGCCGAAGGAAAATAAATCTGTCCGGGCGTCGAGGTCCTTTCCCTTGGCTTGCTCGGGAGACATATAAGCGACCGTGCCAAGGGTGGAGCCGGGGCTGGTCAAATGCTCGTCGACAACTACGCTTTCGGGCGCCGTGACGTCTGGGATTCCGCCTGCGGCGGAAGGGGATGGATTCGCCCTTACCTTCGCCAGTCCGAAGTCGAGGATCTTAGAATGCCCGCGCTTGGTCACAAAAATATTTGCGGGTTTTATGTCGCGATGGACGATACCTTCCGCATGTGCGGCATCGAGTGCGTCGGCAATCTCAGTGCCCAGCGACAGAATTGTTTCCAGGTCCACCGAACGGCCACTGATCAGGTGCTTCAGCGTTTCTCCGTCCAGAAATTCCATGACGAGGAACACCTGGCCGTCCTGCTCGCCGATGTCGTAAATGGTGCAGATGTTGGGATGGTTCAGGGCCGACGCCGCCTTGGCTTCGCGGCGGAAACGCTCGAGCGCCTGGCGGTCCTGTGCAAGATTTTCCGGAAGAAACTTCAACGCAACAAAACGCCCGAGGCGTGTGTCTTCGGCCTTGTAGACCACACCCATTCCACCGCCGCCCAGCTTTTCAGTGATGCGGTAATGTGAGATGGTCTGGCCGATCATAATTGCGCAATGAGCTTGGGATGTCATGGTAGGTGCGCAGGGAGGGGAAGTCAACCAATGCCCGGTCCGTCACACCGGGTCCGGTGGAAGGCGGAGAAAGCGTTTCAATTCTCTACCCTTTGCAGTCTGAACGCTACGATGCCCCATTGCACCTTCGCTCGCATCTGGACCGGCATGTGGGCGTCGTCGTCGGTGAACCAGACCATAAGCTGACCTTTGCCCTGCAGCTTCCCGGTGGTTGCCTCCACTAAGACGCGGATAGTTTGGAACGTTCCCGCCGGAACTCTGACTTGTTCGCGACCTTCGACGTGGGCCACGGCCAGCGTGGTCTTTCCTCCGTCCGTGACGGGGAAATCAATATTGCTCCCCGGCTGCAGGGGACGAGAGGCAACATAGAAAAATCCGCTGATGACGTCAGTCGTGCATCCGGGCACATCGTTCTCTTCGTGCTTGGTTGCGCCGGTCTGCAAGTTTTTTTCGTCCAGTATGCTTTTATGCCGTGCCAGGTCGATCTGAATTTGGGTCTCTCGCTTGTGCTTGCCTTCTTCGGCGTGTTTGAAAATTCGCACGGTGCAATAGGTCCGGGGGTCGATTCGCGTCTCGAACACGTCATGGACGGGGAATAGTAGATTCACCGCCCCGGACGAGATTGCGGCCATAGTCAGTTTCTCGAATGCGCCGTCTGTCTGCAGCTTGATTGTCGCCGCGCCCGCGGTGAAAACATGCCACTCGGCCGTGAACACAAGAGTCTTCCCGTTGGGAAAGTGGTAAGTCGGCGGTGGGGGAACGATCTGCGGTTGGAATGCCGGAGGGGAGGCGTGTTCGTTTTGTTGCGGGGGAGTCGATTGCGCTTTCACGGTGGCGGCCGCAATCAGAGCTACCGCAACGAGGAAAGGTACGATCCCGGAAAGGCCGGCCTTTGCAGAGTAGAGCATGGGTCGTTCGATGCCGCGAAGTCACCTTCGGCGCATATCTTTTCAAGCGAATGCCAGCACACTAATGCTGGCCGGTTGCGGTCAGCACGATCTTAGTGACGAGAACGGCCATCATTGCCAGCGCTCCGAGCAGGGCGTTGTACTCGCGATGCTTGAGATATAGCTCCAGAGAAAAGCCTGACGAAATTTCATTGCCAGTGTATGGGATAGGTATCAACCGCGGGAACAATCTCGGGACCTGCCGCGCGTATTCAGCGAACTCGGGGAAACGCTGACGTAAGAACTCCTCTTCGCTCCGCATCACGGGGAGATAGATCGCGAAGAACATAATGATGAGACCAATGCCCACCCACCAACTGCACGCCGCAACAGCAAATCCGATCCCGATGAGCAAAGATCCCAGGTAGAGTGGATTGCGCGTGTAGAGATACGGTCCTGAGGTCGCCAGAGCCTCGTTCTTGCGCAGATGACCGGAAGCGAGCGCGCGAATCAGAAGTCCGGGCAGGATCACTACCGCGCCTAGAGCGACTGAGCGCCACGTGGGCCGCGCCAGCCAGAAATAGAGCACCGCAAAAACGAACCCCAGCGGGACCCGGATGCGGCGCGCAATGCGCGACCACTCAGCCATGAATTCTTTCCATCATTACGAAGGCCTCGCCAGCAATTCGCGGACGGCAGCGACTACCCCGTCTGTGGTGATCTCCAGCATTCCCTCGTCAGGCTGCGAACGACGCGCGTGCGAGGTGGAGCTGGCGGAATTGCGCAAGACGATGCTGCGCGTTCCGTAGGGCCCGGTCCGCGCCGGATCCGTCGGACCAAAAATCGCAACCACTGGAACCTCTAAGGCTGCGGCCAGATGCATAGGTCCAGTGTCGCCGCCGACAAATAAGCTGGCTCGGCGCGTAAGCGCAATCAGTTCTGTAATCGAACACTTCATCGCCGTGGCCGCGTCCGCACTGGCAGCTTCGACTTCCCGAGCCAGACTCTCTTCACCTGGACCGTGGTTGACAATCGAACGTACTCCCTCGCCGGCAAGTTTGGCAGCTACCTGACCATAACGATCCGCCGGCCATCGCTTCGCTCCCCAACCTGCGCCCGGATTTAGAATGGAAAATTCTGTGATTCCCTGTTCTGAAAGTCTCGCGTCTATTCGCGCCTCAGCCTCCGGGTCGCGTGGAAGCTCCACGCGCGGTCTTTTCATTTTCTGCTGCGCGACGGCCTCAGCGACTGAGAAATTCTGATCAATCACGTGCGATCCGCTGGCGACCGCCGTGCGCGTATACCACATACTTGCGGGAGGCTCGCGGGGCTCGGCCGCTCCATATACGATCCCCGCGCCCGACCATCGAGCAAGCAACGCTGACCGAATCGCTCCCTGCAGATCTACAGCAATCTCATAACGCGCTGCCCGCACGTCGTTCCACACAGTTGCGATCTGTTGCAGTGTCGCAATTGTGCCCAACGACTTCGGCCAACCGGTAAGGTTGACGGTATGGACCCAGTCCGCAAGCGGCCGTTGCGGTGATCGTCGTCCTCGACGCGGCGCTCCGGGGGAGCACAGAAGCTCGGCCCAACGTTCTTCGACCAGCCAACCGATGGTTGCGTGGGGATACGCTTCGCGCAGTGCGTATGCTGCGGGCAGCGTGTGGATTACGTCTCCCATGGCGCTGAGGCGCACGATCAACAGGCGCTCAATTGTGGGGGAAGATGATCGGGGAAGAACGCGATTCATTTCTGCAGGTGGAAGGCTCTTCCCGGTCTCTTGCAGGCTGCGAAAGAACATTGGCGACGAGAAATTCAACCCCCAACGGCTGAAGCCGAATGCATTTTCAGAAACTTGCGACAGGACTGAAGTCGTGCCCTGACACGAATCCACAGTCTTCCCGCAACTTGCTACATCGGCGAGAGGCGAGCTCATGAGGACTTCTGCCCTCGATCGTTTTTTGAAAGGCGCTTCGACAGGCGCGAACGGATGATTTCGCTGGTGGAGTGATTTTTCGGGTCGCCGACAATCTCCACGCGGCCTCCGTATTCGACGACTGCATCGCGCTCCGGAACAGAATCCACCGTGTAATCGGTACCCTTCGCCTGGATGTCCGGGTGAATCTCGCGAATGATGGCACGGACATCGAGTTCGGTGAAAACAACCACAGCATCGACGTCCGCTAGGGCGGCGACAATTTCGGCGCGTTCCTCTGCTGGCATGAGCGGACGTCCCTCACCCTTGAGTGACTGCACCGACTCATCAGAATTAATCGCGACCACCAGCTTGCCACCGAGCGCCTTCGCGGCCCGAAGATAGCGCACATGGCCCACATGCAGCAAATCGAAATTGCCGTTCGCGAGCGTGACGCGTTCGCCCGCGCGCCGCCATTCCTCCACCCGCTGGCGAAGTTCGTCGAGGTGCAGAATTTTTGTCTGTCCGATTTTGCTGTTTCCGCTCAATGAGATCTTGTGGCCGGGGGCGCCTGGTCAAGCGCGTGCAGCAACTCCTGCCGCGAAACTGTTGCGGTGCCTCGCTTCATGACTACAATTCCGCCGGCGTAGTTCGCCAGTTGCGCCGCCTCTTCCGTGGTCGCTCCCGCAGCCAGCGCTGCAGTGAAAGCGGCGATCACGGTATCTCCCGCACCTGTGACGTCGGCAACCTCGTCGGAACCAAAAATGGGGATGTCCACCGGTTTGTGGCCATGATTAAAAGCGACCATGCCGTCGCGTCCGCGAGTGATGACCAGCGACTGCAGCTTCATCCGCTCCATTACTTGCCCGCCGGCTACGAGCAATCTTTCCCAGTCTTGCCCAATCCGTACGCCCAGGGCATCTTCCACTTCCGGCTCATTCGGCGTCGCTGCGGTTATGCCCGAATATTGCAGCAGCCGGTGCCGTGAGTCGAGAACGATCGGAAGCGCTTCCAGCTTACCCTTTTCCCGAAGGGCATTCACAATCGCAGGTGTGGCCGCGCCGTAACCGTAGTCAGAAACCAGCAATGCATCTGACGCGTGCGCATACTCGCGCGTAGCGAGATACAGTTCGCGGGTCAGGTGATGATTGGGCGGCTCCTGCGGCTCGCGATCCACGCGTACTACCTGCTGGCGCGCCGTGTGCGTCATGCCTGCGAGAATGCGCGTTTTTGTGACTGTCGTATAACTTTTATCTTTCAACACTCCACTGAGCGCAATACGTTTGTGGCGGAAATACTTCAGCAGCAAACGTCCCGGCTCGTCGTCCCCCACGATACCTACGGGAAGGACATTCACGCCGAGGTCGGCCAGATTGTTCACCGCATTCGCGCCGCCACCGGGCAGAACGGTTCTTTCACGGTGCTTCAGGATGAGTACCGGCGCCTCGCGCGATACGCGTGAAATCTCGCCGAAGACGAATTCGTCCGCGACCAGGTCCCCCAGCAGGGTTACAGTGACCTTGGGAAAGGCTTCAACAATCTTTCGCAGCCGGTCGGCTTCCTTGGGATGTTTGGTCATCAGATATTGAATTCAGGATGCATATTCAGCGCTGTGCACACGGCATTCTCTCATGCCCGGCGCTTCCCTTCTTCGGTCTTCCTTTCTTCGATCTTCCTTTCTTCGATCTTTCTTTCTTCAATCTTTCTTTCTTCAATTCTGCCCAGCAGGGTATCCACGGCGTTAGCTGCGTCGTCCAGCTCCATTTTTACTGGTACCACCGAGAGTGGCTCAAGCGCGGACAGGTAGCCGCCGAGGTTGACCGCATCCTTCTCGGTCGTGACAAAACCGCCGGCTTCGCTGCGCTGCCTGAGTTGCAAAAGTTCGTCGATGTCTTTCTCAGTGTAGGCATGATGGTCACGATAGAACGCTTCGGCCACCGGCTCGATGTTCGCTGCCCGCAACTGCAGCACAAAGCTCTGCGGACGGGCAATTCCGCAAAAGACTATCGGCCTCGGTGGAATATCCCGTGGGATAATTCCTCTCCTTACCCGCCAGACGAGTTTGCCTTCGAGGGTAAGTGAGTCGCCCGACGCGCCGCTGGCCAGCACAATCGCGTCGGCCCGGCGCAACGAACCCAGTGGCTCCCTAAGTCTGCCGCCGGGAATCAATCGGTCCGCAATGTCTGGAGGCGTGACCATCACAATGTCAAAATCCCGTTCTAGCGAGCGGTGCTGAAAGCCATCGTCGAGCAAATGCAGCCGCGGTCCAAATCGTTTCTCCGCGAAATCACCCGCCTCGAAACGATTCTCTCCCACGACGACCGGAACCTGCAGCTTGCGCGCAATCAGCAGAGGCTCATCGCCGAAATCGCGGGGCAAGCCAGCCGGATCCACAAGCAGCACTCCGCGAGTCTGGCGTCCGTAACCGCGCGAGAGCACATCGAACTCGATTCTCCGAGCCCTAAGTAGATCACCTAGCAACAGAACGAAGGGCGTCTTGCCGGAACCTCCGGTCGATAGATTCCCAACGCTGACTACGCCGCCTGCGAGCCGTCGCGCCCTGAGTAAGCCGCGGTCGTAGAGCATATTCCGCGCCTCGACGACGCCACCGTAGATGGAAGAGAGGAGGTTCACTCTGTGCGCGCTACTTGCGCTGAGGAGCGCGCTTGGGCCTCGCGGGTGGCAAGAAGTTTTTCCAGAGCCTCGATTGTGCGCAGTGTCGCTCCCGTCCGGGATTTCATAGTTTCCGCCGCTCGCCGGCCCAGGGCCGCACGCTCACTATCGTTCGCCAGAAGTTCCATGAGAATTAAAGGCAGTTCCGCCAAACCCACGACCCGCAGGGCATCCCGGCTCTGAAAAAGGCCCACGATATCGCGAAAATTTTCCGTGTGGTTCCCAACGACAATGGCCACGCCATGCTGCGCCGGTTCAATGATGTTGTGGCCCCCGCGCGGCACCAGACTTCCGCCCACGAATGCGACATCGGCCAAAGCGTAGAGCGCTGCCAACTCTCCGATCGTGTCCACCAGCAATACGCCGGAGGTGATGGGCTCATCATGCCAATTCGATCGCCGCCAAAATGGGATGCCCATCTGCTCCAGCAGGGACGCCACGTCAGCGAAGCGTTCCGGATGCCGCGGCGCGAGAATCATTGCCGCGCGCGCATGGGCGACCAGAACATTCTCAAACGCTTTCAGCAACAACGGCTCTTCCCCTTCGACGGTGCTGCCACACACGAGCACGGGGCCGGTGCCTGACTCTCCAAGCGATCTCCGCAGGTTTCCGATGATTGGTGGTGGGGCGGGAAGATTCATATCGAACTTAAGATTGCCCGTAATCTGCACTCGTCCGCTGGCGGCTCCAATGGACTGCAGTCGTGTGGCATCTTCCGGCGTCTGTGCCAGGAACAAGTCTACGTTCGCGAGTACTTTCCGCAGCGCCCAGCGGAACCTCTGGTAGTTCGGCCATGATCGATCTGAAATCCGCGCATTGACGATAGCGATGGACGCGCCGTTCGCATGCGCCAGACGGAGAAAGTTTGGCCAGAATTCCGTCTCCGCGATTACCACGAGTTCCGGCCGCAAAGCTCGCAAGTAGGGAAGAATCGCAAAAGCGAAATCCATCGGAAAGTAGAAGACGTTCTCTTCTCCAAAGCGCTTGCGGGCCAGCGCTTGTCCGCTATCCGTGGTAGTGGTAACGACGATCCGATGCTCCGGAAAGCGGCGGCGAAGCTCGTCGACCAGACCACGAATCGCGAGCACCTCCCCGACCGAGACGGCATGGACCCAGATTACCGGTTGGGCTTGAGCCGCAGAGCCACTGGTCTGCAGCCGTGACGGAACTTGGCCGAATCGTTCGGCAAGTCCCTTGCGGTACTTGCCATGGCGCAGCATCTGGAACGCCCAGTAAGGCGCGCTCAGGAGCATCCCAGCCCCCAGAAGCAAGCTGTAAAGGAGATAGATCAAGTTGAGCCATTCTAAACTCCGCCTCACCGGCAGACGCAACCGTTGCCTTTATAATCGGGAGCATGCGGTCCGCGCCCAGATTGTGTTCCCGCTACGTGCTTCTCGTCCTCTGCGCTGTCGGAGGGCTCTCGACTTCTCTCGCGGCCAAGAACTTCGTGAAGCCGGTGGCAAAGAACGCCATCAACTATCCTGCGCACGATTTCCATCGCGACGAGAAAACGGCCATCGCGGCCGACCCATACGATACTGCGGAGAAGGCAAAGATCTTCTCCGTGGATTTCGCGGCGCACGGCTTTCTACCGATTTTTTTTATCGTAACTAATGACGGCGACCAGCCCGTCTCCATCGCCAACATGCAAATCACGC
>Ga0099792_10000716_pt1 | contig 12171 bp, 16 predicted proteins | sample Rivendell_Oct201_8_FD_83780 | JGI IMG/M metagenome (GOLD analysis project Ga0099792, IMG submission 83780) | Vadose zone soil microbial communities from the Eel River Critical Zone Observatory, Northern California, USA -... | ecosystem: Environmental > Terrestrial > Soil > Vadose zone >...
CTGTCATGTGCAAATTACAAAATGATGACCCAACTGGGGTTTGAACAGGCCTGCATAAACACATACCAGGTGCTTTACCACTGCACACAGGGATAGTACTAGTATTGAATGGATTTGTTGTTTGAAAATAGTGTACATTTTATAATCACCTATAAATATATTGAAGAGATTAAACTGTACAAGTGAGACAAAACTAGTAATAAGAGAAGGTGTTAGGGAGAAGCAGTCACAGAAACCAGGAAATGTGAGATGACTCGCAAAGGCCTAGAATGGCAAGGTCGTCAATAATAAGTATGACAGGAAGAGATGGAAGAAAGAGATGAACCTAGTCGAAGTAGAGGTTGGCCCCCTGGAAGTGGGCATGCAGGTGGATAGTATGTACGGTAATGTACCGCCCCTACGTGATTGTTTTAGTTCTAGAAATCCCACTTTGTCTTCCCTCGTAAACCGTTGTGTGATTGAGTTATCCAGTGTGATCTGATTCAATGCGACAAGATACAAGTACAATATGTGATCGATGTGGCACATCGACTGCGAGATTGCAGTGGACTCGGGTGATAAAAGTCCGAATGTATCACCTAGCGAGTTTTGATATTTACTCGCCAAAATCGACATGACCCATACGAGGCGTTACAAGACTAAATGTCCGATTGTTCTCATCTCAAAGATTGACTGCCAGGTTGCAGTGGACTTGGTGATAAAAGCCTGAATGTATCACCTCGCGAATTTGATATTTCACTCGCTAAAATCGACATGACCGTTGCAAGATGGATCCAAAATTCACACCGCCTGTGGCAGCTCGCATCACGAGACATTAACTCACGCGTTGCGAGATTCTTGACAAATTACTGATGTGTGTGCCGTTTTCAAAGGGTGCGCGCTGGCGACGATAGTGGTCAAACTGCTGTGTCGTTGTGTCGGTAGACAAATCACCCGCCGGGCGGGCCAATCGCCAATGAGATTTGTCTCGCTCGCACTCTCTCAATGTTAAATTGCACCAATTTATATGACAGACAGACTAAACAATGTGACTGGACCTGAAAGATCACCTGATACGATCGCGCGCTCACGTGCCTCAATAAAATGCGTGCATGCATATAAGCCAATTCTAGAATAGAAAATGGTTACGGGCATACGAAGGAATATATAGTATTGGGAACATCAAACCCACAGGGCTCTATTCGTACTAGTAGAATCACGCAATCAACCTGTGGTCGGGATTCAAAGCGCCGTGCATAGAAGCATCTAACTCTGGGGGCACACGCTGTTTGGCAGAGCAATCCAAACAAGCGATGACGCCGCTGTATTCGAATTCGAATATACCCTGTATATGAGCCGAGAGAGTAGGGATGGGACAATCGATTCCGACCTTTGGGGGTGTTCGAAGCAACACGTCCGACAAACCACCTGTCCACACCCGGATCGCCCGTCATTGCCATCCTTCACGTTATCGCTATCTTCGTCGCGGGGGCGTCTTCGACGAGAAGATGAAGTATTTGTCTTGCTCTCAGAAAGTGGAAAGGTGGCTGAATCGGGTGGTGGACTCCGACTGACGGGAACAGCATGGGTGGGACTGCCTTCGGGTCCACCTGCACACGTCCGCAAGCAGATGACGCATGTTGTTGCACTGCATCTACAGCATTTCCCGAGCACAGTGAGCCATACATCAAAATTTCCGAGGCGACAGAACAGACCTCTTGCAGAGAAAGGCTGGATTTGACTTGAGGCCAACGGTTCGATGGCAGGATGTGCATGTCAAGAATTTTGAGGACTTTGGGGAAGCAAGTGTGGCCTCGGAGGATGAGAAGTGTGCAGATGGATTCGAGGAAACCCGACGACGCTTGACTATAGGCTGCTTCATGGACATGGAGGGGAGGGAAGTGGACAAAAAACAGCCCGCCACCACACGACATGAGGTAAGGGAAAGAAAAATTACACCGAACGGGAATCGAACCCGTGCCGCTTGCTTGGAAGGCAAGCATGATAACCACTTCACCATCGGTGTTATGAGAGCATTTAACCGTTGTTGGTAGACATCTGGCCCTTCCATTGCAACCCAGACCGGCCCGTCGATCTCAGGTAATCTACCCTCCCTTCACTCTCCACTCTCATGTCTCTTCAAACGTTCGGTAAAGGTGCACTACGTGTCGCGAAGAACTATACAAAGGGATACTCGGATGTTCAGGCCAAGGTTCGCGAGGCCACCTCCAACGATCCATGGGGCCCCTCTGGCACACAGATGAACGAGATTGCTCAGATGACCTACAATCAGTCGGTTCCACTCCACACGAGGCGGAGGTTCTATTCCGCTAACATAACACGTGTAGAAACGACTTCGTCGAAATCATGGAGATGCTGGACAAGCGACTGAACGACAAGGGCAAGAATTGGCGCCACGTTTTCAAGGTACGTATTCCCTCTATCTGATGCGCAGCACCTACCTACGCTTGCTGTCCATTGCTAGTGTCTCACTGTCCTCGACTACCTTCTTCATGCTGGCTCTGAAAACGTAGTCGTTTACTTTCGAGATAATATCTACATCATCAAAACGCTCAAAGAGTTCCAATACATTGACGAATATGGTAAGGACCAAGGGGCAAATGTCCGTCAAAAAGCCAAAGATATTACAAATCTCCTAACGGATGAAGCACGCCTTCGTCAAGAGCGGCGCTCGCGCGCCAACATGCGCGATCGGATGCTTGGTCAGGAAGGGCCCGAGAATGACAACGACGAGCCACCGCCGCCACGGCGGGACGAAAATTCTGCTCGCCGTACAAGAGGGGCCGGAGGTGATGATGACTTGCATCGCGCCATCGAGGAGAGCAAGCGAAGCCTTGCCGTAGAACAAGCGCGTGGTGCTGAGGACGCCGACCTTGCCAGAGCAATCAAACTGAGCGAAGATGAGGAGGCTCGACGAAAAGCCACTATCACTGACTCTGGCACACTTTTCGACGAACCGTAAGAACATTCTCCTTGTCGCTCTGTCAAACACTGAGAATGATACTTGCACAAGCAATAGCAATTTGATTGACTTACAAGGCCAGAATAACGGCCTTCAGCCCCAGTTTACCGTACAGCCACAGTTGACGTCATTCAACCCATATCAACAGCAGGCGCAGCAAGAGGCTATGCAGGTACGTGTGCCCGCAATTCCTGGTATGAGAGACTGGCTGGACCGTCACTGCAGGCCGAATGGGCAAGGCAGCAGCAAGAATGGATGATACAGCAGCAGCAGCAGCAGCAGCAACAACAGCAGCAGCAGCTACAGTTACAGGCTCAGCAAGAAGAATGGATGCGTCAGCAGTTTGCTCAGCAACAAGCGGCTCAGCAGCAGGCACTCCTTGCTCAACAGCAACAAGAATTCCTCGCAGCGCAGGCCCAGCAACAACCCCGGCTAGCACCACAGCCGACCGCTTTTGGGTTCGGCCAACCTTGAACTTCTTTTCCCTGACTGACGACAAACGTAATAGGTCAAACAATCCCTTTGCTCCTGCAGCGTCACCTGCGTCACCGGTGTCCTCGCCGCAGCTGCCCGCGCAGTCTTCTCCTCTTTCCAACTTCTCACTTCCGTCGACTTTCGAGTCCCATGAACTCCCTCCACGCAACGACTATGCGACGCTGTCAAAACCAGCACCTGCGCCGTCTCCGCAGCCCACTGTCAAGCGTAGCCAGACGCGAGCTGACCAGGATCACGCGCATTTGGCAAGCCTGTTCGCGGAGCGCGACGGTGATGGGGTCGATACGTTCGGGAATCTCGGTGCCCTCCGGTATGTCATACTTACCCTTTCGAAGGGATGGGCGTCATTGAACGATGTACTTTACGTAGCTTTGGACAGTCTGACTACGGCAGACTTGCGGCACAGAAGACGGGCGCTGCCCCACAGAACAACTTCAATCCGTTTGCGCAGCCGCAACAACAAACACAGAATAGCGAACAGCCGTTCTTCACTATTTGAGGGCGGTGTTTTTGCTTAGTGGTTTCGGCGGATTCTCCTTACCTTATATGTTTCCACACTTTCAATTCTATACCCATCTTTTACTCAGCGAACCTCCTGAGCTTCCTTGCTTTGACCGCCACACACCCTCGATTTAGTTGATTGTAAGTATTACCTGTAGTAAAGTCATAAAGGTTTTGGATTAACGATGTCTATCGGGCTGCGCCATTACGAAGAGAAAGGGGTAACAGAGCGAAATCTACTAGGTCACTCCGGTCTTATCATTAAGGTTTGTTTGATGCTTTCAACGCCAATTGCTGTGCCCTCTGAAGTCAATCATTGGTTTTCTTTCAGTCTTAGTATGCTACAATCACTGCGGAAACGGGTGTTTTAATCAGTAGTAAAACCGAGCCTAAAGTGTACATTAATGAGATGATAAGCAGAGACGTAAGAAAATATCACTTATTCTGACCTTATTCCGATGTTGCAAATTCGGGGTGTCGTCTCATGACTTTTCTGACTCAAAACCGACGTCGGACTTTCTGCCTTGTCTCTAAACCTTGCATTTTCTGTATCGCTCTTTATATTTCACACCTGTCCTATATCCTACTTTAAACCGACACAGATTACCCCTCTGGTGTCATTTTCTGTGTCTGCCCAGCATCTGCTTAGCATTATGCGACATAAGGTAAGTTTTTTTTTTCAAGTCGTTCGTTAGCTAGTGACGCTTATCAGCATGCCAGTTTCCACTGCCGTGAGCAACATATACACCATCAATGTGGCTCCTCAGCCGAACCAATCCATTCGCTTTACATTCTACCCGGCCCACCCTGGTCCTATCGTAAGTTTTTGCCTCTTTTTCTGTCTTGGTGCTCACGGGTAATTCAGTCCATAGAAGTCACCACTGGCCCAGCTCCAAACACATCGACTCCCCCCACATATCGTTCCCAAGGCATCACCGTTGATCTACAGGAACTTCTTCCCCCTGACCTTGCTGCCTTTTTATCCGAGACGGAACCAGAGACTGATGAGGAACCAGAGCTCGTTATGCCCATGATGGCAGACTTAAAGGTATGCTTTTCATATTATGTATGCTAGGACGTCCTTCACTGTCTACAGAGAAAGCAGGAAGTGGACAACGAACGTGACGCAAAGCGTTCTAATACAGAGAGAAAGTAGTTATAGTAGTTGATTCATATCGCACTCGTACTTTCCTCTTATGTCAAAAAAAAAAGTTTTTGTGTGTTAACTTTTGGCACATGAGGCACGTGTATCGATCTTGTCATACCACCACGACTGCGACCACGACCGCTACATCACTTTCATCCTCAATTTAAATAACAGTTATATGCTCACCCACTGCAACTGCGTTACATGCCATGGGAGGCTTGTCCCATCGCAAACCCGACGTAATCACCAAAGGGCGATGCTAAAAAGCCATACGATCTCGCAACAATCGGCTCAGATGCACGCAGCCCAGTCAGTGCTCTCTATCGTTGAGCCAAGTTCAGGTGCACCCTCTGTCGAAACACACGAGACACTAGCCCCATCTGACAATGCTTTGGACCCCATCAATCCCCTATCCACACCGTATCCTCACCTCGAGAGAGAGTTGCTTGGGCTTGATACGATTGCAAGTAGCTCCCTCGACACCTCATCTACACACCGTATTCCTTCTCTTCATCCGCATTCAGGACTGGTTGAAGAGAATACGTTCCACTTTGCTGAAGAACGTCAGGCATCGGACTTAGAACAAGAACGAGAGACTTTGTCTGGACCTCTTGAGGATCTACACGCGGACGATCTAGTCGACAATGATGAAAATCCACATACACATTCTTTCCCTTTCATTTCTGAACCTGGTGAAGACGACCCGGACCCATTTGTCAATCACCATCGTGCCGGATTCTACCTTCCCAACATCGAGGACACTCCGGATCACCTTGTAGTCATCCACGCCATGGTTTGTTGGCTCCATCTTCAGTTCTTCGTCCCCCGTATCGCTTGCAACGCTGTGCTTGCTATTCTGGTCTGTCTTCTCGCATTCCTTAGCCCTAACGTTCCTCGCCCATTCACCACACTCCAATCTGCGACCCGTGCTCTCGGTGTTGATGCTCATATTGAACTATTACCGGTTTGTCCCAATTGTCGGGACGTATTTCCATCAGCATCTTCCAAGCATGCACGAGAATCATGTCCTGTCTGCGCTGTACCCCTCTTTCTGTCAGATCGTACGAATCGGGGTAACCATCATGCAAAGAAGAACCCTGTCATCAAGTATCCCTATCTCTCGCTCTCAGATCAGATTGAGTCCTTCCTAAAGGTGCCTGGGGTAGAAGCGCTGTTGGATGAATGGCGCATCAAGTCTCGTCATCCAGGTGAATACAACGACATCTTTGATGGCGATATGTGTCGTCGGCTCCTCAAGGCCCCTGATGGTTCAACTTTCTTTTCAAACCTTCCTCACGAGCAGAATGGACCAAATGGAGAACTTCGTATTGGTGTGAACCTCGGAGTCGATTGGTAATTGAAGTACAACCATCTCAGCGGGTCTATTCGACTAATACTGTCCTCAGGTTTTCTTATATACGGAGCAACATCGCTCCGTCACATTCATCATGCCCAACATCCTTCTCTATCTGTAACTTGCCACCTGAGTATCGGTATGCCTTGTTACCTTGTCTATAATACATTGTCTGTGATTTTCCAGGTATCGCACGTCAAACCTGTTATGTACGAGTATTCTCCCGGGCCCAAAAGAGCAAAACCCGGATGAGATCCAGCGTTTCCTGCGTCCGATTGTCTCCGACCTTTTACGGTTATGGAGAGACGGCATTGTAGTTCCAACAGAGTCCAGAAAAGAAGGTAAATACTTGACGATCTTGGCATTACTTGTACGCTGATTGGACTAGGACGTTTAGTGTGCGTTGTACTTGTAGCGGTGGTCTGCGATAAACCTGCTGCCCATAAGATTGGGGGATTCGCCTCACACTCCCACACCCATTTCTGTACGCTCTGTTGGATAAGTTTACAAGACAAAACCAAGGCCGTCGCATTTCAGAAGGGTGGTGCGTCCCTAGTCTTCATATTCCATGATGTGACCTCATTAATTCCAGCCTTCCGTCCTCGAACAAATGAAGAACAGCGACGACTTGGAGAAGAATATCAACAAATTACTACACCTACAGGACGCAAGAACTTCGTGAAGGAGCATGCAACTCGTTACTCTCAGCTTTCCCGCTTGCCCTATTTCGACTTAGTGCAGCAGGTTGTCATCGATCCGATGCACAACCTTTTCCTAGGTGCGCCTCTTTTGACATGAAACCAATATACCAAGCTTACGCCCGAAAGGTCTAGTAAAGACTCACTTCTACGGCATATGGGTTCAGCAAAAAATTCTACGTGTGAACCATGAACTTGTCCGATTTCATGCCATGCTGGCCGATGTAAGTTTCTTTTTATCTTTCATTTTATTTTGAATTTTGAGATTCAGTTCATCGTTCCGACGTCATGTGGTAAACTCCCTGTGGACATTGGTATCCCTGCAGGGGGATCTCTGACGGCCGATCAATGGCTGTTGTTGTCCACTGTCTACGGTCCGATCGTGGTGTGTATATTAGCATCGTACATCTTGTGCTCTTATGTCAAACTATCAGGTTCCTCAATTATGGAGCTCATTTATATTGCCAAACGATGGGAATGGGATACCTTCTGGTCCTTCTCGTCGAATCTCTTCGATTGCCGAGATCGAGGCAGATAAAATACGTGAGGCCTCTCAGAAGGCTGATGAACAGAAAGCCCTGGCCAAAGCAAAATTGCGAGGAAGAGAGGCTCATGCGGCAGTCAAAGCTCGTATTACTCAAGAGCGGGCTGCAGCAGCCGAAGCAAAGACAGTAGAGAAGTTGAGGATCGCAGCGGAGCAAAAGGCAGAAAAGGCCAGATTAGCCGCTGAGAATAAGGCCAGGCAGTCTGAGAAACGCGTGCGCCTCTCTTCTTTTATGTCGCCCTCTAATGGTTATTGTTTGTCAGGCGGCGAAATGCAAAGCGGTGTCGCAGACTGTCGATGGACTCCCTGAAGGAGACCAACGCCAGATCCCACCACCCCACTGCCCCTCTATGGGTGATGCCCGTGATGATGCGACCCCCTCTGATAGCGCTCAAGACAAGTTTTCGCTTCATCCCGATGATCCTCATAATTTCTTGAAGCTCTGCTCTGCACTCCGCATCCTTATCCGCCGTAGGCTCACTAGCCGTGACATAGATCACGCAGAGGTTCTCATTCGCGAATATTGCACAGAGCTTATCCATGTACATCTGTTACTGTCCACTCTCGTCGTTTAACTCACCTATATATGTTAAATGCAGCTCTATGGCACGGGCATCATTAAGCCCAATCATCATTATGCAACTCACGTCGTTGAGTGCGTTCGAAACTTTGGCCCACTTCATGACTTCTGGACGTTTTTATATGAGCGTCTTAATAAAGTACTCAAATCATTCAAAACAAATAATCATGGCCAAGGCGAACTAGAAACAACATTCTTCACCGAGTTCCAGAAGACATGTCAGACAAGTCGCCTCGTGGGTACTATGCATCTCATTTTGCGCGCATTTCTAAAACAATCCAGGTGTATGGCATGCTACGCTATCCAAAGGAATCACTTCCATACAACACAGCGCAGATTATGCTCAGGACCACGAACGAGGAGCGCGGTACAGTAGCAGGCCTGGCTGCGCTATCACAGGATCTTGAGGACAAACACCCTGATGGTATGTTCATTTCAACGTCACAGATACATGTTTGGTTAACACCATCAATAGGTTCAATTACATATGGGCTGAGTCTACGACATCACACCAGACCCATGTCCTCCGAGACTTATCGCCTTCTAGCTAACGTAATCAATCTCAGATATACATTGACACCCGTTCACTGTCGTTCGGACTCACCGCTCCATCCTAACAGTTTACCCCTAGAACGCAATGCCACATTTTTTGAGTATGTTGTTGTGGATGGCAAGCGACACTACGCATCTCGCACAGTTGGCAAGAGCGGGTCATCATTTGTGCATGTCACCATTCCAGGCTCGCCTTCGATAGAGGCATATGGTGAAGTATTGGAGATATTTCGGTTTGATCAAGACTTTCGACAGATTGGGTGTCCCTCATGGTTTGCGCGTTTGAGATGGCTCAAACCCTGGTTAGGAGAGCGACAAAGGTTATGGGATGAATTGTACGTCTTCTCCACAACACTAATACTCGCGTTTTACAATACACATGATGGAATAAAGCGCAGCCGTCGAGGTACGGCTTTGGGAACTTGGAGAGTATCAAGATTTCGACACACAGCTGCCTGCTCTCATTGATCCGGATTGGATTCAAGGGCAACTTGCTCTGTCTGTGGTTTCTATTGGCGTGAACAAGAACAAGGTTTGGGCGACGGTCAATTTAGCGAAGGTGAACAACTCCATTCGGTAACTGACATATACGTGCTCAAGTACACCATTTCTAGTGATACGCTATAGCACATCAAGAAAACGTATGAGTTAAACTTTGACTGATTTACATCGTCTCAGATGACGACCCTGCAACAGGTTGTGTATCAATATTTTCCGCATCTTTCCCCTCATGCCACTGGGCGAGTTCCTTGATATGACCCCAGTCGATGGGATGTAGCTCATCTTCCATCAATCGATCGCGAAAGCCAACAAGCCATCCAGCACCACGTTCCAAAGGCTTGAATTCTGGGTGAGCTTTCAGCCACCATCCTCCAACCATTGATCTGAATGGCCTAGATTTCGTACACGATGGAGGGCGTTCCGACAGTTTTGAAGGTGGTGGATCGAAGTCTTTTTTGTAACCTTCAGAGTTTATCAATGCAACACGTCGCCTCTTTTTGTGAGGTTCATGTGTTGACTCGTTATTTACCGTATTTCGTTCATTGAACGCTTTGAAGGTTAACCAACGCAGGAAGGCAACATACTGTGTGGGTGGGTGAGTTCCATGATTCAAATCACACAGGCACAGCCTTCCTTACATCTGGACTTCTCCAGGCAAGGCCAACATTCTTATTTGCTACGTGTCCGAGGCCAGCGTTTGCCCGTCTCTCCTTCATATCATCTGACAATTCGTCTTCGGGTCCACATCCTTGTGGCTCACTGGCGTAGTCAGTATCGATCATAGCCATCGCCTTGTCAACAGGAATCCCTTTGTCTGTGCAGAATGCTTTGGCTGCCTGTCTGCGTGTCCTCGTGCGCTATCCAGGATATGTCAACTTTGCTGTACCTCTGACAAAACAAATATCTTACACCTTGCCGACGCGCCCGCAGTCGGTTATTCTCCAAGGTCATCGCGCGTTTCTCCTCATCTTTTCGTAGGTTCTTTTGTTTGTGAAAATTCCGCCAGAAAGTCTTGGCACACTCAGTTATCACCGGAAGCTTAAAGTCCCTGTCCTCTATCTCCCCTTTGTTGGCAGATCTGCAAGCCTAGAGAAGTTTTAGTATGTCTTTCTTCACAATAAATTTGACTGACAAGTTCATTTTGATAGACGCGATCAGCCACGGCATTAATAAATGTCGCGTTCACCTCACTGTCGATATTCTCTTCCCAACGTGGATGCCACTGTTGTTGGCCATTGACCAGTTGAAATGCGGCATCACCACCTAGCGGTTCTATATCGGTCATGTCTTTGGCTTTCTTTTCCTTACTACCACTTGTCACTCCACACATCTCGCGAAATATGCCATGTACAATTGGCTACCAACGATTTTTTAGTTGCTAATGGTACAGATAACGCCACTATCAACTCACCTTCAATAACGGGTGATCACTAACAACGCTTCTCGAAGCACCACCCGTCGTGGGATGAGTTTTGTTGCCTTCTGCGATCGCACCCTCAACGATGCTGAGTCGACTCTCTATTCCATCGAGTCGATTAATCAACTGATCAATGTTTGTGATCCGTTGCACCTCTTCTTCCAGACTTGTCATACGCGATGACAATTGCTTCACTTCGGCGAGAATCCGGGCAATGGCCCCATGAACTGAGTCAGTATTTTGACCCAGCGATGGACCCCCCATGCGATTAGCGTGGACCTGGGGTGAATACAAGAGCCGTGGGCCGTCTGGTGCCATATCCCCTCGCCAGCTAGAACGCCACGCTGATTCACCACCAACGCTATTAGGGGAATTGTCCTGATGTCGTAGCGTTGGTGGATATGACAGGTGAGATCCCGTAGGCTGTCCTGGTTGACTTGACGGGGTGTGGATAACTTGACCTGGACGCATATAGTTGCCGAAGAATGGAGAGTGGTCCCGTTGGGTGGAACCCATAGACATGCCTCTCTCGCCGTCCTGGTCAATTTCATGTTCTCGAAGGGACGGAAATGTGGAATCGATAGACGGACGAAACGAGCCCGCAGATGGTGTCTTCAGGAGAGTATGTAAGTAAGATCATCCAATCACATTTAACATCTTCACATACCCTTGTCAGTGAACGATCTCTGGTATATAAATCCCCAATTGTTTGACGGGGGTAATCAGGAGAGCCCTATGAACAGATGAGTCTCACTGTGTACTATCGGCGCAACATACTCTAGTACTGACTCTCGGCTGCCTCAAGGGACTATCAATACCTCTGTTGAATACCCCATCATCTCCCATAGAACCGACGCCAAATATGTTGCCATCACGGCCCTCCGATTCTCTGTTCGTTCCAAAGGCCAAGGCGTTTTCATGCATCGACCTTGGGCCATGGTTTTCGTGTGCTCGATTTTCCTGGAAACCTGACGGGCGCCCTTGGGAAGTCGGATGGCTATACATGATGGCTGGGTTCTGTCGAGTAGTAGTATGAGGTCTAAGGGAAGATAAGAGAGAGGGAAAATCACCAGCGCCGGTACTGGTGTGGCAGCATGTGGATATACGACGATCTCTTACTTCTTTCTTGTTTTCTAATGACATGATAATGACATCAGATTCTGAATCTAATCATACATTAGGCAACAATGAAGCATAACTAAATGATTGCATAAAGCCACATCAGCTTAATCACCACGACCATAATCAGAGCTTGTGGATACTCTTAGGAAGAGACCTTTCAGACAGTCTTTATCGTCGATTTATGTGTTCTTTTCCGATACAGAATGGTCAGATTGTGTAGAATTTAGACATGTCAGAAAAGCTGTCATTACATCACATAATCCTACCATAAAGCGCACGGAAACAAAAGGTAGTTTCC
>Ga0099792_10000720_pt1 | contig 12155 bp, 19 predicted proteins | sample Rivendell_Oct201_8_FD_83780 | JGI IMG/M metagenome (GOLD analysis project Ga0099792, IMG submission 83780) | Vadose zone soil microbial communities from the Eel River Critical Zone Observatory, Northern California, USA -... | ecosystem: Environmental > Terrestrial > Soil > Vadose zone >...
CTCGGCCACGAATCCAGATACACACGCCCTACCACACGTTATCATGGCACCGCCATCATCCCCCAGCGCGTCCAGGAATCCCATTCTACTTGCATATCTTTCACAGCTTTCACAGAATCCGTCGCGTACCAAGGCGCTAACAACGGGTGAGTACCACCAAACAGAGACCTCCGTCCCTTCTCGGCAGAGAGATCTCACCTCTGTGTCCGTTCTTCAAGGGACACTCTGCTTCCTACAAGAGGTGCTCGGCTCCCACTTGGCTCGCGTACCCGTCCGGCCGGCCCCCAAAGATGCGCCTGTCTATTCCCACCTGCTCGCGCGTGCCAAGGTCGACGCGCGCGCGGCCAAGATGGCGCTCTACGGCTTCCTTGTCTCGGCTCCGATCAGCCACGTCCTTGTCGGCCGGCTGCAGAGCACCTTTGCGGGCAGGACCGGACGCGCTGCGAAGATCGGTCAGGTCGTCGCTAGTAACTTGATCGTTTCACCCATTCAGGCTTTCTGTGAGTTTCGTACCAGGGGAGGAGGGGTAGTATCTTTAATAAACGCAACGCTTGTTCCTTTTTTTTTTCCAGTTTATCTTGCGTCTTTGTCTTTGATTGGAGGCGCCAGGTCATGGAATGAGGTCAAGAAGACGGTTAAAAGAGGGTTTTGGCCTGTGATCAGGGTATACTTCCGTCGTCCCTAACACCTTGATCGGTTTGTCATTTTCATCCTTGCGCAGGTCATGTGGGTCAGCTCCCCGCTGTCCATCGCATTCGCTCAAAATTTCCTCTCTCCCGAGGTCTGTATTTCCACCCTGACACCCACGGCACGATCGTATGCATCTGACCCCCTGAATTTGACATTGCGTAGCTATGGGTGCCATTTTTCAATTTGGTTTCATTTGTGCTAGGAGTGAGTTGAAGGGGCTTGTCCCCCTTTTGTGATGTCGTTCGTGGGAGCTGACGTGACATTTTTCCCCCTAATAGACATATTTCAATACCCAGATGAAGAAGCTTCCCAAGCCGCCCAAAGCGGTGGAGAAGAAGAAGGACGACGAGAGGGACAAATAGTCGCTAAGCGTGGCGGTGCCATGTGTGTTATGTGTTGGTTAGGCTAAGTTATACAGACACCATATGCATATTGTTTGTAGGCGACCCCCGGACTGCAGCGGTACTCGTCCTTTGGAATTCAGTCAGGACTTGGCACACAGAAATACCTTATTTGCGCGACGGTTACAGGTGGCGGTGCCTAGGCCAGCTTCAAATTGAATGACACCACTGAGTCCCAATCGCAACTGACCACCGCTCACAAAGCGCTAATTCATATCTCCATACGCCGGTCCCCTCCCCAATAGAGTGCAAAAGAACATCGTTCCTGACCGATCAGATTTTAGTCACTTGCAAGCGAGCTCACACCTCAAAGTTGCGTTTTTGCTCCCCGCGATATCTCAGTTGTATCACCCCGTTGCAGTTCAGCACCGGACGGGTGCGTCTGCTATTCTATTCCTGTCATTTTATAATCAAATTTTGGCTGCACATCATTCATTCGGCGGTTGACAGCCCGAAAGAGCTGTCACTGTTGCCGGCCGTCAAAGAGTCAGCCTGCTAATGGTGACCCTTTGGGATCGTTTTGTCAAACTCCGAACAACGCCCAGGATCACTCGCGTAGTGAATCAACAACGACCAACCGCCTGGAATTCCTCCGCGTCGTCCGCGTCCTTCGACATTCGCTGTTGCCGTTGCACCACAAAAGTTGAGACGTGTGCGTTCAAGTAGCACAGTTCGATATTTCCATCCCAGCTCATCTCTCCAACCATCTGATGCATGATTGAAAGTCACGGTATCTCTAGATTGAGGAATGCCGATCCTTGGTTGCCGCGCCGGGAGACATCAGATCCCGGGCTATTTAGAAACAGGGCCATCGGAACCAGCACTAGCAGTGGCCTTGTTGTGACATCGCACACCCGTTTTCAAATTCCGACGGTCGAAACAACGACTTCCTTTTGCACAAAACCAACATTTGTGGATACGAAGTAGCGCAGAGGTTCCGCATGGGCCTCAGCATCTCATATCAATCCATGTACGTGAAACAAAAAGTCTTACGATGGTGGTGCGACGGCCACCACGGTGACACAAGGCCTGTGAGTCTTGGAAGGCTTCTCCAAGTAACGATAGAGCGTTCGCCAACTCTGATCAACCATTTGTCCAACCTCGACTTCCAGTTGCCAGCTGTCCAGGGCGTACGTGTCGGGGCGCGTCACGAGCAAGGTCGGGGCGAGTGTTACGTGCTGCATCGGCTCCAGCGTCCCGCGGAATGTGAGACGGCCGATCCAAGATGGCGGTGCCCAGTCTCTGCAAGGTGGTCAACATCAGTCAAGCCGCAATTACCAAACGAATCGACGAAGGAAGGCGCACCTGGTACCCGATAAATCGTTCTCTGTTTCTTCTGATACTAACTTCAGAGTATACTTGGACGGGTAAGTCAAGGAGAAATTCCTTAACACCACTGTTACAGGAACCTGGTGTGACCTATGAGGTACGGTGAGATAAAGTCTCCACAAGCGTTGATAACAGTTGACACTGACGTCTCGGAAAAGTGGTGATGGACGATACCGGGCTCAGTAACGGTCAAAAAGATAGGATTCATCTCGGCATTCCATTCGCACGCTCGTATGGCTTCAAGAATATTTGCCTTTTCCCTCTGCGTCTCCGTATACATACTGCGTTTAACTTTCATCTCCCGTGCCTCTTGAATGACCGAATTGAGTGCGCCGTGTCCTGCTCCAACGATAGCCCCCGAGATGAGGACATGTCCTGACCTCCCGCTCGAAGGAATATCCCAGAATAAAAGAACGTCCAGTGAATGCGGGTGATATAACGGAAAGATAAAGGGGTGAAGAGCGGGTGTAAGGTGTGGATGTTGGGCCAGTAACTCGCGTGTAATCATATTTCGACGGCATTGACGAAGCAAAGACATGGTCGAACTTTTGTTGATAGAGTAATCAGCGTTCTAAAACCATATCTTAGTCAAGTTTATCATGAATAGCAATCAATTTACGGACCTCAATCATATTATTGCAGTTTATACTTAATGGTGGTGGTGGAGATTCCTCTACAGGCTGCCCTTTTAAAACCTGCGCGAGCTTTCCTATTACAAACAGGAAGGTATCGTTGAAATTAGGGATATCGTCCCGTGGATTTACACCAATTAGTGATTGAAAGCTTTGATTCGAAAGGAGATTTTCACTGGATGCCGTTCAGCGGTGTACACTACAGGGACAGGTAACAAACACTTACGGCTTAGAACTCACGAGGGATTCGCACGACCATGTCGGACTCAGCGTTACTACCTGGGACACCGTAACTGAAGTAGAAGGTATTATGTTCCGGACTTCTAAGATCGAAGTAAAGAGATTTTCGAGCGTTTGTCCCGGTTGAAATGTTAATGTCGCTGAGAGTAACGGGCGGACTTCGAAGGAACGTGCTATCCTCACGCAGTGAAAGGCATGGCCATCTCCCTAGAAATGAGGCGTTAACATTGTGCATGAGTTGTAACCAGGAAGGTCTCGCATACGTCTCGGAACGTGAGTAGGAGACAGAACTCTTGCTCGCCCAGTTTACTCGCGTGAAGTACGAAGGGAAGTTCGAAGCTAGCACCCGGAGCAAGTGCCGTGTCTTCCACGGAAGTCCACGGAATTTTGTAGGGCGTTCTGGGGAGTAGGGAGTTGTCCGAATCGAAGGTCTTGAAACCAAGTACAGAAGCTGCGACCATAACTTGTTGAGCACGGAAAACGGAGCAACGGTCTCATTCGAGGCGTACCAGTCTCGTGATCACCAGATTCTTCAAACCAGAATTCGTCATCCTCTGCACCAACTAGCCAAATCTCGCCGATCGCCTGAGTGCCGATATTCGAGAGCCAGATGCGCATTTTCCTGCACTCTCCATGATAGAGCACCAACTGGCTGTCGTCGGAGAACTGAGCAGACAGTCGCTGAGCGGCATCTTCGACCTCAACTTTGACGACATTATCGGGCGCATATACCTTGTTTTGTCGTTGATGGGGCGTATCTTGAAGTCTCCGACCTCGCGATACTAGAACTTCCCGTGCAGGAAGGAGCGAAAGGAATACGTATGAGACATGGGATATTTGCAATGTCATTGGTTGTCTTGCCAGTATCGATATCGGGATCTTATGCCAAGAAAATCAGCTTGTGGTACGTGGTAGAACAAGTCGACAATGTTCACCGTGCGGGTTTCCTTCGGGTCGAGGACGATCTCATCCAAGATTTCGACATCGACGAAATCTGAATCCCACTCGGAGCTGGTTGGGAGCCCAGTTACGACAAGAGTCAAGTTTGACAGATGTACTTCTGTGTTGAACGGATTATGAACGACAAGGTCCACCCAAAACGGCTCTACGTACATTTCAGCAAATGAAAAAAAGGGGACTATTGCATACTCACCGTTGACAGTTGCCCTCCCCGTACGATTTAGAGCCTCTTTACCTCTAGTTCTCCAGAACACAGTCCAATTATCTTCTCGCGATTGCCATGTCAGTGAATGTCCGCCCACTATATCCCCAGGTAATCGCACTCTAGTGAGACGAGGATCGAAGAACATAACTGGGAGCGTCAAGTCCGCAGCATTGAACGCAGTCCCAGACTTGTCTTTCAGATGCTGCCTTTTAACGTCAGATACCGGACCTATGGACAGATGAAGTTGAGCACCTGAAAAGCAACTCGAAAATCCTCCAAGAAAACTTTGTCCATCGCGGGATCTTTGGGTATTTCCGAAGCGTTATCTGACGTGTTTGTCCCGTCGGAAGATCTCAGACTCCCTAGAAGTGATAAAAAGAATTGAACTGCCTGCCGAACGTCGCCAGTCGTATAATAGAGGCGCCCTTAACAACGAAACATCAGCCCACGCACGACATCAAGCCTACGTTAGAGTACCCAATGCATTCTCTAGACCAGGGAGGATTCCGTCAAATCGTGTTGATGCCTCCATCTCGATACCCTCGGCGTCCCAAAACGAAGGTGACAGATTTTTCTCAGGAGAAGTCTTATAAAGCCCGTGCGCCTTGCGCAGAAAATATATGGTGAGTGGTTTCTGTTCGACCCATTCAGCAATGCATGGATCTAAACTGAGGGCTAGGACGTACAATTCCAGACTTCTCGAGCCGGTTTGCGGCAAGGAGAAACCAAAGCGCAGCTCGTCGATGGACCAGCCTCCGAGCACTGAGATGCGCAGCTTGTGCAAGCAAGAGAGCGGATGGGGGCTCCTCCGCCTTTGAAACCTATGTGTTATCTAAAAGGTCTTGGAATACAACGTTATGTCACGTACCGATGAGGCTGCCCAGACTAGCCACCTGTCTCCTTCAAGGGGACTGGCTAGAAAATCGGTGCCACCCTCCCAGCGTAAAGCATATGTCAGCGCACGTAGTTGGGCTGATGCTGATGCCTCTGCATCGGGGGATGTGATCGCGGAGAGCGCATGCAAGACATGAAGGGTTACCGCGGGGGATGGAGAAAGGAGTAATGGGAGCATTTCCTTCAAAATGAGACTGCTGAGTGCTTTTATCGTTCCCAGATACGTTGGTATACCTTACCGATCCGCCCTTCCCGTCTTTCTTTAACGCTTCCCACACGCTAACTGCTAGTTTCAGGTCGCACAATATAGAAGCAAACTCCGCTAGTCGTCTCTGCTGACTAGGAGGATGTCCCCCAGCAGAGACATTTGATCCCGAAGATCGAATCCCCGCCTGGGTAGGGGAAACGGAGGAAGCAGGTGTCTGCGGTGGGACAAGCGATGTCGTTCCAGTACCAAAGAGACGGCGAGTCGAGGAAAAAAGACGCGAGGGTAGCCGTCGCGTTGAAGCAAACTAGAAGCATGCAAGAATAAACATACGATTCAAGTATATGAGAAGGAGGTATCACATTTTCGTTCCAATCTGCCACGCATTTTTCCATCCAAGGCACAAGGCTCATCGAAACAAACTCCCGAACAAACTTGGCAGTCTTCTGGATGTCTTGTTCGTTCATGCGAAGCGTGTTCGCATCGTATGTGGGCCCAGAGATTGAAGCTGATTTCGGCATTGCAGCGGGCGGGTTGGGAGTGTTGAGTAATGATGATTGCGGTATTGGTGGCAGCCGCAAAGGTGGGATTGGGACAGGGACAGGTGGGGGCGGTGGTGAAGGAAGCTCGAGGGGAAGCAGATAGCTATGTAGACCATACTGCTTTTTGACAGCATTGAAGAGTGCGTTTGCTCTTCGCAACATGAATAGATGGATAATAGACTTGGAATACCACGCACTCTTCGTCCGACAATGGTGAATTTTCCGGGTGGATGATCAACGAGTATCGAAAATGTGTATTGTCCACCCATGAAGGGAATTCTAAAGGACGCGCATGCAGCTGCGCCAAGGTCTGTAGCGGATTGGGCAGCATAGTGGACACAGCCAATACGACTGTAAAGGCGTTGAGCACCGTGGACTTGGAATCAGGGTGGGCACAGAAGTACACACTCGCAACTGGATGGTTCCATCCCTCATGCTTCGACGGGATGTGGTCTCCTTCGACGCATTGGCGCAACTCGTTCCACCAAGGGGTCCTCAGGTTCTTAGCTCTGTCGTTCTCGGCTGCTGCTGCCTCAACCCGTTCCCAATCGTCCAACCACCTGGCACATCTGCTTGATATGCGAGCGCTGATCCAGTCTATTGTTCTTCCCGCGCGTAGTTCTTCGTCCTCACGGCATCCCTCCTCAATCTCGGTCAAGTCTGAGAAGCGCAAAGCGAAGGACACGAGAGGCACTGGCGTTAACGACGTTGTCCTTGTTGTGACTGAGAGAGCACGTAAGTGAGTAGTATTAACACCTTGAACGAGGCGCGTCTTACCCTGTGGAAGAGGAGAAAATGATTGTAGGATTCGAGGTAACGGGGGTAGCGACAACGCGGAGAGAAGATCAGCTAGGTCAGGGGAAGAAATGATGCATATGTGAGGACTAAGCGAAGGCGGAAGGACAGGTGTAACCCGTGCCATTGCTTGTTAGAGATCGCTGGTTAGGAGGGGATGGTCAGGGTGCGGTGCAGACGCGTCCATTACATAAGCAGATCAGTCAAGATAACATATATCATACATCCACAGAATCGAATCACTTAAAAACCCCCAAGTATGTCACCCAACAAAAAGCCACCGGCAACAGCACCCAGGAGAGCACCAGCAGACGGGCCCTGGCGATAGCCATAACCTCCACCATAACCACCATAACCTCTATAACCACCATAGCCATACCCGTATCCGGCCCCGTATCCTGGGCCGTAACCACCATATGGCCCAGGTTGACCCGGTGGTGGCCCATAAGTCGGCCTGTATGATCCTTGGTTGTAGAGGGCTTGCTGTTGCGCATACCGTTCCCGCTGCGCCTTTAATAGCTCCATTTGCTGGCGCCGCCTCTCTGCCTCGACCTGAATAGAAGCGAACTTATAAGAGACTGAGAAAGCGTTGCGCATTGAATTGTACTCACTCTCTCACGCTCTTTCCTCCATGCTTCGCGCTCTTCTTTGGTACCGATTGCCTTATCCTTGAGCTTTCCAAAGAACCCTCGTTTCTCCTTCTCTTTCTCCTTCTCCTTCCCTTTCTTGGAAGATTCGGGCGGGCTTTGTTCGTTGTCTCGTGCCATGCTGGGGCTAGCACTACCGCTAAAAGAATGGCGGCGGAGCTTGGGATCCGAGTCTTCATAGGGCGGGGCCGCATCTTCTGGTTCTTCCTCAAGCGGCTGAGTTGGACTACCGACTTTCTCCCTAATGTCCGGGTGCTCTTCCAGGTATTGCTCATCCTCATACGGGTGTTTCCAGCTAGAACGTGGGGGTTTCGCTAACGTGTCCACCTGCAGAGCGTAGTTCGGTTAGCGATGCGGCAGGATGGGGGGGGAAATCGTATCACAAACATAGAATACATGCTTAGTTTTCCCGTCGTACTGTTCAACCCAGCCGTGGGGAAGAGGGGGAAGGCGAGGAGCTTCTGAGCTTGAGCTCATAATGGATTATGAAGGACGTCTGATTGGATAAGATCTATCCCCTTGCTGTCCTTTTTATAATGACAGCGGAACGTCACGTGAAAACACCATGCTGTGCCAAGAGATAGTAATCTGTCATCGGTCATCCCGGGAATGACAGGAACTCGCACAGCCACGTCCGGCACATCCTTGACTAACGATGGCTCCTTGACTCACCATCGTACCACAGAACCGCAGTAAGCTATGGTCGGGTTCCTTACCCTTACTCACGAACCGGACTCGGGCAAAAATCAACGACGCCGTACGAGGAGAACGTGGGCCTGCAATTCAAATCAAATTACAGTTACACAGCGACAATCCAAACTTTGTTCCGACAGGTTAGATATCATAGGAGACTGGGAAGCTGTTATCACTGTCCACGGAGGTCACGTATCACCTCCTGTATTTTCCTGACTTTTTGGTCAGTAGGCATCTTGTAAAACTACGCTTCAGCAAATGAAATTCACGGGTCATAAGGAATGCGACGGACCTCATAAAAACTCCTCATTCTCTCCCTCCGACGAGCATCAACAGCATGGCGCTGAAGGAATTTCTCGACGAACGAGGTAGGATCGTCTTCATGACCATCGCCATGGCCCTCGTCACGATTTAATATCGTGCCTTCCCGTTGCATGCTGGTGATGCTACTACTCCCCTCTCTCCGCCGATGAACCTGATGTACCTTGGCAGGTACTTGCGGAACAGACTTGCCCCATGCGGATGCCCACACGTCTGGGGCCGGAGTCCAGTCTTCTGCGGGGGCACCCCAACCCCATCTATCGTTTTCGACTGGAGAGTTACTCCAAGAGTTTTGAGCAGCCAGTTCTTCCTCCAGTTTATTCAGAAAGTCTTGCATGGACTCGGCTTCTTCACCCCGTTCAGCGGCCGCTAGGCCCCTGCGCCAAAACGAGACAAGGTTGGGAGACAAATCCGTCCAATGGTTACGCTCTTGATCAGCTTTTCTGAGGCTCGATAGAATCGCGTCCGTGGGGTTCTCCACTGCAGATTGCGCAGCATCCAGACCGTTAGCCTCTGCCCTCGATGAATGTTGAGAAGAACGCTCATGAGTCACGGCTTGCTTGGACGTCATAACATCTACTTTGCAAATATTGCAGAGCCATTTCCCATTGCCCACGCTCGTGAAATCTACATGGGGCATAGTTGTTATCTTTCGGTATGAGAATAAGACAAACTGCGCACTTTCTCTGTGTTTGAAGTGAGCAGCCGCTCGCGGCATGCTTCATGGACGTTGATAGGAATTCAAGTTAGATGAGCGAGTGAATGTGCTGTAGAGTTGAGAAGGGTATCTCGAGGAGGATCGATAACAGGGCTCAGGAGCTCTTCCTGCCCGATGAGTAGGCTGCGGTGGCCTGCATGACCAGAGGTTAATATAGAGAACTGGCACTCGTAAGCTTAAGTCATCTGGCCCCCGGTTACCATGTATTTACCACTGTTTATTACAAAACCCTCGGCATTTTTCCAAAGCACGATTCCACAAGATGTAAACCACACTACATGAATGAAAGCTTATGGAAGGTCCTGCAAAATTGGGTTGAGTCGATGTTGCTAATGCGCTGGCATGTCTACGACAAGCCTGTGTTTGGTGCCGATTCTCCGCAGTTTCTCTATAACGTAACTCCCGATCTGATTGTCATGGTGCCAGTGGGGCCGTGGTGGGGCCGCAAGGCCTCAACTTGACTTGAGCACGTAAGGGTAATCCACAGCTGGATTAGGCTACACCGCACGAAGGTCCCGGAGATGAACCAGCTCCTATCATGTTGTTGTGTAAATTTACCTACTACCTTGACTGCCGAGCTACGTTTTGACTCGGTTGTAGATCAACAATGAAAAGCTGCGAGGTCCACCGTGACCCCACCTTATGTTTCTAATGGAGGAATCTCGAAAGTAGGCATCTTACCATTATTGACTGATAGACGCCTAGCGACTTACCACAATGGCAAGCCCTTGTGTAGTTGGACTATCGAGACCACATCAATTGCGAGCCTTTCACGTGTCGGCAAATTCATTTTTGTTGCACTAGGCATTGTGCAGCTATTCTGGTGCATGACATCAAGGCATAAAGGTGAAACATGCACGCCTCCGGACGGATCAATAAATACTACAATACAATCGGCATCGCCCTTCCTCTCGCAGCAATCGTGTGTCCCTCCACACGCTTTCCGGTGTGTTTGCCATGGTGGAACCAGTATCCACATGGTGCTGGGCAACCGACCTTGACTCTTACACATGACGCACACAAGTGATGCCACTGGCAGTTAAATTGACATGGCAACCCTGAGGCTGAGGTAGACTACACTGCTGGTCATGGGGTGCACCAAGGCTAACCTGAGCTGCTGAACTGTTTGGTGCTGCACCTGGAGGCACCTTGCTCCGGGCCCCATCTCCATGCCCGTGGCGACCCTCGCCCCAGTCCAGAACCTGCTCACATTTCCTCCAGACTACTGGAGACTTCCCGGGCGTGGACGCCCACCAGCCCGGGCCTGTTCCCTTCTCCTCTCTGCTCCTTTCTACTATTTCTGGACTCACGCACATCTCTCGGGAATCCATTCACTAGCGCAGCCAGGGAGTCAGCTAGAACAGATTAAGCGTCAATAGTTTCTGCGCAGGGACAATGCTGTCGTACCAAGATTTTCCCAGCCCTCGGGGATGAACAGCGTCGGTATGAACTACCTGCGACTGCCTGTTGATGTTGATCTCGGAGGCGACTGCTGCACTAAGAAGACGATCTACTCTCACATAATAAACCACCAGACAACGAGAACACCGACAATGGCCCTCCATTGCCGGTTCCAGAATATGCGAGGACACATGTAGTTATTATAATGATTATTAACTCCACCCCATCTGCGATTGACATTACATGGTAAGGACAACTCTCACACATGCGCTTGCGCCTAGTTGCAAAGACAGATGCCAGGTCGATCACGGAGACATCATACCTGGATGTAATGGCAACACAAAATTAGATTAGAAAATACGATGGTTTTTTGAGTCGAAAACTCGATGTAAACTCACATATCCGTGAGAAACCCCAAACCTGGGATCATGCATACTTTAAAATAATAAGACCAGCTGTAAAGTATGGTGAGCATGCGGAACACGGGAATATACCAGCAACACCCGAGAAACTCTCTTCATTAACAGCCCTCAATGCATCTGCTCTACGCTGGTCTAGCATGCGAGCTACACTTCCATCATTGTTTACCTCGTGGTTTTTAATGGGTATGCTTTGCGGTCACCTTTGCTCGTGACTCGCAGATGCAGCCGAACTACATTCCGAGAGGTGCGTCGTGTCCCTCAGGCTTATCGCATGTACGCCCATAGTTCGGATATCGGGGATCACTTCTCAGACAGCTGCTAGTGAGCTGTGAGGTACTGCTTTCTTTACATGACTCGGAGAACTTGAATCGCTACCGACTTGAACTGGTAGGTATACGTTTCTTGTGACATCCTCACTCAGATTGTTAAAAGGACCATTCGTAGTTGTATCAACTTGGATATATGAGTGGAAGTGGATTTGGAACAGCCCTTCATCTTAGAGTTAACGCCGCTTGACAGTTCCTTGCGTCCCTGGTGGTAGAGTCACCAGCTCAGGGCACTCAATTCAGAAAAGGAGAATTTGAATTGTGGGTGATACCAACAGTTCCTGGGATGGCGTGCTCGGACATCCCGGTCACGACGAATGTCAGATGATGCAGTATCGATCTTCGAAAGAAGGCTTTGTCATGATGTCTACTTTCCCCATCTTTGGCAAAAGTACGTACCACGAACTGTCCTGATTGCTCCAATTAAGAAAAGGGACGTGGTGATGTGATCATGGTTGTTGCATCGAAAGCCCAATCGACACACGTGACCCCGAGTCGGACACAAGTTGGCTCAACATGACTGGCCCACCATGACCTGATATTCTCACATACCTCTTTCAACTACTGTGTTTGTTTCTAAAAATAGAGTGCTACCAATCGTTAGTACTTCGTTAGTTGCGAGATCAGCCGACAACCTTCCAGACATCTTCGACCTCTACACGAACCCGTACTCTGAATGGCTGATCACTATTTCAGTTTCGATTGAAATGAGGTGGGCAGCAAAACCTTTGGCA
>Ga0099792_10000723_pt1 | contig 12145 bp, 6 predicted proteins | sample Rivendell_Oct201_8_FD_83780 | JGI IMG/M metagenome (GOLD analysis project Ga0099792, IMG submission 83780) | Vadose zone soil microbial communities from the Eel River Critical Zone Observatory, Northern California, USA -... | ecosystem: Environmental > Terrestrial > Soil > Vadose zone >...
GATCTGCCGGGCGGAGTTGTGAATATCGTTACGGGGTACTCGACTCAACTCCTCAAAGTTCTTGCCGAGCACGATGATGTGGATGCAATCTGGTGCTTCAGCGATGAAGCCAGCGCCTATGCGGCGAAATCGTGTTCGACTGGAAACTTGAAGCAAGTTTTCACCAATGAAGGCCGCGCGATTGATTGGTTCGACGTGAAACAGGGCGAAGGTCGATGGTTCCTCCAGCACGCCACCCAGGTAAAGAATATCTGGGTACCCTACGGCGAGTAATCGATCATCAAAGCTTTTTTCCACCACAGAGACAAAGAGACAAGACACAGAGAGGAAATCAATAAAGTTTCTCTGGGACTCTGTGGTGAACACCCTTTCCTATGAGCCAATTCCATTGACAACAATCGAGAGCGCTGACTAGACTCGGCCTTCCTATGAGCAAACGTCCTCGAATTGCAGTGGTTGGAAGCGCAAATATTGACTTGACTACTTTTAGTGACCGTTTTCCGAAAGCCGGCGAAACCATTTTTGGGCAGAAATTCGATCTCGGCTTTGGAGGTAAAGGGGCAAATCAGGCGGTTGCATCCCGGCTCTGCGGCGCGGACGTCTTCATGGTGGCCAGGGTGGGCGACGATCTGTTCGGTCCTGCGACGATCCAGAATTTCCAGAAACTTGGAATCGATGCCACTCACGTCAAGCAGATCGAAGGGGTGTCCAGTGGCGTAGCGCCGATTTTTGTTGAGCCCAACGGCCAGAATCGCATCTTCGTCGTAAAAGGCGCGAACGATCTGCTCAAGCCTGCGGACGTGGACGCCGCTGGCGATCTGCTCCGAACGGTCGATTGCATGGTTCTGCAGTTCGAAATTCCGCTAGAGACCGTGTATTACAGCGTCAGCTTCGCGCGCAAGAACAACATTCGCTGCATCGTCAATCCCGCACCCGCCCAGCCGATCGACATGAATGCTTTGAGTGGACTCGACTATTTTGTTCCGAACGAAAGTGAGGCCGAGACCATTACCGGACTGCCGGTGCGTAACGTGGACGAGGCTAAGAAGTGCGCGGATAAGCTACTCTCGAGCGGCATCAAGCGGATCATCGTCACGCTCGGAGCAAACGGCTCATTGCTGGCGAGTCACGAAGGCATGGAGCACATCCCCGCCTTCAGCGTGAACAGCATTGACAGCACCGGCGCGGGAGACGCGTTCATCGGCAGCTTCGCTGTATTTCTCGGCGAGGGTCTGCCGGAACGCGACGCGGTTCGCCGGGCCAACCTTTATGCCGGACTCTCGACCACCGGCGTGGGGACTCAGAAATCATTTTATGATCGTGCTCGCCTTGATGCGGAATGGACTGCCCGAACCCGCAACTAGGTTGTTGTTTGAGCCATCTGGTCTCGCAACCCCGACTTCTAAGCGCCATGCTCATTTTTCAGAGCAACACAGAGTGTTGGACGTCGATCACGGTCGCTCCGAAAGCTTGTTTCCATATTTTGCATAGACCGGGCGACCCAACTGCAGTTTTTTCGATGAACCAATGCGGGAAGTTGGCGCGTCTAGTCCTTCTCTACTACCGAAAAGTCTTGACTTTCGATTGAGCGGCCATTTATAAGGCCGTTCTACGGTCCAAGACCTCCCAATTTCAATGCAGAGCGGAAAGTCCGCTCATCATTCGGTGTGGAGACCGCCAGAAGGGGTTCTAATGCTGAAGAAGAAGGCGCTGCTTGTAGCGTTTTTCTGTTCGTTTATCAGTCCACTCGTGTACGGACAGGCAACCGGCAGTTTTTCGGGCACCGTGTCGGACAAAGCGGGCGCCGTAGTCTCCGGCGCGACGGTGAAGGCTACCTCGCAAGGCACAGGCATTGCTCGCGAGGCGAAGACCGACGATTCAGGACATTACGTGATCCCACTGTTGCCCGTCGCGGTTTACACGATTCGAGTCGAGTCTCCAGGCTTCGGCGCTGCAGAACAGAAAGACGCACGCCTGCAAGTCGACGAACATCGCGAACTGGATTTCTCGCTCTCGCCCGCCTCAGTTACATCCTCGGTCGAAGTGAGCGCGACCGAAGTGGCAGTGGAGACCGCGAACCCGACCCTCGGCCAAGTCATCACGTCGGAGCAGGTCGCCGAACTTCCGCTCAACGGGCGCGATTTCGTCCAACTGGCTACGCTGACGCCGGGCGTAACCCAGGAAACCAACCCCAACAGCTTTTTTACTCAGGCTGCCAGCAGCGAAGTGGCGGCGCGCGGCACATACTCGCTCTCAGTGGGCGGTTCACGGGCCCAGAGTACGGATTGGTTATTCGACGGTGTGGACAATAACGAACTGACCGCAGGCGGCATATCGATTTTGCCTTCCATCGACGCTATTCAGGAATTCAAGGTTCTGACCTATAACTACTCCGCGGAGTTCGGTACGCGCGCAGGTCCGACGGTGCTGATTACGACGAAGTCGGGAGCGAACAAGATCCACGGATCTGTGTTCGAGTTCTTCCGCAATACCTCGCTCGATGCCAAGAGCTTTTTTGCGGTGAAGAAGGAACAATTCAATCTCAATCAGTTTGGCGCAGCGCTGGGAGGAGCAATCCAGAAGGACAAAACGTTCTTCTTTGTCGATTATCAGGGGAAGAGGCAGCGCCACGGCATACCATTTAGCGGCTTGGTTCCCACACCGGCAATGCTGACTGGGGACTACACGAATGATCCTCTTGGCGTGGCTCGACCGGGCTTTGCTCCTAACGCTCCCGCCGTCAACGTTGACGGTTTCGGCAACCTTACGAATCCTTACACGTATTTCAATCCCGGGCCCTTCACTCCGCAGCCCTTCCAGTGCGACGTCGCCGGTAATCCTCTCCAGCCTGATTCTGTCGGATTCCAGAGCGGCGGATTGCCATGCAATAGGATCCCGAGTTCCATGTTCAATCCGACCGTCAATCCATCCGTCGATCCGACCGGCTTGGCAATGATGAGACTTTATCCGCAGCCGAACGTAATCAATACGAATACTCTTACCAACTTCTCGGATGTGCCGGTTAGACGCTTGAACGAAGGCGAATTTGACATCAGGATCGATCACAACTTTTCGAGCAAGGATTCCGCCTTTGCCCGCTTCAGTTACGATCAGGCCACCTCATTCGTCCCGGGTGGTTCTCCGGGATTCGCGGAGGCAAACGCTTTTGGAAGCAATCAAAACATCACCAATCACGGGCGCAACGTGGCGGTTTCGGAGACCCACATTTTCTCCGACCGGAATATCAACCAATTCACTGCGGGCTATAACCGGATTTTTAATCACATCCGGTCATTCGGAGACGGCTCGTGCGAAGCCGCCAACATCGGCATCCTGGGAGCAAATCTAAATAGCAAATGTCCGAACGCCCCTGCCGGTGTTGCGACACAGTCGACGAAAGATTGCGTGAGTTGCGGCATGAGTTCCACCCTGATGAACAATTACTGGGCTTTGGGGGACCGTGGATTTGCTCCCTTCCAGGGCGGAACTAACGTCTTCCAGATTTCCGACTCCTTTGACATGATTCGCGGCAAACACGACCTCAAGATCGGTGGTGGATTCCGTGATCAGCAGATGAATGTCGAAACCAACGCCTTCCAGGATGGCTTCTACATCAACTTCGGCCTTACCGGCGACGCCACGGCTGATCTTTTGCTCGGCCAGTTGGGTGGTGGAATCCACGATCAGACGTTCTTTGGAGCCACGACGGGCCGTCGCTGGAAACTGATTCGCCCGTTCGTGGAGGACAACTGGCGCGTGACTTCGGATTTGACTTTGAACCTGGGGTTAGCATGGGCGCTCGTGACCCCGATCACCGAAGCCCACAATCGGCAGGCCAACTTCGACTTCAACAGTGGCAAGTTCTTCGTTGCCGGTAACGCATCGTTCGGCTCTTGCACGATCTGCGTTCGTTCCGATGGACGCGTTGGCATCCAGATGGACAAGACTGCTTTCGAGCCTCGCATTGGAGTCGCGTGGAAGCCGTTTGGCTCCCAAAAGACGGCAGTGCGCGGCGGCTATGCGATCTTCCATGATTCGTCATGGAACCAGGGTGGGCAGGGTTTGTGGGAGAATCCACCTTACTTCGCTGAGTCGGACAACTTCATTTTCACATGCCCCTTTAACAATTCAGGTTCTGCGAATCCAGCGAACTGCGGCAACCAGCGCCTCTTCCTGCCCGCGATTACGTCGCCTCCAAGTCCTACGTCCTTCCCGGGCACGCTTCAGTCCCAGAACGTCAATTTCAAGCAGGGTCGCGTGCAGCAGTTCAACGTGAATATCGAGCGCCAGTTGCCCGGTAATGTCGTGCTCACGGCGGGGTATGCAGGCTCTCGCAGTTCCCACATCCTGGTGGACGGCTTAAACCTGAACGTGGGATCACCCAGCGCATGCGATCCCGCAAGCCCGAACTTTGATCCCAACTACAAACTCGGCTGCGCTCCTGGAGGAGGGCCATTCGCACCCAAGTGGGGCGCTCCAACGTTCCCGTTCAACTTGACCATCGCCAATAACAACGATGTTGGGAAGGCACACTACGATTCGCTCCAGATCAAAGCTGAGACCAAGAGTGTCCGGAACGGAATTTATGCCCTGTTGGGCTATACCTACTCCCGCACTTTCGACTCCGGTATGCCGGATGGCTTGGGCACTTTTCCCGGGGCCACTTACTTTCCCTTACCTGGCACAAGCAGAGCCGATTGGAGCCTGTCTCAAATCAATCTCAACAATCAGTTCACCGCCAGCGTGACCTATAACTTACCTCTCGGAAAGGGCAAGCGATTTGGAGCTGACTGGAACGGGGCCATCAATGCGGTCTTGGGAAACTGGGAAGTTGATGTGATCGAGCGTGCAACCTCGGGGTTCCCTCTTTTTGTGGTCGACGGCACTAACGCCTCTGGCGTCGGTTTTTCGTGGAACGGGAACAGTCTTAATCGCCCCGATCAGGTTGGAGACCCCAACAAAGGAGGAACTGTGGCCGCGAATCCCACGTGCAACGCGCCCTCCCAGGTGCACACGCTTCAGCATTGGTTCAATCAGTGCGCGTTCCTGCCGGCAGCGCCCGGAAAGCTCGGGACTGCAAAGCGTGCTCCAGTTTACGGACCTCGCTTTGTAAATACAGATCTCTCGCTCATCAAGCATTTTCCACTACCCTACGAAGACATGCGGCTGGATTTCCGTGCTGAGTTCTTTAACGCCTGGAACCACGCCCAGTTCTACCTGCAGGGGGGCGCTAGCCAGATGCAGGACATTGAGGCAAAGACGAGTTTCGGCGTGGTTAACGGGACGGTGAACAACCCGCGTGTGATTCAGTTCGCCCTCAAGCTCAACTTCTAGGCGGGCTGGCGTCTGGGTTCCAAGTCAAGGGCAGACTGAGTACGCTTAGTCTGCCCTTATTTTTGCAGTCACAGTTCTGGGAGGCTTATGGATCGGCGGTTGTGGAACCTTGCGCGAGCAGTCTGGCTGGCTGTCCTTTTAACCACTTCTGCCTCCGGCCAAAAGATCAAAGTTATCGTTGACCAGGATGCTCGCGGCCCTGGCACCAGCGACCAGCAAGCCATTCTCGTCTTCCTGCAATCGGAAAAATTTGATGTGCTCGGCATCACTACCGTCAGCGGCGACCAGTGGGTGAAGGAAGAGACACAGCATGTGTTGCGGTTGCTGGAGATCGCTGATCGGACGGACGTGCCGGTGATTCAGGGGGCTGAATTTCCGCTGCTCAATTCCAAGGAAGAGACCGAGCGCTGGGAAGCTCTTTACGGAAAATTCGAATACAAAGGATGCTGGACCGACAGGTTCGAGGCGAAGCGGTCCACAATTTATGATGAGCCTTACCATCCGCCCGACGTCGTGCCGCCCATGCGCGAAGGAGAGCCGCATCTCAAAGCCCGGGCAGGCACGGCCGCGGAATTTATTGTGCAGACGGTGCACAAGTATCCGGGGCAGGTGGTTCTGTGGGCGGGCGGACCTCTGACGAATTATGCCTTAGCTCTAAAGCTTGACCCTGAGGTGGCCACGCTCGCGAAAGAGTTCGTCCTCATGGGCGGCGGATTGTACGCGGACAAAGGCGCGATTGACCACGGCGCAATCGACGCCCGCCGAGAATTCAACTGGTGGTTTGATCCGGAGGCGGCCCGCATCGTCCTCCGCGCTCCCTGGAAGAAACTCACTATCACGCCGATCGATATTTCGGTCAAGACGCGATTCACTTCGGAAATGCAAGCCACAATTTCCAAGGCAGGCACGCCGGTTACACAATACCTGGATAAATATTCGCTGCCCGGCTACATGTGGGACGAAATCGCAGGCGCGGCTTTGATCGATCCATCCATCATCACCGGACAAAAGCAGCTTTACATGGACATTGACGTCGATCACGGAGCCAGTTACGGCAAGACGAGCTTCTGGGATTCCACCGCCAAGGTTCCTCCCTACCTGCGGTTGGCCAATGTGCAATTTGATATTGATGCGCAGGAGTTCTACAAACTCTACATAGACTTGATGACCCGACCTCCACACAGCAAATGAATCGTCTGTGCGCTACCAAACATTGCAGGTTCTTCCGGGCAATCCTATTGTTGCTCTTCCTCACAGCGGGGTCTTTCGCTCGGGCCCAGCAGCGGCGCAAGGTCATAGTCAACGAGGACTTCTCCGGCCCCGGTGGCAGCAACTTGCAGACACTTCTCGGGATGATTCAGTCCCCTCAAGTCGAAGTGCTGGGCGCCACCGTCGTTAGCGGAGACCAATGGCGCGATGAGGAAGTTGCACACACGCTTCGCCTGCTCGAAATTATCGGTCGCACGGACATTCCTGTTGTGCCCGGCGCCGTGTTTCCGCTGGTTCGCCGTCGCGAGGAAACTCAGCTGTGGCAAGAGCGCTATGGAAGGGTAGCCTACGCGGGCGCTTGGGATGAGCGCTGGTGGCACGAGCCGTTCGTCGTCCCAACGCTTCCGGAAGGGAGGCCCAGCACCAAGCCCACGGACGAAGACGCCGCTCACTTCATGATCCGCATGGTTCACAAATACCCGCATGAAGTTACGATCTACGAAGGCGGGCCGATGACAAACCTGGCGCTGGCCATTTCAATCGATCCTCAATTTCCTGCGCTGGCACAAGAATTGGTCTTCATGGGCGGGAGCTTGAGCCCGCAAACTGATAACCCCGAATTCGCCAACAGTCCCCGGCACGAATTCAATTTCTGGTTCGATCCGGAAGCCGCGCACATCGTGCTGCGGGCACCGTGGAAAAAGGTCGTGTGCACGCCGACGGACATTTCGATCAAAACGCACGTGACGCCCGCCATGATGAAACAGATAGAAGCCAGTGGCACCCCACTGGCGCACTACGTCGCGCGCTTTGCCATGTTTAGTCCGGGCGCCGACATCATGTGGGACGAGCTTGCGGCCGCCGCCTGGATCGATCCCACGCTGATCACCAAACGCGAGACTCGCTACATGGACGTTGACCTCGAACGAGGAGCAGGATACGGCAACACGCTAACCTGGACTGAGAACGATAAACCGAAATTCAGCGCGCAGCCAGTCGAGATCCAGGGGGATTTGGACATCGAAAAGTTTTACCGAATGTTCGTAAGCTTGATGACGGCGACTACGCCGTCGGCTCACCGATAGGTTCAGTCAGCTATTGCGGGTGCGAGGCCGAAGTTCGGTCGCGCAACGTATACACAAACTGCTGAATCTCATGGCGGTCGCGTTCGACTTCCTCTGCTCGTTCCTTGGATAGTTGGGCGTATAGCCGGAGCTCGCTTCGGGCTTTCGAAGCTTCACCGGTGTGCCGGTAGGCCTGAGCCAGGCGATAATGCGTTTCTTCGAGCCCGGGGCTGACTTCAATTGCCCGCTGGTAGGACGAGATTGCGCTGGAAAAATCCCTCCGTTCCGAATAAAGAATGCCCAGTTGCAAGTATGCTGGGCCCAGCTTGGGATCGAGGTGCACGGCCTTCTCCAAAAGGGACTGAACTTGCACCGGAGTTCGAACGTCCTGCGGATCCTTTCTGCTTTTCCAAAGACTGACTGCGTAATAGTAATTTGCTAGAGCGTTTTCGGGTTGAAGCATGGCGAATCGCCGCAGCCTCTCTACCAAGGCGTCGGGCTGCCTCTTCTCGCCAGTCTGTATTTTTCCGAGAAACAAGTAAGGGTTGGGGTCGTCGGAATTCAGGTCTGACGCGTCGCAGAGACGCTGGACCGCTTGTTCGTAGGAACCGTGAGCATACCAAGATAGTCCCAGCCCAATCAGCATACGCACAGAATGTGGGAATAGGCGATTGCCTCTCGTGAAAACTTCGATGGCCGGCTCCGGCGCGCGATGCAGCAGGAGCTCACTTCCCCAATCGTAGAGATTGGGCTCGCTGACGCTGAGTTCCGCGGTGCGCTGGTACTCTCGAACGGCTTCGAGAGGGTTGCCCAGCTTCTCCTCGAGATCTCCGAGCAGATGATGAAGTCTCGCCTGATCCTGTGGAGAGCGGTCTGGACGGGCAAGCAGGGTGCGAACATTTGTTCCTGCATGTTCGTACTCGCCGACTTCCGTGTACGCGGCCGCTAATTCATAGGCATTTTCGAAGTCAACAGGATTCAGTCCGGAAGCGCGCTCAAGGTAGGGAAGCGCTTCCGTGGCCCTTCCGTCGGCTACGAGCAATTCTCCGAGCTTGTAGTTTGCATCGAAATCTTGCGGCTGGCGCTCAGCAGTCTCACGCAAGGGCTTCTCTTTACTGGAGGTGGATGACTCGCGACGGGAACTGTCGGCTGATTTTTTGCCTAATGAAACGGTCTCCTTCGCCAACGCTTCTTTGTTTCGCACAACCGTATCGGAACCGTGCCCGCCCAGGCTGGTGGGATCGGTAACGCCTGCCACAGTGAAGTTAGGTTCGTCAAAAAACTGCGGTGAGCTGGACTCGCGGGTTCCTGTCGAAGAACCCTGCGGTGGCGAAGGTTGTTGAGCCAAGCTCAGGTCGATGCTCTTCGCCTCTTTCGGTCCGAGCACAAGCGGGCCGAAATTCACGTCGCTGTATCCGGGCATCTCAGCGCGCAGTGTATAGGCGCCGGGAGAAAGCGTCGCAAAACGGTATTTTCCGTCCGAATCGGTTTGTACGGTTAGCGTTTGAGTTCCACCGCTGATCTGCAGACAAACCCTAACAGCGGAAAGCGAACGGCCCTGCGAGTTTCGTACGACTCCCTGCAACGTGGCTGACTCTTTTGGGCGCTCCTTAGATTGTCCCGCAAACTTCAAAGGAGCGAGAAGCGCAATCAAGACCATGACGCAGGCGGCGATACAAAGGTTCGCGGATTGACTTGTAGTTACGCAGGAACGGCCCATAGCACAAGCCCAATCATAGAGGACAAAAGCTACTGATCGCGCGTTGGCGGTGGTCTGTCATTCTAGTGAGTTGCAGCGAGGTCCGCAATCGGCGCAATGGAGCCATCCAGGAGACCCAAGGATGCCAACTGCTCACCGCCTCGCCCTCGAAGAACTGGCAGCGCGGGTGCCTCCCCATTACAATGGCAGGTCCGTTGCACGCAATTTTCGGAGAGTCACAGTTTTCTTGCGGAAAATTGTTTTGAAGTTTTGAACAACCCATTAATTCTGAGGTCAACATGAAATTCGGCGGGATATGGCTTCTGGCATCAATGCTGCTGATCACCACTTTCACATGTTTGGCACAAGAAAAGCGAAAAGTCATCATCGATCAGGACGCAGCCGGACCTGCCGGAACCGATCAGCAGGCGATACTTCTGTTGATCCAGTCTCCACACGCGGAAGTGCTGGGGATCACGGTAATGACGGGAGATCAGTGGCTCAAGGCGGAAGTTGCGCACACCTTGCGCATGCTCGAACTTATCGGACGGACCGACATACCAGTCGTCCCCGGGGCTGAGCTTCCGCTGGTGAGGCGAAAAGAAGAGACAGAACTGTCGGAGCAACAATATGGCACTTTCGCCTGGCTGGGCGCCTGGACCCCGAAGTACTATCATCCGCCCGGTGAGTTAGGAGAGATGCCTGAAGGTAGGTCCAGCACCAAGCCTGCAGACGAAGATGCCGCGCACTTTCTTGTGCGCATGGTTCGTAAATTTCCGCATGAGGTGACCATCTACGAGGGAGGACCGATGACCAACCTGGCCCTTGCCGTCTCCATCGATCCTGAATTTGCTGGACTGGCCAAAGAACTGGTGTTCATGGGCGCGAGCCTGAATCCGCAGACCACCGATCCTGAGTTCGTCAACACTCCACGACGCGAATTCAATATCTGGTTCGATCCCGAAGCGGCTCACATTGTGTTCCACGCCCCGTGGAAGAAAATTGTCTGCACGCCCGTGGATATTTCGGTCAAGACGAGAATGACTACGGATTTGCTCAGCCGGATTAAAGCCAGCGACACACCAGCCGCGCGCTATATCGGCCAATATGCTCGACTGCGCGGCGAATACAATTATTTGTGGGACGAACTGGCTGCGGCCGCATGGCTTGACCCCAGCCTGATTACAAAGAAAGAAACGCGCTTTATGGACGTGGATCTGGACCGCGGCGCCGGCTACGGGAATACCCTGACCTGGACAAATGTGGATAGGCCGAAACTCGAAGTCCAGCCGGTCGAAATTCAGGATGATCTCGACGCCGATAAGTTTTACAAGATGTTTGTGGAACTGCTGAGTGCACCCACACCACGGAAGAGTGACGCTGGGCACTAAGCCGACTATCGCCCCAACTGTTGCAGCGCATTCTGCGCCTGCGTGTGACCAGGATGTTGTTTGAGTAAATCCTGAAGCACGACCCGAGCTTTCTCCGGCGTGCCTTCCACCGCATACACCCGTGCAAGATTCAGATAAGACTGATCGAAGGCGGGCGCAACGCGTATGCACTCTTCGAAACTCGCGACCGCCTGGTCACGCCGCTGGGTTCGCAAATAGAGGATGCCGAGATTGTTCAGGGCTTCAGGATAAGCGGGACGAAACTTCAGGGCTCTCTGCAGATACTCGTAGGCCTGCTCGTTGTCGTTAGTTTGCGCAAAAATCATTCCCAGGCTGTAATTCGCCTCTGCATCTTGCGGACTGACCTTAAGCGCCCGCTCAAAAAGTTTCCGGGCTTCTTCCCATCGCTTCTGCTGGCGATAAGCATTGCCAAGATTGTCGAGCGCAACCAAGTGATCGGGACTCAGCTTGAGGGCTTCCTGAAAATACGGAATAGCCTCGGCGGTGCGCCCCGCCCGCGTCGCGAGAAGGCCGAGATTGTTCCACGCGTTCGGCAGAGTATCGGGGTAGCTCGCATGAAGTTTGACGGCACGTTCAAAGCTCTTCTGCGCTTCAGCCGTCTTCTGCTGATTCAGATAAACGCTTCCCAAGCCGTAGAGGGCCTCTGCGCTCAATGGATCGTCTCGGAGAGCAAGCCGGAATGATGCTTCAGCTTGATCAAAATAGCTTCGCTGAAAGAAAACCGAACCGAACGATAGATAGTTGCGTCCATATTCGAAACTGTCGCTGACCCCGCGAAATGGGAGCGCTTTTATTAGTCGTTCCGCGTCGGTTTGGGGAATGTGCCGGAAGTCTTGTTCGATGTGTTCTGGGTTTAGCAGCCCTTGATATATTTTGACGATCTCGCCCTGGTCGTTGATCAAGAATGATGTTGGAAGGGTGAGGTCACAGTGCCGGTCAAACAAGTAACGATATAGAACGTTGTAAATACCCGCGACGTCATCCGATCCGCGGAGGATCGGAAATGAAAGTTGGCGTTCGCGCGCCAGGGCTCGCAAGTTTTCGGCATCAGCAACATCAACATTTATCGTGAGTAGTTGCAGGCCATGGGCCCAGCGGTCATGATTCCGGCTGAAGGCTTGCAAGACTTCCTGGCAGATTGCCGATTCTTGAGCCCAGAAATTGAGAAGCACTGGCTTGCCCCGAAGTGCAGCGAGGGTCTGAGTCCGTCCAGTCAGGTCGGAAAGAGTAAAATCCGGCGCGGACACCGGCGCGAGCAACCACGTTTCAACCGTGGTCGGCAGGGTGTCAGCTTCTTGCGGTTCAAGGGCGGCAAGTTCGCGCTGCGACGACTGCGTCTTGAAGGGTTCCATCCTCGACGGTTCGACCCCTTCTTCAACCCACACTCTGTGATTGAGCGCGAGGTCGTTAATTTCCTGCACCAGGCC
>Ga0099792_10000734_pt1 | contig 11982 bp, 12 predicted proteins | sample Rivendell_Oct201_8_FD_83780 | JGI IMG/M metagenome (GOLD analysis project Ga0099792, IMG submission 83780) | Vadose zone soil microbial communities from the Eel River Critical Zone Observatory, Northern California, USA -... | ecosystem: Environmental > Terrestrial > Soil > Vadose zone >...
ATTCACAACGATCGAACCGGTGTTGGCGGATGTGCCGTTTGGCGGCGCCGGCATGCTCGATGGCGTCGTGGGTTCGAATGTTTTCAACATATTGTGCGATGAGCTGTGCGTCGGTCTGCTTTGACAGCTCTTTATTGTTCGCCATAGCGACTCCTCCAGCCGGCTCCGCCCAAGACGATTGGAATACAAGCGGCGCCGATGATCGCCCCACAATTGATCACACCATGTGCGCAAATTCATCATGCGGTGGTTGACATAATGTTCATGTTATGTTCTCATGATCAAACATAATCTGTCAAGCGTGAGCATGAATTGGTGATGTGTCATGTCCATCGAAATGTTTGTTCTGTCTGATCGCCGGTTGGCTTCGATTGCCGAATGGCAGGAGGTTATCGACCGCGAAGGCTTTGCGATGACATTACTCACCGAGGTCACATTTGACGAACTCGGCGGCTTTCTGCCCGTGCGGTATGGCGACGTGGAGGCAGGTTTTGAATGCTACCATGAGGATGCGGCCGCGATCATGGATATGTGCGAAGATGTCGACTTCGGGCATCGATGGAAGTACGCGCTTGGACTGCGGTTCGGCGGCAACCTCGATGCATTGTTTGGCGCTAATGCCTGTGGGGCGGCTTATGCCAAGGCGACGGGTGGCGTCTTTTTCGACACCGAGGCAAACGAAATTTTGACCGCGGAAAAAGCGCTGCAGTCCGCCCGCGATATCGAAAAAGATCTGCCGCGATTGCGGGCCTATTTGGCTTCACCGATTTGAGTCTTCGGCGCCCGACGTCTTCACATCACGAAGGCCGTCCAGCGCCCGTAAGCCACCACCGCGATCCAACACGACAGCGAAATTGCGCCGGCGAGCTTGGCGGCCACGGGAATACGGGGGGCCCGGTTCCATTGCGACACGCTTCGGATGGTCATGAATTGGAACACCAGCATGTTGATGCCGGCGAGCGCCATAAGGGCGACCTTGGCCTGGAAGGCGTAATTGGCAAAGTATTTCACCGGCTGGCCCGTGAACAACATCACGCCCGTGATGGCCGAGATGATGAAGGCAGTCCAGGTCCAGGGCAGGGCTTCCCGGCAGAGATCGGTGACCGAGCAGCCTTTCGAGGCGAGCCCCAGGAGGCGCAGGTCCACCACGACGATCATGCCGAACACGATTACGGCTGCGCCCACGTGGATCATCAACAGGCCCGAAAATCCCCCTGGCGATTGCGACACGAAGATCGCGACCGGCGTCTTTTCCAACCAATGCAGGAATTGCGTAATCGACTCCACGGTCCCTCCTTGCCAGTGTCTCGTGTCTAGCCCTGCAGGAATCCCACGAGCCAGCGCCCGCGACCCGCCAGCGTCACGCCCATCCACAAGACAAGCGTGAAAGCCGCAAAGGTGCTCACCATCTTGTGCTTTGATGAAGCGCTGTCCCAGGCTTCGCCGTAGCGCCGCAGCGCAAGCCCGAACCCAAATGTCGCCAACATACCGATCCCCATCATAGCCATCTTCACCTGGAAGCTTGGATCAAGCAGCGTGCGCCTTGGCGCGGACAGCGTGAGCACGATCCCGGTCACTGTCAGCACGGCCATCGACCACCAGAGCCACGGCCAGAACCGGCGCGCGCGCTCGCGCGAGGGCTCGGTTTGCGACCATCCCCATACCCGATGGTTGATCATGATGAGGGCTGAAAGAACGAGCCCGGTGGCAAGGATGTGCAGGACGTGCGTTATGGGGATGATCAAGCCGCTCCGACGAATCGTCAGGCTCAAGGCAGACGTCTGCAGCCACTGGACGTATTCCATCATGATGAACTTTGGCCCCGATCTCCAGACCGCGATTTCCGACCGTAACATGCCGGAAGCGGATGTGCGATGTCGTTCCTAGCCCTCTCACGCAGGTTGCGGGATCGGCACCTGATGTACCTTCATGGCGAGCGCGACAGAGGAATAATACCCAAGCAGGACGAGCACTTCGGCGATGCCGGCGCGGCCAAGAACCTTCTCGACACTTGAGAAGTCATCATCCGACAGTTTGCTGCCGGCAACGAGCAATGAAGCGTATCGATGCACCGCGTGTTCATGCGGATCGGTGAGTTTCGGGTCCGCACCCTGAAGGATCGCGTCGATCACTTCCTGCGTGAGACCCACCTTCTTGCCTTCGCGGATATGCGCCGCCACCACATAGTCCCCCTGCCAGTGGTTTGCGATGATCAGGATGCCGATTTCGACTTCACGCGCGGACAGCGACGAGCGCTTGTTGAGGAATGTACCGATGTGTTCCATGCCGCTGGCAAGTGTCGGACTGTGGATCCAGACCTTGTAGGGCGCCAGAATACGTCCGCGGCCGGCCGTGAGTTGGTCGAATATTTTGGTCTGTTCGGGCGTGAGCGCGTCTGGTGCAATTTCGGCAATGCGGTTCATGGGCGGTGTCCTGGTAAGTGTCATGGCGTTTGTTGAACGTGATACTGGGGATCGTGGTCCGCGGCAGGGAGCTTATCCACAGATGTGCCCCCAAGATACTACGGCCCAATTTCCGTCACATGAATCAAGCACACATCGAGTCGTGAAATTGGCGGGGGCCAATTTGGGGGAATATCATGAGCATTATCAGACGCGCGTCTGCGGCGGCTTTGATCGTTGGCAGTTTTGCGGTTTCAGAAAGCGCAAAGGCGCAGGAGCCTGCTGAGATCAAAATTGGTATTGGAATTCCTCTTTCGCCTGGACAACAGGGGACCAGTCCGGGGCAGTTATTTAAGGCAGCAAAAGCAACTGATCCAACGACCGCTTTGCCGCCTGGCAAGATATTCCTGCAGAACAAAGCAGCCGATCCGACCACGGCGTTGCCGCCGGGCCAGGCCTTCACGAATTTGGGAAGATCCAAGAAGCCGTAGCGGGCTACGCGATTTAAGCCTCAGCGGTTGCGAGATCTTAGAATTCGTAGGGGCGGGCCTTGTGCCCGCCCGGAACACTATGCTGTGTTGCTTACGCTCCGGGCTGAGTTTGCTGGAGTTGCACACACCATGTCGAAGCATACGGTCGCAAAAAGGGCTCAATTATTTCATCTCGCCGGTTCTTCCGCGGGCTCGCTCTGTTCGCCCGTGACCGGGCTCTCCCCACTTGTCACGAGCCTGCCAAAGAACATGTAGTTCGCCTTCGGGCCCTGCATCACCAACGTCCAGTGGCTGAAATCATCGGCACTGGTGCAGCTGTTGCCGCGCCCCTGGAAGATCACGGTCAGCAACTGATTCGCGCCAAATCCAACGTTGAAAATGCCCGAACCCGTTGGCTTCGATGTAATCTTCCATTCCTTGTAGAGAGCAGGGCCCTGCGAGCCCTCCTGGTCCTGCGTACGTGGGTCGACCGCGAAGATCGAGACCGTGCCGGGACGGCGCAACGACAGCGTGCCGGATTTTCCAGTCTCGTCCCGAAACGTGAAGGTGAGCTGTTCTTTCGACCAGCCGGCTTTTAGTTCGTAGCTGACCGATGGCGATGAAATTCCTTTCGTGTCACTGGGATCCGCCTCGCCGGAATAGAGGTTTGCCATCGAGGCGAATCGCATTTCTTCCAGCACACCGATCTTGTAGGCATCTAGTTTTGCGACGCCGACACTGCGCTGCCCGAGGTCGGTGCAGCACGCGCAGGCCCACGCGTTGCGCAACGTGGCATCGAGCAATGGCACGGTCCAAAGCACGACAAGTGCAGAAAGGCTGAACGTAATCGTGCGCCGCGATTTCATGTTGACTGCCTCGTACATTACCATCTTTGGTTCATCATGCACTACGACGGCCTCGGCTCGCCGCGTAGCGCGGCACTGACCTGCTTTGGCGCCTGATGCTTGTCGTCATTGAGGTGCAACAATGTGTCGGCTTCGTGGACTTCGAGCGCATCTTTGCCGGACAGGAGTCCATGCGTCGCGTGGAAGCCGAGCGCACGATAGACCTCGAATTGTTCCTCGCTGAAGAACTGATCACCCGTTGTTTCGTGCGGGAAGGTCCGGTGCCGGCGCGCATAATTGCGGACATAATCTCGTTCGTCGCCGGTCAGCGAGGACTTGATGTATAGCAACCATCCGCGTGCGCCGTCTCCGTAGTCGATCGAACCGATTGCGGCATGCGGCCCATTCGAAGACACGCGCGGGGAGCCATCCCCACCCGGTGCGGTTCCCATCCATTGACTGGTCGAGGCCTGGATCTTGTGCCAAGGCAATTCCAACTCGACGCCGAGGTCAATGCGTGCATAGCGCTGCAGCGCGATGAACGACGGAAAAGTCAGGGTCGGATCGGCTTCCGCATCCACGACGATGATCAATTTGCAGCGCCGTTTCAGGAGTTCGTAGACACCGAGGTTTTCGATGTGGCCGCCATCGGTCAGGTAGACTTCATCGCTGTTCTCATAGAGCCGTCCGGTAATTTCCGACCACAGGAACGGTGTTATCGCGTGGCGCAAATTGTTGAGACGCTGAAGAATGGAAACGCTTCGCGTCGCTGCGGCATCGGGTCCCACAAATCGCGGATTCTTGATCCAATAGCCCAGCCGGACATTCAGGAGCGTCAGCGTCGGGCGCAGCGGCCGAACAGATTGGGAACCCATATTCGACGAAACGGCCGCGCCCGAGATGGCCATTGCGGTTGCCAGATCGAGGTTGGGTTCGGTTGTCTCGAACTGGGGGGTCGGCGCATAACCCGTCGCCTCGCTGCCGACGAAGCAGGATGAAAACAGGAAAAAGTCGGCGTTTCGGCCGCGCCGGTTGGCGTAGTCGGAGCCTTGGAGATTCAACGAAGCATTGATCAGATGATAAGGCGCAAATTGACTGGAAAGCCCGCTCATGAGGAGGTGATCGGCCTCAGGGAAATCACGTCCCTGGTCAAGACTAGGCTGGTTTCTCTCGGCTGCCGTGGGTTGCGCCGGCCCCGCGGGGTCAAACAGGAAAGCCTTGCTGAGCCGATCGCGATAGAGCCGGTGAAGCGAATTTGCGTTCGGTTTGAAGAAACCGGCCAGGAGCAAAAACGCAAATCCGATCGTGGCGTAGAATACGACCATCGGCCGAACCAGCGCTTGCGTGAACAAGTAGTCTGTGACCCGCCAATACAATGAAAGGGACTTGAATGCGGGACAGAATACCGAATAGGCGAGCCATGTTGCGGATTTGATCATCCATCGTGGCGTATGTTCGCCTTGCGGATGATCGTAATTGCCATCAGTCGTGCAATATTTTGGATCGTTTCTCGGTCGATCAAGTTGGCCGACCGTTGCAGGCGGGTCGACTAGTTCGGTTACGGCCGGTGGCTCAGCGTACGAGCCTGGTACTTCCTTGAGATTGTCAATCATACCCCAATACGACAGATAAAGGTATGCGACCCAGATCAGCAATGGCACGGCGGCGCCGGCTGCCCAATAGATCGCCTTGGCCGCGAAGTTTGCAATTATTGCCGAGGCGCTGGCGTCGGTATTTGTCGCCTTCAAGATGGCTGCCAAATGTTGCCTGAACAAAGTGACGATGGCTGCCAGGGGCGTGAGGATGGTGACGAGGGTGGTGAGCCCTTTGGCTTCTCCCTCCGGCAATCGAACGTCATCGATATATTCGAACATGCCTTTAAGGAAAAAGGGCTGGAGTTCAATGAAGAACATCACGGCGATCAGCACCAGATAGGCGGCAGCAAGCATCGGCAAGCGGGTACGAAATTCCGACGAGCGATTCGGCGGTGAAAATGAACGGTAGAGCGCCCATACAAAGAATAGCAACAATCCAAGCAGCATCAGAGAAATCGATAGCCCAAAACTTCCCAGGGAAGGAAATCTTTCGCAAAGCGGATAACCGAGGATATCCGGGCACCCGAGATCTTTGTAACTCGGATTGCATAGAATTGTGATGGCGGCCAGGATCAGCACTGGCCCGAGCACCCATGCCAGATTGGCCACGAGCCCGCGGGCCACGATGGCAACTCCCGTCGCGACATCGCGTCCTCCGGCCGGAATCAGATAATTCGAATAATTGCGCAAATGCCCGACGGCGGCTGTATCGCTGATGTCGGGCGTGCCCGGATTTGCGTTACTCTTGATTGCGCCGCCCTCACTTGCGGCGCGCTTATTTGCGGGCCTCTCGTTTGTGCGGCTCTCATTTGCGCGACTCTCATTTGCGCGATTCTCATTCGCGCGACTTTTGGGCGTATTGCCAAAAACGAATTCCCCGTTCGTGCATGTCATTGTGGTCGTAAGGGACGACCCCATATAGCCACCGCCCGACACGGTTGAGAGATAATCGATATTGCGCAGCACGTCGTGATGATTGAGGGCCTGCAGGACGCCGAGTGAAAATGAAGCCGAGCGAACCCCGCCGCCTGACAGGGCCAAGCCGACCGCATCGAGGGTTTTGAGTTTGCCCTCACTCGCGCCGGGCACCAGTCCCTTGCGTCCCAGAAATCTACGGCGCTGGTTAATTGCCTGGATTTCGGCTTGGAGGATTTGATCGAACTGCAATTGCCCTGGAGGTACATTCGTATCGAATGCCATTGCACTGCCCCCCATTCCGGAGTCCCGCTTAATCGCGTCATTGTGGGCGTCGTGTCCTATGCCGTAAATCCTCCAGAAGTACTGCCGACAAAAAACCGCAAGTCGTGTTCCCACGACTTGCGGCGCCTCAGCTTTAAGACCATCGGATGACGTTGTGTCAATCCGACCGATGCTCGCTTATCTGCTTGCGCTGCTTCTTGGGCGCCTGGAATTCCGATATGCGATGCTGGCGTGGCCAAGGCAGTAGGAAAAGCCCTCGAGAGATTCGTGGCCGCAATAGCAGAAGTCATTCGCTCCCGGAGTGCCAAACGGCCAGTGGCATTGTGACGGCCCCAATTCAAGAAGCGAGGGCCCGTGCCCGTTGTTGATCGGAATGATGTCGACCGATGGTATGGGCTCGCAAAATGCCAACGGGGGCATCGATTGCTGGGACCGTTTGCTTCTCAGCAAGCGGCCGATGTTGACCTTTGAAGACGATTTCAAGTCTTTGCGTCTGGCGGCGCGTGCGCGCGTCAGCTGCTCACGAATGACATCGCGGGGGCGTTTGAGGCCCAGGCGGTTGAGCTTGCCGATGACGGCGTTGCGGGTGACCCCGATCTCTTCGGCGATTTTGGCACAGCTGCGGCCCGCATGATATCCGCGCTCGAGCTGTTCAACACGTTCCGGCGTCCAGGTCTCGCTTGGAAGCGATCTGGGCCGTTCGCTTTGCAGTTCACTTGGCATTTCTTGGGGCGAGGGTGGACGCCCCCCTTGGGGGGGCGCCGAGCGTTGGTAGACTGTACTCAGGGAGAACATGGGTTGGCCTCGTGGTAGGTCCTGGATCGTTGTTGCGCTTGTGCGTTGGCAAAAGACGTCCCGTTTGGCGACCGACCGGCAGATCGGGACGCCATCAGGCAGATCATTCATTGGAGGTGGGCTGGATGACCCCTCCGCGCGGCCACAAAGGGCGATTTTTGGGATTTCCCCCGGTGGGTGGCGCGGCCGAATCAGAAGTTCTCATAGAGAACTTGATTTGCCAAGAGTTAAAACGCTGTTATTATCAGGTTTAAATCTAGTTATAACGTGAGTAGGTGTTTTTATGGCCCGTCCAGAGAACCGATCGGAAGGCCGATCCCTCAGTCTGACACTGCCGCAGTGGACATTTGACTACCTGGCCAGTCTTGCAGACCACGGTATATTTGGACGGACGGAAAATGATGTTGCGGCTTTTCTTCTCATAAGGCAGGCCGACGAGCTTTTCGAAAAGAAAATACACGATCGGAAAATTCCCGCAGGGCCCCCAAGCCGAGAAGGCGCTTGAAAGTGCCGGCGTGTCACTGGGAAAGATGAACGGAAGCCGAAGCTTTCCGGTTGCGGCTGTAACTTGGGCGAGGTCTTGGCCGAACAGTCCAATCTAAGCGCTATCCCGGTGAAGTAAGGCTCAGTTCCAAAGCTGATCCCGGGAAAACCTGGGATCATTTTGGTTTTACGGTCGGATAGATATTGGCGCCGTAATATTCGCGGATTTCGGCGATCTGGTCGGGGCCGGGCGGGGCATATTGCAGCCGCTTGCTGGTGAAGGTCCCACCCATGATGCGGTCGAGCTTCACCGCCATTTCACCGGCTTTTATCAGGGTTGTAATGCCGTTGAGAATGGGCGCGCCTGAGGGCGTGGTATAGACGCCCGCATAGGCGAGCAGCGCCATCACGACGCCGCCGGCTGCTATCACCACCTCGGCGCCCGCATCCGTATTGGCTTTGGCGGCGGCCTGGAACTGGCCGATGAGATCGCGCAGGACCTCCGGGTTCTCGAACCCTTCATCGAGATTGAGAATGCGGTCGACCTTCATGCGGTTGACGGCTGCCAGCCGGTCCCGAAGGCCGTAGTGATGGACGTTCTCGACAATGCGCGGGGTGAATTTCTCATTTATGGTTACCAGTGAAAAATTGGCGCCCATCATGCAGGCGACATGCAGGCTCGTTTCGCAGAGCCCGAGGACGGGGAAATTCGCGATCTCCCGGCATTCCCGCAGTCCCGGATCCGCGATGTTGCCGATCAGGAAGGCGTCGAACTTCTGTTCCATCGCCTTGTGGACGTTCTCCATCACCTCGCCGGTCTCGAGATATTCGAGATAGCGGTATTGGTCGGCAAAGCCGCCGATCTTGGTGATGCCGTGGATTTCAATCTCGGTGCCGGGGTCTTTGACCCGGTCGAGGATTTGGCGGAGGTAGCGGGGATAGGATTTCCACTTCGTCTCGAAGCGGCTCATGCTCTGGTACCAGATCTTCATCCCATCGCTCCTGCGGGTTGGCGGCAATTCGGGTTGGTGGCGCAACCCTCGTGGCGGGTGCCAAAGGCCGTAGAACGATGCCTGCCATGGCGTCAACCGTGGAAGACGCGGCTGCCTTGAGAACGTACCCCTGATCGTCGATAGTCTCGGCGGGCTTTCACCTCGCCCCGCCGTAGCGGGGAGTGGGGACGCTTGGAATTCGCGGATTGATACTGGCTCATTAGGAAGGGCGCGTCATGATCTGTCGTTTCGTAGCTGCGGCGCTCGCGCTCTTGCTGTCGATCGGCACCTCCGCAGCGCAAGCCCCTGATGCGGTCTATCCATCACGTCCGATCAAGCTCATCGTGCCGTTTGCGGCGGGCGGGGGGACCGACAGCCTGTCCCGAATCTTTGGCCAAGTCATCGGCGAGCAGTTGGGCGGCACGGTGATTGTCGAGAACATCGGCGGCGCCGGCGGCACCATTGGTATTGTCCAGGCCGCGAAGGCCGCGCCCGACGGCTATACGCTGCTCAGCGCAACGCCCTCGATCGGGATCAATCCGCATATCCAGAAGAATGTGGCGTACAACACGCTGCGCGACTTCGTGCCTGTAGTGCAGATCACGGCGAGCCCCTTCGTCCTTATTGCCACGAAGAGTTTTCCGATCGCGTCGGTGCGCGATCTTCTCGATATCGCGCGAACTAAGCCCGGCACGATCAGTTACGGCTCCGCCGGCATCGGATCGGCGTCGTTCTTGAGCGCGGAACTCTTCAAGGCCTTGGCTCAAGTCGACATCACGCATATTCCGTATCGCGGCACCGGGCCGGCGCTTATCGACCTGATAGCGGGTCGCATCCAGGTGCAATTCGAAAATGCGCCGGCGGCGCTGCCGCAAATCCGCAGCGGCGAACTCAAAGCCATCGCGGTCGGCACCGCCAAACGCTCGGTCATAATCCCCGACCTGCCGGCAATTGCCGAAACGGTGCCGGGCTATGAAGCGAGTTCCTGGCTTGGACTGTTGGCGCCCACCGGTACGCCGCGACCGATCATCGACAAGCTCAATGGCGCCATCAACAAGTCGCTCTCCGACGCGATCATCCGCAAGCGCCTCTCAGACCTCGGCGTCGAATGGGTCGGCGGCAGTCCCGAAGAGTTCGGTGCCTATCTCAAGGCCAAGGTCGAGGAAACTGACCGTATCGCGAAAGCGGCGGGGTTGCGAGCGGAGTAGGCTGCTTCAGGGCACAACATTTCATATCTTGTGATAAGACAACGGATAACAACGCGATTTGAGGGCTCAATGAAATCAGCCTTTTTCGGTTTGACAATCATGCTTCTGCTTGGCCTTTTCGTGGGCGGCGCTTCGGCGCAGATGGCCGCGACGTTTGCCGCCGATGCGAAAGGGCAGATTTTCTTCGTGACGCCATCGCGCAACATCGGCTGCACATTTACGCCGCAAGGCGGCACGGGGGTGTACAAGCCGTTCGACGGTGGCCCCGAATTGTCGTGCGATCGCAAGGAGCCGCAATATGTGCGCCTGGTGGTTACGCCCAAATCGGTTCGACGCTTCAACGAAGTCGGCGACCAGGATGGGCTTCCTGAGGACAACATCCTCCCCTATGGTTCGCGTTGGTCGCGCGGTCCGTTCACCTGCGATTCCACCGAGGCGGGGCTCACTTGTAAACGCCAGGATGGCCGCGGGTTCTTCATTAGCCGTGCGACGATAAGGATGATGTAGCTGGTTGGATTGAATGCGCCATGCCGATCCTCGCCGCACTTGGTCTCCTCGTTCTGCTCGTGGTCGTCTTCGGGCCGTCGTGGTGGGTCAGGCATATTCTCAAGCGGCACAGTGCCGAACGCGTCGATTTTCCGGGTACCGGCAGCGAACTCGCACGTCATCTGCTTGACGAAGCGGGCTTGCAGACGGTCAGCGTCGATGTGACCGATCTCGGTGACCACTATTACCCGGACGCACAGGCCGTGCGACTTCTGCCACAACATCACAACGGCCGTTCGGTCTCGGCGATTGCGGTCGCCGCACATGAAGTGTCGCATGCGGTACAGCACGCGCGCGGCGAACCCTCGTTCGCGCGGCGCTACGAGCTGGTCAAGAATGTCGTCTGGTTCGACAAGATAGCGAGTGTTTTTCTGCTGCTGGCGCCAGTCGTGTTGGTCTTCGTGCGGGTGCCGGGGCTGTTCCTGTTGCAACTCGTCGTCGGCATTCTGTTCCTCAGCGTCCGTGTCATTGTCCATCTGGTGACCCTGCCGGTCGAATTCGATGCAAGCTTCGGCAAGGCGTTGCCGGTGCTCACGCGCGGCGGCTATCTCTCGGCGTCCGATATGCCGGCCGCGCGCGACGTCTTGCGCGCAGCGGCCTGGACCTATGTGGCGGCGGCGCTCGCGACACTGCTCAATCTTGCACGTTGGCTTCGCATGTTGCGGTTTTGAGCGGGATTGCGCTTGCGCGTGTTTGGGCTACGATAAAATCAACAGCACATATCGGGAGGTCTCAATGAAGTCATTCTCACGCTCCGTCGGCGTAACGCTCATTTGCCAATCGCTGGCCGCCTTGTCGGCTGCCACCATGTCGTCTGTTGCCGTGTCGAACGCGGCCGAACTTGTCGTTCTCACCAGCCAGGGTGCGATCCCGGGGGTTCGCGAACTCGGTGCCGCGTTCGCGCGTGCGACCGGTCACAAGGTGACGGCGCTTGAGGAAACCGGCAGCGCGCTGGAGCAGCGGCTCGCCAACGGCCCGGCCGACCTGATCACGGTCAATCCGGAGGCCATGGATGACCTCATCAAGAAGGGCCGGATCGTTGCCGGCACAGTGGCGCCTTATATGGTAGCGGGGCTCGGAATCTCGGTGCGGGCCGGTGCGCCCAAGCCCGATGTCAGCACGGTCGATGCCTATAAGGCGACGCTGCTGGCCGCGAAATCGATCGGCTATTCACGTGGCTGCAGCGGCCGCAACACCGCGGAGGGAATTGCGCAACTCGGCCTCGCCGAACAACTCAAGGCGAAGACACAGTTGACGGGAGCCGGCACCGGCCCGGTCACCTTTTTTCTGGCACGTGGAGATTTCGAGCTCGGCATTCAGCAAAGCAACATCATGGATGGCGTACCGGGAACCGATTACGTGGGACCGGTGCCGGGATCTATCAACAAGCCCTGTCCCAACAGCGTCGCGCTGCTCAATGTGTCGAAGGAGCAGGACGCCGCGCGC
>Ga0099792_10000735_pt1 | contig 11978 bp, 9 predicted proteins | sample Rivendell_Oct201_8_FD_83780 | JGI IMG/M metagenome (GOLD analysis project Ga0099792, IMG submission 83780) | Vadose zone soil microbial communities from the Eel River Critical Zone Observatory, Northern California, USA -... | ecosystem: Environmental > Terrestrial > Soil > Vadose zone >...
ACCACGGCGCCTGCACCATGCATATCCTTGGGGTGTGATCATGAATACCAACAAGAAGGCAGGCCGCAATGACGGTTCGTGAAGGCTCGCTCGCCGGCAAAGTCGCGCTCGTCACCGGCGGCGCGCGGCGTATCGGCAGAGATTGCGCTGCGGCTGGCACGCGAAGGTGCCGCCGTCGCGGTAAATGCCCGCACGTCACGCGAGGAAGTCGAAGCCGTGGTGGCGGCGATCAAATCCAGTGGCGGCAGCGCCATGGCGGCCCGCGCCGATATCACCGATCCGGCCGCCAACGCCACCATGGTGGATGCGGTGGTGCGGACCCTCGGGCGCCTCGATATCGTGGTCCACAACGCGGTGGCGCGTGAGCACGCCGAACTCGCAGATCTTGATCTGGCGCGCTGGCGCGCAGCACTCGCGGTCGTGCTCGACGGCGCGTTTCTCACCGCCAAGCACGCCGCACCGCATCTTGAACGGGTTGGCGGCACCATCATCATGATCGGCGGCGCCACCGGTTTTACCGGCGCGTCCAGCCCCGCCGTACCCACCGCGAAAGCCGGCCTGGTCGGGCTCATGCGGTCGCTGGCGGTCGCGCTCGGCCCCAAAGGCGTCACCGCCAATATGGTATCGCCGGGGCGCATCGAAGCCGACGATGATCCCGAGGAGCGCAAGCGCGGGCTCGCCAAACTGCGCCCCGATGAATTGATCCCGCTGCGCCGGCCCGGCACGCCGGCGGAGGTCGCCGACACCGTCGTGGCGCTGGCGCGTCGCGATTTTCGTTATGTCACCGGCCAGGTGATCCACGCTTCGGGCGGATTCTACATGGGGTAAAGGCGGATGGACAACTCGCTGACCCAGCGTATCGCCCGATACGCGGTGGCGGCCATCGCCACGCCACTGCCCGCGGCCGTCATGGACAAGGCCAAGCACCATGTCCTCGACACGATCGCCGCGATAGTTTCGGGCGCAACACTTGAACCAGGCGTCATCTCACGCAACCCGGAATTCGTCAAACTCTCGGTCGCGACCAATGCGATCCCGTATAGTTTTGTCAGTGTCGAGCGTGGTAGCGCCATCTTCCGCTCACTTGCCGACGTTTCTGCCCAAGTGCTCGACACAATGCGCAAGACCATCGAGGCCGGCCGGCCTTGAGTTTCGTTGATCTTGGTCGAGATCAACACGATCGATCTCGGCAATAAGACATGCTCACCGGCCAAGGCGGCAACATCACCGTCGCGGTTGGACCTTCGGTGCGCATCTGATCAAGAATTTTGGGTTCGTTTTGGCCAAAATAGCCGGGCTCGTTCCGCCCTGCGACCCTGTCCGATGCGACTCTGCAACGAAATACAATTTTATGTAGCATTTTTAGGGAAGGACGCGGTCCGAAGTTCGGAAACCGGTCGAAAAAAAGAAAGAGGGCCAGCGGCCCGTGAGGGCTGCGGGCGAATTCGACATTACCATTTCGCCGGTAAACGATTGGCAACGCTTACAGTCAAACAAAAAGACCTGTGCGATGTTGTGCGATCCTGCCGTCCTCTCATTCCGCGGCCATGCTCGGAACGAAGGGAACCAGCGCGTCTCGCGACTTCGCCCCAACCGATGCATCGCGGCCGGCAGCGAGATCGCGCGACGCATTGCGGGGTAGCAGCCTGGCCGGGTTGCCGCGCCAGTGTGTATGCGCTTCGGGAAGTTCGCCCTTCATCAGGAAGGAATCGGCGTCCAGAACGACGTGCTCGGCCATGCTCACGCCATAGTGCACGAAAGCGCCGGCGCCGAGGGTCGAGCCGCTGCCAATCCGGATATGGTCGGATTTGAACACACCTTCCTCGAGCGAGTGCGCCTGCAGCACGCTGCCTTCGTTGAGGTTTGCGTAATCGCCGATCTGCGTGAGCGTCCGTTCCGTGATGGAGCAGCCGCCGTCGTAAATCTTGCGGCCGATTTTGACGCCCGCCAGCCGGGAGATCAGGTTCTTGAACGGGGTGCCGCCAAAGAGGCTCATGATCGGCGAATCGGAGAGCTTCCAATGGCGCTCGTGCCACCAGAAATACGGATCATAGATCGAGACCATCTTCGGTGTCAGCCGTTTGAATCCGAGGCTTGCTCGCTCGATCAATGCAAAATAGAGGATCGTCGCCACAGCGAGCATCGCGCTTGCGCCAAGGAGCGAGAGCATGCCGTAGTGCTGGTAATTCAAGACCGCGAGATTGGCGACAAGCAGCACGGCAAAAACGAACATCCAGCGCGTCAGCAGGAACAGGCCTGCGGTTACCGCGTTGTGCAAATTCTTGCTGCGCAGACGCTGCAGGCGGGCTTCGCCGCTCACGGCCGCCAGCACCTTCTTGTCGCGCTCGACCATGCGCGGGATCTCGAAACTGGGCGAGCCCAATAGTCCGACATCCTCGCGCACCGGCCCGTCGATCGGAATCATCACCTTGGTGCCGAGAAGACAATTCGCGCCGGTACGACCATCGGGCGGGTAGTGAATGTCGTTGCCGAGGTAATTGCGATCGCCGATCCAGGTCTGACCGAGCCGGAACGACGAACTCGATATGTGCATGTTGATCATCGACAGCCCGTCCGACACCATGGTGTAGCTGCCGATGTCGCATAGGAACGGATTGTCGTGCCGCTGATTGGTGCCGAAATTCGAACCGGTCTGCTCGACCTTGTTCAGGTTCCAGCCGACAAAGCGCATGTAGTGCACGATCAGGGAACTGTCGCCGAACAGCAGATTGTAGAATTGGGAATTGCTCGACACCGAGACCGTGCGTTGCAGCCAATAGTGCAGCCCGTAGAGGACGTAGGTTTTGCCAGGTTTCAGGAAACTGTGGCACAGGCGCGGAATGATGTATATGCCGATGAGGCCCGCGACGATGGAGCCGAAATAGAGGCCCGTCGAGGCGAGCAGCATCTGGGAGACCAATTCCGACACCGGCGCTTCAACGGTGATACTGGCAAACAAGCCGAAGTATTCGGACCAATAGTTCAGCAACAAGATTGCAGCTGGCAGGCCGAGCATGAATGTGACGGCGAGCTGCGATGACGCGTAGATACCGCGGCGCAACGAGGAGCAATCCTTGCTCTCGACTGGACAATAATCGGAACGCGTCTCGATCGCGGGAGAGCCGTGAAAATGCCAGCCGTCCGGCACGCGCTGGCCGCTTTGCAGCGACGAAGCATGGCCAAGCTGCGCGTCATCGCCCATCGCCGTGTCGATATCCAGGACGCTCGCTTCGCCGACAAATGCATTTTTGCCGATGGTAATCGATCCGGTGTGAATGAAGTTGGACTGCGCCCGGTAACCCGGCAAGATCGAGTCCTTGCTCAGCACTGTATTGCCGCCGACAGAGAACATATCGGTGCAGACCGGGACAATCCGCGAATGAATGACGGTATTGCGTCCGATCTTCGCGCCAAGCAGGCGCAGATAGAGGTTGCGGATTGGGCTGCCGGCAAAGGCTGCCATGGGCGCACTCTGCACCAGCGTCTTGACCAACCAGAACCGAAAGTAGCGAAGGCTCCAGATCGGGATGGACTCGGCCTTCCACCTGCCGATCAGGAGCCATTTTGCTGCAATGGGAATGGCGGTCAGGCCGACAAAGGCGGCGACGGCAAACGCCACGCTGCGCATATAGAACTCCACCGGATCACCGTCGGCCGCGGAGATCCAGGAAAAACCGGCGACGAGGATCCAGATGTCGAGTAAGGCGTATCCGGCATAGAACAGGAGCTGAAGGGCGCCGCAACCGTAATAGGAAAAGTTGGACGGCACGTGGAACGGTTCCGGTTGGGCTGCGCCAAAATCATCGTCAGCAGTCTCGCCCAGATAGCTCGCAAGTTTTGCGACGGTGGGGTTGAGATAGACGTCCCGCATCGACACCCGCGACATGCCCGGGTTCCGCCGAATCTTCGCGCAGAAGGACGCCATCAGCAACGAGTGCGCACCGAGCTCGTTGAAGAAGTGATCCTCCACCGAAACGCGCTCCACCTGCAGGGCCTCGGCGAGCGCGGCGGCGAGAAGGCATTCCTTCTCGTTTCTCGGGTCGACCTGCCCCTTATCGACCGTCAATCGCGGTCCCTTCGGTTTCGGCAGTTGCTTGCGGTCAGCCTTGTTGCTGATCAACATCGGGATGAAGGAAAGCTGCTCCAGGAAGGCGGGAACCATGTAGGCCGGCAGCCGGCTGCGCAATGCCTGAGCGATCTCGTTGCGCGACAGGTCGCCAGCGCCTTGCCTGAGAGAATAGTAGGCCACGAGTTCGACCAGTCCCGGCTGGGCTTCTTGAGCGGTGACCGCAGCCTGCGCGATCTGGGGGAATTCGAGCAGCACCGATTCGATTTCGACCAGTTCGATGCGGTAGCCGCGAATCTTGACCTGGGTGTCGATGCGCCCAAGGTATTCGATCTCGCCGACATCATTGATGCGGCCGAGATCGCCGGTCCGGTAGATGCGCTTTGACGGATTGTTCGGGATGTTCAAAAAGTCGGCAATGAACTTCTGTCGCGTCAGGCTTTCCTGGTTCAAATAGCCGGCCGCAAGCCCAATACCGGCGATGCCAATTTCTCCGACATCGCCAGGCGCTACCGCTGCATCCGTTGCGGGGTCAAGAATGGCAATCGCATAGGTCGGCAGCGGACGGCCGATCGTCACGGGCTTGTCCGGTGTCAACTGCGTCAAAGTGGCGGTGACCGTGGCCTCAGTCGGGCCGTAGGAATTCAAGATGGTCCGTCCCGGACGATGCCACCGGACCACCAGATTTTGCGGGCAGGCCTCGCCACCGACGAGCAATATTCTCAAATCGGGCAAGTCCTGTTCGATTGTCGCCAGCAAGGTGGGACAGCAGCACAGGCAGTTGACCCTTCGCTCACGGAGAAAATCCGCCAACTCGTCTCCGAGCAGGCTGGCGCCCGGATTAGCGGGAACCAGCGTGGCGCCGGCCATCAGCGGAACCCAGATTTCCTCGACCGAGAAGTCGAAGGCGATCGTCATGCCCTGGTAGACGCGGTCGCCCGGAGCGAACCCATAAAGCTCAGCTGCAACGCGAACGAAATTGCAGATGCTGGGATGCTCGATAACGACCCCTTTGGGGTTGCCGGTCGTGCCCGACGTGTAGATGATATAGCAGATCTGATCGACGGGCGATCCCGCTTCGCCGTCGATGAGCCGCGTGTGCGGCTTGGCGTCGATCTCCTGCTTCACCTCGTCGAGACAGATGTGCCGTACATCAATGCCCCGCAGCTTCTGGCCGAACCCAGACATCGAAACGATAGCCGTTATGCCGGCGTCGGCCACCATGAATTGAAGGCGTACTACCGGAATTCCGGGGTCGAGCGGCACATAGGCGGCGTTGACCTTCAGCACCGCCAGCAGGGCCACGTAGGTTTCAACCGTCTTGTCGAACAGCAAACCGAGGCGATCACCGGCTTCCACACCCTGGCCGATAAGATATCGCGCCACCTGGTTGGCGCGACGATCGAGCTCCTGATAGGTGATCTGGCCGTTTTCGGTGATCACCGCGGGCCTGTCTTCGAATCGCTCGCTGCAAAGCTCGAAAAGATGATCGAGCCGGTCGCCTTTCCTCCAGCGAACAGCATTGTCGTTGCCGGCGCCTGACAGGACCCGCCGATCCAAGACCGTCCGTTCGAAATGCTCCTGCCTGTCCAGCTTGCTCTGGGCTTGCAATACGGGTACCGGCTGTGACCGCGACCGCGCCAAATAATCAGGTTCCAAGAATGCCGTTTCGAGCTTGTAGGCCATCAAACGGGACCTGTTGATCATGCGCCACCGTTTGGCGGATCGGACGATCACTCCACCACGCGATGTCTCGGTTGACGAAGTTTAGGTGCTGCGGCTTGAAAAGCTCGCCGTGATTGTATGTTGCCCGTCGTTTCGCGCTGACCCCCGCTGATTTCTGCGCGGAGCCGGTACTCCTCTTTTTGAATATTGCGCGAAGCCAAGTGAACGGGGGCTGAATGAAGGCAGCGGAATTGCGAGAAGGCGCAATCTAGACGCAACCAAAGGTCCGACCCGCCGATAAATTGGCACTTACGCCGGCACGGGGCCCACCTTCACCGCTTTGGCTGAGCGTTGTTGTTGACCTTCAGCGTGGGGGCATTGCGGCGGATATCATCCATCAAGGTCAGCACCGCGCGGGCGTGGCCCCCGTCTAGATTATCTGCCGGAAATATTTCGCGCTTGATGTGCGGCGGCAAGCCGTGCACCTCGTGGGATTGCCCCTGAGGGTCGCGATAGATCTCGGCTGAAAGGTTTAGCTTCCAACCGTTCGGCAGCGGTTTTTCGATCACGTCGGAGAACGCGCCGCGGGTGTTGCCGCCGGCATGGACCACATGCGGCAATGCCCGCATGTACAACGAAAATACCTCGGCGGCACTGACCGTAATGTCGCTCGTGAGCAGGTACACGGGCCCGACATAGCGCGCGCCCCTGAATGGCTCGACGTAAAAGGACTGAGGTTCGACGTCGTGGGCCCCGTAGGCGACTTTGGTGTAGGCCAACCTCCGTCGATCGGCAAAGCGCGCTGCAATCGCGTGAGCGTTGGTGTCGTAGCCGCCGTGGTTGTTGGTAACGTCGACGACGACCGCATGCGCGCCCCTGAACCCTGCAATGACCTGGTCGAGGGCAGTCGCAAGAGTCGTCTCGCCTTCACCGTCATTGGAGAGCACATTGAGGTAGCCGATGTCGCCAACGCGTCCCCAGATCAGCCTGTCTTTCGCAACCTGATGTCCCTTGCCCTGGAGCACCGTATCGAGAACGTGCCGTCGATAGGCTATCTCCCATTCCGCCTGGCTCATACCTCCGGAATTCGCGGCCTCACGCAGGCGCACGAGAGTTGGTCCATCCCCGGGCTCCAGGCTACGGCGCTCGCCGGCGATTTCGGCATGCAACTCTACATGCGCATCATCAACACCCTCCAGCATCGTTTGAAGGGTTTCGAATAGAGTAGCGTCGTTGGTTATTTCGCCAAGCCTGCCCTCAAGCGCCGCAACCCTGGCCCGCCAGTCAATGCCGCGTTCTTGAAAGGTTGGATAGAGGTCGGAGAAGGTCGCAGCGATCAATGCCGCGATACGCGCCGGGGTCCAGCGAGCGGTATCGCTGCAGGCCGCAGGCAAGTCCGGCACCCGGTCGTAGACGATACGAGTCCACCCATCGGAGAAAGTGATCGAGTTGTGCCCCAAGGGGCGATAAAACTCGAAGAGGCCTTCAGGATCCTGATCGGGTCGCGGGTCTGCATAGCAGAACTGGCCCGCGACATGAAAAAGCTTCGGCCCATATTGATCAATCTTCACCAGATAGCCGTAGCCGCGCGAGCGCCACACGCCCTGCACTGCCGTCACCGGCTCGTCGCCGATCATAGCGGGGCGATCCTGCGCGGGCGCCACAGTCGGGCAAAGGGCAACCATCGCGGTGACAATCATTGCTGAGGCGGAACTCAATACCCGCATACCTAATCTCCGTCCGCAGTGTGACCCAGGGGGCGCCGCTCAGATAAATACCCGGCCGTGCGGCGCTCGAATACGTGCCGACTATCGGATGCAATTTGGTTAGCGTGGACCGCTATGTCAATTGTATCAGGCAAGCGGCTGGCGTCCCCCCATCGCAACAGTGACGGGGACACACGCAACGCCGTCCGTGCTTGATTCTGCTCACGGCCGGTCGGCCCGAAACGGAAGCCCCTGATCGCGTCCGTTTATGGTCCTTTCAGGCTACGTGCTCGCGTCGACCTTCGGCGCGTGCACCGATCGAATGGGTTCGTTTTGGCCAAAATCGTTGGGTTGGACTTGCTGCCCTGCCCTGTGCAGGCCAGCAGTAGAACTACATTACCCGTAATACTTTTCATTGCAATAAGATGCCATGGGCATTACGCAGTCCGCGTTTTGAGCACCGGTCGAAAAAAGAAAGACGGCCAGTGGGCCGGTTGGGGCTGCGGCCCTTGAGGGCTGCGGGCGCAATTCGACATTACAATTTCGCCAAGTAAACGATCTACAGTGCTCACAGTCAAACAAAAAACCTGTGCGATCCTGTGCGATGTTGTGCGATCCTGTGCGCGGTTCGGGTTTTCTCTTTCTGCCAATCACTTGAGCGCGATCGCTTCCACCAATTCGATTGAACCCCAACAAACGCCTAGTGGTCCTTGATGACAAGGCCGTGAGGAAACTTGAGAAGGGCGCTGACACGATCGCGGAGCTTGCGAAAATAGCGTCAGGCCCAAGTGGCTGGAACGTTGTCATTGGCGTGCGTGGCGGTACCCCAGTCATAACCAACGATGGGGTTACTATCGCCAAAGACGTATTCCTCGTAGATGAGATTGAGAACCTGGGCGCACGAGTGATGCGCGAAGTCTCCATCCAAACCAACGACAAGGTAGGTGATGGCACCACAACAGCAATGGTCCTTGCCCAAGCGATCTTGAAGAAGGGCCTGGAGAACGTGGGGAATAAGGCGGATGTTATCAGCGACCATATTCAAAACCCAATTCGCCTGAAACAGACCCTTGATGCGTGCGCGGCGGTTGCTGAGAAGCTCACCAAGTCCGCCAAGCAGATCAAAACCAAAGAGGACTTGCGCAACGTAGCTCGTGTGTCCGCAGAAAACGAAACCCTCGCACTTGCAGTGGCAGACACGTTCTTCTAACTCGGGAAAGGAGGTGTCATATCGGTCGAAGCGAACTCGTGTCCTGAAATTGACATTGCCAAGACGAACGGCCTCCGGATCGACAATGGTTTTATTTCCCCATACTTGGTCAACATGCCTGACCTGACTGCGGACCTAGGAGAGCCCTACATATTGGTGACCGACCAGGAGCTTTCAAGTGTGCCGACATCATAGCGGGCGGATTGAAAAGCCAGCCGACATCGCCAAGGCCGCAGGCGTCTATGTCGGCGATTCCGCGGTCACCGCGCTGTCAGGCCTGCTCGCGCGCCTTTCCCTTGATGTGCTCGGCGTACCGAGCCGTCTCGTAACCGGCTATCGGGGCGGCACCGACGTTTTCCTGGCCCTGCAGCGCAACGAGATCCAATTCCACAACACCAGCATCACGACCTTTCGCAGCCGCACGCGCGACTTTGTCAAATCCGGCAAAGCCATCGGTATCAATTACCTGGTCCCGGCCGACGCGGACGGACGCAACGCTTTCATCGACGAGATGCCGGCGTTTCCGGAACTTTACCGCGAAGTGCATGGCAAGATGCCGTCGGGCCCACCTGGGAGGCGCTCAACTGGCTCACTCACCAGACCGGGGAGATGACCTTCATCGGACTGCTTCCGCCGGGCACGCCCGCGCAAGCCACCGCTGCCTTGCGACAAGGCTATGCGGCGGCCTCGGCGGACCCGGATTTCGTCAAACTCTCGGTCGCGACCAACGCGATCCCGTATAGTTTTGTCGGTGTCGAGCGTGGCAGCGCCATCTTCCGCTCGCTTGCCGACGTTTCCGCCCAAGTGCTCGATACGATGCGCAAGACCATCGAGGCAGGCCGGCCTTGAGTTTCCCGCCACATTCTCTCAATGTTTGTTGGGATCAAAGAACGAAAGTCCTGTGAGACCCGCTGCCTTGCAGGCGAGCTTCACTTCTTCGGTGCAAACAACCGTTTGTTCGGCATACATCATGCGAAATATCAGATGTGCCCCAACGACATCGTCTTTGAAAATCTTTGGTCCTAGCCAACCTACCAATGCGTAACATTTGGACCCGTCTTGGCCGATTGCAATACGCACCTCCGATTGTTCTTCATCGAGGGCGTCAAGCACAGGCAACACATCGCACAGCCAACGGACCGGACCTTCCTTTCCATTCGGCAGTTGCACGCGGCATTTCAAGAAAGCAAAAGCTTCCGGGTCGAAGCGTTCAAGGACAGTTTTCATTCGATCGGAAATAAACCAATAGAAATGGTAATTTTCAAAATCACGGTTGATCGCAGCCTGACTCCCACTGGCAAGGAACACAGGAGTCTCCGGATAGACCTGGAATCCGCGTTGACTGAAGGACGGGGGCACAAAAATAGGCGCGCCCCCTCCAATTATCGTGTCCGCTCGCCTCGTATCACGGCGAGTGGCGGCGAGCTGCGCTGCTAAGTCCTCCCGTGATTTGGTTCGCGAAGGAGATGGTTTGCGCAGCACCAAATATCTGCGCCAGGTTTTCAACGAAGAAAATGCAGGGCTATATTGATCACAATGACAGCAACGACCAATCCCAAAAAATCATAGACCGCACGACCCTTGAGCGCCTTTCCAACTAACGGTTTCCAACTAATAGTCGAGGGCAATTTCCGTTCATGAATTTGTTGCTGTAAACGAATGAAAATGCGGATTCCAAAGACCATCCCCAAGAATATTCCGAGAAAGAAAAAGAAAGGCGCAACATTCATTTGGTCCTCAGGAGTCTTGGTCTACTGTTCGATCGTGAGCGCTTGCACCAATTCAATTTATGGATTCAGGAAGAATTAGCTCGGAGTGATCCTAGCCCACAGCCCCCGCCGTCAAATATCCTGCTCGGTCCATTCGCGCTGGACATCTTCGCACCAGTTGCCGACGTTCCACTGTCCCCACGCGCCCAGACCCGCCAGTTCATGGTCGCCGCTGTAGACGGGGACGTGCAGAACCGAGAGACCGTGATGCGCATGTGCGGTCTCAAGCGCTCTCTTGAGTTCGTCGACGGAATATCCGCCGTGCATGGCATTGACGCCGGCCACCGCTCCCGCAAGCCGCACGTAGTCGACAGCGACACCGTCGCCGGTCTTGAACTCGACCCCGTACTGGGCTTTCTGCAGCCCCGTGATCGCGGCCATGCGGCGATTGTCGAAGATGACGATGCAGCCGCGCACACCATGCTCAACCCCATCGATCAGGATCTGTGGGTTCATCATGAAGCTGCCGTCGCCGCAGAACGCAATCGTGTAGCGCGGATTGTCAGCTATGCCGCTTGCGAGCAAACCGCTGGCGGAGAATCCCATATATGACGCGCCGGTCTCCGTGAAAGTGTCGCCGGACTTGTCGTCCTCGACGATCTGAAATCCATTGGCCTGCACGTCGCCGGCATCGAACAGCTTGGCCGCTCCGATCCGCTTGGCAAATTCGGCGACGACATGGATGGCGGCGGGTTGCGTGAGACACGGACGTTGCCAATTCGTGTCAGCCATCGGCGCGGCTTGGAACCGTACCTTTTTGAACGCAACCCATTCCGCTTTTTTCGCCGCACAGGCCTCGATCCATTCTTGTTTGTTCTGCCGGTTTCCCATCGCCTCGAGCTTGGCCGCGAGGCGCCCGGCGACTGCCGTGATATCGCCCGTCAGGGCAAGCGTCTGGTTGTAGTGGGTGACGTCGTTGACGTCGCCGTTGATATTGATGACTCTGGTGGCCTTCTTGTAGCCGATGCCCGAGCAGTCGGCCTGGCAGACGGCGCGGCTGCCGATCACGACGACGAGTTCGGCGTTTGCGGTAGCGAAATTGCCGCTGATCGATCCCTTTGATCCGGCGACGTGCATGTTGCGCGGGTGCGCGTCCGGAAGCACTCCGGTCGATCCGGGAGAGAGTGCAACAGCCGCTGCGGCGGCCTCCGCAAGGCGCCGGATTGCCGCGTCGTGTCCGCGCGTGCCGCCACCGGCCTTGATGACGACCGACCGCGACAGCGCGATTTGCTGTGCCGCAAGGTCGATCTCACCGTCCCCGGCAGGGGCCATCGCGGGCAGCGTCGGCCGCCCTGGGAGCGCCGCGAGATTGAGCCGCAAGCGCGCCGGCTGCGTGTTGAGCGGCAGCAATAGGAAGAAGGGCCCGGCACGATAGGGATGGTTGACCTGCATGGCGCCGCGGCGCAGCGCATCGCGAATAGCTTCCGGCGTGTGCAGCGTATAGGAGCGGCCGAGCACTGCCGTCATCTGCCCGAACAGGCCCTGCTCCTCCTTCGGCACCTGCTGCATGTTGTAGCCTTCGCCGAACGTCGTTTCGTCGCCGTAGATGTGATAGACGCCGA
>Ga0099792_10000737_pt1 | contig 11968 bp, 7 predicted proteins | sample Rivendell_Oct201_8_FD_83780 | JGI IMG/M metagenome (GOLD analysis project Ga0099792, IMG submission 83780) | Vadose zone soil microbial communities from the Eel River Critical Zone Observatory, Northern California, USA -... | ecosystem: Environmental > Terrestrial > Soil > Vadose zone >...
CCACCAGATGGCATAGGTGGCGAGGCGGAACCCTTTCTCCGGCTCGAAGCGCTTGACCGCCTGCATCAAGCCTATATTGCCTTCCGAGATGACCTCGGAAATCGGCAGTCCGTAGCCGCGATAACCCATCGCAATTTTTGCGACGAGGCGCAAATGACTGTTGACGAGTTTGTGCGCCGCCTTGCGGTCGTCATGCTCGCGCTGGCGCTTGGCCAGCATGTATTCGTCATGCGGCTCCAGCATCGGAAACCGCCGGATCTCTTCGAGATAACGGACAAGGCCGGATTCGGCCATCAGAACCGGCAGAGCCGCAGCGTGGGCCATGGTAGTGCACTCCTCATGTTAGCCCCCGGTGACCGGCGGGCTATTGCATCGTCGCTCCATTGCGAGATAAGTCCGCGACGACAGCGCACCATTAAAATTGGGTGTTAGAGTTCCTCTTTCAGGATTGCAGAACCTCGATGGACCGCCCGAGGCGAACGACCAGACCTTTGGGCTCGCTTGGTAACGGCTTCGCCAAGGCCGGCAGATGGTCGGCGTGCAGCTGACGACCGATCACGGTCAATGAAGCGTGCATTGATATTGTCATGGTGTTCTCTCGTATTTGCGGTTCCAGATAGCCACTCGTATCGTTGAGCTACCCAGATTGACCATCATGATAATCGTCGAGCTCAACGCGTACATTCTACGGAGGTTGATCCGCTTGCTACGTTCGATTGAGAAACACATACCTAAGTTTGGGAACTGCCACGTGCGGCTCGCGCAATCTCGAATTGAGATACACATTTGGCGCTCAGAGATAAAAGCGATGCCTCCGCTTCCGTGCGAGGATTGGCGCAAAGTCGGATCAATCAACGAAATCCAGACAAAGCCATTCCAATTGCTAGCTTCTGCGCAACGCATCTGTCCCTAAAGGCATCGTCTTGGGGCGGGCGAAGCCAAATTGCGGACTGGATGGATGAACCCTACTTTCACGCACTGCTGATCGGGACGATCATTACGCTGGCCGACATTGTCAGACGCAGCGAAGCAACCAGGTGCAAAGCATCCGGCCGGCGCTATCATTCCGTTGCCAGACTACCGAAATATGCAGGCCGTTCCGTGGGGTATCGGTAGCCGCTTCCGAGCGCAATGTCGGGGTGGTCCGCCTGGCGGTCTACAGCGCGGTCGCGGGCGGACCGAGGAGGCAGATAATCTGGTGGCCTCGGTCTACAATCGGATTACCGAAGGCTTCGCTGCAGACGATCTGAAGAAGGCCACAGCGCTATTTGGATGAGATATCTTAGCATGGGTGCAATCGTGGACATCGGCAATGTCACGCTGACTTACAAAAGCGCATCGGGCAACGTCGTTGCGATCAAGGACGCGAGCCTGAAGGTGCGGCGCGGCGAATTCGCCGCGGTAGTCGGGCCGTCGGGCTGCGGCAAGTCATCGCTGATGAAGCTCGTGACCGGGCTGGTGCTACCGGACGCCGGCGAGATCGTCATTTTCGGCGACAAGGTGCGCGGGCCGGTGAAGATCGCCGGCATGGCGTTTCAGAATCCGAACCTGCTGCCATGGCGGCGCGTCATTGACAACGTGCTCCTGCCGCTCGAGATCGTTGAGCCGCACCGCCGCCGCTTCCGTAAGAGCAAGGCCGAGTTCCGGGCGCAGGCCGCCGCGCTGCTCGCAACCGTCGGCCTCGATGGCTTCGGTGAGCGCTATCCGTGGGAGCTCTCGGGTGGGATGCAGCAGCGTGTCTCGCTCTGCCGCGCGCTGATCCACCAGCCGGCGCTGCTCATGCTCGACGAGCCGTTCGCGGCGCTCGACGCCTTCACGCGCGAGGAGCTGTGGTGCGTGCTGCGCGACCTCTGGCAGCGTATCGGCTTCACGGTGATCCTCGTCACCCATGACCTGTGCGAGGCGGCGTTCCTCGCCGACACCGTCCACGTGATGAGTGCTCGGCCCGGCCGCATCGTGCGGAGCCGGCCGGTCGATCTCCCGCGCCCGCGCGATCTCGACATCTGCTTCGAGCCGCGCTTCACCGAGATCGTGCGCGAGCTGCGTGCCAAGATTGCCGAGGGGCGCCAGACATGACCGCGATCCTGGAGAAGCTTTCTCCCTGGCTGTTCACTCTCGGCCTGTTCGCCATCTGGGAAGCGGCATGCCGCGTCTTCAACGTCAATCAGTTCGTGCTGCCGGCGCCCTCGGTGATCTTTCTGGCCATGGCGGAATACTGGCAGCCGCTCCTGCGCCATTCGGCGGTCACGTTGTGGACCACGATGGCGGGATTCGGGCTCGCCGTGATCTTCGGCATCGTCCTGGGGCTCGCGGTAGGCTGGTCGCGCACGATCTATCGCGGGCTCTACCCGGTGATGATCGGGTTCAACTCGATCCCGAAAGTGGCGGTGGTACCGATCCTGGTGGTGTGGTTCGGGATCGGCGAGATCCCGGCGATCCTTACTGCGTTCCTGATCTCGTTCTTTCCGATCGTCGTTAATGTCGCCACCGGGCTTGCCACCATGGAGCCCGAGCTCGAGGACGTGCTGCGCGCGCTCGGCGCCCGCAAGCTCGACATCATGCTCAAGGTTGGAATCCCGCGCGCGCAGCCGTATCTCTTCGGGGCGCTGAAGATGGCGATCACGCTCGCCTTCGTGGGCACCGTCGTCTCCGAGACGGTCGCGGCCAATGCCGGGCTCGGCTTCCTGATGGTGCAGGCGGGCGCAAACTTCCAGATGCCGCTCGTGTTCGCGGGGCTCGTTCTGCTCGCGGTCGAGGGCATCGCCATGTATGCAGTGTTCGCCTATGTGGAGATCCGCTTCACGCGCTGGGCGTTCCGCTCCTCTATAAGCGAGGCCGCGCGGTGAGACGGAGCCTTTCGCCGAACGGCGGGTTAACCACCAATTGTAGGAGAGCAAGAGGCCGATTCGCAGCCCTCACCGAGAATATCGATTGGTCGCCAAAGACTCATCGCCATCTCGCGCGCACCCCACCACCAGACCGTGCTTCCACTGGCAAACGAACCGCCCCGCATCCTCGAAACTCAAGCTCGCGGATAGAAGAGAGGTCAGGATACTCCCATGACCTCCACGCAGGGCGAACAGCCGTTCAATCTGCCCGGCGCTCGGTTTCCGCTGGCAAGAACGATGCATCAAAGATATCTTGCGCTTTGGGTTTGGCCGACTTGAACGCATATGCCATGGCAATCTGCTCAATCGCTCGGTCGAGTCGCTCAAGGTCGACATCGCCGAAACCCTTGGCCTGCACCTCCGGTGTCAGGATGTTGTCACGCACGGCCATTTGCAGTCGTTCCAACTCCAAGGGTTTCGTCGCGACCGGAGTGCGCCTGAGAACGGAATCGATGGAGGCCCCCGGGTCTTTCAATGCGTCTTTGAGACCTTTGAGATAGGCGCGCAAAAAGCCTTTGACTGCGTTAGGCTTTTCGGCGGCGAATTTCGGGCCGACCATGATTCCATTTCCGTACAGGCTGACGCCGAAATTGGCCATCAAGAAAACCACGATGTCATCGCGCGGAACGCCGCCGTAGGCGAGATTGATGTAACTAGAGAATGAAAGGCCCGTAACGGCATCAACGTGCCCCGAAGCCAGCATTGGTTCCCGCACCGCAAAGCCCACATTCATTATTGTGACCTTAGACAGGTCGATGTTGGTGACCCGCGCGAAAAACGGCCATTGCGCAAAAGCGCTATCCGCCGTGGGGGCACCGAGTTTCTTACCTTCAAGATCCTTGGGTGTCGCTACGCCGCGACTCTTACGAGTGATGATCGCATATGCCGGTCTATTGTAGGTCATGAAGACGTTCTTTATAAGATTTTGGGGGTTTTGGTCCCGAAATTTGATCAGGAGATTGATATCCGCAAACGCCATGTCATAGGTTCCGGATGCTAGGCGATTGATCGATTCGAACGAGCTGACGGCGGAATCGATCGTGACATCGAGGCCTTCCAGTTTGAAATAGCCTCTATCCAAGGCCACCAGGAATGGGGCCTGCGTTCCTTCGTACTTCCAATCAAGCGAAAATCTCACAGCGGTTTGTGCGAGAGCCGCCGAAGCGAGAAAAAGCGCAGCTGCTGCCGTGAGCGCGCCGAGGGCGACGCGTCGGATGAAGATATGCCCTGCTATATTGACCATAGGGACCATAGGTAAGCTCGTTCTCTGGATCCGGCATTGATGTCGTAGCAGGCAATAGACTTGCGGCAAATGACGGCGCGAGCGAAAGTCATGCCAATTCGGCCAAGAGAACCTTCGCCGTGGTCAGATCAGTGGTCCCAAAGCCTTCGCTGAAACGCGCATAAACAGATGTTAACAGATCGCGCGCCTCACCGAGGCGACCCCCATCACGCTGCAATCGGGCCAGGCTTGTGGCCGTCCGCAGCTCCCACGACAGCGCCTGCTGTCGGTGCGCCCAGTCGAGGGACCGCAGGAAGTACGTCTCGGCTTCTACGGTGGCGTTCGGTGCGCCCTGTCGCAGGATGAGCTCGCCTTTAACGCGCAATAGATTCGCGAAGCACCAGCGTCCTTCGTCTCGCTCACATCGCTCAAGAGCCGCGTCGATCACTGCGAACCCTTTCCCGAACTCGCCGCCGCTGCCAAGGGCTTCTGCGAAATCGCCGAGAAATGCGACATTGCGCCGGGCCATACTGGTCCCCGGAAGTTCTTCGCCGAGGGCGTTGCCGAGGACCTCTAGCGCGCGGGCGTCGTCGCGCTTGACGAGCAACACGCCGTTGAAGGCCCGACCCCAGGCGTGCCAAAAGGTGAGTTCATGCCTTGTCGACTGATCGAGCAGCATTGCCACGGCGCGTTCCGATTGATCGAGATCGCCGGTGGCAAGTGCAACTGGACACATGCCGACGGCCAACGAGATGCAAAGAGAAAGCGCATGATCGATTGCTTGAGCATCTTGGACGCTGCTTTGGGCAACACGCAAGGCTTGCTCCGAAAATCCCTGCTCCCAAAGTATTCGCGCGAGGATGGCATGCGCCGCCATGCGCTGATCAAAGTGAAAGCGGACAACATGCGACCGGCGGACAGGAGGAGCATACCCGCTCAGCATGCGCTCGATATGTCGCCGCGCATTGATGTGGTCTCCGAGATAATACAGCGAGTTCCCTACCAACCGATCGCCGATGAGCAGTTCGTTCGGGTCGGCCGCATTCGCGACGAGGCTGCGGAATCTTTGAGCGAATGCCAGTGCGGCCCGATACTCGCCACCGTTGATGCTGGTTACCCAGAGGCCCCAGAGTGCCCGCACCATGTAGTCCCTATCCTCGAAGCTCTCTGCGAGTTCAAGCACCCTTGTCCATACAGCTTTGATTTCAGGTCCTGGGCCTGTTTTGTGCAGTAGCGTTACGCCAAGCGCGGCATATAGTTGCATAAGGAGGCGTGTGGCTGGGCTTGCGGCGTTTTCAAGGCGCGCAAGTGCATGTTGGACTCGGCTATGGCATTCCTGCGTCAAGGACAACTGGAGCCATAACGGTACGGCGGCGACCGTGAGCGCTACCGCAATCGTTGCGTCGCCGTCCGTCGAAAATGCCCAATCTAGCGCCGCGCGCACATTGTCGATCTCGCGGCCGTAATCCTCCAGCCACTCGGCTGTTGGCCGTGTCTCCCATTTGGCTTCGGCTTGTTGAAAGACGCTCAGGAAGTATTCGGCATGTCGTCGTGAAACCTCGCTCAATTCGCCACTTTCGGTGAGCTTGGCGAGTGCGTAGACCCGCATCGTCTCAAGCAGGCGATAGCGAACGGTCGCACTACCGATGTCCGCTGCGACAAGCGATTTCGCGACCAGATTCGCGAAGGGATTAACGGATGCTGCAAGCTGAGCACTTTCTGCCACCGCGCTTACGGCCTTGAGCGTGAAGCTTCCGGCGAAGACGGCCAATCTGCGCAGGGCCACGCGCTCCGATTCGGGCAAGAACTCATAGCTCCAGTCAAGCGTGGCGCTGAGCGTCTGGTGACGGGGCAATGCCGTCCGCCGGCCCCGTGTCAGCAGCCGAAATCGATCGTCCAAGCGTGCCGCCAGGTCTCGCAATCCGAACGCATCAACGCGGCCTGCCGCCAGCTCGATCGCCAGCGGGATTCCATCCAGCCTGCGGCAAATGTCGGCAACGGCCGGAGCATCCGAGTCGCCCAGCTCAAATCCGTCGAGGCTCGCCGCGGCGCGCTCGACGAAGAGTTGGACCGCCGGGAAGGCGAGCGCCTCGGTAGCGCTGAGCCTAGCCGATTCCGGAGGAAGCCCCAGCGGGGCCAGACGCTGCACGCGCTCGCCCTCCGCGCGCAGCGGCTCGCGACTGGTCGCCAGGATGTGCACGCCTGACGCACCCTTGAGCAATTCCACTGCCAAAGCAGCGGCAGGCTCGGTGATGTGCTCGCAGCCGTCGAGCACGATTAGGATCTGCCTGTCTTTGAGGAAATTGACCAGACTGGGAATCGGCTTATCGGAGCGAATCGCCGCGCCGAGCACGGAAGCGAGAGCGCTCGGCACCAGCAGCGGGTCTGCAACGGACGCCAGATCGACGAAGCGGGCTCCATGTTCATAAAACGCGGCTCGTCTTTCGGCCACGGCCAGGGCAAGGGTGGTCTTACCGATCCCGCCTGGCCCGACCACCGTAATAAAGTGTCGCTCCGGCAATTGAGCCGCCAGCGTACTGACAATACCGTCGCGGCCAACTATCCGCGTCGGTGGCGCCGGGAAGTTGTGCCTTCGCTCGACGGCGGCAGCCTCCGAAGCCGAGGACCTTTGCCCCTCCGAGAGGATCACGGGTGCGATGAAGCGATACCCCTGGCCGGGAACATTGGCGACATAGCGATTGCCCGCCTGAGTGTCGCGAAGAATTCTGCGCAGCGCCGCGATGTGGACTCTGAGATTACCTTCCTCGACGAACGTGTTGGGCCAGACTCGGGCGATCAGCTCTTCCGTGCTGACAAACTCACCTGCACGCTCGGCCAGCGCGATCAGGATTTCCAGCGTGCAACTGCCGACATGGATGGGCTTGCCGGCTTTCAGCAGCAATTGCTGCGCTGGGAGCAGGCGATAAGGGCCGAATGAGATTGTGCGGTTGTCCGAAATCGTCGATGGCGCCACCACTCCAGCCTCTCTTGACAACAGTTAACTTGACAAACCTGGTCGCAAGCCTTGCGGCATTTTACTCCGCCCAACGCGAGCATCAACAGTGCCTGCTCGGTTGCACGTCCTGCCAAAAATAATGGCACATCGCCGCCATGGTTAATGTGGTTTCACAAAATACCGCAATCTGACGCTGATAGATCTGCGGCTCCCCGTGCGACAGCGACGACGATTTCGCCAAACCCGATCAGGCCCTCGGTCGGTGGCGGGGCCTAGATTCGAGCTGGCGGCGTTAATCTCTGGGTTGTCAACCGTAATCCCTTCCGTTTGGAAATATGGACGGCACGTCCGTTGTTGAACGGTAGACCGGCCGTGGACATCGCCCGCCGTGACTTCTCAGTTTAACCCGATTCGGGCGTTGTCCAATCTTGGAGCGGTGGACGGTCAACGCGATTTCAGGCGCTGGCACATTTCTGATGAGCCGACATCAGGGCGTACGGCCGCGCACCGCGGGTGAAGCGGACAGGACCGCTACTCGCTCGGAATGACGCGATGACCAATAGTTTGACGCTGGCGACCGGCCATCTGATGTCCGAAACGACGGCGCGCAATCTACTCACGACATCATCTCTGGTTGCGCAGGCAGGGTGAACTGAACGACAGCACCCTGGGGTACGTTCGCCATAGCCCATACACGTCCCCCATGAGCTTCGATGATCGAACGGCAGATCGATAGTCCCATGCCCATGCCGCCGGGCTTGGTCGTGTAGAATGCGTCGAAAAGGTGGTCAAGACTCTCCGGGCTCAGTCCCAGCCCCGAATCTCGCACAGCGACGAACACGCCGTTCGATACATCTTTTCCGGTGCCGATCAGCAACTCTCGCGATCCCTCGCCGACTCCGCTCATCGCTTCGACGGCATTGACAATCAAGTTAAGTATCACCTGTTGCAGTTGGATCCGATCTCCTCGAACGAGCGGCAAGCCGTTCGCGAGTTGGGTTCGCAGCGAGACGCCATTCCTCAGCACTTCACTACGTGTCAGAGCGATGACTTCGAGGATCGCTTCGTTGATGTCCAACCGATCACTCCGCGGAGGCACCTTTTTGATGAGGGCGCGAATCCGGTCAATGACTTCGCCGGCTCGTTTGCCGTCCTTGATGATATCATTGAGGGCCTGCCGCACCTCCTCCAGCTCAGGGGACTGGCCGCCAAGCCAGCGTAAGGCGGCATGGGCGTTGGTGACCGTTGCGGCGATTGGCTGGTTGACCTCATGCGCTATCGAGGCCGCCAGTTGCCCCATCGTCGTGACGCGATTGACGTGCGCGAGCTCCGTCTGCGCTTCGCGCAGCGCTTCCGACGCCAGCATGTGATCCGTAAGGTCGCGGGCGGTCACGAGCGCGGCCTCGACCCGCTGCGAGTCCGGCCGCAGAGGCGAATAGCTTATCGCCCTGTACTTCCGGCCACGAGGAGTGGCGAACCACTCTGCGAAGCTGACCTCGTCTCCCGCGAAGCACCGGTCCAGATTCGGCTTTGCCCTCTGCTCGAAGACTTCCCTTCCCAGGATTTCAGCCAAGTGCATCCCGACCATGCTGCCGACTGGCTTTTCCCAAAACCGCTCATAGATCGGGTTGACCCGTTGAAACCGGTAGTCTCTTCCGACGATGGATATGCCATCGGGTGAACTCTCGAACACGTGACCGGTCAGATATTCCGCCCGTTTTCGCTCGGTGATGTCCGTAATGGTCAAGAGCACGCTGTCGAATCGAGCGGGCGGCCGTGGCAACGTCATCGTGATCAGCGCGGACAGCCTCTCTCCCTTTAGATTCTGGAGAGCGGTCTCGGCCCCGAAGGACCTCCGGCCGTCAGCGATGGCGATCAGCTCTCCCACGAAGACCTCTTGCGTCTCGGGCACGAATACCTTGTGCAGGGATGCCAGCAGCTCATCTTTGCTCTCGGCGGCGAACAACTTGAGGGTCACGTCGTTGACGTCAACGACTTTCACCATCGAGATGGCTTGCTGAACGAATTCCGGGTGCGCGGCAAAGTATTGACGAAAATCGCCTACCCCTTCGGATTTCAGATCATCAATCGCGTCTTTGACCTCGGAGAAGTCTTCCTCCCAGATCGATACTCCCGTCGACTCGAAGATATAGCGGTATCTTTGCTCACTCTCGCGCAGTGCCGCCTCTGCCCGCCTGCGCTCGGTGATGTCGACCATTACCCCGCGCAGTCTGATCGTCTGGTCGCCCTCAACTACGACGGTGACCAGGTCCCTCAGCCAGACGGTTCGTCCGTCGGCCGCGATCATGCGGTATTCAAATTCGTGGTCCCTTTTGTCGGCAGTCGCCGCCGCGCAAAATGCAACGGCCCACTCGCGGTCATCAACGGCCCACTCACGGTCATCGGGGTGGATATGATTCTTCCAGAACCTCGGCTCGCTCAGCCAGCGCTCGAGCGGGTAGCCGAGGACGCGCTGGGCCTGCTGGCTGACGAACCGGAATTGAAACGTCCGCGCGTCTGCCTCCCAGACGATTCCCTCAATCGAGTTGACCAGATCGCGAACAAGATGCTGCGCGGCCATGGCCTCGGCGTGAGCCGCTTGCTCACGAGCAAGCAGTTGCTCACGTCCTTTTTCCGCCCGCTTGCGCTCGGTGATGTCGTTATTAATCTCTAAAATCGCAATGGGGTTTCCCTGCTCGTCTCGTTGCAACGCCCATCGGCTCGCCACCGCGAGCTGCGTCCCGTCGCGCTTCGTATGTACGAGCTCTCCGTCCCAGCGGCCCGTGCGGAGCAACTTCGCATTGATCTCTTCGAGCGGCGCGGGAAAGATCGTCTGCGTGAGCTGCTGAGAGACCTTGCCGACTGCCTGCTCACTTTTCCAACCATACAATTCCTCGGCGCCACGGTTCCAGAAGGTAATTACGTCATTCATGTTGCGCACGAAGATCGTGTCGTGCGTGAGGTCGAGGAGTTGTGCCCGCTTACGCAGCGCCTCCTCTGCGCGCCTGCGGTCCTCACGAGTCCGGAGCGTCGTCACCCCGTAAATGACTTCGTCGGCTACATTGCTGCGGAGTCTTGCTACCGCGCAAGTCAAGCACGATGCCAAATCCGCATATCGTTCGATTTCGCTCTCGTCGAAAGAATCGGCATAGAGCGTGAGCGAGCCACGCAGATCGAGAAGACCCTGCGGCGGCCCCACATCAGCGACCAATGGAAGTGCAACGCAGGAAGCAAATCCAAGCGCCATAGCCTCGGTTCGCCCATAAGAAAACCTTGGGTCCGTGCGGATGTCATCAACCCGACAGAACATTGCTGTCCTGATGGCATCGCCGACCGGTCCTTCGCCAGCGTCCGAACTACCCCAGGAAATCTTGACGCGTTTCAGGTAATCCAGGCCATCGCCGGCCCTTGCCACCGGACGGACGGTTTTCTCGGCGTCATCTTCGCAGTAGCCAATCCAGACCAGACGAAGCCCAGCCGTCTCCACAAGAACTTGGCAGATTGACTGTAGCAGTTCCTGCTCGCTGCGAGCGCGCCAGAGTAGACGGTTACACCGAGAAAGAGTCAGCAGGCTGCGGTTCAGCCGCGCCGCCGCATCCTTAACCCATCTCTCCTCGTCAACCTGACTCATCGATCTTCAATTTAGCCGCATTCCACTTCCTTGAGAGCCTCACATGATAGCTCTCCGCGTACCCCCTCCGCTACGGCGATTGCCATCGCCTCGAAATGGCCGTAAGCGGAGTAGTAGAGAACAAGACCTTCCGACATGTCTATCACGCTGCCTGGAAGGCAGGCCGGCGCCCGCGGGGGGAGACGAGGCCGGCCACGACGTGCCCGGTTCGGGAGGAGACGCCGGGTATTCGAGATCTACGGTTTTATCCGCAACTGAAATTTGCGAAAATTGTTGCAACTGCTCCGATTTTGCGCCGATTTTCAGATGGCGCCGGCGTTGGCGCGTCGGACAGGAGAGCGCGCCATGACAAGAGCTACCACGAAGGCTGATTCCTCGCTGCCACAAAATGGGACCGAGGGCCATCTTTTCGACAACTGGAATAACCCGCTTGAGACCGAGATCCGCAGTCGCACCGTGGGCTTGTCGAAGCGCTTATTCACGAGGAGCTTGAGCGGCTTTGGCACGCAGAAAGTAAGGCTTCGTCAGGTCGATCGCTCAAGCAGCTTTTCTGGCCAATCCCATTACCGACTGACGCAGCCACAACCACCTTTCCTGTGTTGCAGATAGAGCCCAATTAACTAATATGTGAGACTGGCGTTTCGGGCGAGGCGGCGAGACTTCCGATCAAGGCCTTTACGACCGAGTTGCACGTGCCACAACGGTGCGCAGCCCAGGTCATCTTTGGTGGGGCGACCGATCGAATTGCAGTTCCGAAATCCACGGATTGGGAATCGGCCTGACGAAACGCCATCATTGCGACGCGGACCTGCACCGCCTTTTTGACCTTCTCGAGGGCACGTACCTCGATTTGGCGCACGCGCTCGCGCGACACACCGAACTCGACTGCCAGATCCTCGAGCGTGACCGGATCGTCGATCAGCTGCCGCGCCCCGAAGATGCGCCGCTCGCGCACATTGAGCACAGAGAGCGCCTCGTGGAGTGCTTGCCTGCGGTTGTCGGCCTCCTCACTCTCCGCAAATCGGCTCTCCTGGTCGGGTGCCTCGTCGACCAGCCAGTCCTGCCGTTCGCCTGCATCGCCGTCCTCGCGAATGGGCGCATTGAGCGACACGTCGCCGCCCAGCCGCCGGTTCATGTCGACCACGTCTTGCTCGGTGACGCCGAGCCGCTTGGCGATCAGCTTGACCTGGTCGGGATGCAGGTCGCCATCTTCCAGCGCCGAAATCTTGCTCTTCGCCTTGCGCAGGTTGAAGAACAGCTTCTTCTGGTTC
>Ga0099792_10000739_pt1 | contig 11957 bp, 10 predicted proteins | sample Rivendell_Oct201_8_FD_83780 | JGI IMG/M metagenome (GOLD analysis project Ga0099792, IMG submission 83780) | Vadose zone soil microbial communities from the Eel River Critical Zone Observatory, Northern California, USA -... | ecosystem: Environmental > Terrestrial > Soil > Vadose zone >...
GCAGATGGTGACGGGCGACCTGAACGCCGTATTGGGGGAATGGGTGGTTCAATATCGCATCCTGGATCCCGTCAAATTCCTTTTCGACGTTCGTGAACCGAGGGGAACCCTCCGCGATGTATCCGAATCTGTCATGCGGGAGGTCGTCGGCGATCGCACCGTGGATGAGGTGATCACCATCGGCCGACAGGAGATCGAAACCGAAGCGTTGACCAAGATGCAGGCGCTCTCGACCAAATACGCCATGGGGATCAGCATCGATCAGGTGCAACTGAAGAACATTAATCCGCCCGAGCCGGTGCAGGTGTCGTTCAACGAGGTCAATCAGGCTCAGCAGGAGAAAGAGAAGCTGATCAACGAAGCCCGCCGCGAGTACAACAAGGTGATCCCGCTCGCCGATGGCGAGAAGGATCAGCGGGTGCGCGAAGCCGACGGCTACCGCCTTAAAAGGATCAACGAAGCGGAAGGCGACGCGGCCCGCTTCAACGCCTTGCTGTCGGAATACATCAAGGCCCCGGCGGTGACCAGCCGCCGCATTTACATCGAGACCCTGCAGGACGTCATGCCGGGCATCCGTTCCAAGATCATCGTCGATGAGCAGACGCGCGGCATTCTGCCACTGCTGAACCTCGACTCCCAGAAGGGAAAACGGCCATGAGCAAAATCAGGCTCGTCGCTGTCTTGGTGGCTTTTGGCGTCGCGTTGTACATTTTGATGAGCTCGATTTATACGGTGAGCGAGGTCGAGCAGGCGATTGTCACCCAATTCGGCATGCCGGTTGGCGAGCCCGTGACCTCCGCCGGTCTGAAATTCAAGTTGCCCTTCATCCAAGAGGTGAACCTGATCGACAAGCGCGTGCTCGAGTGGGACGGCAATCCGTCCGACATGCCAACCAAGGACAAGCTCTACGTCTCGGTCGACCTCTTCGCCCGCTGGCGGATCGTGGAACCGCTCCAGTACTTTCTGCGGCTGCACGACGAGCGCAGTGCGCAATCCCGCCTGGACGATGTTCTGGGCAGCGAGACCCGAAACGCCGTCGCCAAGCATGAGCTGATCGAGATCATCCGTACCACCAAGGAACGTGTGCCGCTGCGCGATGTCCTCGCGAACGACGCGGGGCGTGCGCTGGACGTCGGGTCGCTGGTGCCGATCCAGAAGGGACGTAAACTGGTCGAGCAGGAGATCTTCGCCGAGGCTGCCGAAAAGGTTCTCGTGTTTGGTATTGAATTGCTCGATATCCGGTTCAAGCGGATCAACTACAACGAAAGCGTGCGCCCGAAGATCTACGATCGCATGATCAGCGAGCGGCGGCAGATCGCAGAACGCTTCCTGTCGGAAGGCAACGGCGAGGCCGCCAGGATTCGCGGCAATCGCCTGCGCGACCTCAACAAGATCCAGTCCGAAGCCTATCGTCGGGTCGAGGAGATCCGCGGCGTGGCGGACGCGAAGGCCACTGAAATCTACGCCAAGGCCTACAACCAGAGCCCGGAGGCTGCGGCATTCTACGAGTTCACGCGGACCATGCAGGCCTACAAGGCCATGATCGCCGAAAACACGACGCTCGTCCTTTCCACCGACAGTGACCTGTTCAAATTCCTGAAGGGCGTAGCCCCGAAGGGCGACACCGTTCCGGCCAGCGTTCCGAAGAAGGCAACCGATGCGAATGCGGCCGCGACAGGCCGGTGACCTCCCTGTGGCCCGTGCGCTTACCCCGCGATAGCGACCGGATAGCGGACGTGATGGCTCTTCCGGCTCGGGCCAGGAGCGGTCATCCTCACCAGTTCACTTCCTATTCGGCATTGTTGCCACCGCCGGTTCAGAGTGAGCAATTTTGCTCAGACGCCGGACGGACAAAGGCGTAGGCAAATAATAATCGATACGCCATCGCAAAGCGTTCGGTCTTCAATTCAACTTGCTGAACCGGAACCCATCTGGGTGTCCGTGGGCTCGCTCCGAAGCATGTCGGGCGAAAGGAAATATCATGCATCTTCCTGAGATGTTTACTGGTGAATCACTTCAGCGCCTCGTCCATGGCGCCATTGCTGGAGTGATCCTTACGGTGGCGATCGGCTTCAGCTGGTTCGGCTACGGCCTCGGCTGGAAGTTAGGAGGCAGCGTCGAAAGCGTGGCCACGGCACGTGTAGAGGCGGCGGTCGTCGCCGCGTACGCGCCGGTCTGCTCGCGAGATTTCGTGCGGGACGCGACCGAAGCGAACTGGGCCGGGTTCAAGAATGAGTCGTCCTGGAATCGGGACAGCTACCTCATGAAAACTGGCTACGCCACTCTCCCTGGCACGACAGAGCCCCACCGGCAGATCGCGGGTGCTTGTGCCGAGGCTTTGGGCAAGATACTCGAATCGCGTGCCAACAAGTAATGTACCGTTGTGCGCCGACTGCCCCGTGGATTTCCGTGGGGCATTTTTCTAGGTTTTTCTAGCAAGAGCTTTGGTCATGTTGCTTGCGCCTCGCCTCGCTGCTCTAAGGCTTGGCAACTGCGGACGTGATGTTGCGATCTCCGCGAGCCACGCCTTTGAAAGAATTGTGATCACGCCGCTGCTGCGCCGGGGGGCGCGCTTTGGCAACCGAACGACGCGAGAGGGGGCGCCGCTCACCCGGTGCTGATCGATCCCTCGCTCGACAATCCATGCAGGGCACTTTGCGTCATCGATCAGGCACCTGAGCCGCCACGGATGGAAAGTTATCCGAAGTTTCACAATGCAGCCGGGGCGCCGATCGTGCGCATTGGCTGCCGAGAGTTCAAGTGCATTGGGGACAAACCGCCGCAAGATCATCCACACATCTACCTCAATATGGGCGAGGCCAGTGAGATCGTCTGCCCCTATTGCTCTACGCTATTCCGTTTCGATCGGAGCTTGGGCGCAGACGGGGCCGATCCGGCAGATTGTGCTTACGTTGACATGGTCTGAGTTGGAGAAGCAACGCCGCTTGCTTCGTCATGCCGGCAGCGCCGGCTATGCACCGCCGCGCCACGTCACTTCCGATGTGATCGATCACGAGGCACTACGACTCACGTGTGACAATCCTTGAGCGCGCCCACATATCCGCGCACGTAATCGATGCCGTGCTGACTCAATAGACGCTCAATCCGTTCGTCAAATGCTCGCCCGGCATCGTCAGTGGGGAGCGTCTTTCGATAGCTTTCAAACTCGGCTTTAAGTGATCGATCGAGCATCGGGCGTCCTCATCGGCATCAGCGCCATTTCAAACTCAGTCGAGGGATCGGCCGAACGAGCGGAGTTTCGTTATTGGAGCCCGTCCACTCGGCGATGAGCCAGCAATGCATCGGATCAGCTAGGTACTTGGCGGCGTCTGAGCAATACCGTTCTTTCAACCCTCACCGCCGTCTACGGTGTACGTTCGACTATGACCGCACTCGGCGCACACGTAGGTGCGAACCTCCAACGCGACGTCGCTTGGGTCCATCTCCACAAGCTTGATAACCATTGCTCCTGCGCACACGGCGCAATGCGAGGCCGCCATCGCCGCCAACCGTTCTTTCGTAGCCACCTGATTCCCTTTCGAGGCCGGATCAATCAAGGCATGCGAGGTACGCTGCTCGCGCGACAATCAAAGCGACCAGAAACGCGGGGACAATGATCGGCGGGACGAACCAGCTTACAACTTTGTCGCGCTCCGGCCGGCCCCGGGCACCGCCTTCATTCTCCCACCCGGCGATTGCTGCCGATGGAGCAGCCTTAACGTCCGAAAAGTTTGTCATGCACGGATATGGGTACGACAATGAAGAATAGCTACTGAATTTCATCAGTATCACTGCTTTTTGTCCGCGCGTTGCTCCATTGACGAGTACCGACTTCCATTGTCATTCGACAAATTGACTGACCGCCATGACTGGGGACTTCCGCTCAGCGTCTTGGCCGTGTGAAAACTCCCTCGTTCGCTGCGCGCGTAGAAGCATTTCGAAGAACTGTGCATCATGAGAGTCAAACTCCGCACATGCGAGGGTCAATTGCACAACGCTCCAACTGAGGTCATCGTGGATCACCGCACGCTTAGCGGACGTGCCGACACTTCGCGAATACTTATTTCCCATTCGCGCTTGCGCTTTGGCCCCAAGGCGCCATGTTAAGAGGCACTGGCAAGGTTCTGCCAGTTCGAATGCTGCCTCCAAAACGGCGACGTTCCGAAGTCCCCGCTCTCCCTCAATCGGCAGCGCCTAAGCCATCGGTGGGCATACCCAATCGATAGTCGTCTTGTCAGCGCGGGCTGATTGTGCCCGCGTCCTGTACATTCGCGCGCTGCTTGCAGCGGGCGCCCTGAACCTTTCAAATAGATGATGGAGAACACCAATGAATCGTCGTCACATTTTCAGTCTTTCGGTGATTCCCGCGTTGGCACTCATGCTGCCAGGCGCCGCCATGGCCCAGCAAAAAACGCTCAAGGAGCAGCTTGCCGGAACCTGGACGGCTGTCTCCTGGGAGCAGGTGGGCAAGGATGGCAGCAAGTTCGAACGGTTTGGTGCCAATCCGCAGGGCGTCAACGTCTTCGACGCGAACGGCCGATTTGTTGTCATATACGCGCGTTCCGACCTTCCGAAGCTCGATGCGCAAGATCCGATGAAGTCGACGCCGGCGGAAAACAAGGCGATTATGGAAGGATCGATCGCCTACTTCGGCACATACACCGTCGATGAGGCGGCCAAGACCATCAGCATGCGCGTCGAGACCAGCACGTTTCCGAATCAGGTCGGAAGGGAGCAAAAACGAACGATTTCGGTATCGGCCAACGAGTTGAGGCTCACCAACACGACTCCGTTGACCGGCAACACTATCAATTACGTGCTGAAGCGATCCACTTCTATCGCCAGCAGGTAACACGACTACGTTTGCTCTCGACAGGCCTCGCTCGGCTTTGGCCGGGCGGGGTCACTTGAGCAAATCCTTCCGTGTTCTCCGTCGCGAAACTTGAACAGTTGTACGCTCGGTTCCGACGAGGCCCAGGTTGCTTGCCGTTGCCTGTAAGGGCGTTGCTTAGTACCAGCGTCCCCGGCCATACCAGCCGCCGCCCAGCAGAAGAACTATAAGAACTATGATCAGAAGCGTGGTTGTATCCATGTGGAGTCTCCTTTGAGTGCTCTCGGCCGTCTCCACCGCTCTTGCCTTGAGCCGTGTCGTGTTTTCCGGTTTCGGATGGCGCTCCAACTTCAACGAACGTTTCGCTCTGCGTTCACAGTGCGTGGTTGATCCGCCAGAAGTACACTCAACAACGAATTATGGACTTCTACATGTCCGTTATAATCAATGAACCCTAATTGACGGAACTTGTTCATGAAGTGGCTGACACGCGACCGAGTTGCTCCTATCATCTCGGCGAGTGTTTCCTGACTGATCTTCGCGAGAATGGGCTGCGGTCGGCCTTCCTTTCCGAAATTGGCCAATAGCAATAGCAGGCGCGCAAGCCGTTTTTCGGTTGAGTTGAAGAGCTGATCGACTAGGTCTTCTTCGACCCGGGCGCTCCTCGCCAAAATATGCGAGACAAACATTTGCGAAAATGTAGGCTCGTCATCAAGGACCCGCTGGATTTCCGTCTTTGCTACTCGCATCGTCTCGCATTCCGACATCGCAGATGCTGTCGCCAAGCGCTTCGGCTGTCCGATCAAGCATCCCTCGCCGACAAATTCGTCTGGCCCCAGGAGCGCGATGACGGCTTCCTTGCCCTGCTTGGATACGATGGCGACTTTGACCTTGCCCTTCCTGATATAGAAAACTGAATCCGCGTCGTCGCCCTGGGCAAAAATGACATCCTTCTTCGAATGCGTGGACATGACTCGGCCATTAGCCGTCGTCTCTAAGAATACCGCAGGATCAAACAGCGCGGGCCTCGCTGTTTTGCGATTTGTGCTTCGCTTGGAGCGGCTTGATCTGAGTGCACGAGACATAACGGCTTCCCCTCCATTCAGGCGGGAGCTCAATTGTCTCTCAGCCACCGACGCCTGGCACAGGGCCGCTGTCGGTGGTGCGGTAGTGTACGCTTCCGGACGCAGAAGAGTCCAAGCAAATCCGCAGGAACCGTCGATCAACACGGATTGGCTTACGATCGCGTGAAAGCCCACCGGTAAGCGAAATTGCCGCAGTCACGAGCGCAAAACGGTCTGCTTGGAACAGCCGTTGTCATTTCCAGGGGCCAAGCTTGTCACATCGCCGGGCCTCGGTGACTGAGAGACAGAGGCCGCGAAAGAGCCCCGTAATGCGGTGCTCCTCTCTTACGCATACGCATACATTACTAGTTTAGAAATAGACTCCGGCCGGGGTCCTCGGGCGCTTAACGGGGGGACGGGAAGCGCCCGGCAGCGGTAAGGTTCAACCGATGAGTCGCCCCGCGTCTGTATAGAATTGCTCACTCAACGCGGTTTATCCACAAGGGACGCGCCATCGCGGAAAAACCGCTCGAGCGTGTGGTCGCCGTAGGCCATCCCTGGCAGACAAGTCGGGGTCCTTCGACGACGACCGCTTCTCATTTCAACGATTGCATCGCCGTACGACTCCGTACAAAAGTGGAGGTTTCGCCGAATATCGTTAGGTTGTTCGAGCCGACGAGCCTATGTTCAGTCCACCGCCTGCAGCAACCCTATTGGGCGCGGGTGTTTAGGAGACAGTGCTGTGCTCTTGCCCCTTTCAAGGGAAAAGAGCCATGCCCGCAAAGTCCCCATCCCGGCCTCGCAATCGATTGCTCACGGTGCTCTCGCGGGCCGATTTCAGCTTGTTGCAGCCCCACTTGGAGGCCCTGCCGCTGGACGTCAGAAAAAACCTCGAAGTGCCCAATCTGCGGATTGATGATGTGTACTTCCCGAATGTGGGGATCGCATCGGTGGTCGCGATCCAGGAAAAGGACACGCGGGTCGAGGTCGGACTGGTCGGGAGCGAGGGCATGACCGGTACGTCCGTGGTGCTGGGCAGCGACCGCTCGCCAAATGAGACCTATATGCAAGTCGCCGGAGAGGGGCAGCGCATCACTGTCTTTCATCTTCGCGCCGCGATGAAGGCGAGCGAGGCCATGCATGGGCTATTCCTCAAATACGTGCAGGTGTTCATGGTGCAGACTGCTCAAACCGCCATGGCAAATGCGCGGGCCAAGGTCGATGCGCGTCTGGCCCGCTGGCTCCTGATGGCGCACGACCGGGTCCGAGCCAACACGCTGCCGCTGACCCATGAATTTCTAGCGCTGATGCTGGGCGTCAGACGAGCCGGCGTGACCGATGCGTTGAACGATCTCGAACGCAAGAAACTCATTCGCACCGCCAGAGGCGAGATCGTTGTGCTCGATCGAAAGGGAATTGAGCGGACCGCCGGGGGGACCTACGGCACGCCGGAAGCTGAATTCCGTCGGTTGATCGGATAGAACGTACGGTTGCGTACGATGATCCTTCTAGCGATTCCCTGCGTTTATTCGGCATGCAATTTCTTTGAACCTCGATACAGGTAAATTGAACGCCAATTAACAGACAAGCACACATATGCACCGAACGCTGTGCTGCGTCGGGCCTGATGTCATTGGCCCGCGCACGTGCTCCGGGTTTGGTGACGTGGCAACCAAGGCATTCTATTGTTCACCGATAGCGACAGTCTTCGTTTCAATGTTTCGGCAGCAAGCTCGCGCAGCTCGGACAACGCCTCATAAGAAGTGCGGCGAAGAAGACTGCCGACGATTTCTTTGAAAAGTTCGCCGTCCCTGTCACGCCGAAGATGGGGTAAGAGTCGACAGACCCTTCCGTTTGCGCATGACACATGCCGGCTTTTTATTCCGAGAGTGTTCAAACTTGACCAGCACCCATAAGCATTCGACGCGCATTCAATGCCAACAACAATGACATTTCTACTTTGTGCGGTCGTTGCCTTAATGCTGATATACGCGGCCCGCATCGCCCTTTCTGTGCTTGGCGAGGCCGTGGCGCTTGAGTGAAGGAAAATCGTCGGGAAACAGTCGGAGCGCCGCGTCGTATTCGGCAATGGCGCGATCGTAGTCACGCTCGGACTGGTTTCGTACGTACTAGTAGCTTCGGCCGTCATCAGCTTGGGATGACCCTTTGCCCGGGTGCAAATGCACCGTGGAACGTCGGGGGCACGTGGTGATCGAACCATGCACGGAAGAGGGGCCCTGCCGAGAGGTCGCGCGCGTCGAGCGCCGTGACATTGGATGCGTCGGAGGCCGGATCGTATACGAGCGCGAGCACCCAACCGTCGTCCTCGGTTTGCGCGGCGCCGTTGCTTGGCCTCGGCACGAAGATCGGCTCGGAGACGACTCCGCCGCCGCTCAGCCACACGCTGTGCCGCCCGTTCTCGACCTCGACCTTGGCAACGGCGTCGGGGAGGCGATCCACAAACTTCTCAGCCGAGGCGGCGTACGCGGCGAGCCAGCCGATCGTGTGTCGCTTGGACCCGACCCCGGGTGCGACGCGAGGAAACTCGCATGGACGGGCCCAGCGCGGTTCGCTGGTGGCGCGCCGCGCTCCTGGATCAAGAGTGACGCGCCACAACTCGCCCGCAACGTACGCCCTGGGCTGCGGCTGGATCAGCGCACCGAACCAGTTATTTGAATCGAGATCCGGGAAACGGACAACATCGATCACGATCTCGCTGCCGCGCTCGTAGCCGTTAAGGAAGTGCCACTGGAAGAACGGATCGATGGTGAAGCAGGTCCAGTGCTGCGGGTCGTCGATCGGCACCACGATGACTTCCGTGCCGAGCTCGGGCTTCCAGCGCATCGCGCTATGCAGCGTGTCGACGCCAAAGAGCAGGCGGAGTGGATTGTAGTAGATCGGCGGGGAGAAGAACACGAGGTGCTTCTCAGTCGCGATGAAGTCGTGGATCATCGTCGTCCGCTCGAGCGGAATCTCGACAACCTTGCGGCCGCGACCCGAGTTATCGAGCACGTAGATATCGAGCACCGTCTTCCTGCCGTAGCGGAGGCCAAAGTTGTACATCGCGCGCCGCGACGGCACCCCGCGTGGGTGCGCCGAGAAGCTTTCCACGACCATCCCGAGATCCTTCTCACCCAGCGTAGCCAGATCAGACGGCGTGATTTCGGTGGGCACGTCGCCCTCGTAAAGCCCAAACACGCGGTCGCCCCACAGCAGTATCGAGGTGTTGGCGGGGTTCTTCAGTTTCGAATTCGGACGCAGCGGCAGGAAGCGCTTCAGTCCGGGCACCGGCGTGCCGTACCCGCCGTAGATTTGGTGGCCGGCACGGCGTTCCTCAACCAGACCTTCGCTCTGCACGAGCTTTGCCGCGCCGAGCGCGCGACCGTTCGCGAAGCGGACGGCGGTAATCGCGCCATCGCCGTCGAACAAGTGGCCGTATGGCTTGCCGAAACTTGAGAACAGCGATGGGCCGACACGGTAGAGCGTTCCCACTAGGTCAGCGGGGATGGTGCCCTCCACGCGTAGCGGCTCAAAGCCATGCTCGCGCGGCAGGTCGCGCAGCGAACTCATCCAGCCGAGGTTAGTCGTCGCTGTAGACTTCGCGTTGACCGACGTAGTCGTCGGCACCGCCGGACTGTTGTTGGTTTTGGATTCCGTGATGATCGGATCGGCATACATGAGGTCACCTTGGCCAAGTCCCTACAAGCCGCAGGCTACCGGAAGTCCATCAACAAAGAAGGCCGCAAGTGAACATTCACCTGTGAGGGAGCGGGGCACATCCTTTCAGCCAGTAAAGCTACACCCATGACAAAGTGAAGACTGTGCAGAATTGCTCACAGCAAGAGAGACGATGGCTTCTCGTACTGCGAGCCAGGGCTCGACATTAACCCCGCTGCTTGATGATACTGCGTAGTCCCCGACCGACGGAGCGGCGGCCGTGACTGGCAACCTTGCAATCGGACGCGCGCCGCATGCGTTGCGCCGGATGTCCGCTCAGGGTCTTGGTCGTGTCAAAACTGACGAAGATGCCGGGCCACAATGAGTGCCGGCGGCGTGTTGGCAAGGGTTACCCCCTCAATGCCGCCAGAAGGGGTCGGACGCCCATGATGTTTATGACCCGCGTCACGTTGTAGGCCAGGACGTGTAGGGCCCTCTCGGCGGCAACCCGTGGAAGCGTCTTCATCAGGAAGTGGGTGGCGCCCATGCGGGCTTTGATCGTGTAGAACGGGTGTTCGACGGTCTCGCGTCGTTGACGCATTCTTTCTGGATATTCGTCGAGCCGGCGCTGCACGGCTTCGAGAACATGCTCGTGCTCCCATCGGGAGATCAGTCGTCCCTTACCGGTAGTACAGCTAGGAGCCTGTCCTTGTAACGGACGGGCAGGTTGATTTTTGAACGCGTGGGTTGACATTGCAAGTGTGAGGCATGGGCTCACCCCGTTGCATGTGCGAGTTTGAGGAGGTTGTGGGCGGCGCAGATCATCGCCCACTCGCCTCTGACCTTGTCGAGACCACGCAGCAAAAATTGTCGGAAGCCTCTGGCGTGCTTGATCTGACCAAAGACGGGCTCGACGATCTGTTTGCGCAAGCGATAGCGGCTGCGCCGGCCAGCCCGTTTGAGCTTGGTGGCCATGGCGGCAACACGCGAGCCGGGGCGCCACCGTTTGCCGCCGCTGCTTGGGTTATCGTGCCGGGGCCGGCCGGTGGCGACGAAGCCATTGATCCTGCGACGGGCCAGATGAGCCAGATTGGCTTCCGAGCAGAAACCTGCGTCGGCGGACACTTCTTCGGGATTGGCGCGAAGCACGGTGCGTGCCGCGCTCAGCAGTGGCTTGAGGCTGCGTGCATCGGCCGGGCTGGTCTGCAAGCGCTGGGCGATGATGATCTGATGTGCTCCATCGACCGCGATTTGAGCGTTGTAGCCCGCAATCACACCGGGCTTGACCGGCTGGATGCGGCTGTCCGGATCGGTGAAGTTGCGCTGCGCGCGATCCGGCGGTCCTCCGTCGGGCCCGCGTGGCGGCGGGGTCGTCCTGCCCGTCATACCCGAGGATGGCCCGGGTCCATCGTCGTCAGGATCGGGCGGCGGCGCCTTGGCTTCCGCTTCCAAGACCGCCTTGGCGGCGCGGATGCGTTCCAGGCGAGCCATCTTGTTGGCCACCCAATCGGGCATCTCGTCGCCGCGTCGCTCGGGGCCGTGCTTACGATCTTCCGCCGCATCGGTCGCCTCGGCCTGGGCAAACCAAGCAGCGACTTCGGCCGCGAGCTTCTTCTCGGCCTCGTGCATGCGCCCATAGGACATTGCCTTGTGCACGCTGGCGTTGGCACGAACCTTGGTGCCGTCGAGCGACACGTGGCCAAGTTTCACAAGCCCCGCTGCCCGGCACAGCTTGAGCACCTGCACGAACAGGTCGCCCAATGCCTTCAGATGCCGTCGCCGGAACGTCGCGATCGTGCGGAAGTCCGGCCGGTTCATCGCCGTCACTGCCATGAAGTCGACCCGCTCCTCACAGGCCTGCTCGATCTTGCGCGAGGAATAGACGCCACGGCTGTACGCATAGAGCAGCAGCGCCACCATCATGGTCGGATGGTAGGGCGGATAGCCGCGCGCCTCCGTATAGGCCGAAAAGATCGGGCTCAGATCAAGGTCTTCCCGCACCGTGTCACGGACGAAATGCGCCACGTGACCGGCCGGAACCAGTTCGTGAACCGACGGTGGCAGCAGCCATCGTTGCTCAATGTCCCATGGACGAAAGGTCTTGCTCATGAAACGCAGTGAATCTGACTCGCACTTCATCGTCGAGCAAAACCCCATTACAAGGACAGGCTCCTAGGGCTTGATGGCGCAATGCTGACAAGCGGGCGTCCGGTAGCGACGCAAAACCAATCCTTTATCTTCTGTCGTGAAGGAGTAGGTGAGCCTTTCACCGGCGGGACAAATGTCAACATCCTCTTGGGGAATGTATCGGAAGTCCTGCTTGCCGAAGCGCCCTCACGCCTGTTCCGCCGGTTGTTCCTGGAGCGGCTCACCGCAGCACACCAACAGCTTGCGTTCTTCGGCCA
>Ga0099792_10000740_pt1 | contig 11953 bp, 9 predicted proteins | sample Rivendell_Oct201_8_FD_83780 | JGI IMG/M metagenome (GOLD analysis project Ga0099792, IMG submission 83780) | Vadose zone soil microbial communities from the Eel River Critical Zone Observatory, Northern California, USA -... | ecosystem: Environmental > Terrestrial > Soil > Vadose zone >...
TAATCCCAAATCGCGCCAATATCCCGCTGAGCACGTGGCGCGAGGCTATAGCGGCTCATTTTTTCTCTGCGTGCTGCTGGTGCTTACGCTCAAGAAATTCGTCGAAATCAAAGGGAGTGCAAGGGCCGCTTTCTTCAGCTTCAATCAGCGCGGCGCGTAATGCTTCGAGCTTTGCTTCGCGCTCTTCCAAAAGACGTAAACCAGACTGTACCACATCGCTGGCGGAGGCGTAGCGTCCCTGCGTCACCTGCCTTTCGATAAAGCCCGCATAATACTCAGCAACCGAAATAGCTTCAGTCTTTGCCATGACCCATGATCCCTAAGTCTCTTTTGTATTATATATAGGGACTGCAGCACCACAACCACAACCGCGTTAATTCCCCCTGCCGGCCGGATCCGAGGCATAAGACTGCGACCGGAATTCGAAGAATTTCCGCAGCAACCCCGGCGCAATCACCGAGACGGGATTGACCCGAAGGACCGGCGCTGCCGGCGTGCCGGCAACCTCGTAGGTAAGGCCAAGGAGCCCTTCGTTGCTGCCGCCGAGGATCAGGCCGAAAATTGGAATGTTGCCAAACATATTGTTGAGGCCGTAGAGCGGAACGAACGTGCCGCGCAGATGGACGTCGCTCTTCACGTAGTCGATGAAACCTTCCGTCGTGACGCCGATAATCGGGCCCTTCACGGTGCCCTCACGGACGTCAACCCGGCCATGAGTGCGTGTGAATTCAAACCGCAGATGCGAAAATTCAATACCAGGCTGCTGCCTTGCCGGCCCTCGTCCGGACGGCCCGTTCGAACCAGCCGCAACACTCTCCAGGGCCGCCTCGCCGCGAACTGTAAAATCACGAATGTTGAGGATACCTTCCTGAGCGGCAAGCGGATCCGGACCGGGCGGGTCCATCGAGAGCGACATATCGCCGCCAAATATCTTCTGATAAGTGTCGGTGAAACGAAAGAAGGCACCCGCATCTGCTGTGTCGAAATAGAGCACGTTGCGTCCACCACCGCGACCGCGCAAATCGCCATTGAGCGGCGTCTCGCGCCCAAGCTTGGCGGTCATCGTGAAGTTCTTGATGATGCCGGCCCGCTTCGACAAGCGAATATCGAGGCCGCGCAGGGTTTCGCCATTGAAGCCGGCAACCGTCCCGACACGAATATCAAGATCCATGTCCTTGAGCGTTTGCTTCGATGCCCGGTTCGGTGGCGTACCCGACATCGACGATTTGATGAATCCGCGGCCGTCATAGACGTCGCCGCGCACCATCACGCGCAAGGCGCCATCCGGCCCCCGCTCGGCTTTGAGATTGGCCTTGTCACCGTCGGAAGTATGAAAGATCGGCAGATTGGCCGCGATAATGTCTCCAGCATCATTGAAGTCGATCGTGCCTTTCACCGACATGCCGGCCGACTCGATCACGATGTCCTCGAGACGCGACATTTGCTGCTTGTGCGCAACCACGAATGAAGCGCGCGCCTGTCGTCCCGCCGGTTTGACCCAGCCCGGCAACAACTTGTCGACACGCGCCTGCGTGAGGTCAGCTTCAACGGCAAACCGGCCCTCGCCATCCGCCGACGATATGCGGCCATTGACCTTCAGTGGCACCTGTCCGGCGAGGAACCCGCCAAGGTCGACACCCAACCGCGCACGCGCCACATCATCGACCGTCGCCTGCACGCGGACCTCGGCGTCCCCGTCGCCGCGGGGCTTGCGATAATCGAGCGCGGCCGCGACACCATTGATCTTGACGTCCCCTTTGATCTGATAGCCCTGGTTGTTGGCGGTTACCCGAAGATTGTTGGCCTCGACCTTCTGCCCCATGACCAATTTTTCGGCCGCAAAGTTGGCGACGTCCATATTGATCGTATATTGGGCCGACCCTGGCGGCAGGTCGGGTCGCAGCGGCATTCCAAGCGAAACCTGGGCGCTGACCGTGCCGCGGCTCGTTGACGGATCAACCGGTGCGCCGGAATATTCCCGCAACCGATTGGATACGAGCAATTCAGCTGCCGCCGTCACCGGCCCGTCAAGACGGAAACGCACCCGCGCAGGCGGCGCATCTCCGTTCGTGTCAGGCACCTCAAACACCCCATTGGTAATCGAGAGCTTGCGGTTGGGCGCCAATTCGATATTGCCGCGCCCCACATTCACCGTAGCGGTGCGTCCGGAGACCCTTATGGTCACGTCGGCGTCGCGGATCGGCGGCAGGCCCTCGATAGGACTAATCTCGGCGCCGTGGCCCGCAATTTCGATCCGCAAGCCCTCGTCGGGAAGAGGCGGCCCGCTGGTCCGGAACGTGGACATCGGCGCATTGGTCCCGATCTCGACACGTTCGACCGTCCCGCTGACAATATGCTTGTCGACCCAATTGCGTACTTTTGGATTCATGAATCCCGGCCACAAGCGCATCATGGCGCCGACCGGCATTCGGGTTCCCGCCAACCCTATCATGAGACGCGGGTCGCTATCCGAGACGTCAAGGCCACCCGAAACAGCGACCCTGATCTCCATATTTCCGATTTCACCTTGTTCCACGTCGATCCGTTGATTTTCCGGATCGATACGCAGGCGCAGCAGGAAATGGTTGAGAACAAGTGGGCTCGAATCGCTTGGACCGTTGACGAGCACCACCGTGCCGCCCGTGACTTTCATGCTCCACACGCCATTGGCAACGCGAGGCGCATCAAGTTGGGCAACAAGAGTTATGCGATTGCCGCCCGACAAAATCTGGAACGGAACAACGAGGGCTTGCCGCGATGAATCCCATTCAAGGGTGAACTCTGCGCGATCAATTACAATCCGGCTCAGCGGCTCATCGGTATCGACGATGGTTCCTTTTTCAACCAGGATACGCCCTTCGACCATCTGAGGAATGCCGTCGGAACCGATTTCCGCTCGAATGGTCGCTGAAACCGGAAGATCCGGCTCGTATTGACCGTCGCCGAGCCGCAACGCCAGCATGAGTTCCTTGGCCGGCAACCGCTTGGTTTCAAGCTCGACAATGCGACGACCGTGTTCGCCTTGCGTCGTGGCCGCCCGCAAAAGCCACGGACGATCGGGATCGTCCGAACTCAACGTCAAAGCCACGCTGCCGGGTTTCGGTCGCGTGAGGCTCAGGTTGATGTTTTGGAACGTCCACTGCTTGCCGTTGCGCTGATCGTCGACAACCAGATTGCCATTCTTGAGACCGAGTTCGCTTAGATCGCGTCCGTCCAGTCCCGTACTCCCGAGACTGCCTATCCAGGTAACCAGGGCCGCAAATTCCGGAACTGCATTGCGCCCCGTCGGCGCTGCTGCCGGAAGCGTCGGAACCACGCGATCCAGGCTTGGTCCGAACGGCATGCCGGCCCGGATCGGTACCGAGGATGCCGAGGCGGTTACGAAAGGCCGCTTGTTCGCTCCCGCAAAAACCGTGACCTTGCTGTCCGGCTCAATCCGGACCTGCATTTCTGCGCCAACCAGGCTCAAGCGTTCGGCGCGCACGCGTCCCGAGATCAAACCGGCGCTTGAAACGCCCACCTCCGCCTTCGGGGCACTTGCGACAATCGTGCCATCCGAATCGCGCACCACTATGTCGCGGATGCGCAGCGCAGTCCGTCCGTTGGCGTCACGTTCAATTTGCGTGCCCCCGACTTCAATACTGTGATTGCTTCCGAAGTTCTCCCCAATGGCCGCCGTGAGCCAAGGTGTCGCGACATCGAGTTCGATGGGCCCGCTGCCAAGGCGCCACCAGAGCGCCGACATGGCGACCAGCACGACCCCGGCCATCGCGCCACATACATAAATCGCGACACGGAATCTAAACCACCAATGCAGGCGGCGAACGAGCCCGTAATCGTTGCCCAGCAATTCCTCTACCGTGAGTTGTCGGGACGAGAGTTCACGGACAGCAATTGCACGGGACGCGTTACTTCGTGCCGGGAGGTTTCGAGATACCACAGCCGGCAGACACGTGTTCGACCGCTCCGCCATATCAAATTGGAGGCTCGCCTCCAATTTGCGGAGTGCCGCTAAGTCCGGCTGCGTGAAATAATCCGCCATGCCCCCGACTGGGCGCCCCCCGACCATAGACTCGACCGACAGGCCCTCCCGCCCGATTGGCGGAGAACCTCGTCGAACCCTATCCCCTTAAAGCCAGCAGCCGATTCGTTGTCAAAAAGATCGACACGTTTTCAAAAAGATCGACCTGCCCACTTTTTCCCGCGTATTCTGAACCCGTTAATGCCACCAGAAAAGGACGAAAGGAAGGCACATGGGTATCGAACTCGATATTGGAACCAAGGCCCCCGCCTTCACCCTGACAAACGACAGCGGAAAAAAGGTTTCACTCCGCGACTTCAAAGGCCGCAACCTCGTGATCTACTTCTATCCGCGGGCAGATACCCCCGGCTGCACCCGCGAATCGATCGATTTTTCGCGTTTGCGCAGCCAATTCGACAAGATTGACACGGACATCATAGGTGTTTCAGCCGACCCCGTGAAGGCACAAGACGCATTCAAGAAGAAGCACAATCTCAACCTTGGATTATTGTCCGACGAATCCCATAAGATACTCGAAAGTTACGGAGTTTGGGACAAAAAAATAATGTACGGCAAGGAGTTCATGGGCATCGTGCGCACCACCTTCTTGATCGGCGCCGAAGGCCGAATCGCGAAAATCTGGCGCAAAGTGAAGGTTGATGGCCATGCCGATGAGGTGCTTGAGGCGGCGCGGACCCTGCCGGAGTAGAAAACCGGATCCGGAGCGATCTTTTAGAAGGGTTTTTTTAAGCTCGTCGCGCAATTCCCCGCAATTCGACACGGAAGGTTGGAGGAAAATTAACCATGATCGGTTCGAATTGTACCGATAATATGCCGGTCGCTAAGGACCAGACCGGCGGGGGTATAGTCGATGCCAGACCGGCCGGGAATGCAGTATTTGGATTTTCAAACTATCGCGGGTGATGCTCACCCTGGCGATGCTCACGCACAGAATATCGATTTATGGGCTGAGCCAGCCGCGGGAAGTTATGCGCTGGTACACGCAGGTCGCCAGTTCCGGCTCGGGCCGATCGCTTTCTGGCTCGTGATCGGAATCTTGGTGGTGATGGCGGGCTGGACCATCTTGACGGCCACCTATTTTGCCTTCCGAGACGACGTATTGACCCGGCTGCTCGCACGTCAGGCGGAAATGCAGTTCGGATATGAGGATCGCGTCGCCGAACTCCGCGCGCAGCTCGACCGGATGTCGAGCCGCCAGCTCTTGGACCAAGAACTGTTCGAGCAAAAGCTTGATCAACTGGTGCGCCGGCAAGCAACCCTGGAACAACGCGCCACGACGCTCAGCAACCTCCCGGACCCGACAGTCACGGGATCAACCAAGGCCGCCCCCCGCAGCGAACCCGCACGCGCTGCCGTTCCCAAGCCCACCCCGTTGAACGATACGCCGCCACCGTCCGCGACCGGGCGTGACCGCAAAGCGGAAATCGGCATCGAAACAACGCTTGCGCGGCTTGACGCATCCCTCGACCGCACCGAGGCGCGCCAAGCCGTGACCTTGGCCAGTATCGAGGAAAGCTATGACGCCAAGTTCAAGCGTATCCGAGGCATACTTATCGAGCTTGGCGTTGATACGGCCAAAGTTGCACCCGGATCCGATTCGCACGCGATGGGCGGCCCATTCGTACCGGCTCGCCTGCGCCCCGATTCCGCAAATTTCGACCGCCAGATCAATCGCGTCAGCGTCGCGCGCAATCATATCGAGCGCCTCAGCCGTACGCTCGGCAGCATACCGTTCCGCAAACCGCTTGCCGGCAGCATCGATCTTGCCTCCACCTTCGGTGTGCGTATGGACCCCTTCGTCCGTGCGCCGGCCATGCATACCGGGCTGGACATGCAGGCGCAGACCGGTGACCCCGTTCGGGCTACGGCGAACGGCACGGTGACCGTCGCCGGCTGGCAAGGCGGATATGGCAAAATGGTCGAGATCGACCACGGCAACGGCCTCATCACGCGCTACGGGCATCTCTCGTCGATCGAGGTGAACGTCGGACAAAGCGTCAAGAACGGCCACACCGTCGGCAAAGTGGGCTCGACCGGACGTTCGACAGGACCGCATCTGCATTACGAGACGCGCGTCGACGGCGACGCCATCGATCCGCAGAAATTCCTGCGCGCCGGAGCCAAGATCACGGCGATCCAATGAGCACGACGATTGGCCCGCGATCCAACGATTTGGGCGATTAATCAACGAATTAGGCGACGAATCAACGAATTGGCAGGCATCAAAAACAGAGAGCGCACGTCAATGCGCTCCTGAGGCCTTCATGGTAAACGCCAACTTCGGTCCGTTGGTCTCGTATGTCGCCGCCGCGCTTTCAACCAACCTTGAGATTTTCTGCCGATTCCTTGCCACGGTTGGCGACGATTTCATATTGTATGGTCTGGCCTTCATTGAGAGTGCTCAGGCCCGCACGCTCGACGGCAGAGATGTGCACGAACACGTCCTTGCCGCCGCCTTGCGGCTGAATAAAGCCATAGCCTTTAGTTGGATTGAACCACTTCACGGTTCCTGTAGCCATTGTCGTCTCCTTGCGTAGTCCGCTCAAGTGCACCATCGCGCGTTGCCGGAAGGACCATGCGCGATATACGGTATCCGAGTTTTGGCAGATGACTTGAGAGCCGCCGAATAACGGGAGCACGGCAAGGCAAACCAAAAACTTGGGCGCCCATACTACGATTGGCTTGCGAGCATGGTCAATGATACCCGCGTCCTTCTGCATATCATTTTATCGTCCGGGCGTTGTCCGGATACCGAAAGGTTCCAGGATCGGCTCCGTCGCAACACCCGACGCCCCCGTCAAGTAGAACCGGAAAGCAGCACCCTTCCTCCATTTCACCAGATACCTGCCTACGAATCAGCAATCCGACGTTGCCACCGCACCCTATGTGGGGGATTTCCTGACAATCATAAAAATACGATCCAACTTGAGGAACCAGGGCTCCAAAAGCCAGCCGGACCGCGCGAGACCACCATCCTGGCATCGTTGCCAACCGCCCGATCGCCGAACGATCTACTCAAAGCTCCCTGCCGCCAACCAAGCATTTCTGTTGAAAGACCAGAGATTGGAATTTTCCCAAGGCGAATCATCTGCTCATCTCAGGGGCGCTGCGTTCAGTCGCACCGCCGATGGCGAAATTGAGGATCCGGGTTGGGAACCTTGGCGCAATTCTCGTCATTAGATGTGCGGACTGCAATCGAGATTGAACCTAGCTCCCGAGCAAGGTGACAAACCAACGTCTCCCAAACCAACGTCTCCATTCGTCCCTTGAACGGCGACGGTGACCGGGTCGAAGTCTGGACAACAACAAATCACAGGCCTGGAATTGGCACAGAATCGACCAAGCCGGACCACCAAACGTGCCAAACCGCCACGGCTTTCTCCATAGGAGAGATTGATGACACTGCGCGATACGAAGTTGATGCCGCGAGAACCCCGGAAACTCGTGCGGACGCCCGCGGCCAGCGAACCGGCCGATGAACCGATCACACAGCGCAGGAAGGCAGAAACTGGTCAATTCCGATTGCAGGTAGACCGGCAGACGAAATCTTCATACGCGACATTCGAAGCCGCCAAAGCGGCGGCACTCGCAATAAAAAAGGGCCACCCGAACCTTCAAGTCGCCGTCCACGACGGCCTTGCGAGCGTCAACACGATGATCGAATTGCCAGGCGCTTGAGTGCGGCGCTTGCTTCCCGTTCGGAGTTCCGCCTTCACGGCGGCTTCGCCCCGGGCGGCCCTTTCTTCAACGTCTTACAGCTTACAGCCACAAAGAAAGTCCGCGTAAACGCGGAACCACTACTGTGTCAGAAAACCATCGTCGCCTCACTCGGACCTCGTCCTGAGGAGGCCGCGTTCTTCACGCGGCCGTCTCGCGCCGGCTAAGGCGCCGGAAGGACGGCGGCTGGCCCCGGCCCGCATGGTCCGAGACGCGCTGCGAAGAGCAGCGCTCCTCACCATGAGGCCGGGAGAGTTCCGTTAGCCTGTTTACACGCGACGCGCTTAAAATTATGCCCCGACGCGATCGAGTGCCGCCGCAAACATACCGCCCCGCATCAGGAGATCCGCTTCGGCATCCGAACGAACATCGGCCTCCACCACGAAGCGGACCGTCGCACCGTCTAGTTGCCGGACCACGACCGTAATGGGTGCCCGTGCCTTGATGCCCTGCGCCACGTTATCAAACGCAAGCTCTTCGTTGCCAACGAGCGCAAGGGAATCAACGCTGTCGCCTGCCGCAAACAGGAGTGGCACGATGCCTACTCCAATCAAATTTGACCGATGGATTCGCTCGAACGAGCGGGCAATCACGGCCCGTACGCCGAGAAGTGCGGGGCCTTTAGCCGCCCAGTCACGGCTGCTGCCGGTCCCGAATTCGTGGCCAGCCAGGACGACCAGCGGAACTCCGCGCAGTTGGTAACGCGATGCCGCCTCGAAATACGACATCTCATCACCCTGGTAACACGTCCACCAGCCCTCGCGCCCGCCGACCATACGGTTGCGGCTTCGCAGGTTCGAATAGGTCGCGCGCGCCATGACGTGATGGTTGCCGCGGCGGCCCACATAGGAGTTGAACGCACGTGACGCGACCCCGAGCGACGCCAGGTATTGGCCGGCCGGACTGTCGGCCGGAATTTCGCCGCCCGGCGACGCATGGTCGGTCGTGTAATTGTCGCCGAAAATGCCGAGCACGCGCACGCCCGTAATGTTTTGCGCGGTCACAAAATCTGTTCGCGGCATCGAGAAAAATGGCGGTTCTACGATATAACTTGAGGCGCCATCCCAGGAAAACAATTCACCCTTTGGCGCCTCGACGCGTGCCCAATATTCCTCGACCAATTCGTTCGTGCCCACCGCGCCCGCGAAGACATCAGGCGTTACGGCATCACGAACGACGGCATCCACGCTTTCGTCCTGCGGCCAAAGATCGCGCAGAAATACCGGGGCGCCGCTCGAATCATGCGCCAATGGATCGCGGTCGATGTCGAGGTTCACCTGGCCTGCGATCGCATAAGCGACCACCAGCGCCGGCGAACAAAGATAGTTCGCACCGACGAGGCGATGTATCCGCCCATCGAAATTTCTATTGCCGGAGAGAACGGCAGCGACCGTCCGGCCCGCCTGCTCCACGGCCTTGGCCGTGTCAGGTTTGAGCGAGCCGGATTTGCCGGCGCAGGTCGTGCATCCATAACCGACGACGTGAAAGCCCAGTTCCTCCAGAGGCGTCAAAAGTTCGGCGCGTTGCAGATAGGCCGTTACCGCGCGCGAGCCGGGCGCCAGCGATGTCTTGACCCAGGACGCGGATTTCAATCCGCGTTCCACAGCGGCTTTTGCCAATAGGCCGGCGCGGATCATGCCGTGGACATTGGACGTATTCGTGCACGATGTGATCGCCGCGATCGCAATGGCGCCAAATGGCAATTCGCCAGCCGCATTGCCTACGTTGGCTTCTTTCTCCGCGGCGCGTGCGCGAAACGACGCCGCGACGGTCGCGGGCTCCTGTGCCACGTGCGGCATGCCGGGGCCGGCGATTGTCCGTCGCACGCCGGCAAGATCGAACGGAATGACGCGATGGTAGTTGGGATCGGGAAGCGCGGAGTAGCGGAACAGGCCGGCAGCGCGGGTATGCGCCTCGACCAACGCAACGTGTTGCGGGGTGCGGCCGGTCAGGCGCAGATAGTCAAGCGTCTGCTCGTCGACCGGCCAGAATCCGGTGGTGGCACCATATTCTGGCGCCATATTGGCAAGCGTCGCGCGATCCGGAACGGTGAGGGTTTGCGCGCCGCGCCCAAAAAATTCGACGCAGGCCCCGACCACACCCGCGCCACGCAGGACTTTTGTCAGCGTAAGCGCGATATCCGTGACGGTGATGCCGGGCGCGGCCTTGCCTTCCAGGCGAACCCCCACGCATTCGGGCTTCGGCAGGATATAGGGCTCGCCGAGAACGACCGTCTCGATTTCGATGCCACCGACGCCCCAGGCCATCACGCCGAGCGCGTTGATCATCGGGGTATGCGAATCCCCTCCGATCGCGAAGTCAGGAAAGGCGACTGGCAACGCATGCCCGCCCCCATCCTGCCCGCCCGCAAGCAGCGTCACAGCCGCGACCTGCTCCAAGTGGATCTGGTGGATGATGCCGGAACCGGGCGGGAACACTCTTAAGCCGTCGAAAGCCTGTTGGGCCCATTTCAAGAACGCATAGCGCTCGCCGTTGCGCTCGAATTCGCGACTGAGATTGTGGGCCTCGGCCGCATGTGAACCCGCCATGTCGACCTGCAGCGAATGGTCGACTATGAGCACCATCGGCACCGTCGCGTTGACGCGTTTGGGATCGCCGCCCCGCTTTGCTACGGCGGCACGCAGCGCCGCCAAGTCCATCAGAACCGGTATACCCGATGAGTCGGGCAAAACGACACGCGGTACATGCAACGGCAGCGCCACCTGGTCCGGAGCGACGGCAGGATCGGCAAGCGCGGCGAGGAGTTCCATCGACACGCCCGGCCGGCCGAGATGACGCAGCAGGTTTTCAGCAAAAACCCGCGTCACATAGGGCAGACGGTCATAGCGCTCCGACCCAAGCGTTTGCCGCACGTCATGAAACGCGTAGGTCTTGCCCGCTGCGGTGAAGGTTCCGTTGGTCAAACCGTGCCATCCTGCCGCACATCATCAAATTCGACGCCGTCGTACTGAGCATTCATCGGCGTCTCAATTGAACTTCATGCGAAATTCTCGGGTGAGCAAGTCCTTCAGCCATGCGAGTTCCGCCGGCGATGTGCGGCTGATGCCGGCGATGGTGGCCGCAAGGCTTTCCCCATGGTTGAGGCCATAGCCTTCGAGCACGGTTTCCGCCTTCTGCAAGAATTCGCGGTCCTTCGTCATGGCATCGACCGCACGCCGCAATGCTTCGCGCGACGCCGGCGGTCCGTCGCTGTGGGTTATAAGAATTTTTCCACCATTGCCCGCCGCGCGCACCACCGCCTTATAGGCTTCCCAAGGCGGCCCCGACGGTTCGACCCCATACATTTCACGATAGGCCTCCGCCACAGTCGGCAGGTCCGGCGCGGCGGGATCACGCACCAGGCGGTCACCTTCCATCAGCCCTTGCGTGAACAGCGGCACGGCCTTGCCTTCCCGGATGAGCGGCCGCACGCCGCTATCGAAGACCGGCGTCGACTGGCTGTCCACGTTGACCTCGTTGCGCATCAGCGCAAGCCGCGTTTCAGCCTTGCCGGGATACCCCGTCACGGCGCGGAAGGTCGCTCGGACCAGCGACAGGCCATGCACCGCATCGATGGTCGAGATCGCCTCCGGCACGCCCAACATGAGCGGTTCGCGCGGGTTCAAGATGTCCTTCGCGGTCTTGATGCCGGTCGAGGGCGACGCATAGGTGATCCGGCCCATCGGGCTTGCCACCAGGGCTTCGAGTTCCGAGATTTTCGACTTCGATCCATCGAGGCCGAGCATTATGCGGATGAGCAGCTGGCCGGTCCCGACCAGCACGAAGGAGCCATCACGCGGCGCCTTCTGCACGAAATAGTTGGAGGCAACGACGCTGCCTGCGCCCGGCATGTTCTGCACGACGACCGACGGCTTGCCTTCGATCGAGCGCGCCAACCCCTCCGCCATGATTCGCCCGAACAGGTCCGTCCCGCCGCCCGGCGTGAAGCCGACCAGGACCCGAAGCTGCTTGCCTTGGTAGAAGGGCGTTTGTGCGGTAGCGGAACCAGCAGCCATTGCGGCGACTAGCGTCGCGGCGACTGCCGTCGCGGCGGCAGCAATCCCCAACCTTGCAAGAGATTTGCTCATCGTTCTATCTCCGGGCCGACAGGGCAATCTATCCGACCGCATGAGCCTACTCTATTCTACCCGGCCACCCACCAAAAATCGGCCAACCCCGAGGAGACCCAAGTGA
>Ga0099792_10000746_pt1 | contig 11907 bp, 11 predicted proteins | sample Rivendell_Oct201_8_FD_83780 | JGI IMG/M metagenome (GOLD analysis project Ga0099792, IMG submission 83780) | Vadose zone soil microbial communities from the Eel River Critical Zone Observatory, Northern California, USA -... | ecosystem: Environmental > Terrestrial > Soil > Vadose zone >...
CCCGTTCGCCACTCTACTCGGGGTTGCCCCCTTTCGCGTTCGACTTGCATGTGTAAGGCATGCCGCCAGCGTTCAATCTGAGCCAGGATCAAACTCTTCAATTCAAATCCTGATCAATCGCGATGCGATTGCGCAGAAACCCGCTTTTTGCAAAGCGAGGATCCGCTACTCACTCAAAGTCATTGCAAAGGTAAATAAAAAACCTTGCTAGACCTGGTGTGAGCTTGGGTTGATGCTTTGTGTGACACCAACGCGCTTGCGCGCGCCCAAAGTACCGGTGTCACTGGCTTCACCCAGCGCCCACACCTATCGGCTGTTCAATTGTTAAAGAGCGTTCCCCGGGCGGGGATCCTGCACACCCCAGGAGGGGTTGGTTGCGGGGATAGGATTTGAACCTATGACCTTCGGGTTATGAGCCCGACGAGCTGCCAGACTGCTCCACCCCGCGCCCGGTACAGAAGCGGAATTATAGCGGTCGGTGCGAGTTGGTGTCAAACCATTTTGCGCCGCAGCAATGGCGTCATCATGTTCTCTCGGTCTCAATGGATCGCGGCTGCCAGACCATAAGACGCTTTTCGACCAAACCCACCGCCCAATCGAGAAGCAGCGCGAACGCTGTGAGCAGCACGATGCCCGCAACCACGGTGTTCATGTCGAAGAATCCCTCGGCCTGGTGGATCAGGTAACCCACACCTCGCGCCGAACCGAGATATTCGCCCACGACCGCGCCGACGAAAGCGAGCCCCACGGAATTGTGCAGGCTCGCAAACACCCAGCTCATCGCGCTCGGCACATAGACATGGCGCAGAAGCTGGCGCGGGCTCGCACCGAGCATGCGAGCGTTGGCGAGGACGACCGGGCTCACTTCCCTCACGCCCTGATAGACGTTGAAGAACACGATGAAAAACACCAAGGTGACGCCGAGCGCCACCTTCGAGGCTATGCCCAGGCCGAACCAGACGAAAAAAATCGGCGCAAGGATCACCCGCGGCATGGCGTTGATCGCCTTGATGTACGGGTCGAGGATCACCGAAGCTGCTGGCGCCAGCGCGAGCCACAGGCCGACGATCACGCCGAAGACCGTGCCGATGAGAAAGGCAAGCAGGGTTTCGACCAAGGTCACCCACAAGTGCTCGTAGATCTCGCCCGAGACGAACCATCGCCAAAGTCGCCCGAATACCTTGAGCGGTTCGCCGAAGAAAAAAGCGGCCTGGTTGGGCTCTGAGAAATAGATTGGCGGCAACAGCGTCGGGCTCGTCAGCACGTGCCAAATCACGAGGAGCAGGACGAGCAGCAGGACCTGGAAGGCGCGCAAGCGCAGCCGCCCGTTGCGCACTCTATTGCCTTTGCTGTTGGGCATAACCTTTTAGCACCTCTTCCTTCATCGCGCGCCAGATTTTCGTGTGAATTTCTATGAAGTGCGGCGTCAGGCGGATTTCGGCGACATCGCGCGGGCGCGGCAGGTCGATCGTATAGTCTCCGATCGGATGCGATGCCGGGCCCGCGGAAAGCACCACTACTCTGTCAGACAGCGAAATCGCCTCTTCGAGATCGTGCGTGATGAATACCACCGACTTGCGGTCGGCAGACCACAGCTCGAGCAACTCGTTCTCCATCAGCTGCCGCGTCTGAACATCGAGCGCCGAAAACGGCTCGTCCATGAGCAGAATTTGCGGATTCAGGATGAGCATCTGCGCGAGCGCGACGCGCTTGCGCATTCCTCCTGAGAGCTGGTGAGGGTAGCGCTTGCCGAATCCACTGAGGCCAACGCGCTCCAGCCAGGCGTCGCCTCGTTCGAGAGCCTTTTCCCGCGCGACACCGCGAAATTCCAGGCCGGCAACTACATTTTCTATGGTGTTGCGCCAGGGCATGAGCGCCTCGCTCTGGAACATGTAGCCCGCGCGCGTGTTGATCCCGCCCAGCGAACGTCCGAGCACCGTTACCGTGCCGGTAGAGGGCTTGAGCAACCCGGCAGCGACATTGAGCAAAGTCGTCTTGCCGCAACCCGTGGGACCCACCACCGAAACGAATTCACCCTCACCGATGACGAGCGTGGTGTCGTCGACTGCGGTATATCGCTCCGACGGATCGTCTCGCGACAGGAAGGTGCAGCTGACGCGCTCGAGCGCGAGAACGGGAGCCATCCTTTATTTGTACTTCGCGTTCGCTTTCTTCACGAACTCGTTCGTGTAGGTGAGCTCGAGCTTGATTTCCTTTGCCTTCACTTCGGGATTGAAGGTCGGTATGACTTTGAGCGCGGTCCTCGCGCCGGCATCCGAGATGAATCCGTCGGGCGAGATGGCTTCCTTCACCTTGTTGAACGAGAACAGGTACAGCGCCTTGTCGCTCAGCAGATAGGATTCGGGAACCGTACGGAGCACCTCTTGGGGAGACGCGGACTGGATCCATTTGTCGGCGCGAACGATGGCATTGGTCAGCGCCTGGACCGTGCCCGGATTCTTTCGGATGAAATCGACCGGCGCGTAGAGGCACCCCGCGGGCATCGGACCGCCCAAGACTTGTTCGGTTCCTCTCAAGGTTCGGGTATCGGCGATGATCTTGATGTCCCCGTCCTGCTCGAGTTTGGTCATGACTGGATCGGTATTGGAAACCGCGTCGATTTGACCGCTTCTTATCGCCGTAATGGCCGTCGCCCCGAGGCCGACGCCTATGACGGAAATATCGGAAGGCTTGAGCCCGCCGGTGGAAATGAAGTGGTTGAGGATCATGTGCGTGCTTGAGCCCGGCGCGGAAACGCCCACCTTCAGACCTTTCAGGTCTTTCGGCGATTTGTAGTCCTTCGCTCTGGCGGTGGCGATTCCGATTGCGATTTGCGGCGCCCGGCCCTGCTGCACGAAGCATTGCAAGTACTGGCCCTTGGGCTGCATGTTCAAGGTGTGCTCGTAGGCTCCGGACACGACATCGGCGCTTCCCCCCACCACTGCCCTCAGCGCCTGCGAGCCTCCGGAAAAGTCGCTGATCGTCAAGTTCAGACCTTCTTCCTTGAAGTAGCCCAGTTGCTCGGCGATGGTGAGCGGCAGGTAGTACAGCGAGGCCTTTCCCCCGACGGCGACATGCACGTCCTTCTTCTCGAGCGCGCCTTGCGCGGTGGCGAACACAGGCCAGGCGGCGATCAATATGGCAAGGGCGAAGCTCTCTATAATATACATCAGTAACCTCCTGTAACTATCTAATTATCCATTCAGAATAGATTCTCTTGCGGAGGGGCAGGACGACGAAATTTCGTGGTATCCAGATGGTTGCGTCCACCCGCGTTCAAGTTCAGCCGTTTGCAGGCGAGGTCGAAACGCTTGCGCAGCAGCTCCGCGTACTGCCCCTCTCCCTTCATGCGGCTGCCGAAGCGCGGGTCGTTGTCCCTTCCGTCGCGCATGTCGCGGATGCGTGCCATGACATGTTTCGCCTTGAGCGGATAGTGCCGCTCCAGCCAGTCTTTGAAAAGATCCTTCACCTCCCAGGGAAGCCGCAGTAGCGTGTATCCGGCCATGCGTGCCCCCGCTTCGCTCACGGCCTCGAGAACCGCTTCCATGTCTTTGTCGTTCAGGAACGGGATGATGGGTGCGACCAGCGTGCCGCATGGCACGCCGCGCTCGCTCAGGCGGCGGACGGTCTCCACGCGGCGATAGGGTGCCGCGGCGCGCGGCTCCAGAGTGCGTGCGATCTCGCCGTCGAGCGAACCGATCGAGATGAACACCTGTACCAGGCCTTCGCGCGCCATGGGTTCGAGCAGATCGAGATCGCGCTCGATCAGCGAGCCCTTGGTGACGATTCCGACCGGGTTCCGGAACTCCCACAGCACTTCGAGAATGCCGCGGGTAATCCGATGCTCGCGCTCGATCGGCTGGTACGGATCGGTATTGGCCCCCAGCGCGATCAGCTCGCAGCGGCATCCCCGACGCGAGAGCTCCCTGCGCAGCAATTCGGCTGCATTTTCCTTCGCGAACAGGCGCGTCTCGAATTCCAGTCCGGGGGAAAGTCCGAGGTAGGCGTGACTCGGCCGTGCATAGCAGTAGATGCAGCCGTGTTCGCAACCCTGGTAGGGGTTGATGGACTGAGCGAAAGGGAGGTCCGGCGAGTCGTTGCGCGCGATGATCGAGCGAGCGCGCTGCAGCGTCACTACGGTTTCGGGCCTGGACTGGACTTCGGCTTCCGCTTCACGGCTGCGCGCGAGCGATTCGAACCGCCCCTGCGGATTGTCGGCGGCGCCGCGTCCCTTGATGCTCACGGGCCCCATACCGATCAGTGAAGGCCGCCGGGAATCGGGTGCAGGTCGGTGGCTTTTCCGGCTTTGACGACCTGCCCGGGCAGATCGTGGCTGACAATCGCGCCGAGCCGTCTAGACACCGCGAGAAGCTTGTCGAGGTCCACTCCCGTCGTGTAGCCCATGCATTCGAGCATGTGCACCAGATCCTCGGTACAGATGTTTCCGGTCGCCCCCGGTGCGAACGGGCAACCGCCCAGTCCGCCCAGGCATGCCTCGTAATGCTGGACTCCCGCCGCCAGGCCCGAGAGGACATTTGCGAGCCCCATCCCCCGGGTATTGTGGAAATGCAGGGCGAGCTCCAGCTCGGGCCAGCGCTCCCTCACCTCTGTGCACAAGTCCAATACCAGCTTGGGATGCCCCATTCCGGTGGTGTCGGCAAGAGTGACGCTGCGGACCCCGAGCTCGACGTAGCGGCCGACGAATCGCATCACGCGCCCGGACGTCTGCTCGCCCTCGAACGGACAACCGAATGCGGTGGACAACGCGCCGGTCACGGCGATGCCGGTTCTCTCGAGCTCGCGCACGATTTCACTCAATCCTTCGAATGAAGCGTCGGTCGAACGACGCACATTGGCCCGATTGTGGGTTTCAGAAACGGAAACGACGAAGTTGACCTCGTCCGCCCGCGCGGCGATTGCGCGCTCGGCTCCTTTCAGATTGGCGATCAGGGCGACGTACTTCACCGAAGGGTTGCGCCTGATGCTCGCCATCACCGTCTCTGCATCGCGCAGGTTCGGCACCGCCTTGGGCGAAACGAATGAAGTGACTTCGATCTTCGCCAGCCCCGTTTCCGACAGCGCGTCGATCAACTCGACTTTTTGCTCCGTCGGCACGAACTGGGGCTCGATCTGCAAGCCGTCGCGGGCGACCACTTCATGTATGTAGGTCTGCTGCATGGTGCCCGCTAGATGGCCTTGCGCTCCCTGAGGCCGGCGATTTCCGCTTTGCTGTAGCCATGCGCTGCGAGCACGACCGCAGTGTGCTCTCCCAGTTCCGGCCCGACCGAATCGATGTCGCCCGGGGTGTCCGAGAGCTTGGGCACGACGCCAGGCACCTTGATCTGCGTTCCGTCCTTGAGCCTGACTTCCCGGATCATGTCGCGGGCCAGGTACTGCGCGTCGCCGACGATATCGGCCATGCTGTAGATCTTGCCGTTCGGGACTTGCGCATCGTTGAGAATTCGCACCAGGTCCTGCGCGTCGTGCCTTGCTGTCCAAGCCCCGATCGCCCGATCGAGCTCATCGGCGCGCTTTGCCCGCCCGGCGTTGTCGGAAAGCGACGGGTCCGCGGCGAGATCGGCGCGTTCCATCACGTTCATCAGCCGCTTGAAGATGCTGTCGGCGTTCGCGCCTATCACCACGTGATGCCCGTCGCGAGTCAGATAGGTGTTCGATGGAACAATGCCGGTGAGGTTGCTTCCGGTTCGCTCGCGCATCTCCTTAAACACATCGTATTCGGGCAGCGCTCCTTCCATCATGTTGAAGACTGCTTCGTAAAGCGCGACATCGACGACCTGGCCCTTGCCTCCTTTGGTTGCACGATGGCGCAGGGCCATGAGCACCCCGATGACTCCGTGCAGCGCGGCCAGCGCGTCGCCGATCGAAAGGTTGGGCCGTACGGGAGGCCGGTCGGGGAAACCGGTGACGTAGCGCAATCCACCCATCGATTCGCCGATCGCGCCGAACCCGGCCTGATCGCGGTAAGGCCCGGACTGCCCGAATCCGGAAAGCCGCAGCATGACGAGCCCGGAATTCTCCGCCGCGAGCCGTTCGTAGCCCAGTCCCCATTTCTCCAGCGTCCCGGGACGAAAGTTCTCGATGACCACGTCGGCATCCTTTGTCAGCCGGCGCACGATCCCCTGCCCTTCGGAGGTCCGCAAATCGACGGTGACCGATTTCTTGTTGCGATTCTGCACGTGCCACCACAGCGACGTGCCCTGGTGGACTTTTCTCCATTTGCGCAGCGGGTCGCCCTCAGGCGGCTCGATCTTGATGACGTCGGCGCCGAACTCCGAGAAGAATTTCCCGGCAAAGGGCCCGGCGATCAGCTGTCCCAGCTCGATCACCTTCAACCCTTCCAGAGGTTTTGTCACAGCAGCCTGCGCTCGACGAAAGCTTGCGCAAGGGTTCCGGTGTCGACGTACTCCAGTTCGCCGCCCACCGGAACGCCACGCGCGATCCGAGTGACCCGCAGGTCACGGTCCTTGAGCATTTCGCTGATGTAGTGCGCGGTCGCCTCGCCTTCATTCGTGAAATTGGTCGCGACGATGACTTCCTTGACCTCCCCGTCGGCCAGGCGCCGCTGCATGACGTCGAGCCCGATCTCTCGGGGTCCGATGCCGTCGAGCGGCGAAAGACGCCCCATCAAGACGAAATAGAGACCGTGATACGCCAGGGTCTGCTCCATCATGAGCAGGTCCCCCGGCGTTTCGACCACGCAAAGCTGGGAGGGATCGCGCCGCGGGGATCCGCACAACGCGCACAGCTCGAGTTCCGTGAAGCTGTTGCACTTGGCGCAGCGGCGAATGCTCTCCAGCGCCCCGTGCAGGGACTGCGCGAGCCTCGCCGCCCCCGTCTTGTCGTACTGCAACAGATGATAGGCGATGCGCTGCGCGGACTTGGGTCCGACTCCCGGGAGGCAGCGCAGCGCCTCGATCAGTTCGTCCAGGGCCGTGGGTGATTTCATCTCGTCCGGTCAGAACGGCAGCTTCATCCCTGGAGGCAGGCCGAGACCGCCGGTCAGAGCCGACATTTTTTCCTGGACCGCCGCCTCGACTTTGCGCGCGGCGTCATTGACCGCCGCCGCCACGAGGTCCTCGAGCATGTCCTTGTCGTCGGCAAGCAAGGACGGATCGATGGTGACCCGCCTGACATCGTGCCTGCAGGTCATCGTCACCTTGACCATGCCCGCGCCCGACTGCCCTTCCACTTCGATCGAGGCGAGCTCGTCCTGGAGCTTGCGCATGCTCTCCTGCATTTGCTGGGCTTGCCTCATCAAGCCCGCAATTTGTGCCTTCATGGAAATGTCTCCGTCACCGTACGGGCTTGATCGAGGACTCGACGATGGTCGCGTCGAAATTCTCGACCAAGTCGCGTACGAATGCGTCCCGGCTGACTGCCGCCGCCGCTCGATCGCGGGCGGTGTTGCCGGTCGTTTCCTTTATCGTCACGGTCAAGCGCACGGGCTTGCCGAAGCGTTCCTGCAGTGCGCCGCGAAGCTTTTCCTGGTAGCTCTTTTCCGCCAGATGCTTCGCCGCCGGAGGGACGCAAAGCTCGAGCGCTTCGCCGTCGAAGCTCGCGAGTTCGCTTGCCTGAGCGAGCTGTTTTGCGATACCGCCGAGATCGAGCGAATTGGCGAGCTTGGGCCAGTCGCCGTCGAACGCCGCCCGGGCAGCAGGCTGCAGATCCCCAGCCGGCTTCGCCCCTTCCGGGGTCTCGCTTCGCGCCGAGCCCGTCCGCTGCGATTCTCCGGCGTCGCGCGTTCCCGGGGAAAAGGCGAGCATGCGCAGGAGCGCCATCGTGAAACCCGCGAACTCGTCCGGCGCAAACGGAAGGTCCTGCCGTCCGTGAACCGCGATTTGATAGTAGAGCTGGACCTCCTCGGGATCGAGGGTGCGGCCGAGAGCGGCCAATCGCTCGCGCAACCCTCCCTCCGCATCCACGGCGTCGGGCGACGCCTGGGCGAGAGCGACGCGATGCAAGAGCGCGCCCAGATCCTGGAGCGCGCCGTCGAATCCGACGCTTCGGGTTCTCATGTCCTCCGCGATCGCCAGCACCGCGGCCGAATCGCCGCGAGCGAGCCCTTCGAGCATCGAATACAGGAAGCTGTCGTCGATCGTGCCGAGCATGGCGCGCACGGCCTGCTCCGTGACGTTCCCGGCGCTGTATGCGATCGCCTGATCGAGAAGCGACAATGCGTCGCGCATGCTCCCGTGCGCGCACCCGGCCAAGAGCCTGAGCGCCCCTGCCTCGGCCGGAAGCTTCTCCTCCGCGAGTATCGCCTCGAGGTGAGCGCTGATCGCCTTGGCGGGCATCTGCTTGAGGTTGAATTGCAGGCAGCGGGAGAGCACCGTCACCGGGATTTTCTGGGGGTCGGTCGTCGCAAGAACGAACTTGACGTGTTCGGGAGGCTCCTCGAGAGTCTTCAGCATCGCGTTGAACGCCGAGGTCGAGAGCATGTGGACTTCGTCGATGACGTACACCTTGAATCGCCCGCGGCTTGGCGCGTACACCGAGTTCTCCAGGAGCTGGCGCATCTCGTCGACCTTGGTGTTGGTAGCGGCATCGACCTCTATCAGGTCGATGAAGCGGCCCGCGTCGATCTCCACGCAGGCCGAACACTTCCCGCAGGGACTCGAGCTGATTCCCGTCTCGCAGTTCAAGCATTTGGCGAGGATGCGCGCGAGGGTCGTCTTGCCCACACCGCGGGTCCCGGAGAACAAGTACGCGTGGTGCAGGCGCTTCTGATCCAGCGCGTTGCGCAACGCCCTGACCACGTGCTCCTGCCCGATCAGCGACTCGAACGTGCGCGGTCGCCACTTGCGGGCGAGAACCTGGTAGGACATGACGGCTTTCTCTCGATCCTCGATACCAAATAGGTGGCGAGCCTTACCCCCGGCACTTACAGCGATCAGCTGTGGCTGCTTCCTTCCGGACCTGACCAGATTCACCGGGCTGCAATGCGGGGAGGCCCGCCGTAATCGTTCCGGAATTATAAGGCGTTTATCGCCGGACTCCGCTTCGGCGCGCACGGTTTTCCGGGGTACCCGGATCGCGCTATGATGGCGAAGAAAAACAAGGAGAGATCATGGTCCGATTCGCAAGCCGTGACGGCGCCCGACTTCGCGCCTTGCCCGGAATCTCCGCAGGCATCCTGTCCGCCGTTCTTGCGGCCCTGCCGCTCCCTGCTGCCGCGCAATCGGCCGACTCTTTCCCGACCCGACCGATAAAGATCCTCGTACCCTACGCCCCGGGCGGCGCAACCGATATCATCGCGCGGATCGTCGCCGCCAAACTGACCGACTCCTTTGGCCAGAGCGTTCTCGTGGAGAACCGTCCCGGCGCCTCGGGCAACCTCGCTCTCGAAGCCGTTGCGAAGGCGCCCGCGGACGGCTACACCCTGTTCGTCGGCAACGTCTCCACCAACACCATCAACGAAAACACGTTCGCGCATCAGCTGCAGATCAAGCCGTCCCGTGATCTGGTGGGCATCGCGAAACTGGTCGAAATTCCGCACATCATCGCGACGACTGCGGGTTTTCCCGCCGACTCGGTCGCCGATCTGGTCGCTCTCGCGAAGAAGGATCCCGGCAAAATCAACTATGCGTCCGCGGGCCTGGGAAGCTACCCGCACCTCGACATGGAAAAGCTGATGAAAGCAGCGGGCATTCAGATGACCCACATCCCGTACAAGGGCGGCGCGGGCCAGATGATCCCGGCGATCATCGCGGGGGAGGCACCCGTGGCCTTTCTCAACCTCTCTTCGGCTTTGCCGCACATTCGCTCCGGAAGGATGAAAGCGATCGCCACCACCGCGCCGAACCGCCTCGCCGAGCTTCCGAACGTCCCGACGATGGCCGAACAGGGATTCCCGGGAATCGGCACCAACGCGTGGCAGGGAATGTTCGCGCCCGCTGCGACACCGAAGGCGGTCGTCGACAAGATCTACCAGTCCGTCGCCGCCGTCCTGTCGAATTCGCAGATGAAGGAGCAGTTGTCCAAGCAAATGCTCGACGTTACGCTCTCGTCCTCGCCGGCGCAGTTCCAGCAGCTGGTGGAGAAGGAAACGCACGCTTGGGGCGATTTCCTGCGCGAGGCAAAAATCAAGATCGAATAACGGCCCTCCACGCCTTGGCGAAGCACTCGAAAACAAGCGCTCGCGTATCGCAGCCGCGCTTCGACCTCGTCGTCGAGAAGGATCTCGAAATTCCGATGCGCGACGGAGCGCGTCTGAAGGCAGACGTGTTCCGCCCGAAATCGACCGGGCGGTTCCCGGTCGTCGTCAATCTGGGCTCCTACCAGAAGGACAAGCTGTGGGTTCCGCCTCACGATCTGGAGGAGGCGCCGAACCCTTACATGAACTGGGAGGCGGTGAACCCCTTGTGGTGGGTGCCGCGCGGCTATGCCGCTCTTCGCGTCGACGGCCGCGGCTCGGGAAAATCCCCTGGAAGGACCGATCCCTGGTCGCCCTCCGAATCGCGCGACTTCTTCGACGCCATCGAGTGGGCGGGGAAGCAGCCCTGGAGCAACGGCCGCGTCGGCACGCTCGGGATCTCCTATTACGCGATGACTCAGTGGCTGGTCGCGAGCCTCGGGCCGCCGTCGCTGAAGGCGATGATCCCCTGGGAAGGCGCCGCCGACATGTACCGCGATTTCGGCTATCACGGCGGAATCTTCTCCTTCGGCTTCGCGACGAACTGGTGGAACAACCATATGGCCCACCACTTGCTGGGCAAACCGCAGGGTTCGGCCACCGATGCCTTCTCCACGCCCTGGCTCTGGGAGTACATGCGCAACAACCTCGACGGGGAATGGTGGCGGGGCCGGCGGGCGGCCTGGGAGAAGATCGACGTTCCTCTGCTGAGCGCTGGCAACTGGAGCGGAATGGGATTGCACCTGCGCGGAAACACCGAGGGCTATCTCCGCGCCGCATCGAAACACAGGAAGCTGCGCATTCACGCGGGCACGCATTACCACCCGTTCTACTCCGAGGAAGGCCGCGCCGACCAGCTGCGCTTCTTCGATCACTGGCTCAAGGGCAGCGATACCGGGATCATGCGCGAGGCGCCGGTCAAGCTCCTCATCCGCAAAGGCGGCCACGGCAACTACGAATGGCGCACCGAAAGAGAATGGCCGATACGCAGGACCCGCTGGACCAAGCTCTATCTCGATCCGGTCGCCGGAAGTCGGGGCGCAGAAGTGGAAGGCGCGCTCGCACAAGAGGCGCCGCGCAAAGCCTCGTCGATCTCCTATTCCGCCAGCGCAATGACCAAGGCGGGCGTCGCCTCCGCGTCGTGGACATCGACCGCGCTCGCCGGAAATCTTCCCCGCATGGGGGTTTCGTTCGAGAGCGCGCCCTTGACGGAGGACACTGAGGTCACCGGGCCCGTCGCGCTGGTTCTGTGGGTTTCCAGCACCACCGAGGACATGGATATTTTCGCGACGATACGCAACATCGCTGCGAACGGCGAAGACGTTTTCGAGCTCGGCCAGCAGAGCCAGCCCGTCCCGGTCGCCAAGGGCTGGCTGCGCGCCTCGCACCGCAGGCTCGACTCGTCCCTCAGTCTGCCCCATCGCCCGTACCATACGCATGAAGACCGCCAGTGGCTGAAGGCCGATGAAGTGGTTCGCATCGACGTGGAAATCTGGCCGACCTGCATGGTGTTCGCGAAAGGCCATCGAATCCGGCTCGACATCCAGCCCCGCGACGGCGTGGGCAGTTTTCCCTACACGCATTACGGCGCGGACTACAACACCGGGACGAACGTGATTCACGCCGGAGGAAGCCGCGCCTCCCACCTTCTGCTTCCCATCGTTCCGGGCAAGTAGGCGCTCCGGGGTTACCATAGACCATGGCTCTGCCCACCGATCAGGGAGCGGCGGCAAATGTCTCCGATCCCGTGAAAC
>Ga0099792_10000758_pt1 | contig 11850 bp, 10 predicted proteins | sample Rivendell_Oct201_8_FD_83780 | JGI IMG/M metagenome (GOLD analysis project Ga0099792, IMG submission 83780) | Vadose zone soil microbial communities from the Eel River Critical Zone Observatory, Northern California, USA -... | ecosystem: Environmental > Terrestrial > Soil > Vadose zone >...
CGCACAAGGCGTAGGCTTTCGCCACGGGCACGGCCGTACTCGCCAGGGCCACGACCACCCGATATTCGCGGTCGACGGCGTGCGCCGACGGGAGCAGCTTGCCCGGCGGCTTACGTCTGAGCACGTAGCGATGATCGGCCGACTGCACCAGAAACGTGGGGTTGGACTGTCCGCCGGCGAATTGCCGCACGTCGATGGGACCCCTGAAGCCCTCGATGTGCGCCTGCATCCAGTCAGCGAGCCGCGCCGTGTCGAAAGCGTGTTGCGCCGGGGGAGACCGCAATCCCTCAGCCGGGCTGCTCACGCCGCGACCCTAAATATAGGTCTGCCGGGAACTACGCGCCTGCCTGCAATGACAGGTCTTCTTACAATGGAAGGTCTGACAGAAACAATAGGTCGCACCGCGCGATTCATACACTCGACGCGCCGCCGTCGACGGCAATGTACTGGCCCGTCACGTGGCGCGACGCGTCCGACGCAAGGTAAACCGCCGCACCCATGAGATCGGTGTCGCCGCCGATTCGCCCCAGCGGAGTTCGCTCGATCACCGAGGCCGAGATCTTATCCAGCAAGCCGCTCGACATCTTCGATGGGAAAAATCCCGGGCAAATCGCGTTGACTCGAATACCGTGCGGCCCCCATTCCGCAGCGAGGACCCGCGTCAGATGCAAGGCCGCCGCCTTCGATGCGTAGTAAGCGGCGGCTTTCATGGTCATTCCGACCCGCAGTGCCGCGACGGAAGCCACGACGATGATGTTGCCCGAATGTTGCGGTATGAAGCAGCGATTCGCGACCTCCTGGCTCAGCATGAACACGCTGGTGGAGTTCAAGGTCATGACCTTGTTCCAGGCGTCGATGGGGTACTGCTCCGCCGGCGCGCCCCAGCTCGTGCCCGCGTTGTTGACCAAGATGTTGATCCCGCCGTAAGACCCCACGACCGCCTCCACCAGCGCCGGCACTTGATCCGGCTTGGTGAGATCGTTGACGACGGTCAGCGCATCGATACCCTGTTTCCCAAGCTGCGACTTGGCTTCTTCGAGTTCGGCAGGCTTGCGCGCGCTGATCGCGATTCTTGCGCCCATTTCGCCCAGAGCCTGTGCCATCTGCAGCCCCAGTCCACGCGAACCGCCGGTGACGAGAGCGACTTTCCCCTTCAGCTCGAATAACTCACGGACACCCATGTCACGCCACCTCGAAAAGGCCGGCGGCGCCCTGGCCGCCACCGATGCACATCGTGACCACCACGAGCTTGGCACCGCGCCGCTTGCCTTCGATGAGCGCATGTCCGGTCAGGCGAGCACCGCTCACCCCATAGGGATGACCCACTGCAATCGCTCCCCCGTTGACGTTCAACCGGCCATCGGGAATGCCCAGCTTATCTCGGCAATAAAGGACCTGGCAGGCGAAAGCTTCGTTCAGTTCCCACAAATCAATGTCGCTGACTTTGTAGCCGGTACGCTGCAAGAGTCGCGGTACCGCATAAATCGGACCGATGCCCATCTCGTCGGGCTCGCAGCCGGCGACGGCGAAACCGCGGAATATCCCGAGCGGCTTGAGACCCCGCCGCTCCGCGAGCTTGCCGTCCATGACGACTACGGCGCTGCTGCCGTCGGAAAACTGGCTGGCATTGCCGGCCGTGACGACCCCTCCCGGGATGGCCGGGCGAATCTGCGCAACGGCCTCGAGCGTGGTGTCGGGACGAATACCCTCGTCGGCGGCGATGGTGACTTCGCGGGTGCCAATCGCACCGGTCCCCTTGTCGGCCACGCCCATGACGGTCGTCATCGGCACGATCTCGTCCTTGAATTTGCCCGCCGTCTGTGCCGCCGCTGCGCGCAATTGGCTGCGCACGCCATACTCATCTTGCGCCTCCTTGGCAATGTGGTAGCGCTTGGCCACTTGCTCGGCGGTCTGCAGCATGTTCCAGTACAGCGTCGGCTTGTGCTCGACCAGCCACGGATCGCGGCGCATGTGCGTATTGGCTTCGTTCTGCACGCAGGAAATGCTCTCGACGCCGCCGGCGACGATCACCGACACTCCCTCGGTCATGATCCGTTGCGCCGCCAGAGCGATGGACTGCAATCCCGAGCTGCAGAAGCGGTTGATGCTCAAACCCGCCGTGCTCGTGGGAAGTCCGGCGCGCAGGGCAATCGCGCGCGCGACATTGCCGCCCGTGGTGCCTTCGCCGAACGTGGAGCCCATGATCACGTCCTCGACTTCGGCCGGGTCGATGCCGGCGCGCTCCACCGCGTGCCGCACCGAATGCGCGCCGAGCGTGGCGCCATAAGTCATGTTGAAGGCACCTTTCCAACTCTTGCCCAGGCCGGTGCGCGCCGTAGATACGATGACCGCTTCTGTCACTTAGGCTGTTCCTTTGAATGCGCTGAAAGTCTGGCCTTGTTGGGCCAGACGGGCGAGCAGCGGCGCCGGCGTCCAGGCGCCCACGTCGCTGCCGGGCTGGGCTGCGATACTCTTCAGGGCGCGCACGACCTGGTGCAGTCCTGTTTGGCCGGCAAAGAACATGGGCCCGCCGCGGTAGGCGGGGAAGCCGTAGCCGTTGAGATACACGAGATCGATGTCCGAGGATCGCTGCGCGATGCCGTCCTCGAGGATGCGGGCACCTTCGTTGACGAGCGCATAAATGCAGCGCTCGACGATCTCCTCCGAACTCACCTTGCGCGGCGTGATGCCTTTTTGCCGGCGGTATTGCTCGATGATGGCGGTGACCTTCGGATCCGGAATCGGATGCCGCGAGCCCGCTTCGTATCGATACCATCCGGCGCCGGTTTTTTGTCCGAATCGGCCGGCTTCGCACAAGTCGTCCGCCACGTTGGAGAAGTCGCGGCCGGGAAACTCGGCGGCCCGCCGCTTGCGCAGCGCCCACCCGATATCGAGGCCGGCGAGATCGCCCACGCGAAACGGACCCATCGCCATGCCGAACTCCTGAAGTGCCGCATCGACCTGCTGCGGCAAGGCGCCCGCCATGATGAGATCATGAGCGGCCGCACCGTATCGAGCCAGCATGCGGTTGCCGATGAAGCCGTCGCAGACGCCCGACACCACCGCGATCTTGCCCATGGTTTTGGACAAGCGCATGGCGGTGGCCAGCACATCCTTCGCCGTCTTGGCGCCGCGCACCACTTCGAGCAGACGCATCACATTGGCCGGACTGAAAAAATGCAGTCCGATCACGTCCTGCGGACGCCGCGTGAAGTTCGCTATTTCATCGAGATTCAACGCCGAGGTGTTGGAGGCGAGAATCGCGCCCTGCCGTACTACCTCGTCCAAGGTCTGAAACACCTGACGCTTGACCTCCATGCTCTCGAACACAGCCTCGATGCACAAGTCGACATCGCGCAACAAGGCATAGTCCAATGTCGGGGTGATGAGCGCCAGACGTTGCGCGAGGCTGTCCTCGTTGAGAGTGCCCTTGCGCAGCGCGCCTTGGTAATTGCGGCGGATGTTGGCGAGTCCGCGGTCGAGCGCGTCCTGCTTGGTCTCCAGCAGCACCACCGGCAGCCCCGCGTTGATGAGGCTCATGGTGATGCCGCCGCCCATGGTCCCGGCGCCGATGACGCCGACCTTGGCGATGGGTCTCACCGGCGTGTCGTCCGGCACGTCGAGTATGTGCGAGGCGGCGCGCTCGGCTTGAAACACATGACGCAGGGCCGCCGACTCCGGCGAGAGCATCAACGTCGTGAACAGATCCCGCTCCTGTTTGAGGCCCAGGTCGAAGGGCTTCTCGACCGCCGCGGCGACCGCCTCGACGCAGGCCAGGGGCGCGGGATAGGGACCCGCCACGGCCTTGACCGTATTGCGCGCGAATTGGAAGAAGGCTTCCGCGTTCGGCACGTCGAGTTTCAGGTCGCGCACGCGCTTGCGCTCCAATCCTTCCGCACTCGCCCGGCGCGCAAATTTCAAGGCGCTCTCCAACAGGTCGCCGTCGGCGAAGGCATCGAACAGAGGAGTGTCGCGAAGTTTCTCCGAGGCGATCGTCGCGCCCGAGGCAATCATATTGAGTGCGGGTTCAACGCCGAGTAGACGCGGCAGCCGCTGAGTTCCGCCGGCGCCCGGCAATAGTCCCAACTTGACTTCGGGCAGCGCGATTCTCGCCCCCGGTGCACCGACCCGGTAGTGGCATGCCAGCGCCAATTCGAGACCGCCGCCCAGGCACACTCCCCCGATGGCCGCGATGACGGGCTTGATGCTGCCTTCGATCTCGGTGATCACGGTACGCAGGTCGGGATAGGCCGCCGCCTTGGGTGTGCCGAATTCGCGGATATCGGCGCCGCCGGAAAAGCCCGCCCCTGAACCGATCAGCACGATGGCTTTGATGGCGGGATCGGCATTCGCGCGCTCCAGGCCCGCCACCAACGCCTCACGCAATTCATGGCCAAGACTGTTGACCGGCGGATTGTCGAGCTTCAGGACCGCAACGCCGTCCCGTGCCTCGAAACTCAGTTTGTTCATGCCATCCAATTCCACTATGCAGAACTGAGTTCCGCCTTAAGGATGTAATGTAGCAGCGCGCGGTCGCCTTTGAAAGTACGTCTGGCCTTCGACCGCGTGCCCGGCCGTTGACCGCGTCTTGGAAAGCAACGCCCGAGCGGCGTCACCATTCATGCTCGTTCGAATGCCAGCGCCGCCCCTTGCCCGACCCCCACACACATCGTGGCTAATCGATAGCGCCCCGAGCGGCGCAGCAACTCTTGCACTGCGGCCCCCGCAATGCGCGCTCCCGACATTCCCAGCGGATGCCCCAGCGCGATGGCGCCGCCATTGCTGTTGACGTGTTCGGCGTCGTCGGCCAAGCCAAAAGCCCGCACGCAAGCCAACGCCTGCGACGCGAAGGCCTCGTTGAGTTCGATCACATCGAAATCGGACAGCTTGAGGCGCAGCCGATTCACGAGTTTCTCCACCGCCGGGATCGGACCCACGCCCATGATGCGCGGGGCGACTCCGGCCGACGCGAAGCCCAGCACCCGCGCGCGCGCCTTGAGTCCGTATTTTTCGACAGCCGCACCGGACGCCAATAGCAGCGCCGCGGCACCATCGTTGATTCCCGATGCATTTCCGGCGGTGACCGTGCCGCCGGCACGCACCACCGGCTTGAGCTTGGCCAGTCCCTCGAGCGAGGTGTCCGGGCGAAGCTGTTCGTCGCGCTCGACGACGTGCGCAGAAGCGCCCTTGGTCTGAGGAACGGTCACGGGCACGATCTGCTCGGCGAACACTCCGGCATCCTGGGCCCGCGCGGCGCGCTGCTGCGAGCGGAAGGCGAAGGCGTCCTGATCCGCGCGCGAGATGTTGAAGTCCGCGGCCACGTTCTCGCCGGTTTCGGGCATCGAATCTACGCCGTACAGCGCCTTCATCTGCGCATTGGCGAAACGCCAGCCGATGGTCGTGTCATAGATTTCCGCCGTGCGCTGGAAGGCCCGTTCCGCCTTCCCCATCACGAAGGGAGCGCGCGTCATCGACTCGACACCGCCTGCAATGGCGAGTTCGATTTCACCGGCGCGGATCGCCCGGGCCGCTCCCGCCACCGCATCCAATCCGGACGCGCACAGCCGATTGACCGTCATGCCGGGCACCCGCGCCGGCAGCCCGGCGAGCAGCAGCGCCATACGAGCGACATTGCGATTGTCTTCTCCGGCTTGATTGGCACAACCCATGAACACTTCATCGACCACCTCGCCGATGGCGCTGTGTCGAGCGGCCAGGTGTTTGATCGCAACCGCCGCGAGATCATCGGGGCGCACCCGCGATAACCCGCCTTCGAAGCGGCCGATCGGGGTTCGCACGAAGTCACAGATGAAGGCCTCGCTCATTGCTTCCTCATTCGACGATGCATTGCATGCTCATTTGATTGCATGTTCGTTTGAAAGTGCCGTACGCGCGCCCTAGACGTGCGCCCGCTTGTAGAGAGCGACCAATTCATTCCATGCGCGCTCGGCGGCCGCCTCGTTGTAGACGGGCTTGCCGTTCTGCAGCGGCATGTCCTTGACGCCCCGCCCAGGCAGCGTGCCTTCGTAGACTTCGATCTTCGCGGGAAGATTCGCTGCGCGAAATGCCTCATCGAGCTTGGTCTTCGCGTCCGGTTGGCGCTCATCATCGTTTGCCGCGACGCCGAAATAGTACTGCGCCTTCATTTTCGGCACCAACAAGTGCGGGCTATCCGGTTTATCCGTGACCAAGCCCCCGCCATGGAAAGACGCGCCGGCGCCGATCCGCTCAGGCAGCGCGGCGGCCGCCTGCATGGTCATCGGGCCGCCCATGCAGTAACCGAAGACTCCCATTTTTGCCTTTTTATCAACGCTCGAATGCGCATCGAGAAACTTCGAGTAAGCGATGGCATCCTGCATCACGGCGTCGCTGGTGAGCGGTGCACGCAATGCCTGGAGCTTCGCGCGATCCGCGGGATTGGTGAAATCGAATCCGGGATCCAGGCCGGGCGCTTTGGTCGAGCGATAATAGGGATTCGGTATCAGCACGGTAAACCCTCCGACGGCGAGGCGCTTCGCCATGTCGCGCATCGCCGGCCGCAGGCCGAACGCATCGGCGAACAAGATGACGGCAGGCCAGCGCCCATTTCCCTGCGGATGGATCAGCGCCGCGTCGCAGACGCCGCTCGGAGTATGCACCTGTACATCCGCCTCCATCACTCCGCCGGCGGCGGCGGAAATGCCCGCGGCTGCAGTGGCTCCGGCGGCGAGGGACAATGCCGTAAATTCTCGGCGTGAAATCGTATGTGGTTGGTCGCTCATAGATACCCCGTTGGCATGTGGGTGAGGGAGGTATACTAATCCATAACTCGAGCGACCGGAGCGTCATGGACAGTCAGCCGCGCAGTTGGAATTGCCGATGAATATACTACGAGGCAGGACCGCCCTCGTCACCGGTGCGGCCGGCGGCATCGGACGCGCCAGCGCGTTATTGTTCGCGGCCGAGGGCGCCGCGGTCGTGGCGTTGGATCGCGCCGCGGAAGTCGAGGCGACCGCGTCCGCGATTCGGTCGGCCGGCGGGCGCGCGGTGGCGCTGATCAGGGACTCTTCGGCGGACGAAGATGTCGCCGGCGCGGTCGCCTTCGCGGTCAAAGAATATGGCGGTCTCGACGTGTGCTTCGCGAACGCCGGCATCAGCGGCGGCCTGGTGCCTTTCTTCGAGGAGACGGTCGAACGCTGGACGGAGGTTCTCAGGATCAATCTGATCGGTACTTTTCTGGCGGCCAAGCATGCGGCTCTCGCCATGGTGCCGAAGGGGCGCGGTTCGATCATCTGCACGGCCAGCGTCGCGGGGCTGCGTTCCGGCGCCGGCGGTGTGCCCTACAGCGCCAGCAAGGCGGGCGTCATCAGTCTGGTGCAAACCGCGGCCAACCAACTCGCCGGCACGGGTGTGCGCGTCAATGCCATTTGCCCGGGCCTGATCGAAACCGGAATGACACGCCCGATATTCGAGCAGGCGCGCGCCCGCGGCACCGAGCGCAAAATCGGCCAGCTCAATCCCTTGCGACGGCCCGGGGCTCCCGATGAGATCGCGCACACGGCATTGTTTCTGGCATCCGACGCTTCCTCCTATGTGAATGGCCAGGCGATTGCCGTGGATGGAGGTCTGTCCACGTCGCACCCCGTCGTCATCCACCGCGATCACTAGTCAGACAGGCTCCTAGGCCTGCCGGCGTCAGTACACGATACTGCCGACGGACGTGCCGCCGCAGACGAAAAGCGTTTGCCCGGTCACGAATGATGCCTTTGGATCCGCGAAGAAGGTGACTGCGCGCGCCACGTCTTGCGGCGTACCGAAACGTCCCACTGGCACTTGCCTGGCTGCCGCGGTCATCTTGGCGCTCCCCGCCGGAATTATTTCTTCGAACATTTCGGTATCGGCAATCGGACCCGGAGCCACGACGTTCACGGTAATTCCATCGGCGGCGAGTTCGAGCGCCCAGGTGCGCGCAAGCCCCAGCATGCCGGCCTTGGTCGCCGAATACGCGGTTCGTCTTGCAAGCCCCAGCGCGGCTCGCGAGGAAATCAACACGATGCGGCCGAAGCGAGCTCGTTTCATCGCGGACAAGTTGGCCTGAACCAGCGACAATGCGGCGCCGAGATGCAGATTGCCGAGTTCCGCGAGATCGGCGAGAGTCGCCTCCTCGATCGGCTTTTCGCGAATCGCGCCGGCGCAATGCACGATGGTGGTCGCCGGCGTCCGCGATGCCGCCGACGCGACGGCCTCGAAGGTAGCCGCGGCGTCCGACAGATCGACGGTGATCGAAGTCAACCGCGGCGAGATCAACGGACAGTCGCGCCGCGATAGGTTGATGACTTCGTACCCTTGGTCCAGAAACGCCTGCGCCGTGGCCAAACCGATGCCGGAGCTGCCGCCGGTCATTACCACTCGCTTGACGCGATCACTGGATTGCATTGGACTCATTCAGGGAAAGAGCTGCAAGGAGGGCAGCGCCGCCTCGCAGTTCAGGAGTTCGATTTTTTTCAGCGCGATGAGAATACTCTCGGCGCCGCGCTTGAGGTGATGCCATGCGACGCCCGCGTAGACTTCCTGCTGATCCTGCTGATACTCGAGGTACATGAACGGGGTACGCAGCACGGCGATCCCCCTCTCTGCGTCGCGCCTTTCAATGCTGGGCGCCTGCAGGATGTGCTGGCACCAACTCGGCTGGGCCTGCGAATAAGACTTGGGATTGCGCAGCCGCTCGATGCGGATCTTGAGCAGCAGCTTGTCTTCGTCGAATAGCGAGGTGTGCTCGGCGCCTTCCGGCTGGCCGCGCATCAGCGGCATCCAATAACGGCCGTCCTCGGCATACAGGTCGTACCATTCATCGAAGCGCTTTTCATCGATGAGCCGCGCCTCATGGTACACGAACTCGATGAGCGTCTTGTCATCGCCGACGGCCTGGATCACGCGCCCGCCCCGCCCGCGGTCATCGCCGCGACCCACGCGCGGAATTGTCCGCGCATGGACACCTCGCTGGTGCCATTGTGCGTGCCAAGCAATCCCCCCTCCTTCTCCCGATCTGAATAATTGCGCTGCAAATTGACCCATTCGTTGCCGTTCGACGCCAACCCCTCCTGGATAGCTCGATAGCAATACAGGTCGTCATGGCCGACGACGGAGGTGGGCGCATTGATGACCCGGTTGTACACCGCGCTGCGTTCCAGCAGAGCCGGTGGCGCGCCCACCAGCCGAAGTGTAAAGCTCTCGATCAACGTTCGATCGACTGCAATCGGCCGCACCACGCGAATGGTTTGAATGGCGCCTTTAATCGTCAAGCTGGGATAGTAAACCGTGTTGTGCCGGGACTCCCCGAGAATGGCCTGCGCCCGCTCGGCCCCATACGCCGCTTCCATCTGCGCGGCATATTCCGGAATCGCCGAGTAACTCGAGTGAATCGAGAAATTGACGCCTGTGTAGCTGTGGCCGTTGTCGTAGATTTTGACGCCCATCTTGTCGAAAAACTCATAGTTCGAGACAAAGGGCAGAAATTGCTCGATCACCATCGGTTTCGGCGCGTCCGGCGGCTGATCTTTCCACAGCTCCCGCGCGGTACCCGCGGAGGACTCGTGCGCCACCATCGGATGCATCGTGTCGTTGAGATTCTCCACGAACATCTTCCAGTTGCTGTTATGCATGTACCGTAACGGGGCTCCCGCCACTTCCAGACGGCCGACCGGCGAGCGGTCCGCCAGGTTGTCGATCGAACTCAGCGAATCGCCGAAGTATTCCTCGAAACTTGCACCGCTTGGGTTCAGTCGAGCGAAGACAAAACCGCGGTAGACGGCCACGTCCGCGACCGGCGTCAACCCGCTTGCAGCTTCCGACTCGGAGAATCGGGTATCGGCATAGCCGCTTTTGACGGGCACGGTGCGCAGCGAACCGTCGAGGGTGTAGGTCCACCCGTGGTAGGAGCAACGCAGCAGCTTGCCGCAGTTACCCGAATTGGCGCCCAGGATCTTGGAGCCCTTGTGCGCACAGCGGTTGAGCAGCACGCGCACTGCGCCGTCGGTGCCGCGGAGCATCAGCAGCGGCTGACGCGCAATATTGACCGTATAGAAATCACCGGCGTTCGGCACCTGTGAATCGTGCCCGATGTAAGTCCACGCCGATCGCCACAGGCGTTCCATTTCGAGATCGAACAGCTCGGGGTTGATGTAAACGTCCCGATGCACCGCATCATCGCGCACCAGAGCGCGAATCGCCGCTGTGCCATGTCGATATTCGGGCATCGATTGCTTCCCCTCGTGTCGGCGCAGCTCGCCCGGCCGGACTGCGCGACGGATTTCAAAGTGCGACGTTGACGACCTGGACGGTAGTGTATTCCTTGAGCCCGTCGATGTTGAACTCGACGCCGATGCCGGAGCATTTCACTCCTCCGAAAGGCGCCATGGGATGCAGCGTGCCGTGTTGGTTCACCCAGGCGGTGCCGCACTCGAGCCGGCTCGCGTACCGCGCGGCCTCCTGCGGATCGTTTCCCCAGACGGAGCCGCCGAGGCCCACGTCCAGGGCGTTCGCACGGCCGATGGCCTCGTCCACCGTTTTGTACTTCACGATCGGAATGACCGGGCCGAACTGTTCCTCCTTCACCACGCGCATGTCGTCGGCCGCATCGGCGATGACCGTCAGCGGATAGAAGAAGCCCGGCGATTTCGGCCGCACACCGCCCGTGACGATCGTGGCGCCGCGGGCACGCGCGTCGTCGACGTAGGCTGCCACCTTGTCGAGCTGCATCTTGTTCGAGACCGGCCCGATGAGGTTCTGGGGATCGAGACCGTTGCCGACCGGGATTTTGGCGACGTACTCCGAGAACTTCTTGACGATCTCGTCGTACTGATCCTGGTGGACATACAGACGCTTCAACGCCGCGCAAGTCTGTCCGGCATTGAGGAAGCAGCCCCAGAACAGCTTTTCCAGCAGCGGTTCGATGTTCGTGCCCGGCAAAACGATGCCCGCATCATTGCCGCCGAGCTCGAGCGTGACGCGCTTCAAATGCTGCGCGGCGCTGCCCATCACCTTTTTGCCGGTGGCGATCGATCCCGTGAACACGATCTTGTCGATACCCGGGTGGTTCGTGAGGTGGTTGCCGACTTCGACGCCTCCCGTCACTGAATTGATGACCCCCGGCGGCAGAATTTGGTTCATGAGCTCCACGAGACGCAGCGTCGAGAGCGGCGTGAATGGTGAAGGCTTGATGACGACGGTGCAGCCGACCCGTATGGCGGGCATGACATGCCACACCGCAATCATCAGCGGCCAGTTCCACGGAGTAATCGACGCAACCACACCGACGGGCTTGCGGCGCAGGACGATCTTGCCGCTCTCGTCGTCCTGGATCGTCTCCTCCACGATGGACAGGCCCGCCGTGACGCGGGTCCATGCGGCGGCGCCGCCTACCTCGAGATTGGCGCCTGGACCGCTCTGGGTCTTGCCCTGCTCGCGCGTGACGAGCTCGGAAAGCTCCGTGTGATGCTTTTCGATCGCGTCGGCGATTGCCAGCAGCTTGGACACGCGCTCCGAGTCGGGCAACGCCGCCCACGACGACAGTGCGCGGCGCGCGCTCGAGACGGCTTCATCCACCAACGCGGGGGTGCCCTCCGGGCAGGCTGCGACGACGGTCTCGTCGGCCGGGTTCAGCACGTCGAAGGTCTTCGCCGTCGTGACGGCATTGCCGCCGATCGTCAATGCGTAGTGTGACATGTCATTGCTCTCCTGAAAGATTCTCATGCCCGTTCCTGCGGATCCGCTACGACGCCGCGAAGTACTCTTCGACGACGGCGCAGGCCCTCTCCGCCAGCAAGGGCGTCAGCTCGCGCGCCGTGTCGCTGTCCTGCAGTGTGTGCACCC